>WNGI01003159.1_pt1 | contig 14439 bp, 10 predicted proteins | sample 5400621 | NCBI WGS metagenome assembly WNGI01 (sample SAMN13153374, study PRJNA577476) | soil metagenome | isolation source: 20 cm soil or saprolite under Garry oak tree replicate 1 | place: USA:California | collected 2016-06-15 | reverse complement strand
TACTTCGCATCAAGCCGCCGATGTGCATCACCGCGGACGATGCGGACTTCACAATCGACGTGCTCGATCGCGCACTGACAGACGTTGCCAAGTAAAAAGGCGGGAAGAGGGAAGCGGGAGGAGGGAAGAGGGAAAGGCTCCGTGCGCTTTGATCGGATAATCAAGGGCGGAAACGTCGTCACGCCCGCCGGCACGTTCACTGGCGACGTCGGGATAACCGGCGAGAAAATCACTGCCCTCGGTGTCAATCTCGAGGGCGACAAGTCCACCAGGCTGATCGACGCCAAAGACCATCACGTGATTCCCGGCGTGCTCGACGTCCACGTTCACCTCGAGCTGCCGTTTTGCGGCACGGTCTCCGCTGATGATTACAGAACCGGCACACGCGCCGGCGCTCGTGGGGGAGTGACGACGCTGATCGATTTCGCGATTCCCTATGCCGGAGAATCGCTCGATCAAGCCGCCGACAACTGGATGAAAAAGGCGGACGGAAAATCGCTGATCGACTACACCTTTCATATCTGCATCACCCGCTGGAACGAGCACAAGGATCAGATCAAGGGGATGGTTGATCGCGGCTTCACGACCTTCAAGGAGTTCATGATCTACGAGTCCGAGGGCTGGCAGTCGGACGACCGGGCGATGTTCGGCACGCTCGAGAAGATGAAAGAGTACGGGACGATGCTCCTGGTTCACGCCGAGTCAGCGCGTGTTCTCGACGAGCTCATCGCGCGCCACCACACGCCCGAGATGATGAAGAAGTACGGCGCGCGGCTTCATCCGATGACGCGCCCGAACTTCATTGAAGCGGAAGCAATTCAGCGCGCCGTCCAGTGGTGCGAGGCGACGTGTGGACAGCTGTACATCGTGCACATGTCAACGGGTGAAGGCGCGGACATCGTCCGGGCGGCGCAAGCGCGAGGTGTACCAGTGCTTGCTGAAACGTGCGTGCAGTATCTGGTTCTCGATGATTCCGTTTTCGAGCGCGAGGATGGTCATCTGTACGCCTGTTGTCCGCAGCTCAAGAAGCCAAAGGACGTGCAGCGTCTGTGGAAGGGACTGAAGAGCGGCGAAGTCTCGGTCGTCTCCACCGACACGTGCACGTTCAACCGTGAGCAGAAGGCGATGTGGAATGGCGACTGGACCAAGATCCCGATGGGGATGCCCGGGCTCGAAACGCTGATGCCGCTCACCTATACTCACGGCGTGCTTGGCGGCAAGATCACGCTCGAGGAGATGTGCACCAAGCTTTCGACTAATCCTGCGCGAATCATGGGACTGTATCCGCGCAAAGGCGCGATTCAGATCGGCGCCGACGCCGACATCGCGATCATAGATCCAAAGAAGACACATACGGTCGATCCGGAATCGATGGAGACCAATGCGGATTGGTCACCATACGAAGGGTGGGATCTGGCCGGCTTCGCGCGGACGACGCTCTCGCGTGGAGATGTGATCGTGGATGATTACCAGGTCGTCGGGAAAGAAGGACGCGGGCAGTGGCTGCCACGCACGACGGCCGGCCTGGCTTCGTGACCACGGTCGCAACTGGGGCCAGCTACACAAAAGGCACCACAGTGCAGGCGGACGACATTCGCAGCAGTCCGCTCTGGAACCCTGATCTCGCGCCAACGGATCCTGCGCGCCGCACCTGGTCCACCTACAATATTGCCGCGCTCTGGATAGGCATGAGCGTCGTAATCACGACGTATACGCTTGCATCAGGACTGATGCAGCAGGGAATGACATGGTGGCAGGCGATGCTCACGATCCTGCTCGGCAACGTCATCGTCCTCATCCCAATGATTCTCAACGCACACGCCGGAACGAAATACGGGATTTCCTTTCCCGTCCTTTGCCGAGCCAGCTTCGGTGTGCGCGGTGCAAACATCGCGGCAATGCTTCGCGCGATCGTCGCCTGCGGATGGTTCGGCATCCAGACGTGGATCGGAGCTCTGGCACTGGATGCTCTGTTCACGGCAGCGTGGCCGGGATGGGCGCAGCTGCCAGGGAGCGTCGCGATCGCCTTTGCTATCTTCTGGGGAATTCAGATCGCCATCATTCTCAAGGGCACTGAAGGAATCAAGATTCTGGAGAGCTGGTCGGCGCCATTGCTTCTTGGTGGAGGCGCTTTGCTGCTGCTGTGGGCGATCCGAAACGGTGGCGGGCTGGGACACATCCTGAGCGAATCGCAGCGGCTGCAGGGGCGGGGGGTTTTCTGGTCGATATTTCCGGCGGCGTTGACAGCCAACGTCGGATACTGGGCCACTCTCAGCCTCAACATTCCCGACTTTACCCGCTACGCAAAGAGTCAGCGATCGCAGGCGCTTGGACAGGCGCTTGGATTGCCAACGACGATGACGGCATTCGCATTCATTGGAGTCGCAGTGACGAGCGCAACGATCGTCATCTTCGGACAGGCGATCTGGGATCCGGTGGTGCTGGTCAGTCGCATTGGGCGTGCGCCCGTCATCATCTTTGCGGCGCTGGTCGTCCTCGCGGCGCAGCTCACCACGAACATGGCGGCGAACGTCGTTTCGCCGTCGAATGATTTTTCCAACCTCAGTCCGCGAAGAATCAGCTATGTCACCGGCGGATTGATCACCGCCGTGCTCGGCATCCTGATGATGCCCTGGAAGCTTTACTCCGATGCGGCGGCGTACATCTTCACCTGGCTGCTCGGATATTCGAGCCTGATGGGAGCTTTGGGCGGGATTCTGATCGCCGACTACTGGATCATCCGCAGGCAGCAGCTGGACGTGGACGACCTCTTCCGGCTACGCGGGCGTTACACTTACGTGAAGGGGATCAACCCGCGAGCGATCATCGCGCTTGTATTGGCGATAGCGCCTGTGGTTCCGGGATTCATTCGCGCAGTCTCGACGCCTGGTGGAACCGTCAGCAACCCCAACTTCTTCGACCGACTCTACTCTTATGCGTGGTTCGTGACTTTCGCTCTCAGTTTCAGCGTTTACTGGCTGCTGATGCGGCGTGAGCCAGTCGCGCAGACCTCTGCACAATCATAGGGAGATAGCTGGATGGCCCGTGTCGTAAAATGCGGCCTGATTCAGGCGACGCATGCGTGCTCTACCGACGAGCCGCTGGAGAAAATCCGCGAAGCCAATGTCGAGAAGCATTTGCAGTTTCTCGATCAGGCTGGGAAAGAAGGCGTGCAGATCGTCTGCATGCAGGAGATCTTCACCGGGCCGTACTTCTGCGCCGAGCAAAACGCCAAGTGGTACGACGCGACGGAAAAGATTCCTGATGGCCCAACCACGCGTTTGATGCAGGAAGTCGCGAAGAAGTACTCGATGGCGATCATCGTTCCCATCTATGAGGAAGACGAGACCGGCGTCTACTACAATACGGCCGCGGTGATCGACGCCGACGGGACGTATCTCGGCAAATACCGAAAGAGCCACATCCCGCACTGCCCACCGGGGTTCTGGGAAAAGTTCTACTTCCGTCCGGGCAATCTTGGCTATCCCGTTTCCAAAACGCAGTACGCGGACGTCGGCGTGTATATCTGTTACGACCGCCACTTTCCAGAGGGCGCGCGCGAGCTGGGATTGAATGGCGCCGAGATCGTATTCAACCCGTCGGCGACGGTGGCCGGTTTGTCGGAGTACCTGTGGAAGCTGGAGCAGCCGGCGCACGCAGTAGCAAACGCGTTTTTCGTCGGCGCGATCAATCGCGTCGGCTACGAGAAGCCGTGGAACATCGGCGAATTCTACGGCCAGAGCTATTTCTGCGATCCGCGCGGTCAATTCCTCGCCCAGGCATCGCGCGATCGTGACGAGCTGGTGACGGCGGAGCTCGATCTCGACAAGATCCGGGAGGTTCGGAACGTCTGGCAGTTCTTTCGCGATCGCCGGCCCGAGACGTACGGCGGGCTCTGCAAACTCTAAACGGCACTCTCAGCAATCGAGAGCCGTGGGCACGGTGTTGGCTATGAAGGCAGATATGCGAGCACGCCGCGCGCTCAATATCCTGACTTCATCGTTCGTGCTGCAGCTGGTCGCGACAGCGTGCGGCCAGCAGGGCGGATCGTTCATTACCAACAAACCACGATCCTACCCGAACGATTCGGTAACCACCACCGCGCATCGGCTCGGAGTCGTCCAGGGATTCTACGGACCGGAGTCGGTGAGGTACTCACCCGACCAGGACGTCTACTTCGTTTCGGTGATGAACGGGCCGGGATCGAAGAAGGACAACAACGGTTACATCGTGCAGATCGCCGGTGGTGATCTGGGCCGCGCAAGGTTGTTTGTGGTCGGCGGGAAGAATGGGGCTCACCTGGATGCACCGAAGGGCCTGGCGATCCACGGCGACACGCTCTGGACGACTGACATCGATGTTCTGCGCGCATTCAATCGCTTCAGCGGCCAGCCCCTCGGTGAGATCGATCTTCGGTCGCGTGGCGCGGTATTACTCAACGACATCGCCGTCGGTCCTGACGGAACGATCTATGTCACCGACACCGGCATCAACATGAGCGCTGTCGGCGTCATCTACCGTGGGGGCGACAAAGTCTTTGCCATCGGGCCCAACCGCTCGATCAACGTCGTTGCTCACGGGAACGTTCTGGGCCGGCCCAACGGAGTCACCTGGGATCCGAAAGGTCAACGCTGGGTGGTCGTGTCTTTCGATCCATGGCACAGTGAGGTGTACGCGCTGCATCCGAGCGACTCGACGCGGGTCATTCTCGCGACGGGCAAAGGCAAGTTCGATGGAATCGAAGCACTCGCTGATGGAAGATTTCTGGTGAGCTGCTGGGCGGATTCGAGCGTGCACGTTTTCGCGGATGGACACGATCGACAGATCGTCAGGAATGTCCCAACCCCCGCCGACATCGGAATCGACACGCGTCGAGGACGGCTGGCGATTCCAACTGGCGGCAACAGAGTGGAGTTCTGGGATCTGGCGGGCGCCTAGCCCGAACTTAGATTCGCCGGTGTGACCATCCGCGACTTCGAGATCGACAAAGATATTCGCCGCGCTTCGACGCTTCCGGCGCGAGTGTACTCGGATCCCGAGTATTTCGAGGCGCAAAAGGATCGCGTTTTCGCGCGCAGCTGGCAGTACGTCGGCGATGTCGAGCGCGTCAAAGCGCCGGGACGCGTGGCGCCATTCACGCTACTGGATGGTTGCCTGAACGAGCCGCTCGTTCTCACATCGGACGACGAGGGGACGGTCCGCTGCCTGTCGAATGTCTGCACCCATCGTGGCGCGCTGGTGGTGGAAGGCGAAGGACACGCGCGTTCGCTCCGCTGCCGTTATCACGGACGCAAATATGGCCTCGATGGAAAGTTCGTATCGATGCCGGAGTTCGACACCACCGTTGGCTTTCCATCCGAGAAGGACAATCTCCCGCAGCTTCCACTCGAGAGATTCGGCCCGCTGTTGTTCAGCGGGCTGGCTCCTGAGATGCCATTCGACGATTGGATCGCGCCGGTGCGCGAGCGTGTGTCGTTCATGCCCCTCGACCAGTTCGTGCGCGATGCGGCGACAACGCAGGACTATTTGATAAACGCAAACTGGGCGCTCTACTGCGACAACTATCTCGAGGAGTTTCACATCCCGTACGTACACGCGGGGCTGGCAGAGAAGCTGGATTACTCCGGTTACCGCACCGAGAGATTCAAGTGGGGGAACCTGCAGCTCGGAATCGCGAAGGCCGGCGAGCCTGGTTTCGAGCTGCCGAAATCCCATCCCAACGCGAGCGAGCGCGTCGGCGCGTTCTATTTCTGGTTGTTCCCCAACATCATGTTCAACTTCTATCCGTGGGGGTTGTCGCTTAACGTGGTCTCGCCGCAGAGCGTCGGCAGAACGAAGGTCGCGTTCGTCTCCTACGTCTGGAATCCATCACTCCGCGACAGTGGAGTTGGCGCGGGATTGCATCGCGTCGAGATGGAAGACGAGGAGGTCGTCGAGTCGGTGCAGCGCGGAGTTCGGTCGAGACTATACGATCGCGGCCGCTACTCTGAGCGCCGCGAAGTCGGAACACATCACTTCCACGAGCTGCTCGCCGATTTCATGAGACGGCCACTCAGTAGCAACGGAGCTTCGCGTCTGATCCCACGCGAGTGACGGACGCCGCGCCGGCGCGGGAGGCACCCGTCAGAGCAGCGGCTCGGCCAAGCATGGGTTTGCTGGCCGTGCTCGGAGTGGTGTTCGGACTTTCAGTCACAGTTGGAAACACGATCGGCTCGGGGATCCTGCGCACACCAGGCCTGGTTGCGCAACTGCTGCCAACGCCCTGGCTCTTCATCGGTGTCTGGATTCTCGGCGCACTTTACGCGGCGCTCGGCGCGAATGCCCTCGCCGAGCTGGCGACGATGATGCCGGAGTCGGGCGGGTATACTGTTTATCTGCGCCGCGCACTGGGGCCTTACGCCGGATTTGTTATTGGCTGGAGCGACTGGCTTTCCTGCTGCAGCAGTGCGGCGCTCGCCGCACTCGTAATAGGCGAATACGTCACGATTCTGGCCGGAATCTCGAAAGGTTTCACATCGACGATCGCGAGCGCAGTGATCCTGGCGTTCGCTCTGATCCAGTGGCGAGGCGTGAAAACGGGAAGTTTCACCCAGAACCTCACGGCGTTCCTCAAGACGATTGCGTTTGCGATTTTGATCGGCGCCTGCTTCGTACTGGGACGCGGGCTCGGTGCAGGCGGGTCAGCGCGGCCACCTGTTGGATTCGCCTTTCTGGCGGCGTTCGTGTTGGCGATGCAAGCCGTGATCTTTACCTATGACGGCTACAACGGGATCGTTTACTTCTCTGGCGAGCTGCGCAACCCTGCGCGTGACGTTCCGCGATCGATGTTCGGAGGAGTGTTATCGGTCGCGATCATCTACCTGCTCGTCAACATCGGCTTCCTCAACGTTCTTCCACTCGACAAGATGGCTGGCCAGCCGTTGGTGGCGGCGACAGCTGCCAATGAAATCTTCGGCGCCAAGGGCGACGCGGTAATCCGAATTCTCACCATCGTGTCACTATTGAGCGCGGTGAACGCTTACCAGCTAATGACGTCGAGAGTGTTGCATCGCCTCAGCGTCTTTGGCTTTCTGCCCGCCGCAGACTATGTGAACCGCGGCGGCACGCCGGTGATTGCGTTATTCCTTAGTGCGGCGGTGTGCCTGGCTATGGTCATCACCGGTACTCTGGAAATCGTGCTGGCGGTGACGGCTTTCTTTTTCGTCGCCCAGTACGCGCTGATTTTCGCGAGTGTTTTCATCCTGAGGCGGCGCGAACCAGATGCACAACGACCGTTCCGCGCGATGGGTCATCCGTGGACGACGGGACTCGTGCTGATCTTTTCGCTCGCATTCCTGGTCGGCGCATTTCTGGCCGATACACGGAACAGCATCTACTCGCTGATCCTGCTAGCGCTGAGTTGGCCGCTCTACCTGGTTTTGCGACCGAACAGTCACCGGCTCTAAGCTCGTCGCCGGCACGAGCGTCTCGTAGCTGCGCGTCGCGACCGGGCACGGTGGTCGGTTCCAATTCCTTTGCGCCTCCGCTGCCGCGCTCACACTCCGATTCCACTCGAACCAGCGGCGCTCTCCCGGGAGCGGCTTGCACGCAAGGCGCCTCTCGACCGTATCGCGCTGAGGTAGAGGAATCTCAGCCCGGCGCTCGATCAAAGTCGGAGCGACGTCTCGCGAGAGCTGCGTCGAGTACGACGCGTCGAATTTCCCGGTCACCACCGCCCGGTCAATGTTTTCGTTGACAATCCAAGCTTCGTAATTCCAGAAGACGAGAACTGTGAAGACTCCGAGCGCGATTTCAGCGACGCGTCGGCCGAAGGCGACAGATATCTTCCCTCGCGCGATTTCCAGCGCCAGAGCAGCTAGCGAGAGACCCATCACGACCATATATGCCTGAGCGAACACGCGCGCCGTGGTGTAGCCATACGCCTGCTCGTACAGAATCACGCGCCGAAATGCCGAGATCAGAACCAGCTCGAGCGCGACAACGAGGGCGAGCTCGAGTCGCCGTAGAATCGCACGGTCGCGCTCCGTCGCATCCGCTGGACGCATGAACTCGAGAACCAGAATGATCGCGGCGACGATGGTCGCAGCGAACGATAGCTCGCCGAATCCGCGGCGTGCGAAATCGGCAAAGGTGACTCCGGTGCCAATTGCGGCGGGGGGTGGGTGAATGAAGTAGGAGATCTGGAGGATAACGAAAAGCCAGAGGACAACCGCAGCGCTCCAGAGCATCATTCGCTGCTCCGTCAGTCCGAGCGTCGACGAGACACCGAGCGCGGGGAACTTGGGGAACCTCGCCGAGATCTGCCGGGAAGCGATCGAATTTGCTCCGAGCGTAAGGAGGAGCAGAAAGGCGAAAAACATCAGTCGCGCCGGAAACGACCAGTCCGGCAGCCAGGCAGTAATGCGATCTGTGCCCCAGCGGATGACTGGATCAGCGCTTCCTAGCAGCGCGATGAGCACCACCGCCAGCGGCGCCGACAGTAGCGTGCCCTTGATGATCGATCGCGCCCGCGGAGAGGAGCTCGAACTGGTCGCGTCGGCCGCTTCGTAAGCCGTCGCGCCAACGACGCGAACGGGCGCGAGGAACGGGACCGCGACCAGCAGTTTCGCGGAAAGCTCGTTCCAGCTTGTGGCACCCAGCGTTATAGTGGCGAGGCCAAGGAGCATGGCATCGCTGAGGACGATCAGGAAATGGAAGAAATCGTTGTCGGTCAACGCGAACCCGACGGCGAGTACCGTTGCCCAAGCCAGCAGAATGAGCAAGGGCAGCTCGACGCGCCGTACCGAGACCAAGCGCGACAGAATGAGGCATGCTGAAGCAGCCGCGACCCATATAGGCCAGTTGATTCCGGGCTCGGCAGAGTAAAGGATCACCGCGCCGAGCGCTGAGGTCAGGATGGCAGCGATCCACATTACGGTGGTGGGGCGATTTGAGGCCGGAGGAGCTGAAGTCATCGGATTAGAGGGCAAGGTCGCAGAGTACTTTACATCGCAAAGTAGGTGCCGTCAAGAGGCTGGCATTTGGCTGCGCCTAGGAAGCGACAGCAACACGATCCGAATAAAAAAACGTCACCGGCACGCCACACCATGACGGCATCCAAGCCGCCGACTCGGCGAATAATCTGATTGAGCAACACATCGTTTGACAATTTCGCGCTGGCGCTGAACGAGTTTTTATCGGGCGCGAGCAGAAATCGCGTGCCAGTGAGATGCGATCCGAATCAATGTCCCCGATCCGCGCCGCAAGGGATCAACTACATGGGCGGTTACAGTTTCATTCGAGTAATCGTCGCCCATATGTAGGGACACCCATCGCTCACAATGCTGGGTGCTTTAAAAAATCACGGCAGGATCGCGACCTCTTTCGAGGTGTGCGACAAAGGCAATCGGGCGAAAGCGGACGACGCAAGCCACGAGCTACCATCGGAGCACATCGATGCGCTTCGATCACGCCGGTCGTGCCGCCGAATGTCCGAAGGAGGGTTTGATGTTGCCGCGCGCGCGAATCGGTGCGCTTATCGGCGCACGCCTGGTCCTATCTGCTCGCCACCCGGCTCCTGGCGCACCTGTGCCAGTCATCGATTGATCCGGCTGCTCATCGCCGACGATCGCCCCGTGTTCCGCGAAGGGCTGAAGCACGTTATCTCGCAATGCCCCGACATGAGGCTCGTCGAAGCATCCGCAGGGCGTGGCAGCGTTCTAGACGCAGCATGGATTACCGAGGCCGACGTGCTGCTGCTCGGCGACGTCTCCCTGGCGGCTCCCAAGTTTCTCGACCTGATTCGTCTTCACAGCCGACGAGGCGCAAAGCCGACCGTTCTGGTACTCGGCGTGCGCGACGAGGACGAGTATGCTATCCGGGTGTTGCGCGCCGGCGCCGCCGGCTACCTCACCAAGGACCACTCACCTCGCCAGCTGGTCGAGGCGATTCGAAGAGTGGCAGCTGGCAAACGGTATCTCAGTCCCGGGCTCGCACAGAGCCTCGTGTTCGACCTGGAGGTGAGCAAAAAAGCACCCGCGCACGAAGGCCTGTCCGACCGCGAGTACCAGGTCCTGTGCATGTTCTGCGCGGGAAGGCAGTTCAAGCAGATCGCTACGGAGCTAGGAGTGAGTCCGAAAACGGTCAGCACCTACCGCAACCGGATCCTGCAAAAGCTCCACCTCAAGACCAACGCGGAGATCATGCGCTACGGGATAGAGAACCACATGGTCAGGTAGCGCTCCGTAAGCTCGGTTCCCCGCGGTCCCGTGTCAGACAGGGATGACGGGCGACGAATAATCCTTCCTGGTGCGTCGGACTCGCACCAATGCCACGCTAGTCAGTAGGCCGAGATCTTACCAGCAGAGAGTCCACTGGAGGTATCTCATGAAAGCCTCTCACCTTCCGCTTGTCGGAACGGTTCTCGGCGCGCTGCTATTCTCCGCGTGTTCTGATCTTAAGAATCCGACGGCACCTAACTTCATTGAGTCATCATCACAGTCCTTCAACTACAGCGGCCGAGCGACGGTCGTGCAGGCAACAGTCCTGGGTCAAACGACCACGCTGGTCGAAGCAGGACCGCTTCCCTCAACGGGGGGTGCTGAAGGGCAGACACTCCTCAAAGCGAGCGTCCCCGGGGTCCTTAGCGCCGAGGTGCTCCATGCCGCCACGTCCGGCCAGGGGAGTCGGAGTAGCTCCGAGGCGTCCGTGGCCGAACTTTCGGTAACGGCAGGTGGAAACACCGTCTCGGCTGGCTTTCTCATGGCAAGGGCCGAGGCGAAGTGTACTGGTGGTAACGCCTCTGTCAGCGGCAGCTCGGAGATCGCGCGGCTCGTCATCAACAACGACCAGACGATCGTCGTGAGCGGTGCGCCCAACCAGACGATCCCGCTGCCGAACGGCCGCGTGATCATCAACGAGCAGCAGAGTGGGTCGGGTGACATCACCGTGAATGCGCTCCACATCATCGTGGACGGAATCGCAGACGTCGTGATCGCCTCGGCTCATGCCGATATCACCTGTCCGACCACTCCGCCGCCGCCTCCCCCGACTTGTCCGGATTTCGTAACAGGCGGTGGATGGATTGTCGGGACGCCATCGGGCGCGAGGGCAAACTTCGCCGTGGCTGGCGGCGTGAAGAACGGTGCCTTCTGGGGACATCTCAGCTACATCGATCACGGGTCAGACGGTCCTAAAGTGAAGGGTACCGGCGTCACGGGCTACGGGGGGGCGCCCGATGCAACGACCCGCTGGATCGAAGGCAGCGCCGAGATCGACGGGCAGCCAGGGTCCTACAGGGTCGAGGTGGCGGACGAAGGCGAGCCCGGTCGAGCGGACAGATTCCATCTCCATTTGTCGAATGGGTACGACGCCACAGGCGTATTAAACGGCGGGAATCTTCAGCTCCACAATAGCTGCTCGTAGCGGCAGAGCATTTTGGGGAGTGGTTATCGCAACCACTCCCCACTTGTTGCGGGTCGCCTTGACTTAGCTCCATTCCCGAATACCTTTACAAGGCTATGGCGGATCGCAGTTTACCGCGGCCGCTTTGCACCTAAAAATTCAATCGCCGAACGAGCCCGCTCGCGCGGGCACCCACCAAAAGTTGGTGGTCGGCGCGCCTCGAGTCCCCACCTGCGAACCAGTTGCGGGTGCACCCGGCGGCAGCGGATGGATACCGGTCCCGTTTCTGGGACGCCATGGTCCACCCGCGTTTTTGTTGAATTAGAACCGCCCGGGTTGCGGGCGACCGTTGCTTTGTTTGTGCGAACGCTACAGCTGCGTGCGCAGCTTCACATAGAGAGAATTCGAAGAAATCATGGCGCGCAACACCCCGCTCGACCACTACCGTAACATCGGCATCATGGCCCACATCGATGCCGGGAAGACGACTATGACCGAGCGCGTCCTGTATTACACGGGCAAGACCCACAAAATCGGCGAGGTGCACGAAGGCACCGCGACGATGGACTGGATGGAGCAGGAGCAGGAGCGCGGCATCACCATCACGTCGGCCGCGACCACTGCGTTCTGGATGCGTAACGGGACTGAGTATCGGATCAACATCATCGACACGCCTGGTCACGTCGACTTTACCGTCGAGGTGGAGAGATCGCTGCGCGTACTCGACGGTGCTGTAACTCTTCTCGATTCCGTCGCCGGTGTTGAGCCACAGACCGAGACCGTTTGGCGCCAGGCCGACCGCTACAAGGTTCCTCGCCTCATCTTCGCCAACAAGATGGACCGCGTCGGCGCCGACTTTGACCGCTGCCTGCGCATGATCAAGGATCGCCTCACCAAGACCGCTTATCCGATCCAGCTTCCCGTCGGAAGCGGTGAGGCGTTCACCGGCCACATCGACGTCATCGAGCGCAAGCAGTACATCTTCGACGACGAATCCCTCGGCAAGAAATTCGAGATCACCGAGGTGCCGGAAGAGTATCGCGAGAGGATGGAGAAGGCGCGCCACGATGTGATCGAGGCCGCCGTCTCACACGACGAAGCTCTGATCGAGAAGTATTTCAGGCATGAGGAGCTGACGGTCGAGGAGATTCGTCACGCCATTCGCAGCTCTACGGTCGGTGGGTACATCGTGCCGGTACTCTGCGGCGCCGCGTTCAAGAACAAGGGTGTGCAGGCAATGCTAGACGCCGTCGTCGACTACCTCCCGTCGCCGGTCGATGTCCCCGCTGTCGAGGGGCATCTGCAGAATGGCGAGCCCGCCGTGCGTCATCCGAGTGATGACGAGCCGTTCGCTGGACTCGCATTCAAGATCGCGACTGATCCGTTCGTCGGTAAGCTGACGTTCTTTCGCGTGTACTCCGGAAGTCTCAAATCCGGGTCCTACGTTTACAACGCGACCAAGGACAAGCGCGAGCGCATCGGACGTCTGCTCCAGATGCACGCCAATAAACGCGAGGAGATCGAAGAGGTTCTCGCCGGCGACATCGCCGCCGCGATCGGACTCAAGGACACGCGCACCGGCGACACGATGACGATGGAAGACACGCCGATCATCCTCGAGGCGATGAAGTTCCCGGCACCCGTCATCGATGTGGCGATCGAGCCGAAGACGAAGGCCGACCAGGACAAGCTGGCAATCGCCCTGCAGAAGCTTTCGGAGGAGGATCCAACCTTCCGAGTTCACTCGGATCAGGAGACCGGTCAGACGATCATTTCCGGAATGGGCGAGCTCCATCTCGAGATCATCGTCGACCGCATGCAGCGCGAGTTCAAGGTCGATGCAAACATCGGCCGTCCGCAGGTCGCTTATAGAGAGACAATCCGGAAGAGAGTCGAGAAGGTCGAAGGCAAGTTCATTCGCCAGTCCGGTGGTAAGGGTCAGTACGGTCACGTCGTGATCAACATCGAGCCGGCCAAACAGGGCGAAGGATTTATCTTCGAGGACAAGATCGTCGGCGGTGTCATTCCGCGTGAGTTCATCAAGCCGGCAGAGCAGGGAATGCGCGAGGCGCTGGAAGGCGGAGTAGTCGCCGGCTACCCGATGGTCGACGTGAAGGCCGAGCTGGTGTACGGGTCGTATCACGACGTCGACTCCAGCGAAATGGCGTTCAAGATCGCCGGTTCAATGGCGATCAAGGAAGCAGCCAGGAGAGCGGGCGCGATCATCCTCGAGCCGATCATGAAGGTAGAGGTCGTGTCGCCCGATCAGTACATGGGGGACGTGCTCGGTGATCTCTCATCTCGACGGGGAAGAATCGGCGGGATGACCCAGCGCGGCGAAGCGCAGGTGATCGATGCGCAGGTTCCGTTGTCGGAGATGTTCGGTTACTCCACCAAGCTCCGCTCGATGACACAAGGTCGCGCGGTTTACTCGATGGAGTTCAACCACTACGAGGAAGTACCCAAGTCGAAAGCAGAAGAAATCATCAATAAAGTCACCGCAAAGGCGAGATAGAAATGAGCAAAGAGAAATTCAATCGGACGAAGCCGCACGTGAACGTGGGAACGATTGGGCACGTCGATCATGGCAAGACCACTCTGACCGCTGCCATCACCGCGATCCAGGCCAAGAAGGGCCTGGCATCGCCCGTTGCATTTGACCAGATCGACAAGGCTCCTGAAGAGCGGGAGAGAGGTATTACGATCGCGACCGCTCACGTGGAGTACGAGAGTGAGAAGCGGCACTACGCGCACGTCGACTGCCCGGGCCACGCCGACTATGTGAAGAACATGATCACGGGTGCCGCCCAGATGGACGGGGCGATTCTGGTGGTCAGTGCGGCTGACGGTCCGATGCCCCAGACGAGAGAGCACATCTTGCTGGCCAAGCAGGTAAACGTGCCCTACATCATCGTGTTCATGAACAAGGTGGACATGGTGGACGACGCCGAGCTGCTGGAACTGGTCGAGCTGGAGGTTCGTGAGCTCCTTAGCTCCTACGACTTCCCTGGCGACGACACCCCGATCATCAAGGGATCTGCTCTAAAGGCCTTGGAG
>WNGI01022121.1_pt1 | contig 14441 bp, 14 predicted proteins | sample 5400621 | NCBI WGS metagenome assembly WNGI01 (sample SAMN13153374, study PRJNA577476) | soil metagenome | isolation source: 20 cm soil or saprolite under Garry oak tree replicate 1 | place: USA:California | collected 2016-06-15 | reverse complement strand
TCAGTGGGGACGTGAGCAGGGGAATGTTTGCGCAATAGTTTTTTAGAATCCGAGCAGCGTGCGTTGCTCAGTCCAATCGGCGGGGAGCCGCGAGGCCTTGCGCATCAACATTTTGGCGTTGAGTTGTTGCGGCTGTCGACCATTGACAATGGCTGTGGTGATGTCGGGTGCCAGCCAGGGTAGCCGCAAGAGGTTGTAAAGATAGGCTGCCGTCACCCCTTCCTCGCGCGCGATGTCATGTACGGTCAGTTTGATATTCTGGTTGAGGCGACCCTGTATATCGTTCGCGCGACCGATAACCCTGCGCAGGCTCGGATCAGGCGCGGTTTGGTCAATCGTGCCCTCAACCAGCATCCGGATTTCGCGGCCAACTCGTTTGAGGCGTGCTGGCACTCTTAGGGTCATGACATCATGGGACGCAGAGTCTAACCTTTGATGCTGTGCTGCGAGGCCGATCAATTGGCCAGCAAGCAATCCGGCAGCGCGGCCACGGGAGAGAGTAATTGCAATTCGATCGGAGTAGATCGTCACCTGGCATAGCAGTGCCATCAGCGTCGCTTTGGCCTTGTCTGGCGTCTGCGTACTAAGTTCTTCCGCGACTTGACGGCCACGCTCGATCAATTGGTGTTGCCCTGAATCAGGGAGCGTTTCGGTGTCCGCGACATCGAGCAGCGCTATGGGGTCGGTAAAAAAGTCGCGAAACCCGTTGATCACCAATCTTTCCAGATCGCCGGCCGGTATGCGCCAGCCACCTGCGCGGTTCCCTTTTGCCACTCTCACAAGGGATGAAGAGACGTAGTACCGATATCGCGTTCCCTTCTTGACCGCATAGGTCGGCGTCAGGCGCTCGCCGGTTGCGTCAAATACAAGGCCGCCCAGCAGACTCGGGTGCTTTGCGCGTGCGCCGGTTGCCCGCTCGACACGGTTTTGGACGAGAACCGCCTGGACCTCGTCCCATAAGGGCTGGTCGATGATGGCGGGGTGCTCTCCCGGATATGAGTTGCCCTTGTGGGTGATCTCGCCCCGGTAAATGCGGTTTTGCAGCATCAGATAGAGGGCGCCACGAGCTATCTTTTGGCCACCATACGTGATGCCGTCGGGCCGAACCCGTCGTTTGCTCCTGATCCCTGCACCGGCAAGTTCATCGTACAGGTCGCGAACCGATTTGAGCGCGAGATAGCGACGGTAGATATCGACCACGATCCGGGCTTCGCTTTTGTTGACCACCAGCTTGCGGTCCTTCACGTCGTATCCGAGCGGCGGCATGCCACCCATCCACATGCCCTTTTTCTTGGAGGCGGCGATCTTGTCGCGCACCCGCTCGCCGATGACCTCGCGCTCAAATTGGGCGAAGGACAGGAGCACATTCAGCGTCAACCGACCCATGCTGGTCGTGGTGTTGAATTGCTGGGTTATCGATACGAACGAGACGCCACGGCGGTCAAAGATTTCAACCAGCTTGGCAAAATCGGAAAGCGCCCGTGTCAACCGGTCGACCTTGTACACGACGATAACGTCGATCTCGCCGGCCTCGATATCGGCCAGCAGCCGTTTCATCGCCGGTCGCTCTATCGTGCCGCCGGAATACCCGCCGTCATCATACTGCGACGGAAGCACAGTCCAGCCTTCGTGCTTCTGTGACAAGATGAAGGCGGCGCAGGCCTCACGCTGGGCGTCGAGTGAATTGAATGCTTGTTCTAGGCCTTCGTCGGTCGATTTTCTCGTGTAGATCGCACAGCGGATCCGTTTGCCGGACCGTCGCGGCATCTTTTCTGAGTCAGCCATTCTGCCCTTCATTGACCGAACGCTCAGTCGCCGGCGCAGGTAGCCCAAAGAACCGTGGACCCGACCAGTGTGTGCCGGTGATCTTGTTGGCGATTTTGGTCAGTGACGGATACCTCGTGCCGGCGTATTCAAACCCATCTTCAGTCACCGTGACGGTATGAGTGCGGCCGTGCCATTCGCGAACCAGACGCGCACCGGGCTTCAGGCTGAGGCTTGCCGTTGCGCCAACCAGACCCGTCGCCCGCAAGGCCTTTGCTATCGTTTGCAGCTTGCGACGCGTCGCCTTGCCGAGCCCGCCGTGTTCGATTTCCTGAAGTCTGTAACCGAGCGCAAGGACAAGGAGGTCGCGGCTGATCTTTGGCGGTTCGCTGTGGTACAGCCGCCGCCATTCGAGACGCAGCCCCTCAAGTCCGAGCGAACGGATGCGATCGAGCTCGCGCTCGATCGCTGGTTCATTCACCCTGGCCATGGCTAGGCGGCGGGTGACGCCGGAATGCTTGGAGTCGACCTGGATTTGGTCGGCCGTACGGTAGTCACCCGGTAGACGCGCTTGCCGTCGGTCTTCTCCGACGTCAGCGTCAAGCCGAGTTTCTTACGCACGACGCCGGCAAAGAAACCGCGTACCGAGTGTTGCTGCCAGCCCGTCGCCTTCATGATCGCGGCGATCGTTGTTCCCTTAGGCTGTTTGAGCAGGCCAATGACCGTCTCCTGTTTGGTCCCGCCGCGGGTTGAACCCGAGGCAACCTTTTCAACCTTTGCAGACTTCTTCGCGCGCTTGGCCGGCGCGACCTTCGTCTTGCTGGGTGTGTTGCGATGCGACATCTTTGAGATCCTTTTCGGTTGCGACAGCACACGCGCCGTCACCACCGAAGCCCCACAGCGGCAGTATCGCCAGCGGGGCGGGATGCGAGACGAGGCCAAAAAAAGGCCCGCATCAACATGACGACACTGACGCTCTGTTTGCAGCCGAAGTCCAGTCGTTTCTGCAAGGAATATCGGGCTTCTATTGGCGCAGGATTTCAGGGTTAAAGCTTGGTTCGCCCCTCCCGAGCGTCTCCGAATTCAGCCAACCAGTCTCGTCTCTGTGGGCTTGTCCGTCTCGCAGAAATACGCGCGACATTTCCGCGAGTGAGCCTAACATCGGTCGGTCTCTGCAGCGAGGAATTCGGAATTTTTGGGCTTCGTCAGCGAATTTATCGCGCCAGTCTCTGGTCGCGGATTTGCGATATCCAAATTTTGTTGCTTGAGACCTGGTTCGCGAGCACTGACTGGTTCGAGACCCAGCGAATAAGGCAACCAAGGCGCGCCGCGATCGCGCGGATGAACCCATCCGCGCGAATGACAATCGAGCAGGCCAAGCGGTGGTGGGAGTTCATTGGCTCGGCGATGATCGAACCGGGGGGAGATCGTGGCCAAGATGGACCCGTTCAAGAATGTCTTTGAGCTCGGTTATCAGCCGTTTTGAGGCCGTGCTCGCGACCGTTGACACGCAGGAGCCAGCCGTCTACTCGAAAATCCATAAGGATGAAACCTCATTCCATATGGTGGAAACGGGTAGGCGTTGCCGCCGGAGATGCTTAATGGACGCTCAATCGCACGATGTCGTCGTTGTGGGCGGCGGTAACGCTGCGCTTTGCGCTGCTCTCGCCGCTGCCGAGCAGGGCGCCAAGGTCGCATTGATCGAGCGTGCACCCGAAGCCAAGCGCGGCGGAAATTCCCACTTCACCGGCGGCGGTTTCCGGATGGTCCATCATGGCGTGCAGGACATCAAGCGGATTGTCCCCGATCTCAGCGACGCCGATATTGCGCGGACGGATTTCGGCGAATACTCGGCGGAAGAATATCTCGACGATCTCGGCCGCATCACCCAGTACTACATCGATCCCGACTTGGCTGAGACGCTGGTGACCAACAGCACCGACACGGTGCACTGGCTCATGAGCCGCGGTGTGAAGTTTCTGCCGAACTATGGGCGTCAGGCCTACAATCACGAAGGCAAGTTCAAGTTCTTCGGGGGTATCGTCATCTATGCGAACGGCGGCGGCGCCGGCTTGGTTCAGTCCGAATATAAGGCCGCGGAGAAGCACAGTATTTCCATCCGCTATGGCACGCGTGCGATGGCGTTGCTGCATGGTCCGAAGGGCATCGAAGGTATTCGTGTCGTCGCGGATGGAGCGGAGGAGACCATTCTTGCCCGCGCTATTGTGCTTGCGTGCGGGGGAGTGCGCGGCACCCGCTACAACACGGGTGATGGCATCCGCATGGCGCTGGACATCGGCGCGCAATCCTATGGGCAGTGGTCGGGATGTCACGCTGTCGCCTGGGAACGTTACGCCGGCGACTATGGCGACACGGATAACTGGCACACCGCTGGCTATCGCCACAGCTACCCGTTCGGCCTCATGGTGAATGCCAACGGCGAACGTTTCGTCGACGAAGGCGCCGATTTTCGAAATTACACCTATGCCAAGTACGGACGCGCGGTCCTCGCGCAGCCCGGGAGCTACGCCTGGCAGGTTTTCGACGCGCAGACGCTTCCGCTCCTGCGTGACGAATATAAGTTGCGAGGAGCGACCAAGGTGCGTGCCGACAGCCTCGAGGAGCTGGTGCAGCGCATGCAGGACGTCAATCCCGCCGGATTCATGAAGACCATCCAGGAGTACAACGCAACAGTCAAACGCGACGTTAAATTCGATCCGAACATCAAGGACGGCAAGCGCACCGTCGGCCTCGCGATCGACAAGACAAACTGGGCGAACACGATGGAGAATCCGCCTTTTGAAGCCTATTCGGTCGGCTGCGGCATTACTTTTACCTTTGGCGGCTTGAAGATCGATAGCGGTGGGCACGTGCTTGACATTGAAGATGCGCCGATCCCTGGCCTGTACGCCGCCGGCGAACTGGTCGGCGGATTGTTCTATTTCAATTATCCGGGCAGCGCCGGCCTGATGGCCGGTGCGGTTTTCGGACGGATCTCAGGACGAGGCGCTGGCGAATTTGCCGTGCAGGCGCGCTGAATGCGGCCCGGTTCTTCGTTGCATGAGGTTCATTCTAGGCCGGCGCTGCACCGGACGCCTTGCGACGCTCTTCAAGGACGCGGCGCGTGTAGTTCGCAATCCCACCATCCTGGATGAGCCTGAGCGATTCCGGCGCCATCGGTGGCAGCCGGGCTTCGTAGCCGGAGCGCAGGTTGCGGATGTAGCCCTCTGCGAGGTCGATCTCGATCTCGTCGCCCTGCGTCACATGCTCATCGATGCCTGGAGAAATGACGATCGGCAGTCCGACGTTGATGCAGTTGCGCGTATAGATTCGCCCGAAGCTCGGCGCGACGACCGCGCCGATGCCAGCCTCTTTCATAGCCGCCGCCGCTTCCTCGCGGCTCGAGCCGCAGCCGAAATTCTGGCCGCCAACAATCACGTCCCCACATTTGAGCTTCTTTGGAAACTCTTCGTCGATTCCGACCATGAGATGGCTCGCCATCTCGCCCGGTTCATAGGTCGGCCGGAACCACATCTTCGGATAGATCAAGTCGGTGTTGATATTGCGTCCGAAGGTCCAGGCGCGGCCTTTGATGTGCACAGCCAAACTCCTCACTGCGTCGATTGATGCGTCATGAGATCGGTCGGCGAGACGATGCACCCGGCAATCGCTGAGGCCGCTACCGTTGCAGAAGACGCCACGTAGATGTTCGCTTCCGGGCTGCCGAAGCGTCCACGGAAATTGCGACTGGCATTAGTGATCGCGTTTTCGGCGGGAGCCAGCATGCCCTGGTGGCAGCCCGAGCAGGGGCCGCAGCCGGTGATGCCGACCTGGGCGCCCGCCTGCATCATGGTATCGATGAGACCCTCGCGCATCGCCTGCATGTAAACTTCGCGCGAACCCGGATTGACCATCATCCGCGTATGGGGAGCGAGCTTCCTGCCTTTCATGATGGCGGCGGCGATCCGAAAGTCCTCGATCCGCCCGCCTGTGCAGGTGCCGAAGACGGCTTCGTCGATGCGGATGCTGGAAAGCCTACTTGCGCTGCGCACGTCGGACAGATCGTGCGGAATGGCGACCAGCGGTTCGATCTCCGACACGTCGAGATCGACGATACGGCCGTAGTCCTCGTCCGAGTCTGTCGTGTAGACGGTCCACTCGCGATCGGGCGCACGCGCGGTGACAAAGCGCGTCGTGATCTCGTCCGGCTGGATGTAGCCGGTCTTTGCGCCAAAATCGATCACCATGTTGCAGAGGACGAGCCGTTCGCTTATGGGCAGCTTGGCGACCAGTGGACCCGCGAACTCCACGCCGAGATAAGGCGCTGCGTCCTCTCCATAAAGCTGAGCGATACGGAGCGCGATGTCCTTTGCGCAAACACTCGGCTTGAACTCGCCGTGCAGGTCGAAGCGGATAACTTCGGGCACGCGTAGCCAATTGTAGCCAAGGGCGAGGTAGGAAGCGATGTCGGAATGGCCCATCCCCGTGGCGAGGCAGCCAAGCGCGCTGTTCGTCACTGTGTGCGAGTCGGTGCCGAATATGAGCGCGCCCGGGAAGGCGTAGCCCTTTTCCGGAAAGATCACGTGGCCGATGCCCTCGCCGGGATGGAACTTGGTGATGCCCTGTTCCTTGATCCACTCGCGCGTTCGCTTCTGAGAAACTGAGTCCTGTTGCCGGATTGGTGGATAGTGGTGGTCGAAAACGACCACGATCTGCTCTGGATAAAAGACTTTGTCGCCGCCCATTTTTCGAAGGAGGTCGGCCGCGCGCGCCGCGCCTCGATCGTTGAGCATGACGTAATCGGGCGTCACATTGACGATCTCGCCGACCTCGACGCTCTGGCGGTTGGCGTGCTTGGCGATGATCTTGGAAAGGGCGTGCATTGCTCGACTCGCTAGAGAATCTTCACTTCCCACCGTTCGGTAGTTTTCTTTTCGAGCGTTCCAACGATCAGGCGCTCGGTGATGTAGCCGACGATGCTGATGAGGATCATCGCCATCATCAGGTCGGTCGCGCGGAACTGATAGCGCGACTCCATCAGGATCGAGCCGATGCCGGATTGCGAGGCAAGCATCTCGCCCGCCACAATCATGCGCCAGGCGCCGCCAAGCGCGATTCGCATGCCGGTGATGATGTAGGGGGCCGACGCTGGCAGGATGACACGTCGTAACAAGGTGATGCCCTTCGCTCCATAACAGCGCGCCGCATCGACCAGAACGGGGTTGATGTTGCGGGCGCCAGCCTCGGTGTTGAAATAAAGCGGGAAAAACTCGGCAATGAATACCACGAACACAACGGCCGTGTTGCCAAGCCCGAACCAGAGGATCGCAAGCGGTATCCAAGCGATCCCTGGAATGGGATAGAGCGATCGGATGACCGGGTCGACGAATTCGCGCACCGCGTGGAAACGCCCGACGATGAGGCCAAGGGGAATCGCAAGAGCGGCCGCCAGCGTAAATCCGGAGATGGCGCGTGCGAAGCTCGAGAGGAGATGCTCGTAGATGTTCGGGCCGTAGAGCCAGCGCTGCTCGTAGTTCAGGGTCAGCGTATTGATGACGGTGCGTGCGACCGACAGCGGCGGAGGCAGGATCTGCTCCAGGTCATAGGCAACTGCCATAACATGCCAAAGCACCAGCACGACGGCGATGCCGATGGCGCCACGAATGATCTTACGGATGCGCTCGCGACCTCGGCGCGCCCGTCCGTAGGCGCTGAGTTTCTGCTCGGTACCGACCTTGAGTTCATCGGTATCCCGATTTGCGTCAGATCCAGGCGTTCGTGCGTCCATGCTGCCGCCGCTTCATGAGACTTGGAAGCTCAGATCGAAGACATCGGGAAAGGGTTTTACCTTCGGGCTGATCTCGCCGCGCTCGACCATGACACTTCCGATGAAATCCCACCATTTTTGGGCTTGCTCCCGCGTCAGATGCGTCGTCGGGTTCATGCGATCCTGCGCTGCGTGGATGATCTTTTCATCCTGGCCGCTCCATTCGGCAATCAGCGATGTCATGTCAGCCGGCGCACGCGCATAGGCGTCGTTGGCGTCAGCAATAGCGCGCAGGAAGCGTCGGGCGACATCGGGATTCCTGGTGAGGTAAGCGCGTCGGGAGCTCATCAAGGTCGCGGGCGGCGGCGAGGGGCCCATATCGCCGCGCGCGGCCTGCATGAACAGGTGGCCGGATTTGTTGAGGATCGCGAGCGTCGTGCTGGGCTCGGAGTGCAGGAAGCCGTCGATCTGGCCAGTGAGAAGGGCGGGCAACATGTTGGCGGCTTCGATGCCGAGAAAACGCCAGCCGATGGCGTTGAGCTCGAGTCTCTTCTCGGTCCGCAGATAGCCGCGGAAGAAGGCGAGGTGGACGGACGAAAGCGATGAGACCGCAATGCGAAGCGGAGCTTTCAGGATTTCATCGATGACCTTGGGCTGCAGCTTGCTGCTGAGGACGAGGCTCGTATGGCCGGGATTGGCGCCGCTGACCACCGCAAGCGGCGCCGGCCGTCCGCTCTCAATTAGGCGAGAATTCAGCCGCGGTACCTCCGGTGCGCCGCCCATGTAGAAGTCGAGTCGCTCGCGCCAAAGCTGCTCGACACCTTCCACCGTCTGGCCCGATTTGAACTTGGTTTCGACGACGTTGAGATTGTGCCGCTCATAGGCGCCGGTCTTCTTGGCGATGGCGTGAATGACGGTCGTGAGGTTGGGATGGAGGACGCCGAAGCGCACGGTATCCACCGCTCTGGCAATGCGCGGGACGGCGACAAATGCCGAGGCTGACAGCAGGACGGTTCTTCGATTGACTTTGTTCATGCCTTGCTCAGTGGCTTCCAAGACGCCGCATGATGTCGGTCAGTTCGCTGCGCAGCTCAGTCGCGCGTGGGGAATTGCGGTCGCGCGGGCGTGACAGATCGACGGTGACGTATCGCCCAATGCGACCGGGCGACGGCGTCATGATCGCAATCCGGTCGGCGAGATAGATCGCCTCGTCGATGTCATGGGTGACGTAGATGACCGTGCGCGGCTCCGCCAGCCATGCGTCGACCAGATATTTTTGCAGCGTCATGCGGTTGATGGCATCGATGGCGGAAAATGGTTCGTCCATCAGGAGGACCGAGGCGTTCGGCAGTGCCCAGGCCCGCGCGACAGCCACGCGATGTTTCATGCCGCCGGAAAGCTGAAACGGATAGAGGTGCTTCGCGCGTTCAAGCCCGACGATCTTGAGGACGGCCTCAGCGCGCTCATTGACCGCCTGCTTTTCCATGCCGCTCATTTCCAGTCCGAACGCGACATTGCGCAGCGCCGTAAGCCAAGGAAACAAGGCGGGCTCCTGGAACACGATGCCGCGGTCCAGTCCCGGCTGCTCGATTCTCTTGCCGCCGAGGCGGACTTCGCCCTCAAGCGGCTTCATCAGGCCGGTGACGATGCGAAGGAAAGAGCTCTTGCCGCAGCCGGAGGGACCGAGGAGACAAAGAAACTCGTTGCGCGGGATCGCGATCTCAAAGTTCTCCAACGCGTTGACCCAGCCGTCCTGTCCCTCATAAGCGTGGTTGACGCCGACCGCCTCGATGACAATGTCGGACGTTGTGCTGCGCGCGGTCGGGTCCGGTGTCGTGAGCAGGACCGCCTCCGTTCCATAGCGTGGAACGATATTTCATTGATGGTTGCACCGTAGTTGGAAACGGACGAATGTGTCAATTGCGGCGCGGTGTAGCGCCTGCGGCGCGTTAGACGAGAGCTTGCGATGCATTCGAACGATGGGACTGCGAACGCTGCTCGGCCGACGACGCGCTTGCGCCAGTTGATCAATCGGACTGATCGAGTGCTGTCGGTGCTGCATCCGCCGAACGCCGCCTGCGCGCGGATCATGGAGAAGGCCGGCTGCGAGGTCGGCTTCGTGGGAACGGGCGGAGTGGTCGGCGCATACACGGGGCTATCCGACGTCGGCGCGCTGACCATGCTGGAATGCGTGACAGTTGCAGGATGGATCGCACTGCCGGCGTGTCAGTTGTGCCGATCGCGCAAGCCATTGCTCGTTATCGTGCGGCCGTTGACATGAAGAATGAGCTCGATCCGGATTTTGTCGTGATGGCGCAATGCTACGCGCGAGATGCTTCCAATGGTTCGCTCGAGGATTGTTTGGCACGTCTCAAGGGCTACAAAGCGGAAGCCGGTGTTGATTGGGTGCAACTGGAATCTCCGCATTCAGTCGAGGAAATCAAACAGGCCCGCGCGACGGTCGACGGGCCATTTTCGTTCATGAAAGGAAAAATGCCGCGCTATCTCACGCTCGAGGAGCACATGGCGGTCGGCGTGCACATCGCCTGGTTCCCTGGCTTCACCCATCACGTACTGTGGGCGGCGCTGTGGGATTTCATGAACGACTTTCAGTCGCGCGGCATGGCGGCCTGGGAGGATTTTGTCGCGAGCCGACGCGATCGGCCCTATCCGGAGCCGATCGTCGGGCCCGACGGCGAGGGCGCGGCGATGCAGCAACGGCTGGAAGAGCTCTATTCGCGGCCTCGGTAGAGCTGAAACATCGATGCGCATTGAACGGATCGAGATTTTCGTTACCGACCTAACGACGCGTCTGCAACGGCAGCGATCGACCGGCGCATATGATACTGGCGTGCCGGGGGCGTTGATCGGCAAGCCGGTGCTGGTGAAGGTCTTCGCCGAGGGCGTCGTTGGTTACGGTCAAATCAGGCCACTCGCGCCACACCATTCGATGCCTGACACTTACGCCACCATGATCTCCATGATCCGGGACGTGTGCGGCAAAAGGCTCATCGGACAACGCGTTTTTGACGTCGAAGGCATTCACGCCATGTTCGACCGAATCGCGCCCGCCAACTACATGGCGCGCGCTGTGATCGATTCCGCGCTTTACGACGCGATAGGCAAGGCGACCGGACGGCCGGTCTACGATCTGATCGGAGGCTTGGCGCAACCGTTGATCCCGCTGGAATGGTCGATCAGCATGGCCGACGACGTCTGCAAGATGGTCGCCGATGCCGAGCGGGCGCTGCACGAATTCGGCATCAGAGTCCTCTGCATGAAGGCCGGACACCCGAAGGGCTGGCGCGAAGACGTCGAAAACTTTGTTGCGATCCGCAAGGCGGTCGGCTCGGAGGTCGCGTTCGGGATGGACCCGAATACGGGTTGGAGCGTCGCCGAAACGCTTGCTGCCTTGGCTGCGCTCAAGGACGATCGTGTCGATTACATCGAGCAGCCGGTCAAGCGCCACGATCTCAAGGGAATGGCGGCCATCCGGCGCGCATCGACCGGCGTGCCGCTGATGGCGGACGAATCGTGCGGCTCGGTCCAGGAGGCGGCGGCGATTGTCGATGCCCAGGCCGCGGACGTGCTGTGCATCAAGCTTTACAAGCACGGCGGGATCACGCCGGCGCGGAAGATCGCCGCGATCGCGGAAGTCGCCAACCTCAAGATCAATTGCGGCGGTCTCGCCGTGCTTTCCCAGTTGGAAGCCGCGGCTGGCGCGCATTTCTATGCCAGTCGCCCCGCCGAATACGTGATGCCGGCTGGTGAGTTCATCTTCGGGCTGGGCGTCATCGGTCCCGATCCGCTGGTGCCGGAAACCGATTTTGTCGTGAAGGATGGCCACGTCCGACCGCCCGGCGGACCGGGACTTGGAGTCACGGTCGATGAGCGGGCGCTCGAGGCGCACACGCTGCTGAAGGAAGTCGTGCAATAGGCCGCCCCATGGATGTCAACGCCACCACCGCAGTCACGCCAGCGCTCGGCAAATGGGTGTCCGGGCTTCGGCTTGATGGCGTGCCGCACCACGTCCTGGAGCATCTCAAGACTTGCCTTCTTGATTCCCTGGGCTGCGGCCTTTTCGGCGCCGCGCAGCCCTGGGGTGTGATCGCTGGCGACGTCGCGGTCGCGATGAGCCGGGGAGGGACCTCGTCACTGTTCGTACGCGCGGACAAAGCCAGTCCCGGCGATGCCGCCCTCGCAAACGGTACCGCGATTCATGGATTTGAGCTTGATGATGCGCATGTCTCGTCATCGCTTCATCCGGGGGCCGTTACGGTACCCGCAAGCCTGGCTGTGGCGGAGGCGGTTGGCGCGTCGGGAGCGGATGTCCTGGTCGCTCTTGCGGCCGGCTACGAAGTCGGGCTCCGCGTCGGGATATGCGCAGGCGTCTCGCATTCGACCAGTGGCTATCATGTCACCGGCACAGTCGGCACTTTGAGCGCAGCGGCCGCTGCGGCAAGGCTATTGCGTCTGTCGCCAGAGCAGAGTGCGCACGCGTTAGGAATTGGGGGCACGCAGGCGGCCGGCCTCTACTCCGCGCGGACGGGTGCCATGACCAAGCGCTTCCATGCCGGACGCGCCTCCCAGAGCGGCGTAATTGCCGCCCATCTCGCGCAGCAAGGATTTACGGGGGCTCTGGACGTGCTGGAAGCGCCGTTCGGCGGCTTCATGAGCACGCTTCGCGGACAGTCTGATCCCGGCACAATCTTGACCGATCTCGGCGACCATTGGGAAACGGCGCGCGTCGGGTTGAAGCCCTACGCCGCTTGTGCCAGCTCCCACACGATTATCGATGGCCTACTGGACCTGAGACGACGGGGGTTGACCGTCGGCAATCTCTCGCAATTGACCATACGGATGAGCAAGAAAGGGCAGCTCAACGTAGGCTGGCCTTACGAGCCAGGCGAGGTGATTTCTGCGCAGATGAACGGATACTACATTGCAGCGGTCACGCTGCTAGACGGCGATGCCTTTATCGAGCAGTTCGCACAGGATCGGCTGGCCGACCGCAATATTCTCGATCTCGTTCCACGGATCGAGATTACCCACGATCCCAAGCTGGACGCGGGCGGCGCCGCGAGCCGGCATGCGGTGCATATCGACGCTACTTTGAAAAGCGGAGAAACGCTTTCAGCCAATGTCGAGCAGCGCCGCGGCAGCGCGGACCATCCTCTGTCGTCCGCAGATGTCGAACGGAAATTCAGGCGCCTAGCGTCAGCCTCGCTTTCAACATCCGACATCGGCGAATTAATGAATGTCATCCAAGGGCTCGAGCGGCATCTGGATCTCAAACGACTGATCTCTTTGCTCACTCGGAATTCCGAGAGAAAAGTCTAGACCTTCGCGACGCGCGACGCCATCGACGTGTTGGCCTCTCGACGATAGCCTAACCGCTGGGAGCCGCGGCGAGCGCCGTCAAGCAACAGTGCGATACATCGTTCCCTGTGCTCCGCCGAATAGCGGTGCTCCGGCGTGAGAATGTCCATGACGGCAACGGTCTTTCCCGAAAAGTCCTTAAGCGGTGCGGCTAGTGCGCCTCCACCGGTGAAGATTTCGCCTTTGCTCTCGGCATAGCCGCGCTTCCGGATCGTTCGGATTTCGCGCCAAAGCACACTCTTGTCCGTGATGGTCGTTTTCTGAAGTGCTGTGAGCTCGGTGCGGGCGAGATAGCCTTCGATGTCCTCGTCCTCCATCCCGGCCAGCAAAACCTTGCTCGCCGCGCCGGCGTAGAGTGGCGCACGCACCCCGAGGTCGGCCATTCGCCGCATTGGATGGAGCCCCTCGACGAAGTCGATGTGGACGCGAAAATCGCCGGACTTGACGGAAAGGATGACGGTTTCGTTCACCTCGTTGCGGATGTCCCGCATGACCGGAATGGCGACGTCATGGACATTGGTTTGCCGCCGCCGGATATCGGCCAGCCGGACAAGCCCAAATCCAAGACTATACTTCCCACTCTGGGGATCGAATTCGCAAAAATCGCGTTCGACCAGACTGCTGAGGAGGCGAAATACCGTTGTCTTTGGGAGGCCCACCGCTTGTACGATTTCGGATAGGCTGAACTGTGGACGCGCGTGGCCGAACACGGACAGGACATTGATCGCGCGCGTCAGCACCTCGATCGAGTAGGCACTCGATGCCTGACCGGGTTTCCCGGCGGCAGGAGCATCTTGTCTGTTACGAGCCAAATCAATCTCGCCGTCGTTGCGCACAGCGGAGACTATTACATTCCACCATGTGGAACAACGTTCCGGGCACCCGGGGCACGTCGAGGCGCGTGGTCCCAACGGACTGAAACCGGCAGACAGACAAGGCGAATCCACTCACTGACACCCAGGAATTTTGCGCGGAGACTGGTTTGTATCCAACTGGCAGGTTTGTAGCGACATGTCGGCATTTTGCAGCTCATACGCGAAAAGTCTCTGGTCCCTAAACGTTCCGAAATTAGGCGAAATCTGCCCGATATCTCAAAGGGCATTTTCCGAAATGGCATTTCCAGGTTCGAGTCCTGGCGCCCCAGCCAGTTAAGTAATTGATATTGCAGTAGTTTATTCTGTGACGCTTTCTTGCCGCGAATTGGCGGGCTTTTCTGTGTGTCGCATGCAGCAGAGACAGTTTCACCCATTATCTCGGCTACAACGTGCGCGAAAATCTCTTGGGCGGCATTTCGTGGTTTACTTTTTCGCGCGCGAGGGAGCGATATTGGCACGTGACGTAGAATCATTCGCACGCAACCACGCAGAACGGACGATTGTCTTTAGCGGAATCCGAGCAGAGCTCGCTGCTCTGTCCAGTCGGCTGGCAGTCGCGATGCCTTGCGCATCAGGGTCATGGCATTAAGTTCTTGTGATTGCCGACCATTGACAATGGCGGTGGTGATATCGGGTGCCAGCCAGGGAAGGCGCAG
>WNGI01006455.1_pt1 | contig 14442 bp, 19 predicted proteins | sample 5400621 | NCBI WGS metagenome assembly WNGI01 (sample SAMN13153374, study PRJNA577476) | soil metagenome | isolation source: 20 cm soil or saprolite under Garry oak tree replicate 1 | place: USA:California | collected 2016-06-15 | reverse complement strand
CACCGGCCGCCGAAGTAGGCGAACGTGGCTGCCGCCCACGCCGCCAGCACAACGGTGAAGGCGATCAGCCGCCCGTGGTCGTGCATCTCGCGTAACAGGAGGAGAAACCCGAGCCCGAAGCCGATCCAGGCCGAGCCGAGGATCGTCGAGCCGACGGCCGCCGTCGTCGGCGCCCGCGTGCTCGAGACCGCGTGGAGCACGAAGGCGAGGACGAAGGTCGCGAGGAAGCCGCCGAGCAGCCACACGACTCCGCCCGTCCGCGCGCCGAGGAGCGCGAGAAGCGCGCCGCCGTAGACCGCGGGCGCGAGCGGCCGCAGGGGCCGCGCCGTCGTCACGAACTCGTGCACGCCGACACAGGCCGCGACGGCGAGGAGCGTGAACAGCCACCAGCCGCCGAGCCACAGCATGCCGAGCACGAGCGGCAGGCCGACCGCCGCGACCAGGAGGCGGGAAGTGAGGTTGGTCACGAGTCGGAAGCGGGCGACGTCATCGACCGCCGAATCTACGGCGCCGGTTTGCGTACTCCTCGATCGCGGTCCGGAGCTCGTCCGGCCCGAAGTCGGGCCAGAGGGTGTCGGTGAAGACGTACTCGGCGTATGCGGACTGCCAAAGGAGGAAGTTCGAGATGCGGCGTTCGCCGGAGGTGCGGATGACGAGGTCGGGATCCGGCATCTCGGGCTCGTAGAGACAGGCGGCGAGCGCAGCCTCGTCGACGTCGTCGGGCTCCGAGCCGCTCTCGAGCAGCCTGCGGGCGGCGTCGACGAGCTCGGCGCGGCCGCCGTAGTCGAAGGCGATCCAGAGCTGGAGCCTCGACTTCTCCGCGGTCGCCGCTTCGAGCTCGTCCATCTTCGCGCGCAGCCAGTCGGGAGCACGTTCGCGGCGGCCGAGGAACCGGCAGCGGACGCCCTGCGCGGCGAGGTCCTCGAGCTCCCGGTCGATCGTCTCGCCGAAGATCTCCATCAGCGCGCCGACCTCCCCGGCGTCGCGGCTCCAGTTCTCGGTCGAGAAGGCGTAGACCACGAGGGACTCGATCCCGAGATCGATCGCCGTTTCGACGACGGGCCGCAGCGCCCGCGATCCCGCTCGATGGCCGTCGGCAACCGGAACCCCGTGCTCCGTGGCCCAACGGCCGTTTCCGTCCATGATGATCGCGACCGCGTGTGCGACCTCGGGAAGGTGCTCCTCGGGGCTGACGTCGGTGCCGGTGCCGGGGACGGAGGCCACCCGGGCTAGACCTCCATCACTTCGGCCTCTTTGTGCTTGAGGAGCTCGTCGATCTGCTTCGTGTGCTCGTCCGTCAGCTCCTGGACGCGGCCCTCGGCGCGGTGCTCGTCGTCGGCTCCGACCTCGCCGTTGTCCACGAGTTCCTTCAGGTGCCGCATGGCGTCGCGTCGGATCTCGCGCACGGCGACCCGGTGCTCCTCGGCCAGGTTGCGCACGACCTTGACCAGCTCCTTGCGCCGCTCCTCCGTGAGCTGCGGGATCGGCAGGCGGATCAGCTTGCCGTCGTTCGAGGGCGTCAGCCCGAGATCCGACTCCTGGATCGCCTTCTCGATCGCCTTGATCGAGCCCGGGTCGAACGGCTGCACGGTGAGCATGCGCGGGTCGGGGACGTTGATCGTCGAGAGCTGGCGCAGCGGGGTCTGCGTGCCGTAGTAGTCGACCTCGATGCGGTCGAGGAGGGACGCCGAGGCGCGCCCGGTGCGGACCGTCGCGAACCCCGACCGTGCGTGCTCGACCGACTTGACCATCTTGTCCTGGGCGCTCTTGATCAGCTCTTCTGCAGTCGCCATTCGTCAGCCCTCCCTTTCAGGTCCAGCGCCGCCAAAGGCGCGGTCTTCCGGCCGGGCGCCGGCGGCTTCGCCGTCGGCGCTTCCAGCCCCCCGATCTTCCGGCCGGGCGTCGGCGGGTTCGCCGTCGGCGCTTCCAGCCGTCGCGATGATCGTCCCGACCTCCTCGCCGTTCACGACGCGCGCGACGTTGCCCTCGGCGAGCTCGAAGACGTGGATCGTGAGGCGGTTGTCCATGCAGAGCGACAACGCCGTCGTGTCCATCACCTTCAGCCCGCGCTCGATCGCCTCCAGATGCGTGATCCGCGGCAGGAACTCGGCGTCGGAGACGCGCCGCGGGTCGCCGTCGTACACGCCCTTGACGCCGTGCTTCGCCATCAGGATGGCGTCGGCGCCCATCTCGAGCGCGCGCAGCGCCGCCGCGGTGTCCGTCGTGAAGAACGGGTTGCCGGTGCCGGCGGCGAAGATCACGACGCGCCCCTTCTCGAGGTGGCGGATCGCGCGCCGCCGGATGTACGGCTCGGCGACCTCCGAGACCTCGAGCGCGGACAGCACGCGTGTGTCGGCTCCCTCCCGCTCGAGCGCGTCCTGCAGTGCAAGCGCGTTGAGCAGCGTCGCGAGCATCCCTGCGTAGTCGGCGGTCGCGCGGTCCATCCCGCTCTCGGCCGCCGCCGCGAGCCCGCGGTAGAAGTTCCCGCCGCCGACCACGACCCCGATGTCGACTCCCTCGCCTCGGATGCCCGCGACCTCCCTCGCCAGCGCCCGCGTCACGCCGGGGTCGATGCCGTACTCGCGCTCGCCCATGAGCGCCTCGCCCGAGAGCTTCAGCAGCACCCGGCGGAACGCGGGCACGCTGGACCGCGGGCCGGTCTCGGTCTCCGGCTGGGCCGTCATCCGGACAGGGAGAAGCGCTGGAACTCGAGCACCTCGGCCCCCGCGTCGGCGAGGACCTTGCCGACGGTCTGCGAGCCGTCGTGGATCCACTCCTGCTCGGCGAGGACGTTCGCCCCGAAGAAGCGCTTCTTCAGCATCCCTTCGACGATCTTCTCACGCGCCTGCTCGGGCTTGGACTGCACCTCGTCGGTGTTGGCGAAGATCTCGCGCTCGGTTGCGATCGACTCCTCCGGGACGTCCTCGCGTGCGACCCACTGCGGGCTCGAGGCTGCGATGTGCATCGCGAGCTTGCGCCCGAGGTCGCCGTCGCCGCCGCGCACGTGCACGAGCACGCCGAGCTTGTTCGCCGGCGGGTGAGCGTACGCGGCGATGGTGCCGCCGTCGACGGCCTCGAAGCGGGCGGCGTCGGCGACCGCGATGTTCTCGCCGAGCTTCGCGGACAGCTCGACGCGTTCCTCTTCGAGCTGCGACGGCGCCTCGATTCCCTCGGCCTCGACGAGGTCGAGCACTTTCTTGCCGAAGGCCTGGAACTCCTCGCTCTTCGCGACCGGCTCGGTCTCGCAGCCGACGGCGACCATCGTCCCGCGGGACTGGTCGTCCGCCAGCCGGTAGCCGACGAGGCCCTCGGTCGTCGCCCGGTCGGCACGCTTCGCCGCCTGCGCCATGCCCTTCTCGCGCAGGAGGACGACCGCGGCTTCCATGTCGCCGTTCGTCTCCTGCAGCGCGCGCTTGCAGTCCATCATCCCCACTCCGGTGCGCTCCCGGAGCTCGCGGACGAGCTGGGCGGAGATCTCCGCCGCCATTACGCCTGCTCCCCCTTACCACCACGGCCGCCGGAGGCGGCCGGGTCTGCCGGCCGGGCGTCGTCGGCTTCACCGACGGCGCTTCCAGCCTTCGTCGGGTCGCCCAGCGCGGCCTCCGACGCTTTGGTGACCTCTGCGCCCTCCTTCGCCGGATCCTCGCCGGTCGGCACCGGGACGCTCTCGCCCTCGGTCACCGGCTCGATCTGCTCGCCGGCTGCGACCTGCTCGACGTCGCCTTCCGGCGTGCTCTCCGGTGCAGGCGTCTCCTCGGCCTCCTGCTGCTGCAGCTCCTGCCAGACGCCGCGCCTCGCGCACGGCGAGCGCCTCCTTCTTCAGGTCGACGATCACGACCGCGTCGGGCTGGCGGCGCATGTCGGCCACGCCGCCGAGGTTCGCCTCGAGCTTCTCGAGCTCGCCGCCCATCGCGATCCGCTCCTTGGCGGGCAGGAGCTCGAGCTGGCCGTCGTCGCGCAGGCGCCGCAGCTCGTGCAGCCGGTCGATGCGGTCGGCCATCGTGCGCCAGTTGGTGAGCAGGCCGCCGAGCCAGCGATGGTTGACGTACGGCATGTCGACACGCTTGGCCTCGTCCTCGACGGCGTCCTGCGCCTGCTTCTTCGTGCCGACGAAGAGGACGGTGCCGCCGCGCTCCGCGACGTTGCGGAGGAACAGCCGCGCCTCGTCGAGGCGCTCAGCCGTCTGAGTGAGGTCGATGATGTAGATGCCGCCGCGCTCGGCGAAGATGAAGCGGCGCATCTTCGGGTTCCAGCGCCGCGTCTGGTGGCCGAAGTGGACTCCGGCCTCCAGCAGGTCGCGCATGGAGACTGCGCCCGTTTGGGCCGGCTCAGTCGAAACTGGCCCTGTAGAAACAGACATGGGGAAGCTCCTTCCACATTGGTTTGTCGTGCTGAGCCGGCGGGAGTCGAGGCGCACCTCCCGTAACGAGAGGCACGCGCGCCACGGCTGGGCCGCCGGGGAGTAGGGACGAAGACGCCGGAAGGTTAGCTGCGGGCCGCCGCGAGCGCGGGGACGAGGTCGGAGGGCAGCGGTGACGAGACGTCCACCGGCGTGCCTGTCACCGGGTGCTCGAACGCGAGACGCGCAGCGTGGAGGAACTGCCGTTCCAGGCCGAGATCCAGGGCTGGAAGCGTCGCCGGCGAAGCCGCCGACGCCCGGCCGGCAGACCGCGCGGCTGCGCCGCGCCCGGCGATTCCGTAGACCGGGTCGCCGGCCACGGGAAGGTCGATCGCCGCGAGATGGACGCGGATCTGATGCGTCCGGCCGGTCTCGAGCCGGACGCGCAGGAGCGCGTGGCGCTCGAGGAGCTCCTCGAGCTCGAAGTGCGTCACGGCCGCGCGCGGCTTGTCCGTGTCGAGCGAGTGCCGGAGACGGTCGTGCCTGTCGCGGCCGATCGGCGCGTCGATCGTCCCGCGTCGCGAGCGCGGCCTGCCCACGACGAGCGCGAGGTACTCGCGTGTCAGCGCACGGCGCCGGACGAGCCGCTGCAGCCGCTCGTAGGTCTCGTGCGAGCGGGCGACGACGAGCAGCCCCGACGTGTCGCGGTCGAGACGGTGAACGATCCCGGGCCGGTCCTCCTCCCCGCCCTCGGCGCCGGCGGCCGCGAGTGCCTGCGCGAGCGTGCCGCCCGCGTGACCGGGAGCCGGGTGCACGACGACGCCTGGGGGCTTGTCCACGACGAGGAGGTGCTCGTCGGCGTAGGCGATCGTGAGCTCGGGCGGCTCGACATCCGGCTCCGCCTCGGCCGGCACCGGCGCCTCGATCTCGAGCTCTTCCCCGCCGGCGAGCTTGTGGCTCTTTCCGCGAGCCCGCCCGTCCACGAGCACGGCGCCGGCCGCCAGAAGCCGCTCGGCGGCGGCGCGCGACCCGACGTCCGGCAGCCCGGCGAGATAGCGGTCGAGCCGCTCTCCCGCGGCATGCGGCGGGACGAGCCGCTTCAGCCCTGGCCCCTCAGTGCCGGGACGCCCGCGGCTCCCGCTCGGCGAGGACGAGCGCGGCCAGCAGGATCCCGACCCCGATCACGATGAAGCTGTCGGCGAGGTTGAACGCCGGCCAGTAGCGGAAGTCGAGGAAGTCGGTGACGAAGCCGAGCCGGACCCGGTCGGCGAGGTTCGAGGCGCTGCCGCCGATCACGAGGCCCAGCGCGACGGGTAGCACGGGATGGCGGGCGCCGGAGCGCGCGAAGTAGGCGAGCATCCAGGCGATCGCGATCGCCGTCACGACGATCACGGCAGCAGTCGCGTTCGAAAAGAGACCGAAGGCGATGCCGGAGTTCTGGACGTGCCGGACCGTGAACGGCCCGACGACGTGGACTCCCTCGCCGAGCCGGAGATTCGAGGCGACGAGGTGCTTCGTCACCTGGTCGGCTACGACCGCCGCGAGCGCGATCGCCGCGAGCGCGAGCCACTCTGCCCGCGTGGCCGCGAACGAGCGCGTCGCTCGGGAAACCGGCGTCAAGGCGTCCGTTGCCGAGCCGACTCGCACCTCCAGTTGCCGCAGAGGCTCGTTCACCCTCCCTCGGCTCTTCGCTTGCAGTCGATGCAGAGAGAAGCCCAGGGATTCGCCTCCAGCCGTTCGCGCGGGATCTCGTTGCCGCAGTTGAAGCAGATGCCGTACGTCCTATCGTCGATGCGCCGCAGCGCGGCGTCGATCTCCGACAGCACCTGCTCCGCGTTGTCGCCGAGCGTGTAGTCGATCTCGCGTCCGAGGGTCGCGCTGGCGGTCTCGGCGAGGTGGTTGTCGCTCGTGGCCGCGACCTCATCGACCTCGTCGTCGAGCGAGCCGGAATGCTCGTCCCGGAGCGTCGCGAGCGCGTGCTCGACCCGCTGCTTCTCCGCGAGCAGCGCGTGGCGGAAGTGCTGGGTGTCGATGCTCGTCACCGCCTCTCCTTTCTGCCTCGATCGCCGTGGCTGGAAGCGCCACCGGCCGAGCCGCTGGCGCCCGGCCGAAGAGCTTTGGCCGCCGAGGCGAGGCGCCGTTCGATCAGCGCCGGCCCCATCCCCGTGAGCTCCACGATCTTCTCGCGGCCGCCGTGGCCCGAAACGAGCGTCAGGGCGGTGCGGGGAAGCGCGAGCGTCTCGGCGAGGAGGCGGAGGACGGCTTCGTTGGCGCGCCCGCGCTCGGGCGCCTCGGTGACGCGCACCTTCCAGGCGTCGCCGTGCCGCCCGACGAGCGCCGTCCGGCCCGCTCCCGGGCTGACGCGCAAGCGCAGGCGAGTCGTCTCCGCCGTCACGCACTCAGTCTAGTTCGGGCCACCTCACGCAGCGTCCGCAGCCGCCTGGACGGTTTCGGCCGGGATGCCGTACCAGCTGCGTTCTTCGGCGTCGTCCGCGTCGGCTTCGGTAGTCGTCTCCGGTTCCGGGTCCTGCTCGGCCGCCTCGGGATCCCCGAAGGCGGCGAGCGCCTCCCGCAACTGCAGGCGCAGCCGGCGGGACTCGAGTTCGAGCCGCTCGTTCTCGGCGACGGCGCGCCGCTGGATCTCGCGGGCCTCGGCGTGCGCCTCGCTGAGGATCAGCTCCGCCTCGCGCCGCGCCTGGTCGCGCGTCTGGGCCGACGCCTGCTCGGCGGAGACCAGCGTCGTGCGCAGGAGGTTCTCGAGCTCGCGGAAGCGGACGAGGTCGGTCTCGAGCTGCTCGACCTTGTCGGCGAGGTCGGCGCGCTCGCGCCAGACGTCCTCGAAGCTCGCCGCGATCTCCTCCAGCAGCTCTTCCGTGGCGGCGGCCTGATAGCCGCGGAAGGTCGTGCGCGGTGGCGTCAGGTGCCTGATCTCGACGGGTGTGAGTGCCATCGGTCGCTCCTTTAGTGGAAGTGTTCGAGGACCCAGATGAGGAAGCGGTCGATCACGCCGAGCGCGATCAGGGCCAGCATCGGCGAGAGGTCGAGCGCCCCCGTCGCCGGAAGCACGCGACGGAAGAGACGTATGTACGGCTCGCAGACGTCGTACAGGAACCGCTGGATCCGGTTGAGCGTAGGCGAGTAGGGCAGCCGCAACCAGCTCGTGATGATGTAGGCGAGGATCACGAGCCCGTACAGGCCGAGGAAGACGTTGATGAACGTCTCGACGCTCGAAATCGCGTCGCCGAGCAGCATGAACGTGGCTGATCCGCCCATCCAGGGCTGGTTCGCGCTTCGGGACGCTTCTCCTATGCCTGGTTGAAGAAGCCCCGCTCGAGCATCCGCGCCCGGTCCTCGGCCGACAGCTCGACGTCGCTGGGCGTGAGCAGGAAGACCTTGTCGGCGATTCGCTGCATCCCGCCGTCGAGCGCGTACGTGAGGCCGCTCGCGAAGTCGATCAGCCGCTTCGACAGCTCGGCGTCGGCCGACTGGAGGTTGAGGATCACGGGGACTCCGTTCTTGAAGCGGTCGGCGACCTGCTGGGCGTCGTTGAAGCTGCGCGGGAGGATCAGGTGGACCCGGGAGGCGCCGGGGCCCTGCACCGGCTGGAGGTTGCGCACGCGGCGCGGCTCGTTGCGCGGGCGCAGGATGCTCGTCCGCTGCCCCTCGGGCTCCGGATCGGTCCAGTCGTCGTCGTAGTCGTGCCGCGAGCGACGGGCCGGCAGACGGCGCACGTTCGGCTGCTCGTACCCCTCGGCGAGCTGTTCCTCGGTGAGATAACCGTCCTCGTCCCAGTCCTCCTCCTCGGCGATGCCGAAGTAGACGAGGGTACGAGCCCAGACGTCGGAGAGAGCCATTGGCGCCGCCGATGTTAGCGCTGCCACAGGACTGCGCCGACCCGGACGTAGGTCGCTCCCTCCTCGGCGGCGACTCCATAGTCCTGGCTCGTCCCCATCGAGAGCTCGCGCAACTCGTGCTGCTCGGCCAGCTTGCGGAGGCGGCGGAAGTACGGCCGCGATTCCTCCGGGTCGGCGGCCATGGGTGGCATCGTCATCAGCCCGCGCACGTCGGGATAGGCCTCGAGCAGCGCCGGCAGCTCTTCGGGCGTCACGCCCGACTTGGTCGGCTCCCCGGAGAGGTTGACCTCGACGAGCGCGGGGATCGTGAGCTTTCTGGCGGCCGACTCGGAGGCGAGCGAGTGGCAGAGCTCGCAGAGCTCGCTCACGACCGGCGCCTTGCGGCTCTGCAGGTGGCCGATGAAGTGCCAGCGGAAGGCGTCGCCGTAGCGGTCGTGCTTCGCCTGCAGGTCCTGCGCGCGGTTCTCGCCGACGACCTCGACGCCGGCCTCGGCCAGCGCGGCGAGGTCTTCGAGCGGGACGTACTTCGTCGCGGCGACGACCGTGACGTCCGGCCCGACCTCCTCGCGAATGCGCTCAAACCGCTCGCGGATCTCAGCCGGCGACGTAGGCGATCACTCCCTGCCGGCCGGTGCGGCCGGCGTCGCGCCGGTGCGAGAAGAACGTCTCGGGCTCGCATGCGGTGCAGCGGTCGAAGCGCTCGACGCGCTCGACCCCCGCTGCGCGGAGCGCACGCTCGGCGCTCGTCCAGAGGTCGAGGCGGCGCTCGCGCACGACGTCGTCGCCGAACCGCTCGCGGAACGGGGCCGCCACCTCCTCCCCCACCTCGTAGCAACAAGGGCCGATGCCCGGGCCGATCGCGGCCGTCAGCGTGACGTCGCCCAAGCTCTTTCGGCCGGGCGTCGCCGGCTGTGCCGGGGACGCTTCCAGCCTGAGCGCCTGCGCGCCTGCTGCGGCGATGCCCTCGAGTAGCCCCCGCCAGCCGGCGTGGAGAACGGCGACGGCGGGCTCGCTCGCGCCAGCGCGCGCGAGCACGATCGGCAGGCAATCAGCGGACATCGCGAGGATCGGCAGGCCGGGCTCGTCGGTCCAGAGCCCATCGGCATGCTCGCCGCGCATCGCCGGCGCCGCGTGCAACACGCGCGCCGAGTGCACCTGGTAATTGAGCGCGAGCTTCTCCAGGTCGGCGCCGATCGCGTCGCACACGATGCGGCGGTTCTCGTCGACACGCTCGACCTCGTCGCCGCTCTTGCGGCCGAGGTTGAGCGAGGCATACGGCCCTTCGCTCACGCCGCCGACGCGTGTCGTGAACCCGACTTCGTAGCCATCCACCTCCCAGCGGATCAACGCCGCTCCTTGGCCCGCGCGAGCAGCTCGTCGCGTGTGTTGCGGGCCGGCTCGTCCACGACCGCGTCGAGGAGCTCGTGGAGGATGCGCCCGAGCTGCGGTCCCGGCCGGAAGCCGAGCTCGATCAAATCGTTGCCGTCGATCGCGAGATCGCGCAGCCGGTGCGGGCTGGACAGCTCCTGTTCCACCACCTCACGGAAGCGCGCGAGTCGCTCGATCTCCTCCAGCGGCGGCGGCTCGCCTTCGCTGCCGCGCTTGCCGAGCAGGTCGGCGTGCTTGTGGTCGATGAGGTCGAACGCGAGCTGATCCCCGTTGCGGCGCAGAAAGCGGCGCGCGCGGCGGGCGTCGCCCTTGCCCGGCTGGAACATGTGGCGGCGCACGATCCGGACGACACGCTTCCGGAGGGCGTTCGGATACCTGAGCCGGAGCAACGCCTGGTTCGCAAGGTCGGCGCCGACCCGGTCGTGCCCATGCACGGCGAACCCCGGCTTCGCGTAGTAATGGAGCCGCCCGTCGTTCCCGCGCCAGGCGACCACCGGCTTGCCGAGATCGTGGAAGAGCGCCGCGAGCCGCACGGCCAGGGAGAAGCCCTGGTCGGCGGCCGCCTGGACGACGGCGAGGGTGTGCTCGTCGACGGTGAGGTCGTGGTAGCGGCTCTCCTGGTCGAACCCGATCGCGGGGCCGAACTCAGGCAGGAGCTCGACGAGGACGCCGGTGTCGCGCGCGAGCCGCAGCGCGCGGGCGGGCTCGGCGCCGAGGAGCAGCTTCGACAGCTCTCCCATCCCGTCTGCCGAAATACCGCCGCCGACACGCTCCCCCGAGACGAGTTTCACCGCCGGCGCCTCCTCGCGCATCTGCGCGAGCAGCTCCTCATCCGGCTCGAAGCCGAGCTGGGACACGAAGCGGAGCGCGCGGACGAGCCGCAGCGGATCCTCGCGGAAGCTTTGCGGCGAGACCGTGCGCAGGCGGCGCGCCTCGAGGTCCGCCCGGCCGTTGACCGGATCGACGAGATCGCCCGTCTCGAGCCGGCGGGCCATCGCGTTGACGGTGAAGTCGCGGCGGCGCATGTCGTCTTCCACCGACAACGAGGGGTCGGCGACGATCTCGAAGTCGTGGCGTCCGGGCCCGGTGGAGACCTCCTTGCGCGGAGGCGCGAACTCGATCCCGGCAGGCGTCAGCTTGCGGACCTTGGGGTCGCGCGGGTGGAGCCGGATGCCGACGAGCCGGTCGGCGACGACGAGGTCCTCCACACGCCCGTGCGGCGCAAGGGCCGACCGCAGCCCCTCGGTGTCGAGCCCGGGCACGAGGAAGTCCGCATCCTTCGAGTCGAGCCCCAGCAGCTCGTCGCGCACGGCGCCGCCGACGAGGTACGCGTCGAGCTCCAGCCCGCGGACGTACTTCTCGATCTCCTCGCGCATCCGGCCATTCTCGCCGGACCGGCGGAGCGCCCTACAGCAGTGCGACCGCCTCGAGCTCGACGAGCGCGCCGGAGGGGAGCTTCGCCACCTCCACGGTCGCCCGCGCGGGCGGCTGCTCGCCGACGTGCTTCGCGTAGACCTCGTTCATCGCGTGGAAGTCGTCGAGGTGCTGGAGGAAGACCGTCGTCTTCACGAGGCGGTCGAGCCCGGTGCCCGCCTCCGCGAGGATCGCCTTCAGGTTCGCGAAGACCTGTTCGGTTTGCTCCTCGATCCCGCCCGAGATCGCGGTGTCTCCCGGCTTCAGGCCGAGCTGGCCGGAGACGAAGACGAAGCCGCCGGCGGCGATGGCCTGCGAGTACGGCGCGCCCTGGAACGGCGCCGGCGCTGCCTCGGTCAGGACGACGTGCTTCTCGGTCATGGACGGGCCTCCCGTCTCTCGCATGCTTCGGCGAGCGCCGCGCCGAGCCCTTTGAAGATCGCCTCGAGCACGTGCCCGCTATCGGTGCCGTTCAGGAGCCGCACGTGGAGGACGAGGCCCGCGTTCTCGGCCAGCACCTCGAGGAACCGCCGAGCGACGTCGGTGCCCAGCCCGCCAATGCGGGCCTGCGTGAGGTCGACGTTCGTGACGAAGAGCGGCTCGTCGCTCGTCTCCAGGACGACGGAGGCGAGCGCCTCCGCCGAGGTCATCGCAGCGGAGCCGTAGCCACGTGCCCCTTCCGTCCGCAGTGGGCCCGCGAGCGCGTGGCCGAGCGCCCCCGCCGCCGCCTCGACCTCGGCCTGCGTGTCGCCCGGCTCGATGTCGAGGACGAGGTCGAACCGCGCGGTCTCTGCGAGCCGCGCGAGCAGCCGGTTGAGGACGGGCAGCCCCGTCTCGACCGTCGCCTCGCCGTGCCCGTAGACATTGACGCGAACGCCTGCCGCCGCCTGCTCGCTCATCCCCTGAGCGTAACGGCTGGGCATCGTCGGCTTGGCCGACGACGCTTCCAGCACAGCGCTACGCCTCGACGCGCTCGATCTGCGCACCGACCGCGCGGAGGCGGTCGTCGATCCGCTCGTAGCCGCGGTCGATCTCGGCCACGTTGCCGATCACCGAGCGGCCGTTCGCGCACAGCGCGGCGATCAGGATCGCCATGCCCGCGCGGATGTCGGGGCTCGTCAGCCTCTGGCCGTAGAGGCGCGAGGGGCCGCTGACGACGACGCGGTGCGGGTCGCAGACGATGATCCGCGCGCCCATCGAGACGAGCTTGTCCACGAAGAACAGCCGGTTCTCGAACATCTTCTCGAACACGAGGACCGTCCCCCACGCCTGCGTCGCCACGGCGACCGCGATGGAGGTCAGGTCCGCCGGGAACGCAGGCCAGGGGCCGTCCTCGATCTTCGGAACCTGGTCGCCGAGGTCGTTCTGGATCACGAGCTCCTGGTGCGGCGGCACGCGCAGCCAGTCGTCGCCGAGCTCCACCTCGACGCCGAGGCGGCTGAACGCGGTGAGGATGGTGACCATGTCGCGAGGCTGGACGGCCTCGATCGTCAGGTCGCTGTTGGTGACGGCTGCGAGGCCGATGAAGCTGCCGGCCTCGATGTGCTCGGGGCCGATCGTCCACTCCCCTCCCTTCAGCCGGTCGACGCCGTGGATGCACAGGACGTTCGACTCGATGCCGTCGATCTGGGCACCGAGCGAGACGAGGAAACGGCAGAGGTCCTGCACGTGCGGCTCGCAGGCGGCGTTCCCGATCGTGGTCTCGCCGGGTGTGAGGACGGCGGCCATCACCGCGTTCTCGGTCGCCATCACGCTCGCCTCGTCGAGGAAGATCTGGGCGCCGCGCAGTCCCTCCGTCTGCATCTCGTAGCGGCTCTCGATCTCGATCCGCGTGCCGAGCCGCTCGAGGGCGTGGATGTGCGGGTCGAGCCGGCGCCGTCCGATCACGTCGCCTCCCGGCGGCGGCACGCTCGCACGCCCGAGCCGCGCCAGCAGCGGGCCGGCGAGGAGGAACGACGCCCGGATCCGCTCCGCCAGCACCGCGTCGACCTCGTAGGACGAGAGCCCCAGCGGGTCGACGCGAACCTCGTTCGGGCCCGTCCACTCCGCGCTCGCGCCCGTGCCGCAGACGAGCTCCAGCATCGTCTCGACGTCGCGGATGCGCGGGACGTTCGAGAGCGTGACCGGCTCGTCCGCGAGCAGGCACGCGGCGAGGATCGGCAGGGCGCCGTTCTTGTTCCCCGAGGCGCGGATGCGGCCGTTGAGCGGGTTTCCGCCCTCGATGACGAGGGTCTGCGGCGCCGTCGCGACGGACATGCCGGGCTAGGATAGCCGGGCTGGTCGAGGCGGTCTGCCTAGGCGCAGGCGGGTATCGGCGGTAGCTTGCCGAGCGGGACGACGGCGATCCGGAGGCGCGGGTGGATCGCTTTCCTGGGCGAACCGAAAGCCACGAGCAGCGTCGTGTCGTCGAGGAGCACCCAGCCCCCGCGGCGGGCGACTTGCACGTAGCGGTGCGTCCTCGTGTCGGCGACGAAAAGCCGGGGCCAGATCCCGAAGCCGATGTACCGGTCGCCTACCTGCACCGAGTCGTCGATGTGATCGTGCGAGGGGGCGGTGACTATTCGACGCGGCTTCCGGCGCAGGGACGGCGACCACCGGACCGACGTGTACTTCGCATTCGGATATGCGATCCGCCGTCCGTCGGTGGCCAGCCCGGAAACGCCGTACAGCGTGCGCAACGCCCGCGGCACCTTGCCGCTCTTGCCGGTGAGCGCCGAGGCGACACGCATCCTCGTCTCGCGGCCCGGACCCGGGGACTCGGGCCAACCGACGAGGCGACGGCCGACCAGGAAGGAGCCCTGCGCGTGACCGCGGTGGATGATCGTGCCGCGGCCGGTTCGCAGGTTGTACACGTGGACCGCGGCGATCCCCTCGGGGCCGGTGCCCTGCACCCATGTCGCGATCCCGTTCAGCGCGTCGGGCGCCCGCAAGGGGCTCGGCCAGAACTCGCCGGCGGATGCTCCCGAGGCAGCACCGACCTGCGTCACCTGTCCGGAACGCGAGTCCCAGGCCCAGACGGTGAAGTCGTCGAGACCGGTGAGGGAGTGGTACTCCGACCAGACGAGCCAGCGGCCGTCGAAGGCGCCGTCGGCCTGGTCCGCGGCCGGATCCGGGAACGCCTTGATGTGCCTGACCGCACTCGTTCTCGCGTCGATCTCCACGACTCCCGAGAAGCCTGGCGAGTGGATCGCCGCGAAGAAGGAGCGGCGATCGTGCGCGAGCGCGAACGGCACGAGCGCCCTCCCCCGCGAGAGCCCGACGACGTGTCGCGACAGCACCCGGAGCCAGGTACTGCTCGACCGGGCTTGGCACCAGCCGCCGCGTCCGCGGGCCGTCCGGGACATGAGCCCGTGAGCGCACCCAGGCGTGCAAGTCACGACGGCGGCGGCCACCAGGGCCGGGCGCACGGTGCGGAACCAGCTACCAGACGTAGCCGCGCCCCGAGAT
>WNGI01003712.1_pt1 | contig 14442 bp, 12 predicted proteins | sample 5400621 | NCBI WGS metagenome assembly WNGI01 (sample SAMN13153374, study PRJNA577476) | soil metagenome | isolation source: 20 cm soil or saprolite under Garry oak tree replicate 1 | place: USA:California | collected 2016-06-15 | reverse complement strand
TCGCTACCGAGGTAGAAATCATGACCGCCCTGAAATCCACACCGACGCTCAAGGCCACCGGCATCGAGGCGCGCTGCGCCGCTACCGGCATGCGCATGACCGAACAGCGCCGCGTCATCGCGCGCGTGCTGGCGGAGGCGGTCGATCATCCCGACGTCGAGGAACTGTATCGCCGCTGCGTCGCGGTCGACGACAAGATCTCGATCTCGACCGTGTACCGCACCGTGAAACTGTTCGAGGACGCCGGCATCATCGAACGGCATGACTTTCGCGAGGGCCGCGCCCGCTACGAACAGATGCGCGACAGCCATCACGACCATCTGATCAATCTGCGCGACGGCAAGGTGATCGAATTCACCAACGAAGAGATCGAAAAGCTGCAGGCCGAAATCGCCCGCAAGCTCGGCTACAAGCTGGTCGATCACCGGCTTGAGTTGTATTGCGTGCCGCTGGACGACGAAAAATCGTGAGCGTCATTCCGGGATGGTGCGCCAGACCTCAGATGCGCAATGCGCATCGGGGAATCTCGAGATTCCAGGTTGACGGATCGCCCCGGAATGACGGTCCACGCTGGATTTTCGGCGCTTTAGCCTATAATTGAGCCCGGTGGCGCTGGTGGCGCCGTTTCACGCACAGCAGGTCCCATGAAGGCGCCGCGCAAGCTGCATATCAAGTCATATGGTTGTCAGATGAATGTCTACGATGCGCAACGCATGGTGGACACGCTGGCAGGGGAAGGCTTTGTCGAGACCGCCGGCGTGGACGACGCGGACCTGGTGATTCTCAACACCTGTCACATCCGGGAAAAGGCTTCCGAGAAAGTCTATTCGGAACTGGGACGGCTGCGTCTCGTCAAGGACGATGCCGCGCGCAATGGGCGGCAGATGAATATTGCGGTGGCCGGCTGCGTCGCGCAGGCCGAAGGCCAGGAGATCATCCGCCGCGCGCCGGTCGTGGACGTCGTGGTGGGGCCGCAAAGCTATCACCATCTGCCGCAACTGCTCGCGCGCGCCAAGAGCCACGGCCGTGCGCTGGAGACCGAATTTCCGGTCGAAGACAAATTCGGATTTTTGCCGCCGCCGAAACCCGATGCGATCCGGGCGCGCGGCATTTCATCCTTTGTCACCGTGCAGGAAGGCTGCGATAAATTCTGCACGTTCTGCGTGGTGCCTTACACCCGCGGCGCCGAGGTGTCGCGTCCCGTCACAAAAATCATCGACGACGTGCTCCGGCTCGCCGACCATGGCGTGCGCGAAATCACCTTGATCGGGCAGAACGTCAACGCCTATCACGGCGAAGGACCGGACGGCCGGGTCTGGTCGCTCGGCACCTTGCTGCATCGCCTCGCCGAAATTCCCGGCATCGTCCGCCTGCGCTACTCGACCAGCCATCCCCGCGACGTCGATGCGACATTGATCGAGGCCCACAGCGACCTGCCGGCGCTGATGCCGTTCGTGCATCTTCCGGTACAATCCGGCTCCGACCGGATTCTCGCGGCCATGAACCGCAAGCATACCGCCGATGATTACCGCCGCGTCATCGACCGGTTTCGCGCCGCGCGGCAAGATATTGCATTTTCATCGGATTTTATCGTGGGCTTCCCCGGCGAGACCGAGGAAGATTTCCTGGCCACCCTCGCACTGGTCAGGCAAATCGGATACGCTGGCGCCTATTCGTTCAAGTATTCGCCGCGGCCCGGGACGCCGGCGGCGGACATGCGGGAGATGGTGTCAGCGGCTGAGATGGACGAGCGATTGGTGCGGCTCCAGGAATTGATCGACAGCCAGCAATCGGCCTTCAATGTGGCTGTGATTGGCAACACCGTGGATGTGCTCTTTGAGCGCGCAGCCCGCAATCCCGGCCAGATCGTCGGCCGCACCGCCTATCTGCAGCCGACGCATGTGATGGCCTCGCCCGATATTATCGGACAGGTTCTGCCGGTCAGGGTCGAAAGCCTCGAGCGCTACAGCCTGCTCGGCCAGATCGCGCGATCCGCTGAGGCGCGATCCGTGAAAACCGCGTTTTCCCAAATGACATCTCCTCAAATGACAACGGGAACCTGAACCCTTGCCAAAAAGCGCATCGGATTCGCCTTCGCTCGCTCCCAGCCGCAAACTTGACCGCGACATGCAAATCCCGCCCGAGACGCAAGTCGTCATCGACTTCGACGACAATCGCGCCGCCTCGGCGCTGGTCGGACCCTACGGGCAGAATCTCGCGCAGATCGAGCGCCGGCTCGGCGTCGTGGTCGATTCGCGCGGCAATCACATCACCATCGCCGGATCGCGCGACGGCTGCGACGCCGCGAGGCGCGTGCTGGAAACGCTTTATGCGCAGGCGACGCAGGGCCACGATCTGGCGCAGGGCGATGTCGAGGGCGCGATCCGCGCCGTGATCGCGCAAGGCTCGCTGTTCGAGTTCGACGCCAAGACCGTCAAATCGGCATTCGAGACCATCAATTTGCGCAAGCGTCCGGTGCGGGCGCGCACGGCAGCCCAGGACTCCTACATTCGCGCGCTCAAGCGCCACGAACTGGTATTTGGCACCGGCCCGGCGGGCACCGGCAAGACCTGGCTTGCGGTGGCGCACGCTGCGCAATTGTTCGAACGAAAGGAAGTCGACCGCATTATCCTGTCGCGGCCCGCGGTCGAGGCCGGCGAGCGTCTCGGTTTCCTGCCCGGCGATTTGCGGGAAAAGGTCGATCCCTATTTGCGGCCGATCTATGATGCGCTGTATGACCTGATGGATTCGCGAATCGTGGAGCGGGCGCTGCAAGCCGGCGAAATCGAGATCGCGCCGCTGGCTTTCATGCGCGGCCGGACGTTGACCAACGCCGCCATCATTCTGGACGAAGCCCAAAACACCACCGCGATGCAGATGAAGATGTTTTTGACCCGGCTTGGCGAAAACAGCCGCATGATCATTACCGGCGACCCCAGCCAGGTCGATCTGCCGTATGGCCAGACTTCGGGTCTCGCGGAAGCCACAAAACTACTCGACGGTGTCGAGGGCATTGCGCAGGTGAAATTCACGGCCGAAGACGTGATCCGCCATGAACTGGTGGCGCGGATCGTCGCCGCTTATGAAGGAGTGCCGCAGCGGCCGGCAACCAGCAAGCCCTGATGCGAAACCCTTTCGCCGAGCGCGCGCCGGAAGCGATTTCCGGCCGCAACAGAAATTCCGGACCGATGGTGCGATTTGTCCTTCCCATAACTGAAGTTCTCGTCGTCGCCGACTGCTGGCAGACCGAGCCCGAGGTTGAGGCCGTCATCCAGCGCGCCGTCGCCGCCGCGGCCGAGATCGTCAGCGCGGATACCGGCGAGGCCGAAATCGCCGTCATGCTGACCGATGACGCCGGAATTCGCACCCTGAACAGCAATTGGCGTGGCATCGACAAGCCGACCAACGTGCTGTCTTTTCCGGCGTTGCAGGCCAGCCGGGGCGGCCCCGATGATGCGCCGCGCATGCTCGGCGACATAGCCATCGCCTATGAAACGACTCGCAAGGAGGCTGATGAGGAACAAAAGCCGTTCGACCATCATCTCAGCCATCTGGCGGTCCATGGTTTCCTGCACTTGATCGGTTACGGTCACGAAAAAGACGACGACGCCGAAGCGATGGAAGCGCTCGAGCAGGAAATCCTGGCGCAACTCGGCATTCCCGATCCGTATGCGGATCGGGATCCCGACGAGAAGCGGGAGCGGATGGACTGAGATGGCGGACTCCGAGCCGATCCACGACAATCCGCGCAACACGCGCAACCTGCCGGCGGTGGTGCCGCAAGGCGAAGTCGAACGTCCTGCCGCCGACAACTGGCTGATGCGCGCGATCCGCACGCTGTTCGGATGGAAGCCGGGATCGGTGCGCGACGATCTGCAGGTCGTGCTCGATGCCTCTACCCCGGATGAGGTGGGTTTTTCCGCCATCGAGCGCACCATGCTGCGCAATATCCTCAGCCTGCATGAACGGCGCATCGCGGATGTGATGGTGCATCGCGCCGATATCGTCGCGGTCAAGCGCGACATTCCGCTCGGCGAATTGATGAGCCTGTTCGAAAGCGCGGCGCATTCGCGCCTGGTGGTCTATAACGAAACCCTCGACGATCCCGAAGGCATCGTCCACATCCGCGATCTCCTGGCGTTCATGACCGCGAAAGCGCGTGTATCGGATTCCAGCAAGGCCAAACGCAAGAAGCCCTTCCCCGCCGGTCTCGATCTGCGTGCGGTCGATCTCGCGCTGCCGCTCTCGGAGGCCAACATCATCCGGAAACTGCTTTTCGTGCCGCCATCGATGCGCGCGATCGATCTGTTGGCGCAGATGCAGGCCTCGCGCATCCATTTGGCGCTGGTAGTGGATGAGTATGGCGGCACCGATGGCCTGGTGTCCATCGAGGACATCGTCGAGCAGATCGTCGGCGAGATCGACGACGAGCACGACAGCGACGAGCCGCCGGCAGTCATGCGGCAGGCAGACAATTCCTTTATCGCCGACGCGCGCGCCAGCCTCGACGATGTCCGTTCCGTGATCGGCGAGGATTTTGTCACCGGCGAAGCCGGAGAGGAAGTCGAGACGCTTGGCGGTTATCTGGTGACCCATGTCGGCCGCCTGCCAGTGCGCGGCGAAGTCATTTCAGGCCCCGGCAATTTCGAAATCGAAGTGCTCGACGCCGATCCAAGGCGCGTCAAACGCCTGCGCATCGCACCGCGCAAGGAGCGCCCGCCGGTGCGCACGCAGCGCGAGACCCGCCGCCGCGAAGCCCCGCCGGAGCCGGGTCCCACACAGGCCAATGACAATGCAAGCCCGCCAACGGGCGATGGAGCTGGCTCGCAGTGAAAGCCATCGACAAACTTCGCGCGGTCGGTCTTGCGATCATCCTGTCATGGGGTTGGAAACGCGCCGCCACTGCGCTCGTCGCGGGGGTGGTGTCGTCGCTCGCGATGGCGCCGTTCAACGCATGGCCCGTGTTGTTCCTGACTTTTCCGGTGATGGTCTGGCTGATCGACGGCGCGGGCGGCGGACGCATGCACGGGCTGCCCGCGGCGGCGATGGCCGGCTGGTGGTTTGGCCTGGGTTATTTCGTGCCGGGACTCTACTGGATCGGCTACGCGTTTCTGGTCGACGCGCCAACATTCGCATGGCTGATGCCATTCGCCGTGCTGGGCCTGCCCGCTTATCTGGCGCTGTTCCCAGCCTTCGGCTTCGGCCTTGCGCGCCTGATCTGGAGCAAGGACGGTTCGCGGGTGATCGCGCTTGCCGCAAGCCTTACGGCAAGCGAATGGCTGCGCGGTCATGTCCTTACCGGCTTTCCATGGAATGCGTTCGGCTATGCGCTGACCAACCCGCTGGCGCTGGCGCAGGTAGCGTCGCTGATCGGCCTGTGGGGCCTGACATTTCTGAGCGTCGCGATTTTTGCCAGCCCGGCTGTGCTGATCGACGGTAATTCACGGGGGCGAAGACCTTGGGTCGCGCCGGTGATGGCGCTGCTAGCGCTCGTGGCGATGGGCATTTTCGGCGCGGTTCGCTTAAGCCTGCAGCCGACCACGACGGTTGCAAATGTAAAATTGCGGATCATGCAGCCCAATCTGCAGCAGGACGTCAGGTTCAATTACGCCGCCAAGGCGGAGGTGATGCGAAAATATCTGACGCTCTCCGATCGCGCGTCCGGACCGCAATCCACCGGCGTGCGCGACGCCAGCATCCTGATCTGGCCGGAATCGGCGTTCCCGTTCTTCCTGACGCGCGAGGCCGATGCAATGGCGCAGATCGACGATCTGTTGCCCAGGGGCACCATCCTGATCACCGGCTCGGTGCGCGCGCCCGATTTGCCACCCGGCACCAGGATCACGCGCGCCTACAATTCGATTTATGCCATCGACCATGACGGCAGCGTGTTGTCGGTTTATGACAAGCTGCACCTGGTGCCGTTCGGCGAATTTCTGCCGTTCCAGGACTGGATGGAAAAGCTTGGCTTTGTGCAGCTGACCAAGGTTCAGGGCGGATTCATTCCAGGCACGGCGCGCCGCGCGATGGAGATACCAAACGCTCCCCGCGCGCTACCCTTGATCTGTTATGAGGCTATCTTTCCCGATGACGTTGCGGCGCGCGGCGATCGCCCCGGCTGGATCATCAACCTGACCAATGACGGCTGGTTTGGAATTTCAACCGGCCCCTACCAGCACTTGCAACAGGCGCGGCTGCGCGCGATCGAGCAAGGACTGCCGGTGGTTCGTGCGGCGAACACGGGCATCTCCGCCGTGATCGATCCGGTGGGACGGATCGTCGCGCGGCTCGGCCTCGGCGTCGAAGGTGTATTGGATTCGAGTTTGCCGGCTGCGATTGCACCGACCATTTACGCGCGCAGCGGCGATATTCCCACAGCGATGATGCTCGCCGCCGCGTTGATTTTCGTCATTCGCCGGCGCGTCACCAAACGGAGCGGGCTTTGACGCTGCCAGCGCCTGAGGCATACTCCGCTTTCATATTGCCGCACGCCTCGATCGAAATCCCAGGGAGTGTTGGAGATGTCGACCAAAGCGCCCAACCCTGTTGACAAATATGTCGGCAGTCGTGTGCGCATGCGCCGGATCATGCTCGGCATGAGCCAGGAGAAGCTTGGCGAAGCGTTGGGTCTCACCTTCCAGCAGGTTCAGAAGTACGAGAAAGGCACCAACCGGGTCGGAGCAAGCCGCATCCAGCAGATCTCCGAAATACTCCAGGTGCCGGTATCGTTCCTGTTCGAGGGAGGACCCAGCGGCATCGCGCGCACTGACGGCGCCGGCGAAGGCACCTCGCCGGCCTATGTGTCGGATTTCCTGGCAACCACCGAGGGCTTGGCGCTAACGCGGGCGTTCACGCGCATTACCGATGCCAAGCTCCGGCGCAGCATTGTCGAAATGGTCGAACAGATCGCTGCGCGCGAAGGGCCTGACAAGCGCTAAAACAGGGCATCATTCCGGGGCGCGCGCGAGCGCGAAGCCGGAATCTCGAGATTTCCGGGTCTGTGCCAAAAATGGCGTATCCCGAAACGACTATGACAGGCCACAGCATGCTGACGTCCTCCAATCCCTTCGATGCCAAAACCGTCCTCGACGGCATCCGCGGCTGGGTCGAGATCGAAACGCCGACGGAAGCACCCGAGCAGGTCAACCGCCTGGCGGCCATGGTCGCGGAGGGTTATCGCGATTTGCCTGCCACCATCGAGCGCGTCGCAGGACATTCAGGCTGCGGCGATCACATCCTGGCGCGTTCGTCGTGGGGCCAGGATGCGCCGGGAATTTTGGTGCTGAGCCATCTCGATACGGTTCATCCCCTGGGATTTATCCAGCGCTTGCCGTTCAGAATCGAGGGCGACAGCGCCTTCGGCCCGGGCATCTACGACATGAAGGGCGGCGCCTATCTGGCTTACCATGCGTTCGCGCAGCTTTGTGCGACGCCTGGGCGTTCGCTTGGCGTGACCCAGCTTTACGTCTCCGACGAGGAGATCGGCAGTCCGACCTCGCGCGCGCTGATCGAGGAAGAGGGACGCAGGGCAAAATATGTGCTGGTCACCGAGCCCGCCCGCGACGGCGGAAAAATCGTCACCGGACGCAAGGGCGTCGCGCGCTTCGAGATCTTTGTCAAAGGCGTCCCCGCCCATGCCGGGACGCGGCCCGAGGACGGCCGCAGTGCGATTCGCGAACTCGCCAGTATCATTCAGGCTCTCGAGGCCATGAATGACTTCAAGCGCGGCGTGACCGTGAATGTCGGCGTTGTCAGGGGCGGCACAAGACCGAACGTCATTGCGGAAGAGGCGTATGCCGAGGTCGATGTTCGCGTTCCCTCGACCGCGGACAGCGACGATCTCGTTCCGAAAATCCTGAACCTGAAATCGCGCACCGAAGGCGTCAGCGTCAAGGTGGTCGGCGGGTTGAACCGGCCTCCTTACGAGAAGGGCAATGCCGGTGCCGCGCTGTACGAACATGCCAGGGAGCTCGCCGCCGAAATCGGCTTCGATCTGGTGGATACATCCACCGGTGGCGGTTCCGACGGCAATTTCACCGCACCTTATACGGCGACGCTCGACGGCCTCGGCGTTGATGGCCAAGGCGCGCATACCCATTATGAGCAGCTCTACATTTCGTCGATCGAGCCGCGGGCGCGGCTATTACACCGGCTGTATCAGACGCTGCGATGAGTGTTGCAACCCGCGATGGAACGAAACGCGATGCCCCGTCTGACGAGGGCGTCGTCGCGCAACCGCGCGGTGCATTGTTCGGACGCCGCAAAGGCCACAAGCTCCGCGTGCATCAGGCCGATCTGATCGAACATTTGCTGCCGCGGCTTTCGCTCGACATTGCCGGCCCCAGCCCGCGCGATCTCGCTGACCTGTTCGACCCGCGGGCCAGTGAAATCAGGCTCGAAATCGGATTCGGCGGCGGCGAACACTTGATCGCGGAAGCGCGCGCCTTAGCCAAGGTCGGCTTCATCGGTTGCGAGCCCTATGTCAACGGCATGGCGAAGATCCTGACGCAGATCGAGGCGCACAACATCGGCAACGTCAGGCTCTCCGCCGGCGATGCCACCGAGCTGCTGGCGTGGCTGCCACCCCATTCGCTGGCGCGGATCGATCTGATCCATCCCGATCCCTGGCCGAAGCGGCGGCATTGGAAGCGGCGCTTCGTGCAGGACGCAACCGTGGACGCCATGGCGCGCGTTCTAAAACCGGACGGTGAATTCCGCTTCGTCAGCGACATCGACGATTATTGCGCATGGACGCTCGCCCATCTCGCGGGCTCGCCCGATTTCGTCTGGACCGCGGAGCGGGCGGATGACTGGCGCCTGCCCTGGGCCGATTACACGATGACGCGCTACGGACGTAAAGCCGAGCGCGAAGGCCGTAAGGCGGCGTATCTGCGATTTCGGAAGAAGGGCTGACTCTTGCCGTCATTCCGGGGCGAGGCCGAGCCTCGAAGCTGGAATCTCGAGACTCCCCCGATGCGCAATTGCGCATCTGAGGTCTTGTGCTTGCGCACCATCCCGGAATGCCGGTCTCAATAACGATCACGCCGATTGGCGGGTCTGCCAGAAATTCACCACCCGCTGCGCGGTCGAAGGCATCAGGCGCGCGAAATTCACTCGCGCGCTCTCGATGTCCGTTGGAGACGGCACCCGGTGTGCGCCCAGCCGAAGCAGGATCAGGGCGCGCACGGTAGCCCATTCGAGACCGACCACCTTGCCAACGATCAGGATCGGATCGTAACGCTCGCCGGTAATCAGGCGGTCGAGGGTTGCGACTCTCACCCCCGACATCGCGGCTAGCGCGGCAATCGATTCCTCGTATTTGAAGGCCTTGGCAAAGCCGAGTAGCGCGGCTTCGTTGAGCTCACCGGCGTTATTCAGCGCGAGGATCGTGCGCTGCGCCGGCGCGAAGTCGCGACGGCTCTCGACCGGCTCGGGAACGTCGGAAATTTCGCTCATCGCCTGCTTGATCGCGGCCTGCCTGGCGGGCTTGACCACCTCGAACAGGCGGCGGCGGATGATATCGATCGAGCCTGCCAGAAGATCCTTCAACTGCCGATCGGAGAGATCGTCGCGCTGACCGATCTTCAGCGTCAGGACCCCGTCCTGGCCGGCGCGCGCGATCAGCACCGAATATCCGGTTTGTGAGAAAAGCGCCCCGGTATTGCCGGCGGCACGCCTCACTACGTCGCGATCGCCGCGCCGCACGATGACGTCGGTGATCGCGGGGGAAAGCGTCGGCCGCTCTGACATTGCCAGCAGATGACCTTGGCCCTTGATTCGTGCAATGTCGATCAAGGCGACCTCGTCAATGACGGGCGATCGGCGAAGCAGCGGCCCCGCAATCAAGATCTCATCCTCGCGCGCGAGTTGCCCAACCAGTCCGCGCGGCGCATTGGCAATGACCGACAACCGCTCTGCCAGCTCAACACGCGAGGCAATTTCGGTGGCCGGAACGAGGTTGATCAGAGCGCCGTCAAACAGATCGATGTGATCGGCCCGCAGAGTAGCAGCCTCCTCGAAGTACAGTTCGGAGATCCGGCGCGCCGCCTCGGCGCGGCGATCGGGATCGCCGTGTTTGATGATTTCATCGAGCCCGGGGATCAGCGAGGTTGCGACTGCCATCAAAACATGCCTGAGCCCGCCACAACGGCGAGTTTCCTGGCAATTTAGGTGGGCTTGGTGAAGGAAGGGTTAGGTCCGAAATCCAACCCAAAATGTTCCAAAATGCCTGCTGTCGGGCCTGACGGGCCTTGCCGGATCGAGGGAAAATCGCTATATCAACGGCAACTTATGGTTCTCATACGATCGCGTATTGAGAGTGGGCCCCCCGGGACCCGCTCTTTTTTATTACCTGATCGAGCCCGACGCAGATAACGGCGCCAGGTCCGGCTCAGGCAGCCCGGCCGGACCGGCTTCCCGGTCCGGCTTCAGCCAACGCAAGTCAGACAGCCCTTTGACCTTGTATATGACCGATCCAACTTCTGATTCCGTAGATGCCGATCTGCTTGCCGAGCCGCGCCTGGTTGTCGAGCCGGGCATGGCGGCGCGGGTGTCGACAGTCGCAGGTCCGGTGCTGCAGGGCATGGGCTATCGGCTGGTGCGGATCAAGATATCCGGAGAATCCGGCTGTACGGTGCAGATCATGGCGGAGCGGCCCGACGGATCGATGCAGATCGAGGATTGCGAGGCGATCTCGAGGGCGCTGTCGCCGGTGCTCGACGTCGCCGATCCGATCGACCGGGCTTATCGGCTGGAGATTTCCTCGCCGGGGATCGACCGGCCGCTGGTGCGCCGCTCCGATTTCGAACGCTATGCCGGCCATCTCGTGAAGATCGAGATGGCGGTCACACTATCCGGCCGCAAGCGTTTTCGCGGCACGCTCGGAGGCATCGAGGGCAACGCCGTGCGGCTACATCGCGATGATGCGCCCGCGGGGGAGGATGCCGATATAAAGCTCGTGATGGAGGATATCGCGGACGCGAGGCTGGTTCTGACCGACGAGTTGATCGCGGAATCGATGCGGCGCGGCAAGGCCGCGGAACGCGAGCTGCGCCGCAATCTCGGCCTCGAGCCGCCACCGCCGCCCCATGCCAGGAAAAGCGACCCTGCAAAAAGCAATAAACCTAAGCCGAAACTGAAGCCGGAAAGCGTTCGCAAGAACGCTGCGAAAAATACCAAGCAACACCGCCTCGCCGCCGAAAGAGGGCGCCGCGGCGAAAACGATCCCACCAGAGGAGACTAAGCCATGGCAGCTGTCAGCGCCAATAAACTCGAACTGCTGCAGATCGCGGACGCGGTCGCGCGCGAAAAGTCGATCGACCGCGGCATCGTGATCGCGGCAATGGAAGACGCCATCGCCAAGGCCGCCCGCGCCCGCTACGGCAGCGAGACCGACGTTCACGCCGAGATCGACGCCAAAAAGGGCGAGCTGCGGCTGTCGCGCCACATGCTGGTGGTCGAGCAGGTCGAGAATTCGGCGAACCAGATTTCGCTGGAAGACGCCCGGCGCGCCAATCCCGGCGCGCAGATCGGCGACACCATCGCCGATACCCTGCCGCCGCTGGAATATGGCCGCATCGCCGCGCAATCGGCCAAGCAGGTGATCGTGCAGAAGGTGCGCGAGGCCGAGCGCGACCGGCAGTATCAGGAATTCAAGGACCGCATCGGCGATATCGTCAACGGCATCGTCAAGCGCGTCGAATATGGCAGCGTCATTGTCGACCTTGGCCGCGGCGAAGCCATCGTGCGCCGCGACGAAATGCTGCCGCGCGAGGTGTTCCGCAACGGCGACCGGGTCCGCGCCTACATTTTCGACGTGCGACGCGAAACCCGCGGCCCGCAGATTTTCCTCTCCCGCACCCATCCGCAATTCATGGCAAAGCTGTTCGCGCAGGAAGTGCCGGAAATCTATGACGGTATCGTCGAGATCAAGGCGGTGGCCCGCGATCCCGGATCGCGCGCGAAAATCGGCGTGATTTCCCGGGATTCATCGGTCGATCCGGTCGGCGCCTGTGTCGGCATGCGCGGCTCGCGCGTGCAGGCCGTGGTCAATGAATTGCAGGGCGAAAAGATCGACATCATTCCGTGGTCACCCGACATCGCGACCTTCGTCGTCAACGCGCTGGCGCCCGCCGAAGTCGCCAAGGTCGTGATCGACGAGGACCGCGAGCGGATCGAAGTCGTGGTGCCCGACACCAACAACCAGCTGTCGCTGGCAATCGGCCGGCGCGGGCAGAACGTGCGTCTCGCCTCGCAATTGACCGGCTGGGATATCGATATTCTCACCGAGCAGGAAGAATCCGAGCGGCGTCAGGCCGATTTCGAGAATTCCACGCGGGTGTTCATGGAATCGCTGAACGTCGACGAAGTGGTCGGTCAATTGCTGGCGTCGGAAGGTTTTACCTCGGTGGAGGAACTGGCGCTGGTTGACGTCAAGGAACTGGCCGGTATCGAAGGTTTTGACGACGAAACCGCGAACGAACTGCAAAGCCGGGCCCGCGAATATCTGGAGCAGCTCGAAAGCGAGCTCGAAAACAAGCGCAAGGAACTCGGTGTGGATGATGCCTTGAAGACGGTGCCCGGCGTGACCTCGAAGATGCTGGTGAAATTCGGCGAGAACGACATCAAGACGGTAGAGGATCTTGCCGGTTGCGCCACCGACGACCTGGTCGGCTGGACCGAACGCAAGGAAGGCGGCGAACCGACCAAGCATCCCGGCATTCTCGATGCCAATGAAATCTCGCGCGACGATGCGGAAAGCATGATCATGCAGGCGCGCGTCCTCGCCGGCTGGATCACCGAGGCCGATCTCGCCAAAAAGATCGAGGAGGCCGAGGCCTCCGAAGAGCAGCCGGTCTAGGGAGCCATGTCACGCGCATGCTTGCCTTCGCTGATCCCGACCTCGACCATGGACCGCGCACCGACAGGTCCGCGACCATGCGGATGTGCGCGGTCACGCGGCAGGTGCGGCCGATTGACGAGCTGATCCGCTTTGTGGTGTCGCCCCAGGGCGAGGTGGTCCCGGATCTGAAGCGCAAGCTTCCCGGCCGGGGCCTGTGGGTTTCAGCCTCGCATCGGGCGGTTGCAGAAGCCGTCCGGCGTAACCAGTTTAGCAAGGGCTTTAAGCGCGACCTCCGCGTCGCGCCGACGCTTGCCGCAGATACGGAACGCTTGCTGGTACGCAGCGTGATCGACGCGCTCGCCGTGGCCGCCAAGGCCGGGCAGGTCGTATCGGGCTTCAGCAAGGTCGAGGGCGCCCTCAAGCAGGGCCAGGTCGAGGCGCTGATCCATGCTTCCGACGGGGCCGTGGTGCTGACCTCGGAGCAATTGGATTTGGCACTGGGCCGGTCAAATGTGATACATGCTGCGCTGCTCGCGGGCCCGGCGAGCAAGACGTTGCTGTCGCGCAGTCATGTTCTGGTCCGATACCGGATGGCGGATGACGACGGAACAGCCGGCAATGCGGCCAAGAATTCGCCGATACAGACTGTGCGGACACGCACGACTTAAACAGGATTAGGACTGCTGAATGGTCGATACGAAATCTCCTGGCGACAAGACACTTAGTGTGCCGACCAAGACCTTGACGCTCAAGCCGCGCGTCGAGACCGGCACCGTGCGCCAGAGCTTCAGCCATGGCCGGACCAAGCAGGTGGTGGTCGAAAAGCGCGGCAAGCGCCGCATCCCCGGCGAGGCACCCGCGACTGAAACGCCTGCGGCCGAGCCGGCCGCCAAGGCGGCGCCGGCCAAGGCGCCGCTGACCCGTCCCGCGACCCCGTCGGCTCCGCCGCGCGCCGGTTCGGGCGTGGTGCTGCGGACGCTGACCGAGGACGAGCGTACCGCGCGCGCCAGCGCGCTCGCCGACGCCAAGATACGCGACGTCGAAGAACGGCGCCTGGCGGAAGAGGAAGCCAAGCGCCGCAACAGCCGGGAAGGCATCGAGCAGGCCGAGCGCGAGGCCGCCGAAGCCCGCCGCAAGGCCGAAGAGGAGCGCCACCGCCAGGACGAGGAGGCCAAGCGCAAGGCCGAACTCGAAGCCAAGAAGCGATTTGGCGAAGCCGAAGCGCGCGCCGCAACCACGGCTCGTGCCGTGCCCGCCGCGCGGGCGCCCGGCATCGCCGCCGATATCTCCGACGAGGACGAAGGTCCGCGCCAGATCCGTCGCGGCCCCGGCGGCGCGCTCCGTCCGGCGGCGGCGCCAAAGACCACCGCCAAGCCCGCGCCGCAAAAGCAGCGCGGCCGCTTGACCCTTGTCACCGCGCTCAATGCCGATGACGTGCGCGAACGCTCGATCGCCTCGTTCCGCCGCCGCACCCAGCGCCTGAAGGGGCATCAGTCGAACGAGCCGAAAGAAAAGCTGGTTCGCGAGGTGATCATCCCGGAAGTCATCAATATCCAGGAACTCGCCAACCGCATGTCCGAGCGCGCGGTCGACGTCATCCG
>WNGI01003156.1_pt1 | contig 14444 bp, 14 predicted proteins | sample 5400621 | NCBI WGS metagenome assembly WNGI01 (sample SAMN13153374, study PRJNA577476) | soil metagenome | isolation source: 20 cm soil or saprolite under Garry oak tree replicate 1 | place: USA:California | collected 2016-06-15 | reverse complement strand
TCAGTGAACACGCGAAAGCCGAAGTCGCCCACTTCGTTTCGAATGCGTTGCGCGAGCTTCCCGAGCCTTGCACGCATCACCTTGTGATAGTCGCGACCCAGTGCATAGCGCGCGACGTAGGCCTTTGTTGTATCGGAGAGGACGTGATCCGCATCGCGTGCTTCGCCGGGCCAATAGTTCATCCGCGTGCTGATGACACGGAGCGTTCCGGGGACAAGCTCAGCGGGTCGCGCGCGCCGGCTACCGTGTCGCGCCATATAATCCATCTCGCCATGCCGATCCGCACCGAGCCAATTCAGCAGGCGGACCTCGTCAACAGCGAGATCGGTGTCGGCGATGCCGACTTCCTGGAATCCCAGCTCACGTCCCCACTCTACGATCGTCGTCGCGAGCGCGGCCCAATCGTGGGACGTGTCATGTGTCATCGCAGAAACCGTGTCGTGCATGCGCATTAGCGTACATCACGCACGTGACGGTCGTTCATCACACCGATGATCACGTCAACGCGCGCATCGGAACAGCCGTTGCAGACGATCAAGCTGCATTTGCCGGACGCCGCCGCAACTGCGAGCGCCGGCGCTGCGTTTGCGCCGATGTTGAACGGCGGCATGATCGTGACGCTGCAAGGCGATCTCGGTAGCGGTAAGACGACGCTCGTGCGTGGTGTGTTGCGCGCCCGAGGACAAAAGGGCCCGATCAAGAGCCCAAGCTACGGATTGGTTGAGCATTATCCATTTTCGAGCATATACTTCTATCACATTGATTTTTATCGCTTCGCCAATCCCGCTGAATGGCAGACCGCGGGTCTTGCCGAATGCTTTCGCCCCGACACCGTTTGCCTTATCGAATGGCCCGAGCACGCCGGCGGATTCCTGCCGCGCGCCGATGTCGCGCTTGTGCTTGCGCTGGCGCCGTCGCGTGAAGGTCGCACGCTCAGCGTGGAGGCCTATTCGGCATCGGGTGAGCGATGCCTAACCGCGATAAGCGCGCAATTCGCCTTCGAACGGCCACTACGCTAATCGGCGTATCGCTTACGCGCCGGCGCGTCTTGTCGTGGATGGTTGTTCCAACGGCACAGTTGTTGATTGGTGATGCGTGGGCCGTGGCGAGCCGCATTGCTTCCGCGCGCTTGTGGCCTGCGCAGGAATACACGCGGCTGATTATCGAATCCTCCGCGCCGCTCGAGCACCAATTGGTCGTGCTGCGTGAACCCAATCGCCTTGTGCTCGACATTGCGCGCGTCGATCCGACGCCCCAGTTGCGCGAGTTACCCGCGCACGTTCAGTTAACCGATCCCTACATCGCCGCCATACGCATTGGCGCGCAGTCCGGAGGATTTCTGCGCGTCGTACTCGACCTCAAGCAGGACGTGAATCCGCAGGTGTTTGCGCTCCAGCCTGTGGCCGAGTTTGGACATCGATTGGTCCTCGACCTCTATCCGCTGACGCCGCTCGATCCCTTGATGGCGTTACTCGAAAGCGAGCGGCGCAAAGAGACGGCGCGGCCATCGACCGTTCCAATGCAGCCCCCGGCTTCTGCGCAACCACCTGCTCCCGCGCAACCACCTGCTTTCGCGCCACCGAATGCTGCACAGCCAAGAGGTGGTGTGCGCCGGATTACGATCGCCATCGATCCCGGTCATGGCGGCGAAGATCCCGGCGCAATCGGCAAACGCGGCACGTATGAAAAGAATGTGACGCTGGCGATCGCCCGCAAGCTAAAGGTCATCCTCGATGCCGAACCGAACATGCGCGCGATGCTGACGCGGGACGACGATTATTTCGTTCCGCTCGCCGCGCGCGTGCAGAAGGCGCGGCGCGTCCAAGCGGACTTGTTCATCTCTATCCATGCCGACGCCTTTCGCGAGCCGCATGCGCGAGGGTCGTCGGTGTTCGCGCTGTCGGAGAACGGCGCCACCAGCGCGGCGGCGCGTTGGCTTGCACAGAAGGAGAACGCATCGGATTTGATCGGAGGGGTGAATCTCGGCGCGAAAGATCCCGTCCTCGCTCGAACGCTGCTCGATCTTTCTCAGACGGCCCAGATCAATGACAGCCTCAAAGTGGGCCGGCAGGTACTCGAGGGCATCGGCACGCACAACGCGTTGCATAAGGCGAGCGTCGAGCAGGCGGGGTTCGCCGTGCTCAAGGCTCCCGACATTCCATCGATATTGATCGAGACGGCGTTCATCTCGAATCCCGATGAGGAGCTCAAGCTTCGCAGCGAGCGGCACCAGCAGAAGTTTGCCGAGTCGATCGCGGGAGGCGTCAAACGCTATTTCGCGCGTAATCCGCCGCTCGCGCGAGCATGAGCGCGCCGGGCGAAGCCCAGACCCGAAGCCGCCTGTACGAGCGGGGGCGAAGCCCCAGGACCGCAGGTCGCGTCCGCGAGTACCGGCGGCGGCCGACACCCAGCAGTTCGATTCAGCTGGGCGCTCTCGCGGAGGCCGCAGACGGCGCGCGATTGCCCGTTAGAATGCTGCGATGATCCGCTTCTTCGTCCTGTTCGTCCTATTGCTCGCACTGCTGTTTGGGCTCGAGCTGACGCCGTGGGCACAACGGTGGTTTGTCGAGCCATGGACGACGGCTCTTGCACAGATTTCGGCAGTGCTGGTCACGGGGTTCGATTCGGGCGTTACCGCCGCCGGTAAGATCCTGCGCTCGACGACGAACGGATTCGCGGTGTCGATCGAGGCCGGCTGCAACGGCATCGAAGCCACGATCGTCTTGATTGCTGCGATGCTCGCATTTCCGTCGCCGTGGAAGCATAAGCTCGCGGGCCTCGTCGCCGGTATCGTTGCCGTTCAGGGCCTAAACATCATCCGGGTAATCAGCCTGTTCTACCTCGGACAATGGAATCGCGATGTTTTCGAATGGGCGCATCTTTATGTCTGGCAGGCGTTGATCATGCTGGACGTGCTGATTGTCTGGCTGATCTGGGTGCGCACGTTGCCGCGTGTCGATGGACACAACTTACCGCCACCACCGACCGCGTCGGCCACAGCGGTGACCGCGTGAAACAAGCAACGACGCCGCCGGCCTCCTTGGATCTGCCGGGTGAATCACTGCAGCAGAAGGCGGCCTCGTGTGCCGACTCGCATTTGCCATCGATCCCCGCTGCGCGGGGCCCCTCGCTGGCTGCTCGCGTCCCGACCGCAAGCGTGGGGATGAAATTCTCCCCCCTCGCGCGTTTCGTCCTTGCGGTGCTCGCGTGGCTGCCGGCCACATTCGCGATCTGGTATTTCGCCGCACCGATTCTGTTGTGGCCTGTGGCGCTGCTCGCGGAGCTCGTCGGCCGCATCGGATTCGCGCACATCGTCCGCACCGTCGAACAGGCAGGTGCGATCGTCACGTTCACGACTTCGCTTAGACCGGGCCAAGCTATCGCCGGGGGCATCGTAACCGTCGACGTCAACATGCTGCTGTATTCATTTGGCCTGCCTTTGTTTGCCGCACTTACGATCGCCGCACGCGAGGGGAACCGCATCCGCACGCTGCTCATCGGCTACGGCGTGCTTCTGCCTGCCATGGCGTGGGGCCTGATGGCGGACTTTCTGAAGAACATCGCGATCACCGCACCGATGCAAGTGGTTTCGCAAACGGGTTTTGCGGCGTGGCAGCGCGAATCTATTGCGTTTGCATTCCAATTCGGCTCGTTGATCCTGCCCACCGTTGCGCCCGCCATCGTGTGGGTGCTCACGCATCGCTTGTTCCTCGAACGGATGCGCCGCGGCGCATCACACTGAACCCACCGTCTAGGATCCCAGCGTGCCCACGCTTGTCCCGATCGTTGTCGTCGCTGTTGCGTATCTTGCACTTGCCGGGATTTCGACCGCACTCGCGTACGCGCCGACGGATGCGTGGACCGTTTGGTTGGCAAGCGGATTGACGTTCGGGCTGATCGTTGCGCAATTCCATCACCGGTGGATGGTGCCGCTCGCGGGTGCTGCAATCGGCGCGGCTGTATTCGCTCTGCTGCTTCCCGGAAGCGGCGTGACCGATGCCGCCGGCTATGCGGCGATCGAAGTTATTGCCGCGGCGGCGGGCGCATTCGCAGCGATGTGGCTTGCGCCGCCGCCGTTACGTCTCGAGAGTCTCCGTGAACTCGGCGCGTTCATCGCCGGTGCGTTCGCGCAAGCGATCGTGGGCGCCGCGCTCGCCGCCGCGTGGAATCTCGTATCCGGGGGACAGGAAGGAATACGAACGTTCAATGTATGGTCGATCGCAGCATTCGTCGGGGCGGTTCTGGTGGCGCCGCTCGTCATGACATGGTCGGGCTTTCGGCCCAAACGCTCTGGCGGATTGACGGTGCCGCAATTTGCCGCCGGCGCCGTCGGCTGCCTGTTGTTTTTGGGATCGCTCTACGTCCTCTTTACCGGCAGCACGCAACAGCGATTCGGCGGATCGGTCGGGATAGGACTTACGTACGTACCTGTGTTGTTCATGAGCATTGTCGCGCTCACGTGGGGTGCGCGCGGCGCGTCGCTTGCAGCTTTTCTCGGCGCATTGATCGCGTTATTCAATACGATACGCGATAGCGGACCCTTCGCGGCGGTCGACGCCTTCGTTGGCGAGGCGGAGCTCGAAGTGCAGGTTTATGTTGCCATCGTCGCACTGACCGGCTTGTTGATTGCGGCGCTCGCGGCACGCGAGCACAAGGCGCTTCTCGCGGCGCGCGATTGGCGGACGCGGTTCGAAGGCGCAATCGACGCTCATCGGATGCTGGCGTACGAGTGGGACCCCGTCGGCGGCAGTTTCGGCGTGACCGGTGACACGGTGACCCATCTCGGCGTGCCGCCGGCAAAGCTCGCAACGCTCGCGGACTGGCTCTCGCATGTATCAGCTAGCGAGCGCGACGCGACCGCAACCGCTTTTGGTCTGCGTGCAGATGGCGCGCTAGGCCCGGCGTTGACCTATCGGATGATGCGATCCGACGGTACGGCGGTCACGCTCACCGACGAAGCGCAGGCGATTCGCGATCACGACGGCACGTTGTATCGGGTGACCGGTATCGTGCGTTTAGGGGATCGCGCATGAGCGCCGCCCCACCGTCCCAAGGCGCGAATCACTCCCCCTCTGGGGGCAGCGCAGCGGCGGAGCCGCAAGCGCCGGGGTCGTCATCTAGCACGCCGGACGGGGTCTTCCTGATCCACGGCCTCGGCGGCACGCAGTACGACCTGGGCTCGATGCACAAGCGGCTCAAGAATGCGGGGCTGGTGACGCATTCGCTGACGTTGCCCGGCCACGGTATGCAACCGGAGGATCTGGTTGGCGTCACCGCGGAAGATTGGATCGACGCCGTGGTCGCGAAGTATCGCGAGATTCGCGGCGCACATCCGACGCTCCACCTGATGGGAATGTGCATGGGTGCGCTCCTCGCGGCAACGCTTGCGGAACGCGAGGCGCACGCGAACGGCCGACTCGTGCTGCTCGCGCCGCCGGTGTTCATCGATGGGTGGGCCACGCCCTGGTATCGCGGGTTGCGCCCGCTCCTCTACGCGTTTCCCGGCGTGCGCAACACAATGAAAGTTGAAGAAGAGGAGCCCTACGGCATCAAGAACGAACAGTTGCGCGCGATCGTCAAGGCGAAATTCGAGCGTGGTGAGAATTTTCACTACCGCTGGGTCCCGCTCGAATGCCTGCGCCAAGTGGATCGCCTTCGCGCCATCGTCATGCGCAGTGCGGCGAAGATCAAGTGCCAGACGCTTGTCGTGCACGCGCGCGAAGACGAATTGACGAGCCTTCGCTCCGCCAATTTTCTGGTCGAGAAGATCAGCGGTGCGCGTGCACGGATGGTCGTGCTCGAGGACAGCTACCACATGGTGTGCGTCGACAACGATCGCGAAATCGTCGCCAAGAACGTGCTGGAATTCTTCGGCGCGCCGACGCCGGGCGCGACGTCAATTCTCGCGAACGAGCCGAAGATGACGCCGGCGGAACTTGGCGCGGCCGTCGACGCGCTATCCAACTGCCTTGCGAGTGGCGATTTCACTCAAGTACGCGCGCTCGGGATTCCGGATATGGCTTGGATACAGCCGGGCACGAACCGCGTCGCGGGTGCGCACGCAGGCAAGGCGTTTGGCTCCTTCGCGAGCCGGCTCCAGGACGCCGCCGGCGGCGCAGTGAAGTTCACGGCATTCGGCACGCCTGTCTTCAATCGCGGTATCGCGCTCCTACCTTCGACGCTCGTCGCAGAGCGCGATGGCATGCGGCTCGCATCGCAGGGTGCGCTTCTATGCGCATGGCACGCGGGCAAGCTGCTCGAAGTGCGCTGGTTTGCGGATGATGTCGAGCGCGAGAATGATTTTTTCGGACCGCCCGACCCGGCGGCAACGGGTCCGTCGGCGCTCGAGCAGGCCTTCGAGTCAGCCACCGCTTCGTCGCGGACCCTCAAAGCAACGGACAACGACACGCTGCTCTCGTTGTATGCGCTCTACAAACAGGCCAGTGTCGGCGACGTGAGCGGCGATCGTCCCGGCGCGCTCGACATGGTTGCGCGCGCGAAGTACGACGCATGGTCGAAGAAACGCGGGATGCCGGCCGACGAGGCGATGCGCAGCTACATCGCACTCGTGGAAGATCTACGCAAGCGCGAAGCGGTTACTGCCTGAGGAGATTCGCCCTACGCGTCTCCCGCCGAGCGCGTTCGCGGGTAATGCGGGAGTTCGGCATTCAACGCTTCCCATGGCAGCTTGTCGTCGGTCCAGATTTCGCGCTCCGGCGCAAAGCGTTCCGGAACATCGAGTGAAACCGTCGTGATGTCGATCGTGTCCGGATCGGAATCGTGCCGATAAGTGAGCGGCGTCCCGCAGCGGCTGCAGAACGTGCGCACGACAGGCGGCGAAGACCGGAAAGAGGCGGGCTCACCGGCAGAAAACGACACGTCGCTCGCCCGAAATGTCACCCACGCGACTGACGGCGCGCCGCTTGCGCGACGGCACGTTCGACAATGACAAATCCCGCGTGACAGGGCGGTCCCGGTGATTCGATAGCGGACATCGCCACAAAGGCAACCGCCTTCGACTTCATTCATTTTATTTGCGCCTTTCGCGCCGCCTCGCGCTCGCGCAATACTTTGCGCTGCACTTTTCCGGTTGTCGTCATCGGTAGTGCATCGACGAACTCGATCTCCTTCGGGTATTCGTATGGCGCGAGAAATTTCCGTACATGTGCGCGGATGGCATCTTCGAGCGCGGCCGAGGCCGAATGGCCGGACGCCAAGACGATGAATGCTTTGACGACGTTGCCGCGCACCTCGTCGGGCGACGGCACGATCGCGGCATTCGCGACGGCGTAGTGCTTGACCAGGCAGTTTTCGATTTCCGACGGACCGATCCGATAGCCAGCGGCCTTGAACATGTCGTCGGAGCGGCCCTGGTACCACAAGTAGCCGTCGTCATCGACGCTCGCCATGTCGCCCGTGCGACACCAGTCGCCGGTGAATTTTGCGCGCGTTGCTTCCGGATTCTTGAAATACTCGATGAAGAACACCGGATCGGGCGTGCCGTCGGGCGAGATGCGATTTACGGCGACGTCGCCCGCTTCGCCGGCGGGTACTTCATTGCCGGTGTCGTCGATCACAGCGATTCGATGTCCCGGATACGGCCGACCCATCGAGCCCGGTTTCGCCGGCCAGTTCGTATGCGAGTTGCCGACGATGTAATTCATCTCGGTTTGACCGAACATCTCATTGATCGTGACACCGAGCGCATCCCGCGCCCAGTCGAACACGGTCGTGCCAACCGCCTCGCCGGCGCTCATGATGCTGCGCAAATCGACGTCGAATACGTTGCGCGGCCGCGGATAGGCCTTCATCATCATCTTGAGCGCAGTCGGGAAGAGAAACGAATTGCGGATTTGATACCGCTCGATGAGCCGCAGGGCGCGCTCCGGCTCGAAGCGGCCGCGATAGCCGACGATGGGCTGGCCGAAGTAAAGCGCTGGCAGGAGCGCATCCATCAAGCCGCCGGTCCACGCCCAGTCCGCGGGCGACCAGAACAGGTCGCCAGGCTGCGGATAGCCGCCGTGTGAGTAGACGAAACCGGGCAGATTGCCGAGCACGCACGATTGCGGCATCAGCGCACCTTTGGGCGGACCCGTCGTGCCGCTCGTGTAGACGAGAAATGCCGGATCGGACGCTCGCGTCGCAACCGGATCGAAGTGTCGCGATGCTTTTTCCTGCAGCGATTCCCATGATGTGATCCAGCTTTCGCGCGCGCCCGCGACGCCGATCACGTGCGAAAGGTGCGGAACGCCGTCGCGGATCGGCGCAAGATTCCCCAACGATTGGGGATCGACGAACGCGATTTTCGTCTCCGAATTCTCCAGTCGATATTCAAGCGCCTCCGGACCGAACAGGAACGACAACGGCACGGCAACGGCGCCGATCTGGTTGATCGCAATATGCGCGATGGCGGTCTCGGGTCGCTGCGGCAGCATCAAAGCGATGCGATCGCCGCGTGTTGCACCCATTGCCACGAGAGCGTTCGAAAGCCGGTTTGCCTGCTGCTGCACATCGAAGAACGTCCACGCGTTGCGCTCGCCTGATTCGTCCTCCCAGTACAGCGCGAAACGCGCGCGATCGGTGGCCCAGCGCCTGCAGCACGCCTGCGCAACGTTGAAATCGCCGGGAACATTCCAGCGATGCGCGCGGTGGAGCTCCGCGTAACGGTCGACCGATACGGTATCCATGCGCCTCAGAATGACGAGCTCGACGGAGCTTTAATGGGCGCTGCGATGTCCTGCGGAAGTCGACGAGGCCGTGTGCGTCCCGATCTCCTGCGGCTCGACGGGGGTCCAGACCCATTCGCCTTGCTGCTCGATCGGTCCGCCAAGGACGACGCGATAGATCGACTTCGACGTGATGAGCGTCAGCCGTTTCGACGATTGATATTCGCCCGCCGGCACGATCAGCGACTTGACCACCTGGCCGCTATCGCCTTTCTTCAGCGTGAGGAACAGTGCGATAAAACTCCGGCCGTTGATGATGCCGTCTTCGCCGTCGACCAGATAGTTGGCGTCGGAACTTTTGCGTTGCTCGATCAAGTCGACGCCTACGAGCGTGCTTGCGACGACTTCGAGGCCGATCTCGGTACGCTCCGACGTATGCCGGCGCATCCGGCGCACGATACCCAGCGTCCATTGCGAACCGGCTTGGGGACGAATCGCGACCAGCGTGCCGATCGGAAGATCGCTCGCCGCTTTCATCGGCGCCACCAGGCGGAAGCCGGTCAGCGAAACGTCCTTGGTTTCCCAGGGGCCGCCGGCAGCGACGTACTGTGAGAGCCGGTGGCGCGCGAGCTCGATACGCCGGTCGTTCTCGTTGCGTATGCGGCCGAAAACCGCAAGCTCGAGCGAGCCGCCGAAGGTCCTTCCGGCGTAGTGCTGGAAATCGGGATCGCGATCTTCCTCGCGCAAATAAGCGGCGATCTTGGTCAAGCCGATGATCGCGTCGACGTTGCCGTCCGCCGTCGCGCGGTCGCCGTGGCGTGCGAGGAACTTGAGCTCGGGATCGACCTTGGCGGCGAAACGTCGTAGCAGACATAGCTGGTCGGACACCCGCGTCGTTTCGTCCGAGCGTGGTCTCGTTCTGATGGCCTGCTCTAGGGAAAGCTGCTGGTGCATCAGCGCCGCATGCAGTGGCTGCGTATCGACAAATAGCACGCTGCCTTCGAGCGCGCCGCTCATCCGCCGCTTCATGCCTTCGCGACTCGCAAGGTCGACGAAGAACGATGTCACCGTCTTGGGCTCGAGCGTCAGCCGAAGTGAGGCACACCAGCCATCGAGCTCCGACCATACGTGTTCGAGCTGGCGAGCCGTCAGGTTTCCCGTGTCGATCAGTTGCAGCACGACGGTCATCAGATATTGGTGCTCGATCGTCGTCGGTTGGCGGTCTGCGACAAGCTGCACAGGACTTCGATCGAATTGCCGTGCAGCAGCGAGCGCGAACAATTGGTGGAGTTCGGCCCATTTGCCGGGAATCCACGATTCGTAGCGATAAAGACGCGCTTTCGCGTCGCGCCCCAAGTGGACGACCTGACGACAAACAAGCTCGGGCAGCAGCTGTCGCCATCGCCCGCTGTGCTCGTTCTCGAGCGCGACGTGCTCGTAGCTTCGGAAGGCCGTCTGGAACGCCTGCGATAGATCGAAAAGCGCGGTCCACAACTGCCGCTCGATCTTCGCGCTGCGATTCGCATGCTCGACGTATTGTGCCGTCAGCGCTCGGAACAGCTGTTCGGCGTGCGTATCCATGACGAAGAGCGCGCCGAGTCTCCGCGGCGTCAGCTTCGCGGTGGGCGCAGTAACACGGGCGAGCTCTTCGATCAGCTCTTGCTTCCGCGAGAGCGGATCAGTCGCGACAGGCGCGGCGAACCAGCGCTCTGCAGATCTGGCGTCCGCCAGCGGATCCTTCCGGGACCTCAGAAACCCGAACATCGCATCAAATCCCTACCCGCTCCAAGCATAACGCAACAACAAGACCGATTCCGCGGCCGCTCATCGGGCGACACGGCGATTGGAGGGTACGATCGCGACCCCTCTTCGTTGCCCGTAAGTGGTTGTTTTGCTGCATAGCAATGATGGCGCAACGACTGTCGGCTTGGCAAGCACGAATAATCCAACTGGCATACATCGTGCGTGTTACCTGCCGTGGAGCACAGCCTGAAACGGCTGGACTCGCCCGGCGTTTTTGGGAGCCGTCGCTATATTGGGCCCCGCCGGTTTCGCCGTTCGAACTGACGCATAACGCGCAAGGAACGACACAAATGGGCATCCTAATTAAGGCGCCTGCGCGCCGCCGCGAAGGCCCGCCGCCGGTCAGCGTTCTCGCAGAATCCGGCGAAACAGCCGAAGCGTTGCATATTCGCGAAGTTGTCCGTATCACCGGATTGCGGCGCGAGCAACTGTACATGTGGCAGCGCCGGTATGGATTTCCCGCGCCGCTCCGCGATTCGTTTGGCGATCGCGTCTATCCTCCGGATCAGATCGCGCGACTGCGCCTCATCAAACAGCTGTTGTCCGAAGGTTGGCGAGCCGGCGCCGTGGTTCCGCTCGCGGACACCGCGCTTCAATCGATGCTCGGCCTGACCGTCGAAGAGCCAGCCCCGCTGCCGTCGGAAATCGAGTCGGCCGTTCGCATGCTTGGATCGCATCGTACCGTCGATCTGCAAAATCATTTATCGAAGCTGCTCGCAGCACAAGGCTTACGCAAGTTCCTCGAGCAGACATTGATTCCGCTGAACGAAGCAGTGCATGAGCGAGTCGTGCGCGGCGAAATGCAAACCTTCCAGGAATTGCGCTTCGCGGACGTTGCGCAACGGCTGTTGCGGGACATTCGCGGCCTTGCCCGCCCTTCGCGTGACACACGTCAAGTGCTGCTGGCCACGCCGCCCAACGATCCGAACCAGCTCGGTCTTACGATCCTCGAGCTTCTTCTCTACACCGAGGGCGTTAGCTGCCTCACATTGGGAGCCGGAATCCCGGCTCAGGAAATCGCCGGCGCGGCCAAGGCATATCACGCTGCCTTGGTGCTGCTTTTGTTCGATCGCGGCATCTCGGGCAAGATCGCCGGACAGGAAATACGCGGCTTGCGCCATGCTTTGCCTGCCGACGTGCCGCTGATCGTCAGCGGACGCGCCGTCAATTTGCTCGCTAAACCGGTCGAACGTACGCACGCCGCGGCTGATTTCAGCCTGGTCATCGCGAGAATGCGTGCCGAAGGGGTACTCACCAACGGCACGGGTGGCCGCTCCGAAAGCTTGTCGCAGGAGACCGAACGGGCGTAAATTGGCCGGTGTGAATGGCTGGTCACGTCGGATCGTTTGGCATTCGCTCGGATTGATCATCGCCGTGTTGGTCGCATGGCTGGTGTTTCGCGGCTATCGACAGCCGGAATTGCTGCTCGATTTCGCCGGCATGCGATTGTGCTGATCGTCCGAGGAAACTCGTTCGCGCCGTCTAGGGCTCATTCAAAAAATCCTCGAGCTTGCGTCGATCGCGCTTTGTCGGCCGGCCGGTGAAACGGGGCTCGGCGGCTAGCGCCGCTTTCCGCTGCCGCAACGCCTGTTCGCGCGCTTCAATGCTCTGCGCAGTCTCGCGATAGAGCAACGCCGCGTCCGCAGCGCCGCCACGGCGATCGGACAACGCGGTCACTTCCACTTCCCACGCCAAACCGCTTTTTCGTACGCTGATGCGTTCGTTCAGCCGCACGGGATGCGCGGACTTGACGCGTTTGTCGTCGGCGCGAACGTGACCGGCTTCAATCGCTAGCGCGGCGAGACTGCGCGTTTTGTAGAAGCGCGCCGCCCATAACCATTTGTCCAGACGCTGCCGGCTCGAAGTCGGCGCGACGCCGGTCGCCTTCGCCGATGCGTCAGCCGGTGTGACCATCGCCAATGCCGGCATACGCTTGCATCCATTCGGCTGTCTCGGTCGCCTCGGAATAACCCTCCGCCTTCAGTGCCGCGATGACACGAACGCGATCGTCGCGTGTCCGATTCTGCGACAGCTTGAATTTGGCATCGAGTCGGCGGATCGGCATCTTGAACGCGACAATGGCGCTCACCAGCGCGTCGCGCTGGCGGTCGGGCATCGCGAGCTTCCACGGTGCCGGACGGGCACCCTCGAAGCGTCGGACCAGCGCGTCGAGGACACTGCGGGTGGCTTCGGCATCGTCAAATATTTCGAGCGGTCCATGCGCGTGGACCGCCGTGAAATTCCACGTCGGCACCGCTTGCGTGGGCTCCGTATACCAGGACGGCGACACGTACGCATGCGGTCCGTGAAAGATCGCGATGGACTGCGCGTCTCTGGCGTGTTGCCAATGCGGATTCGCGCGCGCGAAATGACCGATCAGCGTGCCGTGCGGCTCGCCGGCGTCGGTCATCAGCAGCGGAATATGGCTGACCCATGGCTCGGGCGCTGCCGGCGTGACCAATGTTGCAAAGGGATAGTCGTGGATCAGGCGCACGATCGCGGCTCGATCTTTGACGGCGAACGAAGGAGGAATATAGAGCGACATCGCAGTTGTCGTTCGTCAATGACGTGTGGACTTAAGGCGCATCGTGCGGCGACGACGAATCCGCCGATGAAAAAACTTCGCGCGCCTCGTGCGGCGTGAAGGTGTAGTGGCGATTGCAAAATTCGCACGTCACCTCGACATCGCCGCGTTCGGTGATCGCAGCCTCCACTTCGCCGCGGCCCGCGATCCGCAGCGCATTGCGCACGCGATCGAACGAGCAGGAGCAGCGAAAACGCGCAGGCCGAGGATCGAAGACGCGCAGATCGTCCTCCGGAAACAACGCCGACAGGATATCCACGGCGTTCTTGTTCGCCAGCAACGAATCGGACGATAGCGCGTCGATCGATGCCTCTACGCGCGCCCATGTAGCGTCGTCGTATGTGGATGAGCCGGGCAGACGCTGCAGGAGAAGTCCCGCCGCAACGCCGTCGCGCGTTTCCAGCACGACGCGGCTTTGCAATTGCTCCGACGTCGTCAGGTAATGCTCCAGCAGCCGCCCGATCGTTGTCGCCTCGAGTGCGACGATACCCTGGTAGAGCGATCCGCCGCCGCGTGGATCGAGCGTGATGGTAAATCGGCTCTGCTCCGGATTGCCGGCAAGCTCGACGAGTGTCGCATCGGCGGCAAGTGCGGCGGTTGCGGGCGCGCTCCATTGGGCGGTCGCGCGGAGATCGAGCGCGTCAGTGCATTCGACGACGGCGAGTCGCACCGGACCCGTGCCGGCGAGCTGAACGATCAGACTGCCGTCGAGCTTCAACGTCGAGGCTATCAACGCGGACCCCGCACAAAGCTCGGCAAGCGTGCGCGACAACGGCGGCGGATAAGGATGGCATGCAAGAATGCCGCGTGTCGCCTGGTCGAGGGCGACCAATGCGCCCCGTACTTCTGCAGCGTCGAACACGAAGCGTGTCAACGCATCGGAGGGCCGCGATCCCGACGTCATCCAGCGAGCGGAATCGTGTAGACGGTGAGCGGCATCGCGGAATTCTTGTCGAACAGCGTTCCCGCCTCGACGCCGGCTCTCGCAACGTCTTCCGCCGTCTTGAGCCGCGAATACAGAGCGCTCATTGCACCGAGTGCGAACTCGCGCCCCGTGCCTGCCGACCAGAACTGCGTGTACTCGAATACTTCACGCATCGAATAGACGCCGAAGATTCCGCGAACGCTCGCGATCAGTGCCGTCATCTGCGTCGATTCGTACGGATCGTCCTCCTCTTCCTTCGGATTCAGGAAGTGCTGCTCCTTCAAGATCGGATGCAGCATGCGGAATGTCTCGAAGATTCCAGCCCTGTGGCTGAAATCGAGGTTGTCGTGCTTCGCGAGAAGACTTTCGAATACGAGCTGGTGCGCGGCCGAGCCGCACAGACCGATGTACGTGTCCTTGTAGCGAACGATCTTGTCGTACGTGCGATCGTGCACGGCGGCAAGAC
>WNGI01003154.1_pt1 | contig 14445 bp, 7 predicted proteins | sample 5400621 | NCBI WGS metagenome assembly WNGI01 (sample SAMN13153374, study PRJNA577476) | soil metagenome | isolation source: 20 cm soil or saprolite under Garry oak tree replicate 1 | place: USA:California | collected 2016-06-15 | reverse complement strand
AATTGATCGCCAGGGCGCTCAAAAAAAAAGGCAAGCCGAGCCCCGCCGCGTAGCTCGTCAGCAACATCGTGCCGCGGCCGACTTCACCGGCAGTGCTGGCAAGCGCCAGCGTCGCTCCTAAAATCGGCCCGACGCACGGTGTCCAAGCCACGGCAAAAGTAATCCCCACCAGTATCGAGCCGAGATAACCCGCTGGCTTGTCTTTGAGATTAAACTGCAGGTAACGATCGAGTGCGGCGATTTTGAAGAGTCCGACGAGATAAAGTCCGACGAGGATGATAAACGCTCCGCCGAGAATTCGGATCGCGTTTCGATAATCGAGAAAAAGCCCGCCGAGAAAGCTTGCCGACGCGCCGAGGGAGATAAAAACCAAGGAAAAGCCGACGATAAACGCGAGTGAATTCAATACGACGCGCCATCGAACGCGGGTGCGCGCCTGTTCGCTGCGCATTTCATCGAGCGAAACGCCAGAGACGAAAGAAAGGTAAGATGGAATCAGCGGCAAAACACAGGGAGACAGAAAAGAAAGGATGCCGGCGGCGAAGGCGACGAAAAAATTAACGTCGGTCATCTTTTTCCGTCGAGCAGGTCTTTAACCAGCTTGCGCGCGCCGCTACCATACCACTCGGCCGGCCCCCAGCCACGCGCCAATCCTTCGCCATTGGGGCCGATCAAATAGGTCGCCGGCAGACCCCAGGCGCCGTAGAGGCTACCGACTTGAGCTTCAGGGTCGAGCGCGATCGGATAGCTGATTTTGAGCTCCTTGACGAAGTCCAGGGCGTCTTGTTTGCGGTCTTTAACAGCTACGGCCAAGACGACAAAGTTTTTCTGTTTATACTCCTGATATAACTTTTCCATGGCGGGCATCTCTTCCCGGCAAGGCACGCACCAACTCGCCCAGAAATTCAACAAGACGATCTTGCCGCGAAAATCCTTTAGTGAAATCTTCTTTCCATCAGGAGTGTTCAAGCTGAACTCAGGCGTCGGGGCGGTGTCTTTCATCGGTTGGAGGATCGGCACAGCCTTGTAATCAACCTTCGTTTGGCTCCACGCCGAAGCGAAACTCAGCGCGAGCAAGCTTCCAGTTAGCAGAACTGTGAGCCTAAGAAAACGGTCAATGGGATTCTTCACAAGATCTCACTCTAACCAACAGGTCAGCTGGACGCAATACACGTCGCCGCTGTCAACGCGTACGCAGTCCAAATGGTTTTAGAGATAAAGCCGACGGTAATTGGATGCGAAAGGAAGGAACAAAATTCGCGAATCGAAGTGAAATGAAAATGGAGCAGTCAACCAAAAACACAAGGCCCTCCGAGTAGGTTACTGGAGGGCTCTGTGTATTAGGCAACCAGAACGATTGCCGTAGCCGCCTGAGAGTGAGGAGGGTTTAAATCACCACCACCACACCACCACAACTTTACACCTACTTCTTTTTCTTTTTGGCTTTCTTTTTGGCTTTCTTTTTAGCAGCCATAAGCACCTCCTTTTAGGATTCCACGGGTGGGCTTTTTGATTGACGGGTGTTAAAACGGAACTCAGGCGAAGATAAACTAATACTCAAACCCTCCCATATTTTGTAGATGAGTTGATTATTAAGGCACAATAAGTTGTATGTCAAGAAAAAAATATCATTTTACAAAATATTTTGTCGTGTGCGCGTAAAGTTTACCGACGAGCAATTCAAACCGTGATCAAGTAATGACGGCGAATTAGGAGATAGCGATCAACAGCAGAGCGTTTTATTGTGACGTTTGATGCCAAGAATCAAAAAAGCCCTTGAGGAAAATTTTTGCCGTTGTCTATCTTGATTGGGAGCTGACTCTTGCCGAGTTTTTTCATCGTCGTGAAATTTCTGCTCGAGTTTAAAACTGAGTGAATTATCGCCTTGCGCAGCGGGGGCGATCGGAACCGCAGCTGCCCAATCAAAGCGCAGAGGCGCGGCGATTGCCGGGCGGCCGCTCCGACTTCACTGAATCTGTAGCACCTTAATTGAATTGGACCGGTGGGAGACAGGCGATGAGTTTGCCGCTCGTCAAGATCCGGGAGCAGGGTTTATCAGGAAACATTCCGCGTGTGCTATCGCGGGGCCGTGGCACGTGCCAATTCGTCATCGATGATCCGCGCGAAAGCTTCGAGGGGTTGAGCTCCCGTTAAGGGTCGTCCGTTGATGAAAAAAGCCGGCGTGCCACTGACTCCAAGACGCGTACCCTCGTCAATATCTTTTTGTAATGCGGTTTTATGCACGCCACCTGAGAGGCAATCGTCGAACTTCTTGACGTCGATCCCGGCTTGCGCCGCATAGCGCTTCAAATCATCGGGAGCCAATTTAGGCGACTCGGTAAAGAGCGTGTCGTAATAGTCCCAAAACTTTCCCTGATCGTTCGCGCAACGCGCCGCCTCGGCGGCCCGCCGCGCCTGGGGATGGATACTTTCAAGCGGAAAGTCGCGATACACGAGCTTGACTTTTCCGGCGTATTTCTCAAGTAATTGCGTCAAGGTCGGGTGTGCGCGCTTGCAGAACGGGCATTCAAAGTCCGAAAATTCGACTATTGTAATTGGAGCGTTCGGCGGTCCTCGAAAAGGTGCTCCGTCCACAGATACTTCGACCCGCAACACCGGCGGCGGCTTTAAGTTGTCAACTATCTTGGCTTGTGAGCGGAGAGCTGTGAGAAACTCTTCGCGCTTGGCCGCCAACTTTTGGTTTTGTAAGAAAGCTCTGATCTGCTCCCGAACTTGAGCCTGCTCTCCTTTGATCTGCGCTTTATTGTCCTGGTAAAATCTTTCAATTTCCTGCTCCGTGACCAGACCGACTTTTGAGGTGATCTCAGCATCCAGTAAAGCAGGCACTGTGAGCTTGCGCTTGGCCGCTTCCTTTTCCAACAACTTGTCATTGATCAGCGCATCGAGCTTTTGGCGTTTGAGATTATAGATCTGCTCTTCGAGCTTGCTTAGCTGTCCGGCGAGACTTTTCTCGACTTCTTCAGAAGTGATCGTAACTCCGTCCACCTCTGCCAGTGCATCACTCGCCGCGTGAGCGGCTGTTGGAAAGCTGGATCCCAGCAAGAAAAGTAAGATCCAAAAAATTATCATTGGGGGAAGCGCTCCTTGGGTTCAGCCTTATGAAAGAAAAAAAATATTAGCACAGCAAAAAGGTGGTCTTTTTTGAAGAGAAAACGATCGTGAAGGTTTTTAACGCGAACCTCCCTAATCGTAATCCGCCGTGACCGGTCGCGCGCCCGAATAGTAGGAGAGAAGCCCCCCATTGCTTCCGATTCGCTTCAACCACGAATGGCTTCCATATAACTGGCCACGATTCACACTGCTTCGTAGGCTGTCGCGCTATGCCAAAAATGGTTTTTAAATTCCTATACAGGCGGTTTCTCCCTATCATTTCTCCTGCATGAGCACCAGAACTCCGGTTTCACCCGCCGCGAGCCGCCCGGCATGAAAGGCCGCGGGCGCGTCGGCCGGAAAATCGTGGTGCAGCGCAGCGAAAAGTTCAGCCGCTTCAGGTTTTTTCTGACTTAGCGCGGCATAGGCTTGGGTGTAGCGGTCCAGCAGCGCCGGCGGGTGGGCCGGAGAGACCGGCACCAGGATGGGTACGGCATTCTTCCGGCCCTTCACGATTATGTCACCAACCGGACGAAACCCCTGGCGCCGGCACTGCGCGGCAGTCTCGCCGCTCACGGCTACATGGCTGCCGATAAACTTGTTCAGCCCCTCCACGCGGGAGGCGGTGTTCAGCGTATCGCCCAGCGCGCCGTATTTCAGCTTTCCGCGAGTGCCGATATTCCCGACCAGTGCCATGCCGGTGTGCACGCCGATGCGGGTATGGCCCCACTCGATGCCGCGCGCCGCCAGCCCGGCGCTGAAGCGCTGGCCCGCCTCGTCCATCGCCAGGGCGGCGGCGACCGCGCGGTCAGCGTGGTCCGACTGATGCATCGGCGCACCGAACAACACCACAAGACCGTCGCCGATGAAGTCGTTCACCAACCCTCCATTCTCCACCACTGCATCGGTCAGCACGCCGAAATACTCGCCCAGTAGCTCCGCCACGGTGGCGGCATCCAAGGTCTCGGCCGTGGTGGTGAAGCCGGCGATGTCGGTAAAGATAGCGGTGATCTCGCGATGCTCGCCGCCGAAGCTAGGCAGCGTGTCGCCCTGCATCATCTGGTTGATGATGCGCGGGTCCAGGTAGCTCTCGAAGCTGCGGCGCAGCTTAGTGCGTTCCCGCAGCCCGACCGAGTGCATGACAAAGTTGCAACCTGCCGCGCTCAGCACCCAGGCCAGCGCCACCGGCACGCCGGGCAGCAACAAGCCGGCCCCCCCAAAGCCCCAGGCGGTGGCGCCGGCCACCAGGCCGAGGACCAGCAGCAGCAGCACCAAGACCACCAGCACGCGCCAGACCAGCAGCGCCAGCAGCGCGCCGGCCATCGCCGCAGCCCAGATGGCAACATGGTCCAGCAGGCGCGGCAGCGGAACCGGGTTGCGCGATTCGCCATTGGCTATGCGTATCAGCTGGTCGGCGGTGTGCGCATGCAGCGCAATCCCGACCAGCGGCCCCTCCCCACCCCAGCCTGTGCTGAACGGCGTGGCGAAATTATCCTTGATGGAAAGCGCCGCGGTGCCAACTATCACAATGCGTCCGCGCAGCGTTGCCGCCAGGTCCGGCCGGCCGAGGATTTCGGAGAAGCTTATCTGGCGGAAACGTCGATAGCCGCCGTGATAGTCAAACAGCATCTGATAGCCAGCGGCATCGACCTTTGCGTAGGGGCCATACGGCTGGTTGACTATCGGGATGCGGCCCTCGCCCAGCCCCAAATCATTGTCCATTGGACGCAGCCGATGGCCGGTGTAGCGTTCGGCGAGGGAAAGGCCCATGGCGGGCCAGTTGCGGTTAGTGCGTTCATCGGCAGCCAATAGCAAGGCGCGGCGCACCGCGCCACCGGCATCCGGCATCTGGTCGGACAGCACCTCGCGGCCGGTGCCGCGCAGCACGGGCGGCGGCGGAACCCCGATATTGCCCACGTCCGGCAGCTTAAAGACCCAATAGAGATTGTCGTGGGCGCGCTGAATGGCTTGTAACTCCTGGTTGCCCGGCGCCATGGGCAAGTCGCGGTACAAATCCACGCCAACCGCCTTCGGCGTACCGGCGAAAACGGCCGCCAGTACGGCAGCAAGGTAGTTGTCACGGATCGGGTAGCCCAAGGCGTTGATATCCGCCTCGGTGGTGACCACTAGCACCACGCGGTCGCTTTCTTGCGACCCGGCGAAGAAAGTCACCAGCCTATCGTACGCGGAAAGCTCTAGGCTTTGCAGCCAGCCGGCTTCCCGCAACGACAACAGAATGAGCGCCACCAAGTTGGCTACCATCAGCGCTTTGACGAAACGCCGCCGCAGCAGGGTGGGCAACCAATTCCCTGTGCGTGCTGGCGCGCCTCGCGCCGACTCGACCGCGCCTCCATCAATGTACTTCAGCGTTCCCGTTCCCGTTGACGATACATCCATCTTAGGGGCCTGCTTTGCCATCGCAATCTTGCTTTCTGTCCAGTCCGGCGGGTTGCGCTCTGCCTGGTTAGGCAGGGGCTTGGCCGCGGATGCAGCCACGGTTTGGCACTATCGTGTTAACTGTCAACGCGACGATAAGTGTGTAGCAGGCAGCGCTAGCGCGCCATGGACGAACTCTCAAGCATAAAGGCAATTCAAACATTTCCATCGGATTTGTCTGTCTGCGGCTGAAATACATATCATCTTAATTCAGCCTCCAAAAGACAAACTCCCCGAGACCACAGTCGCATCGGCGCGGAACTTTTCCAGTCGCCGTGTTTTACGCACGGCGACCAAACTAGACGTAATGTCGCACAGCCTTCGCGCTCGCATGATCGACGAAGAGGCTTCTGAGGCGTTTAAGTTATACGTAAGTTATAACGGAATGAGTAGAAGCAAAAAATGAGTGGCGAATTAACGAAGATTGCCTGATGGAATTCAGAACGCGACGTTCGGGCGGGTCGCACGTCGTTCGAGTTATTGTGGCGGCGGCTTTTAGTTGTCTACTATCTTGGCCTGCGACCATTCGCTCCTGGAGGCAGGTTGGTGGAGCGTTTTTCCGGTCCCACGGATCGATGAATGACTAATGTCGGCGAATGCCAGCGTTAATCACTACAAGCGATCTATTCGTTGGTCGATGGTAGGCCAACCTGTTTCAGGAGCGCCGTACGCTCATTGCGGAGCTCTTGGTTTTGAGGCGCAGCGTCAATTAGATCGGAGATCGACTTCAAAGCATCGTACCAGAGACCTGCCTGCGCGTAGACAAAAGGTAGCTCCTTGTCCGATGCTTTAGCCAGCTTCGTCTTGACATCTTCCTGCAGATCGACCCGCTCGATGGCCCCGCCAGCCAGGATGTCTTTCGAGCGCCGATCGGCATCGGGCACCACCGCAACAAACCACCGATACGCTGCACCTGGCGCGAGGCGAACATTATAGTCGGCTAATCGAACGCGCTGAATTCCCGCCTTGGTAGGGGAGGGAAGCTGCGTTTCCAGGATGGGTTTGACTCCTTGAGGATCCATCAGAGTAAGTTCAATCGGCAGGGAGGTTGGGTTGGAAATGAACCAGTAGAGCGAGGGCTGCTCGCTGGTCGTAAATCCGCTGTGATCCGGCGCCAAGACGGAGAGGACAAAAACATTCTGGCCACCTCGTGTGCCGCCGCCTATGCGTCCCCCCGGAGCTCCGCGCGAAGGAGGGTTGTACACCGGCACGTTGGCATCCGCTGCAAATAACGAAAACCGCGTGCTAAGCACAAGAACCGCAATTGAAGACCAAACCATCGGTTTTAGGTACTTCATGTTCGTTCTCCTTAATAACGCCATACGCAAGTGTTACGCCACCCTCATAAGATCACAGCCGTCAACTTCATTTACGCCGACTCGACATCATTGTAACCATCTTCGGTTCGCTCCACCACCCGATTGATCACCACCTCCAACTTTTTGGTCTGGAACTGCCGATCGAGACAGACCGAGGGCTCCTACGGAAATCAGAACTCCGATCCAGACACCGGCCAATCGCGATCGTAAAAATATTGGCACCGTCCCCCAAATTCATCAAGTTAGCATTAGAGCCAATTATTGATCATCAGGAAAGGCGACCAAAATCCCGGATGCTCATAGCGCGGATTGTTGATTAACTTTAGCTGCGCGCGCTGTAACGCAACGGCCCTCGAAATAGAAGAATCTTTAAGCTCCCGGTAAAAATCTACGACAAGGTCCACTGCAGCTTCATCGTTTATGTTCCATAGGGTAGCCAGGGCGCTCCTAGCACCCGCCTTGATCGCCATCCCTGCCAGTCCCAACGCCGCCCGGTCATCTCCTGCGGCAGTGTCGCAAGCGCTCAAGGTGAGCAGATCTAAAGGATCGTCGCGGAATCGGAACACGCCGATCATTTGATTGAGGCGATCCAACGACACTTTGTCATCGAAAGTGAGAAGAAAAGTATTGTCGACGTCATTACCAAACTCACCATGGGAGGCGACGTGGACGATGCTAAATTGTTCTTCCTTAAGCTCCTTTTCAAAATTGGCCACGAGGAATTGGCGGTCGACAAGATTCTTGCTTCCCAAAAGAGTTTGCAGCTCTTGAAGCTCCTCGGAGACATTCGGCAACGCCGGAAATCCCTGCACGGCTTCGGTCACGCCAACGGCCAAAACTTTCATATCCTGCCGATTGATCGGCCGGGGATCGGTGAGATTTAGGCTCGGTGTAATGCCCACGGCATATTTGGCAATCAGAAATTGTTTGCCATCGTGCAGGGCTGCCATCGGAATTGTTCGCAGCGCTCCGTCCGGAACGAAGATTAGGGTATCAATCGAAGCAGCCGTCAAGTCCGGCTCTATGGGACGGATCAACCAGTCATAGAGCTTTTGAGCGTGAGGGAGATACTCCCGCGTTGTCCGTTTTTCTAGTTTGCGTCGAAACTCTCGCACCTCTTGCGTAACAGTTTCCGTCCCTACTGGAACCGAAACTTGCTTCAGCCCAGTTGGCAAACCGACCAGTAATTCTGTTCGATCCGATAAAAGGATCGGATATATGATAACGGTTGTCTTGGCCACAACGTCGAGCTTGGTAACTTTAGATAAAGCTGTATCCACGCAGTCGTCGCGAAAATAGTCCCGCAACTCGGCCGCCTTGAATAACTCCACCGTGTCGCGGGCTTCAATCAAGTATGGAGCAACCTGATTCGGGTCCCGCAGTGAGTGTCCGCGTTGTAGAAGCAGATCCACCAACTCGAAGTATACGGGCCCCATCTCCTCGCGGAATGAAGTTTGCGGAGCTCCATAGCTCACCGACAGTTCGGGTCGAATCGATTGAAGCGTACGGACGGCGCGACGGTACGCTCCAATAGCATCGTCGATTGTTCCTAATTTACGGAGCAGTCGTCCGGTTTGCCATTCCCAACGATAAAGAGACTCGGGGATGTTTATTTGCTGGGCTGCGAAAGTCGCACGGCGCGTCAACTGCAAAGCCTCCGGATACCTCCGTTCGTCTTCGTACAGTTTGCCTAGGTACCCCCAGGCATATGACGATGCGCGACGATCCCCAACACTATCACTGATCGTACCTGCTTCAGTAAAAGTCTGGTGCGCAAGCAGTAGCAGCGAGTCGTTCAAATCTGGAAGTCTTGACCGAAGATCATCGTAGGCCAACCCGATCGTGATCAAGCCGGATGCCTTGTCATGGGATGGTTCTAAGGGCCGAATCTGCTCTAAGGCGTTGTCGAGCAGCGCCTTGGCTTCCTTATATTGCTTATTTTGAATTGATGCTGTGGCTGCATTGATCAGAGCTCTTCCGCCCAGTACACGGTTATTGCGGGACTTCGCGAGCGTGGCGCTCTCGTTATAAGCAGCGATCGCTTCGGGATATTTTTTTTGCGCGGTTAATAGGTTTCCCAAATTGTTGAGGATCGTCGCCGAAAGATCCTCATTGTTCACTTCCCTTGCGATTCGAAGCCCTTCGTTCAAATATTTGAGAGCTGTGTCTCCAGGACCAGTGGCGATGTACAAATTTCCGAGCGCACCGAAAACAGAGGCTACTTGTGTACGATCGCCGGCTTTTTCGGCTAGGCCCTTAGCTAACTCGAGATTTTTACCGGCTTCCGTGTATCTACCCAATGCCTGGTTGGCCTGTGAGAGGTAAATTAGCGCTTCGCACTGTTGGCGTATCTCGCCTTCGCGCCCGTATAGTTGAGAAGCTTCTGTCCAACTCGAAGCTGCCTGTTCGAAGTCTCCTCGTTGCAACGATTCCAAGCCCATCTTTGTTTGGCGATCTGCGGGAGAGACTTCTGCAGCAAGTACCGGGGTCGAAAAATTGGCAATAGTGCTAAATAAGAGACCAACGATAAGAAAGCGACAATGCATAACCCGCATATATTTTCTCCAGACGATAACTAGCTCTGAACTTGCACAGGTGGAATTTCCATGTGGCCGTTCACTACTCGGCTTTCGGCGCGGAAGTAACAATGATAAATAACACGGCCGGAAGCCGTGACTGACCAATGTGATCAGAACACCCCCAGTATAAACTGCATGTGAACCCCGTTGTCCTGGAGCGAGGTCCGAGGATTGGGAACGTTTCTTAACCGATGTCCCCAATAGACTTCGAACTGAGGCCGGACGGGAACGCGGCCTGGAAACGTGAGCTGCCAACGTAGGCCTACGCCGACGCTTGAGATGTCCTTGGGATCGGGGGTTGGTAAGTTCGTATTCCAACCCCTACCGAAATCGAAGAACGGTGCCAACTCGACATAATCGACCATAAAGTCGGGCAAAAAGGTGTTTCGAATCGACGCATTTTGAATCAAGGGCACGCGCGTCTCCAGAGAGGTGATCACTGCCCTGTCTCTCAATAACGTGTTCTCCCGGTAACCCCTTACGCTGTATCGGCCACCAATAGAAATCTGCTCGAGTGATAAAAGGGGAGAATCGGAGTGTTGGACATCCGTCCTAAAGATTACATAGCTGTCAAGAAAACCCAGACGCCGCACCCATTGAAATTGCCCCAGCCAGGCGAAAAAAACCCCATCCGGTAAACCATTGTGGTTAACCGTTGCTCCCAACGCATTGAGACCGAAAGAAAAACGCGAACGACCCGCGATCACTTGGCTTGGGGTGCGGTAGACAAACTCTTGGATCGTTCTAAGCGCGGTGACAACACTCCTCCCGTTATGCGCACCTGGCTCCAATGAGAAACGTTCTCCCAATAATTCGGTCTTATCCGATAGTCGCTCACCAACTAAGTCAAGGGCAATTTCACTGTTAAGCGTCCGATAGACCGGCTGTCTCAGCCCAATGGTGTAAATGTCGGATTTGCTCTTGATGTTTAGATCTTGAAACGGCTGCTCGATCACATCCAGCGTATTCTTGCGATATTCATAACTCAGAGTTGTGTCGTAGGCCGTAAACGGAAACGAGTATCTGAAATCGAGCAGCGGATTGAGGCCTGTCGATGCCCCATACTGCGCCATCGCGACGTCTCCGTTGCCCGTCAGGTTTCGGTGTTCCAGGGTGACGAGGCCGCGGTTTTCTCCTACGGAGGGTGACTGATAGTTATCGTACTCAAAAGAGACTGTGTAGGGAGTTCTCTCCTCGACCCTTACCTCCAAAACACCGTCGCCCGGCCTTACGCCCGGTTTCAAAGCCGCATTCAGCCGCTGAATCCGGGGATCCTCGAGCATGAGTTGCAAGCGCTGCTGCATCGCATTGATGTTAAGCGGCGGCCCTGCGTCCAGATTGAATCGCTTTTGAAGGTAGCTGGGGCGAAACCACCGGTTTCCTTCCACCTCGACCGCTGTCAACCTGCCTTCAATAATCTGAAAAGTAACCACTCCGCCGGTCACGTTTTGATCCGGAAGAATCGCTCCGGAATTGACATAGCCGCTGTTGATATAGAGGAGCGTCAGCGCGACCCGAAGCGCCTCCAAGTCCTCCGACGTGACCTCGCGATTCAGATAGGGAGCGACAATGCTGTTAAGCTGTTCTTCAGAAAAAACTGTGCTACCGGTCACCTTGATCTCGCGCACAAAAACGCGCAATGCGGGAAGCGGCTCGCCTCTGGGCGCAAGTGGCGCGGGAGGTAAAAGCGTCCCCGCTGGGGGAGTGGGAGGTTTTAATTCCTGTGGCAGCGACGGAGGCTCACCCGAGCGTCCGGTGGGTTCTGGAAGGCGTGGCGGCTGAACGGGTGGAACCTGCGCCCCGGCTGACGAGAACAGGAAAAAAATCAGAAACAGTGCAAAAGACCAGAACACTTGATTAGCCCCGATGCGAAGGCTTTCCGGTAGAAAACCTTGCAGTAGCAGGCTTGATTTCGTTCATCACGAAGATCACCAAGCCTACAAATGTCGCCGAAATCTTCGCTGTAAACTTCGTGCTCTTCGCATCGCTCTACAGGGAGCATTTAATGTTAGGCAACAAGCTGTACCTGTGCTGTTCATTCCCTGACCCGAGAAGACTATAACGTAGAGGGTCAAGGCCACTTATGCTTCCGGTCGCTGGAGCCTGTCCTTTGTCCGCCAAATAGAGCGGGCTTGGCAACAAGCCTCCCGGTTGGGGAGGAAGGCCATCGCGGCCAGCGAGCACCAGGCTGCTCGTTTTCCCTCCGACAAACCGCGCCGCGCACGCTGCTCGGAGGAGTTCTGTAGCCCGAAGCGGTGTCTCCGGCAGTTGAACCACCTCGCTAGTGACATTGGTAAACGTCGCTTCAATGTTGATTGTTCCTGGAGTGCTGAGAGCCGAAGATGCGTCGATAATGCCCGCAAGCGAGGTCGGCAGTTGTCCGTTGCTGTTTACCAGAAAGACATCCGCCGTGATGTTGATATTACCTCCTGGTCCTCCGAAGGCGTTGGCGAGGATATGACTGTTGTTCAGGATCATGGCTTGGGGATCGATCGTAATATTGCCACCAGCACCGACGCCGCTTTCGACCGACGTCGTGATTTGAGAGTCGGTCAGCTGGATCAAATTAGGTGCATTCAGAGTGATGTTGCCTCCATCGGACGTGACTGCCCGCGTGGAGATGCTGCCGTCAGTCATTGCGATCTGATTGCCTGCCGTAATATTGATGTTCCCAGCGAGGCCGCTGCCAGAAAACTGCTGGCCTCCGAGTGTTCCTCCGCTGTCGGCCCTCAGGCTTCCGCCATTTTCTAGCGCGACCGAATTTCCAGCGGTCAAAAACACATTTCCACCGTTACCATTACCGAACGTCGTGGTTGACACCGCGCTGTTCGATCCCGTGATCAAGATCGAGTCGTCTGCTGTGAGGCTCACGCTTCCGCCCTCGCCGGAGCCGATCGAAGGCTGTCCAGTGGAAACGGCTATACCGCCGCTTTGGCTGCGGATCTGCGCGCCATCATTTAGAGTCACGTTACCAAATCGCCCGGTTATTTGGCCGGCGCCACCATCCCAAAGGGTCGAGGAGTCTATCCTTGTGCCGGTGTTCATGACCAATGATGGCGTGGTTACTAAAATCTGCCCACCACTGCCGGGAGTGAAATTTGCGACCGCAGTGATCGAGAAGGGCGGCTGATTGAGTGCGCGGAGGACATCGAATACACTTGCATTATTGGGGAGAACGATGCCTCGTCCTTTGATTGCGTCAATTAGCGCCGCAAAGTTGGGTGTTGTGACTCCGAAACGCTGCTGGAAAAACAGGCTAAGTTTTTGCGCAAACGTATTGAGCGCTGACGTCGGCGGAGGAGCTGTTAAACTAATGATCCCGCCGTTCACCCCCGATATGATGAGCGATTTCCCAGCCGTAACATCCACAAATCCGCCCCTACCGGAACCGTTTGTCGTCGCGCTGATTTGCCCCTCGTTGAGTTCTATCGTGTCAGCTGCTCTGATCGTAATATTCCCTGCGTTGCCGGCAAAGCCGCTCTGCGATGAGATGGATCCGGTCGCGGCGCCGTTACGCGATAAGAATAGGTCGCGCACGTTGATCACGATGTTGCCGGCATTACCCAAAGCAAAGCTGTCTGCGGTGAGATTCGCGCCATTTTTCATCGTTAGAGTATCTGCGTTTACCGTCAGTCTGCCACCCTCGCCATTTGTGAGACTTGGATCCGCGATCCTAGGATAAGCCGGATGGAAGTCGGTCTGTGTCGTGAGTCCGGTAAACCGCGCAGCATTACCTGCTGCGTCCAACACAATTTCCCTTGCGTTGACGCTTAGATCGCCGCCTTTGCCGATAAAGGAGTTGGCACTGATCTGCCCGCCACTAAGTACATCGACCGTGTCAGCCGTGATCGTTATGTTTCCGAAAGAAACTGGGGAGGAGGTAGCTTGAGTATACTTTTCAGTTCGCACTGTTGCGATACCCGATACCTTCAGCGTGCCCCCCGCTTGTATTGATATGTCAGGCACATCTCGCGGCGCTGTCAATGCAGTTGCAGTTGCTGATGCTGACCCCGCGCGAGCGCGAATGCCGCTGTCAATATTAAAGATTAATCTATCGCCAGTTACTGTGACATCACCGTCAGCACGGATCTTCACCAGACCTCCGTTGGCCACAAATGCCTGATTGGCCAACCCCAGGTCAGCAAAAATACCGGGCATCACGAACGAATTGTTCACTGTGAGATTGCCTGACCGTATGAATATCTCTTTACCGTCCACGAGACTGGTGCCCGGGGACGGTCCCCCTCTGATATTGATGTCGCCAAGTTTGGTGAAGTTATCGACATTGATTTCGCGCGTTTGAAAAGGGTCAGAGTCGGTGTTGAGGGGGCCGTTGATTTTAGCCGGATTGAACGTCGCCTCGCCCGCCGAGGCCACGCTAACTAGATTCAATCGCCCTCCAGGCGCAAGCAAAAAGCCCTGCGTATTGCCTATCCCCACGTCTATCGTGCCGCCGACAAGCGACAATGTTCGGCCTGCTGGTACCTGCAGGATCCTGGTTGCGTTGCCCACCTGAATCCCTGCTGGATTTGCGCTTAAAAAGCCAAACGCGCTTGGCGGAGCTACCGTCAGCACCTCATTCGACGCAGGTGTCGCGGCGAAGACGTTACCGTCAGCGAGCTTGATATAATCCGCCGTCGATGCGTGAAAGGACCCCGTTGTCGGGAGTACGGCGTTGCCGCCGAAGATGATCCCATTGGGATTGATGAACCAGAAATTGGCTCCGGGTATCGAAGAGTTGAGCGCCCCATCAATGAGCGAAGACTTCTGTAACGTGAATGCGCTCGTGCCGCCCGTGACTCGGCTTATGACGTTTGTTATAGGAACAGCGACGCCGCCGACAGTGGGCGACGTAAACGTGACACTTTCTTGCGCAGGAACTACCAGGCCGCTCGCCGACGTGCCCGCTCGTAGTATGTTAAATACGCTGAAGCTTTGAAACAAATTATTGCCCCTCGTCTGTCCGACATTACCGTTTACCGTAATCGCGGGTCCCGGCA
>WNGI01003395.1_pt1 | contig 14446 bp, 14 predicted proteins | sample 5400621 | NCBI WGS metagenome assembly WNGI01 (sample SAMN13153374, study PRJNA577476) | soil metagenome | isolation source: 20 cm soil or saprolite under Garry oak tree replicate 1 | place: USA:California | collected 2016-06-15 | reverse complement strand
GATGGAGGTGGAACTGGTGAACGATGGGCCGTTCACGATGTGGCTCGATGCGGAGGCGCCGTGACCGAGGATCGTCGGAGCGTCTCGTCGGGTTCCCCGTACGAAGCGACGATCGGGTTCAGCCGCGCCATCCGCGTCGGTGATCGCGTGATCGTCTCCGGGACCGCCCCGATCATGCCCGACGGCAGCGTCGATCCCGACCCGGCCGCCCAGGCTCACCGGTGTTTCGAGATCGTCGCCCGAGCCCTGGCCGAGGCCGGCGCGACCGTCCCGGACGTGGTGCGGACCCGGATGTACCTCGTCGATGCCGGAGACGCCGAGGCGATCGGGGCGGTTCACGGGACGGTCTTCGGGGACGTGCGCCCGGCGTCGACGATGATCGTCGTCGCCGGGCTCCTCGATCCCCGTTGGCTCCTCGATCCCCGTTGGAAGGTCGAGGTGGAGGTCGAGGCGGTCGTCCCGTGAGCGCGGGCCGCGGCAGCGGCCCGCGCGAACCCCTCCGGTAGCATGACCATTCCATGTACCTCGACGTCTTCGATCGCAACCCGTACGGGACGGATTGCTGGCTCCTGGCGGGTGACGGGACGGATCAGGCGGTCGTCGTCGACCCCGGTTTCGAGCCGGAGGCGGTCCATGCGCTCCTGGATGCCGCGGGCAAGACACCCGCCGCCGTGCTCCTCACGCACGCCCACCTGGATCACGCGGGCACCGCGGGTGTGTTCGCCGGGGACGGGATCCCCGTGTTCTGTCATCCGGCGGACGCGCTCGCGTTCACGGATCCGGTGGCATGGCGACGCGATGGGTTCCCCAACCCGCTGGAACCCGTCAAGGATCTGCGCTCGGTCGAGGACGGCGATGTCCTCCGGCTCGCGGGCGTCGACGTGGAGGTCTGGCACACACCCGGCCACACGCCGGGTCATTGCATCTTCCGCGTCGACGGGGACGTGCTGGTCTTCTCGGGCGACCTGGTCTTCGCGGGTTCGGTCGGGCGGTCGGACTTCGCGAACTCGGACCCGGAGCAGATGCGCCGGAGCCTCGAGCGCTTCCTGACGCTTCCCGACGAGCTGCGTGTGCTTCCCGGGCACGGTCCGGTCACAACGGTGGGGCATGAGCGTGCGACCAACCCGTACCTGCGGGAGCTCGCCTGATGTCGTTCCAACCCCCACGGGGAACCCAGGACGTCCTGCTCGACGACGCCGATCAGCTGCTGGCCCTGTACGAGCCGTCGCACGCGACGGCTCGGCTGTTCGGGTTCCGGTACGTGGAAACGCCGACCTTCGAGCATACGGAGCTCTACGTGCGCACCTCCGGGGAGACGTCCGACGTGGTCACGAAAGAGATGTATACGTTCCAAGACAAAGGGGGGCGATCGGTCACGCTCCGGCCGGAGAGCACGGCCGGGGTGGTACGCGCGTACCTCGCGCACGCGCACGACCTGCCGACGCCGTTCAAGACGTACTACGTGGGGCATCACTTCCGACTCGGCAGGCCGCAGGCGGGCCGCTTTCGCGAGTTCCGCCAGTTCGGGGTCGAGATCGTCGGCGTCGGCGGTCCCGAGGCCGACGTCGAGGTGCTGGCGCTGGGCGAGCGGTTCGCTCGGGAACGCGGGCTCCGGGCCTACGCGCTGCACCTGAACTCGATCGGGGATGCGCAGTGCCGCCCCGCGTATCGCGAGGAGCTGATCCGATACTTCGAGCCGTACCTCGATCAGCTGGACGAGGATTGCCGCATGCGGCTCGGGAAGAATCCGCTCCGCGTCTTCGACTGCAAGGTGGATGGCCGGAAGGACTTCGTGCTCGCCGCTCCGACGATCGCGGACCGCCTGTGCGGTCCCTGCAGCGAGCACTTCGCTGCCGTCCGGTCCGGGCTCGACGAGGCGGGCGTCCGCTACGAACTGGATCCCCGGCTCGTCCGCGGCCTCGATTACTACACCCGGACGGCCTTCGAATGGATCTCGACGAACGAGGCGTCCGCGCAGGCTGCGACGTTCAACGCCGGGGGCCGCTACGACGGCCTGGCCGAGACGCTCGGCGGACCCGCGACCCCCGGCGTCGGATTCGCGCTCGGGCTCGATCGCGTGCGGCTGGCGATGGACCGTGAGGGCGTCCCGCGGGCGGCCGCGCGCGCGACCCGGTGCTTCGTGGTCGCCGTGGGTGAGGGTGGCGCGCGCGCGGCCGTCCGCCGGCTCGTCGAGGAGCTTCGCGACGCCGGTGTGCCGGCGGAGCGTTCGTACGAGGATCGGCCCCTGAAAGCGCAGCTCAAGATGGCGGATCACGCCGGGGCAGCGTTCGCGGCGATCGTGGGGGAGCGCGAGCTCGCCGGCGGGGTCGTGACCCTCCGGCGACTCGCGGACGGCGAGCAGGAGACCGTCGCGACCGAGCAGCTCGCCGAGCGACTCGTCGGGGAGGAACGATGACGGATCCTGCCGCGATGGCCACCGCGATGCGGACGCACATGTGCGGCGAGCTCCGGCTGGTGCACGCGGGCGACCAGGTAACCCTCTGCGGCTGGGTGGCCCACCGACGCGACCACGGGGGTGTGACCTTCGTGGACCTGCGCGACCGAGAGGGCGTGGTCCAGGTCGTCTTCCATCCGGACGACGCTCCCGACGCGCACGCGGTCGCGCAGGAGCTTCGCGGCGAGTGGGTGGTGCGGATCAGGGGGGTCGTCCGCGATCGCCCCGCCGGCATGGCGAACGACGATCTGGCGACCGGCGCGGTCGAGGTCGCGGTCGGGTCGGTGGAGGTGCTCAACCGCGCGGAGACGCCACCGTTCGTGATCGAGGATCGGATCGAGGCCGACGAGCTGCTCCGGCTCGAGTATCGGTACCTCGACCTGCGACGACCCGAGATGACCCGCGCGCTGCGCTTGCGTCACGAGATCAACCGGATGATCCGCGAGCATATGGACCCGCTGGGGTTCCTGGAAGTGGAGACGCCGGTCCTGACGACCGCCACCCCCGAGGGGGCACGCGACTTCCTGGTGCCATCGCGCATGTTCCCCGGGTCCTTCTACGCCCTCCCGCAGTCTCCTCAGCAGCTCAAGCAGCTGCTGATGGTCGCCGGCCAGGACCGGTACTACCAGATCGTCCGATGCCTTCGGGACGAGAAGCCGCGCGCCGACCGCGGTCTTGAGTTCACGCAGCTCGACGTCGAGATGTCGTTCGCCGACGAAGAGGACATCGTGGCGGTGATCGAACCGCTCTACGCTCGGATCGTTCGGGAGACGCAGGGGGTCGACGTCACCCCGCCCTTCCGTCGCATGTCCTACGACGAGATGCTCGACCGGTTCGGGTCGGACAAGCCGGACCTCCGGTACGGGATGGAGCTCTCGACGCTCACCGACGTCTTCGCGGGTTCCGGGTTCACGGCGTTCGCGAAGGTCGCGGCCGACGGCGGCGTGATCAAGGGGCTCGCCGCACCGGGCGGCGCGGCCCTGTCGCGGAAGGAGCTCGACAAGCTCGTCGAGGACGCGAAGGGCCGGGGCGCCGCGGGGCTCGTGTGGATCTCGGTCGAGGAGGATGGGGCGCTGCGCTCGCCGGTCGGGAAGTTCCTGAGCGAGGAGGAGCGGACCGGGATCCTCGAGCGCACCGGTGCCGGCGCCAGGGACCTGGTCTGCCTCGTCGCCGACCGGATCGACCGGACGAACGTTGCGCTCGACGGGCTCCGGCGGGACCTGGCCGCGCGGCTCGAGCTGATCTCGGAGGATCTCTGGGAGTTCGTCTGGTACTTCGAGCCGCCGCTGTTCGAGTGGAGCGATGACGAGGACAAGTGGGTCTCGAACCACCACCCGTTCACGGCGCCCCTCACGGATGACCTCGAGCCTCGCACGGCGAGGGCCCGAGCCTATGACCTGGTCCTGAACGGGTTCGAGCTGGGTGGCGGCTCGATCCGGATCCACGATCCGCAGATCCAGGAGCGGGTCTTCGAGGTGCTCGGGTTGTCGCACGACGAGATCGAGCGCAAGTTCGGCCATCTGATCCGCGCGTTCCGGTACGGGGCCCCGCCCCACGGGGGGATCGCGATGGGCATCGACCGCTTGGCGATGCTGATGGCCGGGAAGGATGCGATCCGTGACGTCCAGGCGTTCCCGAAAGCGCAGTCGGGGGCCGATCCGTTGATGGGTGGGCCCTCGCCGGTCGACCCCACGCAGCTCCGCGAGCTCGGCATCCGCGTGATCGAGCCGCCGCGGGCGGAAGGAGAGCGCTGATGGCTTCGCTCGAGCCCGACGACCTCGAACTCCTCCGGGGGGAGAACTACGCGTGGTTCGTGACGCTCGACCCGGACGGGTCGCCCGCCGCGTCGATCACCTGGGTCGACGCCGACGAACGCCACGTGCTCGTGAACACCGCCGAGGGCCGCCGGAAGGACCGGAACGCCGCGCACGATCCACGCGTGGTCGTGGCCGTGCAGGCGTTCGACGATGCCTACCGGTGGATCTCCGTGGAGGGGGTCGTCGAGGAGCGTCTCACGGGGCCCGAGGCCGAAGAGCACATCGACGCGTTGAGCCGTCGGTACGACCATGAGCCGTGGACGCCGAAGGCGGGCCAGGTCCGCGTGCTCTTCCGGATCCGTCCCAAGAACATCGTCCGGTACGAGTGAGGCCGTGGCCGACGTTCCCCTCGCCGCCCGGATGCGTCCGCGGACGCCGGCGGAGTTCGTCGGGCAGACGCACCTCGTCGGACCCGGACGGGCGCTGACGAAGCTGATCGAGAAGGGCGCGCTGCCCTCGCTGATCCTGTGGGGGCCGGCCGGCTCCGGCAAGACGACCCTCGCGCACCTGCTGGCCGATGCCGTCGGTGCGCACCTCATGCAGCTCTCTGCCGTGAACAGTGGCGTGGGCGACGCGCGCAAGGTGATGGAGGGCGCACGCGGCGGTCTGTTCAAGACCGTCCTGTTCGTGGACGAGGTGCATCGGTGGTCGAAGGCGCAGCAGGACGTGCTGCTGCCGGCCGTCGAAGAAGGAACGGTGACGCTGATCGGTGCCACGACGGAGAACCCGTACTTCTCGCTGAACACCCCGCTGCTCTCCCGATGCCTGTTGATGCGCCTCGAGCCGTTGTCGCCCGACGATGTGGCGGCGCTCGTTCGGCGCGCGCTCGACGACGCCGAGCGCGGGCTCGGCGGACACGGGCTGTCGATCGCCGACGACGCGCTCGAGCATCTGGTGACCATCTCGGGCGGAGACGCCCGGATGGCGCTCATGGGGCTCGAGGCCGCCGCGCTCGCGGTCGAGGCTGCCGGCGAGACGGAGATCACCCGCGAGGTCGCAGCGGACGCGGTGCAACGGAAGGCGGTCGTGTACGACCGGCAGGGCGACGCCCACTACGACGTGATCTCGGCGTTCATCAAGTCCATCCGGGGGTCGGACCCCGATGCTGCGCTCTTCTGGCTCGCTCGGATGATCGAGGCTGGTGAGGACCCGCGCTTCATCGCGCGCCGGCTGATCGTGCATGCGTCGGAGGACATCGGGCTCGCCGACCCGATGGCCCTGCTGCAAGCCGTGGCCGCGGCACAGGCAGTCGAGCACGTCGGGCTGCCCGAAGCACGGTTGAACCTCGCGCAGGCGACCGTCTACCTCGCGCGTGCCGCGAAGTCGAACAGCGTCTACACGGCGATCTCGGCGGCGCTCGAAGACGCCGCGTCGGCCGACCCCGTCCCGGCCCATCTCCGCGATACCTCCTACGCCGGGGCGAAGAAGCTCGGCCACGGGAAGGGCTACGTCTACCCACACGACGAACCCGGGCACTGGACCGACCAGGAGTACCGTCCCGTCCGCTACCGAGGCAACCGCTATTACGAGCCCTCCGAGATGGGGGACGACACGAAGGACTGGGCGCCGGGGAGCGGTCCGGCCGGACACTCCCGGCGGGATCCCTCGACCGGGTAGGCTACGGGGCTCCGGCCCGGCACCCAGGAGGTACGAAGCATGGTCGCGACCGCAGGGGACACCGCGCTGATCATCGTCGCCGCCCTGTGGGGGGCCCTCGTCCTGTTCCTGTGTCTCGTTCTGGCGAACACGTTCCGCGTCCTGGAGAGCACGAAGATGACGATCGACGCGATGCGCGAGGAGACCGTTCCGCTGCTGCGCGAGGTCAAGACCTCGATCGAGAAGACGAACCGCGAGATCGACCGGGTGGACATCGTCTTGGAGTCGGCCGGATCGATCGTCGGACGGGTCGAGCGCCTCTCCGGGCTGATCGAGGAAGCCGCGACGAGCCCGATCGTGAAGCTCATCGCTTTGGGCGCCGGGGTGCGCAAGGGGTTCGCCAAGGCCGCCTCCAAGAAGCGGAAGAAGTAGGACCGGAGCGACGTGCGCCGGCCGTTCTGGGTCGCTCTGGGCGTCGGCTTCGGCGCCGGCGGCGCGATCCTCGTTTCCCGTTGGACCCGGCGGCAGGTCCAGCGTGCCAAGCCGACCGTGATCGCGCGGGAGGCGCGCGGCGGGCTGCTCGAGCTCTCGAAGCTCGTCGCCGAGTCCGTGGAGGAAGGGAAGCGCGCCGCCGACGAGCGCGAACGAGAGCTTCGCGCGAAGCACGACGTGCCTGGTCCGGGCGCTGCCTGACCCGCCGGTAGACTCCTCGCCGTGGAGGGCAACCGGATCCGTGAGCTGTTCCTTGCGTTCTTCGAAGAACGTGAACACGTCCGCGTCCGGTCGTCGTCGTTGATCCCCCCGCCCGGATCCGGGCTCCTGCTGACGAACGCGGGGATGAACCAGTTCATCCCCTACTTCCTGGGACAGGCGGAGCCGCCGTACCGTCGCGCGACGACCGCCCAGAAGGTCATGCGCACCAACGACATCGAGAACGTCGGCCAGGATGCGCGGCACCTCACCTTCTTCGAGATGCTCGGCAACTTCTCGTTCGCGGACTACTTCAAGGTCGAGGCCATCCGGTGGGCACATGAGCTGATCACGGAGGGATACGGGATCGAGCACGATCGCCTGTGGGTCACCGTGTTCGAGGATGACGACGAAGCGTCCGCCGCGTGGGTCGACGTCGCGGGCCTCGCGCCCGACCGGATCGTCCGCCGGGGGATGTTCGACGCCCAGGGGGAGCCCGCCAACTACTGGACGACGCACGCCGCCGGGCCGGCCGGCCCCTGCAGCGAGATCTTCGTGGATCGTGGATCGAAGTACGGACCTGACGGCGGGCCCGACGTCGACGAGGAGCGCTTCATGGAGATCTGGAACCTGGTGTTCATCCAGGACCAGGTCGACGCCGATCTCAACATCATCGCGCCGCTGCCGGGCAAGAACGTCGACACCGGTTCGTCGCTCGAGCGGTTGGCGACGGTGCTGCAGGGCGTCGACAACGTCTTCGAGACGGATCTGTTCCGTCCGACGCTCGAGGTCGCCGAGCGGCTCTCCGGCCGGAAGCACGGCCAGGACCCGCACGACGACGTCTCCCTCAAGATCATCGCCGAGCACGGGCGGGCGGCGACGTTCCTGATCGCCGACGGGGTCCAACCGTCGAACACGGGGCGCGGCTACGTCCTGCGTCGGATGCTGCGGCGCGTCGTCTCGCACGCGCGCCGGCTGGGTATCCAGCGCGGGGTGCTCGACGAGGTGATCACGAGCGTGGTCCAGGGGTTCGGCGACGCGTACCCGGAGCTCCGGGAGAACGAAGCGTTCGTGCGTCAGGTTGCAGACTCCGAAGAGGAGCGCTTCGCCGCCACGTTGCGCCAAGGCATGGCCTTGTTCGACGACGCGAAGACACGCGCCGAGGACGCGAGGATCTCCGGCGACGCGGCGTTCAAGTTGCACGACACCTTCGGGTTCCCGATCGAGCTGCTCGAGGAGATCGCGGCGGACGAGGGGCTGTCGGTCGATACCGACCGGTTCGCGATCCTGCTCGAGGAGCAGCGCGATCGCGCGCGTGCGGCCGCCAAGAAGGTCGATGTCGGTCTGGAGGCCGGAGCGGTCCCGGCGACCGAGTTCGTCGGGTACCGAGAACACGAAGCGGGATCGCCGGTGGCTCTCCTTTTGGGCGAGGACAACGCCGAGCTGGACGCGGCGGAGGAGGGCGAACGGGTTCGGATCTTCCTCGAGCGTACGCCGTTCTACGCCGAGGGCGGTGGTCAGGTCGGTGATCAGGGCCTGATCCGAACGGACACCGGGACGGTTCACGTCATCGACACCGTGCCGGCAGGCGATGGCGGGATCGTTCACGAGGGCATCGTCGCCTCGGGTGAGGTGCGCGCACAGCAGCCGGCGGTCGCGTCGATCGATGTGCAGCGGCGCGAGGCGACGACCCGTGCCCACACCTCGACGCACGTCGTCCACTGGACGCTCAAGCACCTCCTGGGTGAGCATGCGCGACAGGCGGGCTCCCTCGTCGAGCCCGGCCGGCTCCGTTTCGACTTCCCGAACCCCGGCCCGGTCGGCACCGATCTGCTGGAAGAGGCGGAGCTCGAGGCGAACCGACGGCTGGCGGCCGACGATCCCGTCAAGATCTTCGAAACGACGCTCGACGAAGCGAAGTCCCTGGGGGCGGTCGGACTGTTCGGCGAGAAGTACGGCGACCTCGTCCGCGTCGTCGAGATCGGCGACTACTCGCGCGAACTGTGCGGCGGGACCCACGTGCACCGCACCGGGAGCGTGGCCGTGATCCGACTCCTGCGCGAGGGCTCGATCGGCGCCGGGATGCGCCGGGTCGAGGCGCTCGTCGGGCCGGACGCGCTCCGCGAGATCAACGCCGAGCGCGCCCTCCTTCACGGTCTGGTCGAGGCGCTCGAGGCGAAGGATCCGCCGGGGGCGATCGAACGAGCCCGGAAGGTCATCGAGGAGAACAAGCGGCTCCGGAGCGAGCTCGGCTCGTTGCGCGCCGGCGACCGCGACGCGTTGATCGCGTCGCTGGTCGCCGGCGCGCACGACGTCGACGGCGTCTCCCTCGTCGTTTCGGAGGTGCCCGGTGAGGATCCGGGTGGTCTCCGCGACCTCGCGCAGAAGGTGCGCGACCGACTGAGCGCCGGACCGGCGGTCGTGGTCGTCGGCAGCGGCGCGGACGGCAAGGCGATGCTCGTCGCGGCCACGACTACGGCGGCCGTGGAGCGCGGGATCACCGCCCCCGCCGTCCTGGAGCCGGCCGCCCGCTCGATCGGTGGCGGCGCGGGGGGCAAGGACATCCTCGCGAACGCGGGCGGCAAGGACGCGGCGAAGGTCCCCGAGGCGCTCGGCGGGATCCCGGCGCGCGTGCGTGAGCTGCTCGACCGACGCTGATGACGGCGGACGCGCCCGGCCGCGTGCTGGGACTGGACCTCGGCGACGTCCGGATCGGCGTCGCCATCTCCGATGACGCGCGCCGCCTGGCGGTGCCGCTGGGGACCGTTCAGGTCGGACGTCCGCCGGGTGAGCTCAAGGCGATCGCCGCGCTCGTCGCCGACCACGGCGTGACCCTCGTCGTCGTGGGTCTGCCGTTGTCCTTGGATGGATCGCACGGCTCGCGGGCGACACATGCCGAGGCCTTCGCCGAGACCCTGCGGGGCCTGCTTCCGGTCCCCGTCGCGATGCAGGATGAGCGCTTCACGACCGTCGAGGCGGAACGAGGCCTTCGCAGCGCGGGTCTGAAGGCGCCCGAGCGGCGTTCGGTCGTCGATGCCGAGGCGGCGAGGATCGCGCTCCAGGCGTGGCTCGACGCCCGCCGGACCGGCGCCTCCAGGGGCTGAGCAGGCGCCGGCCGGTATCCTCGTCGCCCGATGGACACCCCGACGCCGACCGCGCCGAGCCACGCGGGCGGCCCAGCAGGTCGCCGGCGACGACGCGTCCGCCTCGTCGTGTTTCTCGTGGTCTTCTTCCTCGTCGTCGGCGGGCTGTCCGCGGCGGTGGCGAAGTATCGAGGCTGTCAGCAGCCGCCGATCGCGACCGGCGATCCGGTCGCGTTCCAGATCCCACCCGGGGCGACCGGACAGGACGTCGTGGCCGCCCTCGATGAGCGTGGGCTGATCCGGTGCGGTGGCTTCGTCGGCAACCTCCTGCTGCGTGGGACGGGGAAAGCCGGGAAGATCCTCGCCGGCACCTACGACCTCCAGGTCGGGATGTCGCTCGACCAGATCGTCGGCGTCATCACCACGCCACCGCCGAAGGTGCCCACCGTTCGGCTGACCGTTCCCGAGGGCCTGAGGATCTCCACGACCTACCCGGGGGAGCGGAGCATCTCGAGCGAGGTGGCCGACCAGACCGGGCTCTCCGCGAAGGACTTCGCATCGCTCGCCGACAGCGGCCGGTACGCGTTGCCGCCGTTCCTTCCGCGGAACGCGCGTACCGCCGAGGGGTTCTTGTTCCCGGACACGTACCAGCTGTTGAAGAAAGGTCTGACCCCGGACGCGGTGATCCGTCGGATGCTGGATCAGTTCCAGACCGAGGCCGAGAGCCTCGACCTCGCCGGTGGCGCGGAGCGGCTCGGGCTCACGCCCTACCAGGTCGTCATCGTCGCCTCCATGATCGAGCGGGAGGCACAGGTCGAGGAAGACCGGCCGAAGATCGCGAGTGTGATCTACAACCGGTTGGCGCAGGGGATGTCGCTCGGGATCGACGCGACGCTCCTGTACGACGATCCCACGCCGGACGGCCAGCTCTCGACGTCGGATCTCACGACGAACAACCCGTACAACACGAGGATCAACGCGGGGCTACCGCCGACGCCGATCGCGAGTCCCGGTAGTGCGTCGCTCGACGCCGCCCTCCACCCGGCGGACACCCCATACCTCTATTACGTGCTGTGCCCACCGGATGGCGACGGGGTCCATCGGTTCGCGAGGACCCTGCACGAGCACAACGTGAACGTCCAACAGTGTCTGGGCTAGATCCCATGGACACGGGGACGAGGATCCACGGCGGGACCCGAACGGTGGGCATCATCGGTTGGCCGGTCTCGCACAGCTTGTCGCCGGCGATCCACAATGCCGCCTTCGCGGCCCTCGACCTGGACTGGACCTACGTGCCCCTCCCGGTCGCTCCGGGGGACGCTCACGCGGCGGTCTCCGGGCTCCGCACGCTGGGGTTCGCGGGCGTCAACGTGACGATGCCGCACAAGACCGAGGTGGCAGAGGTCATGGACACGCTGACGGATGACGCTCGCCGTCTGCACGCGGTGAACACGGTCGTGGTCGGCGAGGACCGGATGGCCGGACACAACACCGACACCCCCGGCTTCGACCGGTTCCTTCGGCGCGACGCCGGCTTCGACCCCGCGGGCAGCACCGCCCTGATCTTCGGCGCGGGTGGGGCCGCGCGTGCGTGCGCTCTGGCGCTCGCCCGCGCCGCCGCCTCCCGGATCACGGTCGTCGCCCGCGATCTGGCCACGACGACGGATCTCCGGCGGGCGCTCGACGGGTTCTCGACGGAGGTCCTCGTCACGACGTTCGACGACGAACCGGATCCGGCCGATCTGGTCGTCAACGCGACCCCCCTGGGTGCCGACGGCGAGCAGCTCCCGTTGCCGCCGATCGACGACGAGACCCTCGTCGTCGATCTCCTGTATCACCCGGCCGTCACGCCGATGCAGGTGACGGGCCGGGAGCACGGTGCCATCGTCTTCGGCGGGCTGGGACTCCTGCTGCACCAGGCGGCCTTGAGCTTCGAGCTCTGGACGGGGCATCCCGCGCCTCTCGAGGTGATGTCCGCGGCCGCGGTCGCGGCGATCGCCGAGGGATCCTGACCGGTCCGGCACCGTCGCGACCCTGCGTATCTCAAGGGCGCTCGACCTCTCGACGATGTCTCCAGCAGACGGATGGATGAATACGCCGCGCTCGCGCAGCGCGTCGTCCTCACCATGGACGACGTGCGGGGTTGTCTCGTGCTGTCTCGCGACGGCATGGTGCTCGGCGCCTATCCGGAGGAAGACGAGCAGGCGTTCAAGCCGGCATGGCTGAAGTTCGTGCACGTCGGCGAGGCCCGACGGGGGTTCGTCGAGTTCTCCGACCAGCTGTGGGCGTACGTGCACCGGGGCCCGTACGCGGCCTTCGTGATCTCCGGGACCGGCGTCCGCCCGGGGGTGCTGTTGGATCAGCTGGAGCAGGCGGTCCTGGCGGCCGAGGAGACGAGGGCGAAGAAGGGGGAGACGCTCAAGGTCCCCGATGCCTCGAGCGCCCCGTCCGGACGTCCTCGGACGTCGTTGCACCCGGCGGAGGCGAAGGCCCCCGAACCCGCAGCGGAGCCGGTCGCCAGCGCTCCGCCAGCCGATCAGCGTGCGTGGAACGGGCGGAGCCCAGGAGAAGCGCCGACCCGTCGGCAACCGGTGGAGGATGCGGACTCGGGGGGCGGTGAACCGCCCGCGACCGTCGACGACCCCGAACGGCTCCGACCGACAACGCCCTCGGAGGCCGACCCGGTAACGCCCGCGGGTCGCCCCGCGGCCTTCGCGACGGAAGGCTCGCCGTTCTCCCGTCTGGAGGCCGAGCAGGCCGCGTCCTCCCTGCCGACGATCGCGCCGCTCGAAGCGGCACCCCTGGTGGCTCCGCTCTCCGGCGGGGAACCGTCGGTCGGCGAGTCGGATGACGCGTCCCCCGTGGAGGGCGAAGAGGCGACCCCGTTCCGGCGTGAGCCACAGCGTCTGGTATCCGCCGAACGGGCCCCCGACGAGCCCGAGAAGGTGACGGAAGAACCGAGCGAGGTCGACCGGGTCATGCTGGCCAAAGAGTTCTCGGGTTTGCTTCAGCTGAACGAGGACGGTGACGAAGACAACAGCTGAGACCCAGCCAACGACCTAGCCCGAACGGGCCTCGGGAGCATCGATGACGACGGTCAAGCGGAAGTCGAAGCAGCTCGGCCAGATCCTCATCGAACTCGGCTTCATCACCCCCGAACAGCTCGAGACCGCACTCGAGGAGCATCGCAAGACCCCGAAATCGCTCGGTCGCGTCTTGATCGACCTCGGCATGATCAAAGAGGCCGACCTCGTGCGGGCGCTGGCGGAGCAGGTGGGGTTGGAGTTCGTCGACCTCAACGAGTTCCCGATCGATGCAACGTCGACCGTCCTCCTGCCCGAAGCGCTGTCACGCAGGTACCGGGCGATCCCGATCGGGGAGCGCGATGGCCGGCTGCTGGTCGCGATGTCCGATCCGGCCAACGTCTACGCGCTGGACGACATCCGGACGATCACGGGGCGGGACGTCCAACCCGTCGTCGCGACGGCGAACGACGTCGAGGAAGCGATCCAGAAGTTCTCCGGCATGGACTCCCAGGTGGAGGCGATGGCGAGCATCGCCGCCGAGTCCGTCGACGAGACCACGGCGGATCTCGAGGAGGCCCTCGAGGACGCGCCGATCGTCAAGCTCGTGAACGCGATCATGACGCAGGCGGTGGGCGACCGTGCCTCGGACGTGCACCTCGAGCCCGCCGAGCACAACGTTCGGATCCGGTTCCGTGTCGACGGCGTGCTGCACGAGCCGATGCCGCCGGCGCCGAAGAGCATCCAAGGGGGCCTGATCAGCAGGCTCAAGGTCATGGCCGATCTCAACATCGCCGAACGACGCGTTCCGCAGGACGGCCGGATCTCGATGAAGGTAGGCGGAAGGGCCCTCGATCTGCGTGTCGCCACCCTCCCCACCGTGCACGGCGAGAAGGTCGTGATCCGCGTGTTGGACAAGTCCAACGCGCTCCTCCGGCTCGAGGACCTCGGGTTCCTCGAGAACGCCTACGACCGTTTCTCGGACTCCTTCAGGAAGCCGTACGGCGCGATCCTCGTCACCGGCCCGACGGGCTCGGGCAAGTCGACCACGATGTATTCCACGCTCAACATCCTCAACGAGGAGTCGAAGAACATCATCACGGTGGAGGACCCGGTGGAGTACCGGCTCGCCGGCGTGAACCAGATGCAGGTGAACCCCAAGGCCGGTCTCACGTTCGCGAGCGCGCTGCGGTCGATCCTCCGAGCCGACCCCGACATCGTGTTGATCGGTGAGATCCGTGACAAGGAAACGGCCACGATCGCGATCGAGGCCGCCCTCACCGGCCACCTCGTGCTCTCGTCGCTGCACACGAACGACGCGCCCTCGGCCATCTCGCGTCTCGTGGAGATGGACGTCGAAACCTTCCTGGTCGCCTCGGCGATCGATGCCGTGGTGGCCCAGCGCCTGGCGCGCAAGCTGTGCGAGCGGTGCCGCGTCGTCTATCAGCCCGAGCAGGCGGAGCTGGAGGCGGCCGGATTCCCGGAATGGCTCTGGCCGGAGATCCCGCAACTCTTCAAGGCCCAAGGGTGCCCGGCGTGTTCCAACACGGGGTACCGGGGACGGATCGGGCTCTATGAGGTGATGCAGATGAGCGAAGAGATCGAACGGCTCACGGTGGAGCGCGCTTCTGCCGATGCAATCAGGAATGTCGCCGTGCAGCAGGGGATGATGACGCTTCGCGACGACGGGCTGGAGAAGGCCCGCATGGGCATCACAACGCTGGACGAAGTCGCAAGGGTGGTGAAATGACGATGAGCACGGTTGCCCCTCCTGATGAGGAC
>WNGI01010761.1_pt1 | contig 14449 bp, 6 predicted proteins | sample 5400621 | NCBI WGS metagenome assembly WNGI01 (sample SAMN13153374, study PRJNA577476) | soil metagenome | isolation source: 20 cm soil or saprolite under Garry oak tree replicate 1 | place: USA:California | collected 2016-06-15 | reverse complement strand
CTTATCGCACAGGTCGACCACGATGCGCGCCAGCTCCACCGCGCCTTTGCCGCCGTCCGCCCAGTGCGTCGCGAGGACGAAGGGGACCCCCAAGCGCCCCACCCGCGACTTCACGAGGTCGATCTCGGCGGGCGTGTCGAAGGTAAACCGGTTGAAGGACACCACGCACGGAATGCCGTAGACCTTGCTCACGTTCTCGACGTGCTGCTCGAGATTGACCAGCCCTTTTTCGAGCGCGGCGAGGTTTTCCTTGTTCACTTCCTTGACATCGACGCCGCCGTGGTACTTGAGCGCGCGGATCGTCGCCACGATCACCGCGGCGCTCGGCATGAGGCCCGACTTGCGGCACTTGATGTCGAGGAACTTCTCCGCGCCGAGGTCGGCGCCGAAGCCCGCCTCGGTCACCACGTAGTCGACGAGCTTGAGCGCGCTTTGCGTGGCGATCACGGAGTTGCAGCCGTGCGCGATGTTGGCGAACGGCCCGCCGTGAATGAACGCCGGGTTGTTCTCCAGCGTCTGCACCAGGTTCGGCGACAGCGCATCCTTCAGCAGCACCGTCATCGCGCCATGCGCGTTGAGGTCCTTGGCGGTGACCGGCTTCTGCTCGCGCGTGTAGCCGACGACGATGTTCCCGAGGCGCCTCTTCAGATCTTCCAAGGAGGTGGCCAGGCAGAAGATCGCCATCACCTCCGAGGCGACGACGATGTCGAAGCCGTCCTCGCGCGGATAGCCGTTGGCCGGTCCGCCGAGGGAGACCACGACGTCGCGCAGCGCGCGGTCGTTCATATCGAGCACGCGCTTCCACTGGATGCGGCGCACGTCTATGCCGAGCTCGTTGCCGTGATGAATGTGGTTGTCGAGCAGCGCCGCGAGCAGGTTGTTCGCGAGCCCGATGGCGGAGAAATCGCCGGTGAAGTGCAGATTGATGTCTTCCATCGGCACGACCTGCGCGTGGCCGCCGCCGGCGGCGCCGCCCTTCACCCCGAACACCGGCCCGAGGGAGGGCTCGCGCAGGCAGATCATCGCCTTCTTGCCGATGTGATTGAGCGCGTCGCCGAGGCCGACGGTGGTGGTGGTCTTGCCTTCACCGGCCGGCGTCGGCGTCATCGCCGTCACCAGGATCAGCTTGGCGTCCTTCCTCGCCTTGAGCGAGTCCAGGTACTCGAGATGCACCTTGGCCTTGTAATGGCCGTAGGGCTCGAGGTGCTCCTCGGGAATGCCGAGCTTCTCGCGGGCCACCGCGGAAATGCGGCGCATTTTCGCTGCCTGTGCGATTTCGATGTCGGACGGCATGGGTTTCCAGGGTGCGGTAGTGGAAGGCGCGATTGTGGAAGATGCAGGGACGGCGCGGCCTTGACGGAAGTCAAGCCGGTCCACAGAATGCCGCGGGGAGGAAGGGTTCATGATCCCGGACAACAATAGGCTGACGGGACTCCTGATCAGCCTTGCGCTCGCAGCTCCCGCCAGCGTGCAAGCGCAGCAATCGCCAGGCGTCACCGCGAGCACGATCGTCATTGGCCAGTCGGCACCGCTGACCGGCGCCAATGCCGACCTGGGGAACGACATCCGCAACGGCGCGCTCGCCTACTTCAGGAAGGTGAACGATGCCGGCGGCGTGAACGGGCGCAGGATCGAGCTGGCAACGCTCGACGACGCGAACCAGGTGCCGCGCGCCGAGGCCAACAGCAAGAAGCTGCTAGAGGAAACGAGGGTGTTCGCCCTCTTCGGGTACGCCAGCGCCACGCTGTCGCGTCCCGCCCTGCCGCTCGTGGAGCAGCACAAGGCGCCGTTCCTTTCCCCGTTCACCGGCGCTGACCCGATGCGCGTGTTCAACAGGCACGTCTACAACATGCGCGCGAGCTACGCCGACGAGCTCGAGAAGATCGTCGAGCACTACAGCACTTTCGGGATCAAGCGCTTTGCCGTCGTGCACTACGACGATGTCGTCGGCAGGGAAAACCTCACTGCGGTCGAGCGCGCGCTGAACAAGCGCAACCTGGCGATGGTGTCGGTGGCGGCCTTCAAGGACCGCGCCAAGCCCGACATCGAGGGCGGACTCAAGGAGGTGATGAAGGGCAATCCCGAAGTCGTGATCTTCACCACGCTCTACAAGGCGACCTCGGACTTCATCAAGAGCGCCCGCAAGGCCGGATTCGGGCCGCAGATGGTGAGCAACTCCTTCCCGGGAGCGAGCCCGCTCGCCAAGGAGCTGGGCAAGGAGGGAGCGGGCGTGGCCATCGCCCAGGTGGTGCCGCCGCCGACCAGGCGCGCGGTGCCGGTTGTGAAGGAATACCAGGACGCGATAGAGAAGCTGCTGGGGAAGAAGGATTTTTCATTCACGTCTCTCGAGGCGTACATCGGAGCGAAGGTCGCCGTCGAAGCGTTGCGGCGCGCCGGCCCGAGGCCGACCCGGGAAAGCTTCATGCAGGCGCTCGACGGCCTGCACAGCTACGACGCCGGCGGCTACCTGGTGAGCTTTTCGTCCGACAACCACAACGGCAGCACCTACGTCGAGCTGACCGTGATCGGCAAGGACCTGAAGTTCAGCTACTGACGCGGGCCGGGCGGTTCAGCCGTAGAGCTCGCCGAGCGTGCGCCCTTTTCCGTAGCCCGGATCGCCCGGCCGCTGCCCGCCCCTGGTCACCCGGACGGCGCAGTACTTGAACTCCGGGATCTTGCCGAAGGGGTCGAGCGCCGGGTTGGTCAGCTCGTTGGCCGCGGCCTCGTAATAGCAGAACGGGATGAAGATCGCACCGCGCGGCGTGCCGTCATCGGCCCGCGCATACAGCGCGATCTTGCCGCGCCGCGATTCGACGGTGACGAGCTCGCCCGGCTTCGCGCCGAGCGCCGCGAGATCGAGCGGATGCAGCGACGCCACCGGCTCGGGCTCGATCGCATCGAGCACGCCGGAGCGGCGCGTGATGGCCCCGGTATGCCAGTGCTCGAGCTGGCGGCCGGTGATGAGCACCATCGGATAATCCCGGTCGGGCCGCTCGGCGGCGCCGATGAGGTCCGCCGGGACGAATTTTGCGCGGCCGGTGGCGGTGGGGAAATGCGTCTGGAACACGACCGGCTGGCCAGGATCGCCCTCGTTCTCGCACGGATAGGTGACCGACGAGTCGCGCTCCAGGCGCTCCCAGGTGATGCCCTTGATGGAATCCATGCAGCTTCTCATCTCATTGAAGACTTCTCTGGGATGAGAGTAATTCCAGGACAACCCCAGCCTCTTGGCGAGCTCGACGATGATCCAGAGGTCTTCGCGCGCCTCGCCCGGCGCCTCGAGCGCCCTGCGGCCGAGCTGGACCATGCGGTCGGTGTTGGTGACGCTGCCCTCCTTCTCCGGCCAGGCCGTCGCGGGCAGGACGACGTCCGCCAGGTAGGCGGTCTCGGTGAGGAAGATGTCCTGCACCACGAGGTGCTCGAGCCTCGCCATGGCCGTGCGCGCGTGCTCGAGATCGGGGTCCGACATCGCCGGGTTCTCGCCCATGATGTACATGCCCCGGATGCTTCCGTCGTAGGCGGCATTCATGATCTCCACTACCGTGAGGCCGGGTTTCTTGTCGAGCGCCATGCCCCACAGCTTCTCAAAGCGCTGGTTGGCATCCGGGTGGTCGACGCGCTGGTAGTCGGGGAACACCATCGGGATGAGCCCCGAGTCGGAGGCGCCCTGCACGTTGTTCTGGCCGCGCAGCGGATGCAGCCCGGTGCCCGGCCGGCCGATCTGCCCGGTCATCAGGGTGAGCGCGATCAGGCAGCGCGCGTTGTCGGTGCCGTGGACGTGCTGGCTGATTCCCATGCCCCACAGGATCATCGAGCCCTTGGAAGTGGCGTAGAGCCGCGCGACTTCGCGGATCGTCTGCGCCGGGACGCCGCACACCGGCGCCATCTTCTCGGGGGAGAAGCCCTTGGCGTTTTCCTTCAACGCCTCGAATCCGCTCGTCCTCTCGGCTATGAATTTCTTGTCGACCAGATCCTCGTCGATGATGCTGTGGATCATCGCGTTCAGCAGCGCGACGTCGGTGTCGGGCTTGAACTGCAGGAACTGCGTCGCGTAGCGCGCTAGCTCGTTGCGTCGCGGGTCCGCGACGATCAGCTTCACGCCGTTCTTCGCCGCGTTCTTCATCCAGGTCGCAGCCACGGGATGGTTCGAAGTCGGATTGGCGCCGATCAGGAATATCACCTCGGCGTTCTGCACGTCGTTCACCTGGTTCGACACCGCGCCGGAATTGATGCCTTCCATCAGCGCCGCGACCGACGAGGCGTGGCAAAGGCGCGTGCAATGGTCGACGTTGTTGGTGCCGAAGCCGGTGCGCACCAGTTTCTGGAAGAGGAAGGCCTCTTCGTTGGAGCCTTTGGCTGAACCGAACCCCGCCAACGCATAACGATCTTCGTCCCGGATCCTTGCGAGACCTTTTGCAGCAACATCCAAGGCCTCTTCCCAGCTCGCCTCGCGGAACACCTCGGACCAGTTGCCGGGATCGACGACGAAGTCGGCGGATTTCCCAACGCCGGGCTTCCTGATCAAGGGTTTGGTCAACCGGTGGGGATGATGGGCGTAATCGAATCCGTAGCGGCCCTTGACGCAGAGCCGGCCATGGTTCGACGGGCCGTCCTTGCCGGTGACGAACTGGATCTTGTTCTCCTTCACGTGATACGTGAGCAGGCAGCCGACGCCGCAGAACGGGCACACCGAGTCGACCTTCTTGTCGATCGCCTGCAGGCCGGCGTCGCGCGCCGGCATCAGCGCGCCGGTCGGGCAGGCCTGCACGCACTCGCCGCAGGCCACGCAGGTGGACTCGCCCATCGGGTCGTCGAAGTCGAACACGATCTTCGAGTGGTCCCCCCGCCCGGCGTAGCCGATGACATCGTTCACCTGCTCCTCGCGGCAGGCGCGCACGCAGCGCGTGCACTGGATGCACGCATCCAGGTTCACGGCGATCGCCGGGTGAGACAGGTCGGCCCTCGGCTGTGGCCTCGATCTGAACCGCGGCTTCCCGACCTTGAGCTTGCGCGCCCACACATCGACCTTGTTGCTGAGCGTGTACTCGTGCTCGGGCATGTCCGCGAGCAGCAGCTCGAGCACCATCTTCTGCGAGGTGAGGGCGCGCGCTGAATCGGTCGCGACTTCCATTCCCTGGGTCGGGAAGCGGCAGCACGAAGGCGCGAGCGCGCGCTCGCCCTTCACCTCGACGACGCAGGCGCGGCAGTTGCCGTCGGGCCGCAGCGTGCGCGTGTAGCACAGGTGCGGGATCGAGATGCCGTGCCGGCGCGCCGTCTCGATGATCAGCTCATCGGGCCGGCCGACCACGGTCTGGCCGTTGAGCTTGAACTCGATCGGCATCATCGCCACCTGCTGCTGGGTCACCCGGTCCATCACTGCACCTCTTGCGGGAAGTATTTCATGACGGTCAGCGCGGGATTGGGCGCCGCCTGGCCCAGGCCGCAGATCGAGGCGTCCATCATGGCCTGTGAGAGCTCGCCAAGCAACGGCTGGTTCCATTTGCTCTCGCCCATCAGCGCCAGCGCCTTGGCCGTGCCGACGCGGCAGGGCGTGCACTTGCCGCACGATTCCTCGTGGAAGAACTTCATCAGATTGGCGGCCGCGGCAGCCGCCGAGTCGCGCTGCGACAGGATCACGACCGCCGCCGAGCCGATGAAGCTGCCGTAGGGCTGCAGCGTGTCGAAGTCGAGGGGGACGTCGCCCTTCGTGGCGGGCAGGATGCCGCCCGAGGCGCCGCCTGGCAGGTAGGCATAGAACTCGTGGCCGTCGAGCATGCCGCCGCAGTACTCGTCGATCAGCTCGCGCACGGTGATGCCGGCCGGAGCGAGGTGCACGCCGGGTTTCTTCACCCGGCCCGACACCGAGAACGAGCGCAGCCCCTTCCTGCCGTTACGGCCATGGCCGCCGAACCAGGCCGCGCCCCGCTCGACGATCTGCCGCACCCAGTACACCGTCTCCAGGTTGTGCTCGAGCGTCGGACGGTTGAAGAGGCCGACCTGCGCGACGTACGGCGGGCGCAGGCGCGGCATGCCGCGCTTGCCCTCGATCGACTCGATCATCGCCGACTCTTCGCCGCAGATGTACGCCCCGGCGCCGCGGCGCACGTGAATCGGCGGTAGCGAGCATGGCGGGTCGCTCTTCAGCTTGAGCAGTTCCTTTTCCAGAACGGCGCGGCAGCCGGCATATTCGTCCCTGAGGTAGATGTAGATCTCGCCCACGCCCGCGCACCAGGCGGCGACCAGCATGCCCTCGAGAAAGCGATGCGGATCGCGCTCGAGGTACCAGCGGTCCTTGAAGGTCCCCGGCTCGCCCTCGTCGATGTTCAGCGCCATGAGGCGCGGCTCGGGCTCCGCGGCGACGATGCGCCACTTGCGCCCCGCCGGAAAGCCGGCCCCGCCCAGGCCGCGCAGACCGGAGTCCTCCATGATCTTGGTGATCTCGTCGCGCGTGCGTTTGCCGGCGAGGCAATCGGCGATCAGCTTGTAGCCGCCGTGTTTGCGGTACTGCGCGTAGTCGACGTATTCCGGCTCGGGACATTTCAGCTGCTTTTGATCGACCGCGGCCTTCACCGCAGCGGCGCTCGCGTTGCCGATGGGGTTCTGCCCCACCACCACGCAGGGCGCGACTTCGCAGCGGCCGACACAGGGGGCCGCAATCACGCGCACCTCTTTTCCAAAGGCAAGATCTTGGAGAAGGGATTGCGCACCGGCCAGATCGCACGCGATGGAGTCGCAGACCCGCACGGTGAGAGCAGGCGGCGGCGCCTCGCCTTCCTTCACGACTTCGAAATGGTGGTAGAAGGTCGCCACCTCGTACACCTCGGCCAGCGCCAGGCGCATTTCCTCCGCCAGCGCGGCGAGGTGCGCAGCCGAAAGGTAGCCGTAGCGGTCGTTGATGCGGTGCAGGTGCTCGATCAGCAGGTCGCGGCGGCGGGGGGCGTCGCCCAGCAGCCCCCGCACGTCCTCGAGGGCCTGCGGGTCGGCCGTTCTGCCCTTCGGCCTGGCGCGGACTTTGCGTTTCATCGAGACCCTATTATCAGCCCGCCGGCGACGCGCGATTCTTGACTGCGGTCAAGTAGACTCGCGGGATGTGCCGCGCCCTTCTCTACCTCGGCGAGCCGGTGCTGCTCGACAACCTGCTGTTCCAGCCCGACTCGGCGCTGGTGCGCCAGGCCTACATGCCGAAGATGCTGAACCTGCTCAACCTCGCGGGGTTCGGCCTGCGGGCGTGGGACCCGGGCTCGCACGCGCCGGGAAAGCCTTACTTCTACGCTTCGCCGTCGCTGCCGGTGTTCGACCGCAACCTGAAGAACCTCGCCGAGAAAGTCCGCGCCGGCTGCGTGCTGGCGCACGTGCGCGGGGTCGCCTATTCCACGGCAGTCGAGATCTCGCTGCAGAACGTGCATCCGTTCCAGTTCGACGCTCTGCCGTGGGCCCTGGCCCACAACGGCGACCTCGCCGGCATCGCCGACATGAAGCCTCAGCTTGCGCCGCACGTGAAGCCCGAGTTCCTGTCGCGCATTCGGGGCACTACGGACAGCGAGTGGATATACGCGCTTTTTGTCTCGCAACTGAAGCAACCCTCGGAACCGGCCGACGAGGCCACCGTCTTCGAAGCGATCGAAAAGACGCTGGCCGTCCTGCGCAAGGCGCGCGAGCGCCTCGGCATCGCGCTGTCGTCGTCGGTGAATCTTTTCATCGCCAACGGCAGCCAGCTCGCCGCCGTGCGCTACTGCTTCGACTTCGGCTGCTACCGGACCGACGACCCGGCCCGGGTGCACGAGGCCAACCTGAGCTATCTCTCGCTCTGGTACACGCTGGGCCGCGATTACGGCCTGCACGATGGCGAGTGGAAGATGACCGGCGGCGCCGAGCACGCCGACTCGATCATCGTCGCCTCCGAGCCGCTGACGCGCGACACTTCCGCATGGGTGGAGCTGCCGGAATACGGCGCGCTGTTCGTCGAAGTACGCGCCGGCCGGCCGCGGCTCAGCCTCAGGCTGCTCGATTAGCGGCGCGGCAAGCTCTCCGCGCTCCAGCCGCCGCCCGAGGCCTTGACCAGCGCCACGCTCGCGGTCAGGCGCCGGCCGAGCAGGCTCGCAGCGGTGCGCTCGTTGCTGAGCAGCGTGGTCTGCGCGGAAATCACGTTGAGATAGCTCACGATGCCGGCCTCCTCGACCTCCTGGAAGGCGGTGAGCACCGTCTGGCGGTACGTCGCCGCATCCTCGTCGTACACCGCGATCGCCTGGTCTTTCTGCGCTTCCCGCAGGCCGGCGTCGAACACCGCCTGGGCGAGCGCCGCACCGAGCGACCAGAAGCGGCTCGGCGTGGTCAGCAGGTCGGCGGCGCTGGTGCTGCGGAATCCGGCAGCCCCGGAAAGCGTGATGGTCGGAAAGAAAGCGGCCTGCGCCACGCCGATGCTCGCGTTCGCCGCAGCCACGCTGCGCTCCGCCGCGGCGATGTCCGGCCGGCGCTCGAGCAGCTCGGAGGGCAGGCCGACCGGGATCGTCGGCATGCCGGCCGCAAACGGCGCGCGCTCGATTGAAAACGCCGCCGGCGCCTCGCCGACGAGCAGCGCGATCGCGTGCTCGAGCTGCGCGCGCTCGACTCCGACGTCGATGAGCTGCGCCTGCGCGCTCTTCCACTGCACCTCGGCCTGCACCACGTCGACCCTGGCCGCGACGCCGGCCGCATAGCGGTTGCGCGTCAGCTCGAGCGTGCGCTCATAGGCAGCCACCGTGTCCTCGAGCACCTGGCGCGTGGCGTCGGCGACGCGCAGGGCGAAATAGTTTTGCGCGAGCGCAGCGTAGGCCGAAAGGCGCGCCGCTTCGAGCTCGGCGGCGCTCGCCTGCCAGCTTGCTTCCCCGGCCTCCACCGAGCGCCGCACCCGTCCCCACACGTCGAGCTCCCAGCTCGTGTTGAGCGCGACGTTGTAATTGTTGACCGCGCCGAGCGCAAACGACGGCTGGTTGGATAGCGATGGCGACTTGCTCCGCGTGGCCGACGCATTCGCCGACAGCGCCGGGAACAGCGCGGCGCGGGCCTGATCGGCGAGCGCGCGCGATTGCCGGAAGCGCGCCTCCGCGGCGCGCAGGGTCTGGTTCGACAGGTCGACGCGCGCCATGAGCGCATCGAGCTCGCGGTCGCCGAACATGGTCCACCACGAGCCGCGCGGCAGCGCATCGCGCGGCTCGGCCTGTCGCCAGCCTTGCAATTCCTTGTACTGCGCCGGCGCTTCGATTTGCGGACGAACGTAGTCCGGCCCCGCCGCGCAGCCGGCGAGAAACGCGGACAGAAAGGCAATCTTCCTCATGACGCTTGCAGCTGCCGGCGCTGCATCAGGCGCTTCGACCACAGCCGGAAGCGGTCCAGGTACAGGTAAACGACCGGCGTCGTGTACAGCGTGAGCAGCTGGCTCAGGATCAGCCCGCCGACGATCGCGATGCCGAGCGGCTGACGAAGTTCGGCGCCGTCGCCGCGGCGCAGCACGAGCGGCAGCGCGCCGAGAATCGCCGCCATGGTGGTCATCATGATCGGCCGGAAGCGCAGCAGGCAGGCCTCGAAGATCGCCTGCTCCGGCGGCTTGTCGCCGGCGCGCTCGGCGGCGAGCGCGAAATCGACCATCATGATCGCGTTCTTCTTCACCAGGCCGATCAGCAGGAACACCCCGATCAGCGCGATCACCGTGAACTCGGCCTTGAAGGCAAGCAGCGCGAGCAGCGCGCCGACGCCGGCCGAGGGCAGCGTGGACAGGATGGTGAGCGGGTGCACGACGCTCTCGTACAGCACGCCGAGAACGATGTACATCGCCAGGATCGCGGCGAGGATCAGCCACGGCTGGCGCGCGAGCGTGGTCTGGAAGGAGCGCGCGGTCCCCTGGAAGGAGCCCTGGATCGAAACCGGCACCCCGATGCGCGCCATCGTCTCGTCGATCGCGGCGGCGGCCTGGGAAAGCGACACGCCCCCGGGCAGGTTGAACGAGATCGTCGAGGCCGCGAACTGGCCCTGGTGGTTCACCGAGAGCGGCGTATTCGTGTATTCGTAGTGGGCGACCGCGGCGAGCGGCACCTGCGCGCCGCCCGGCGTGATGACGTACACGTCCTTCAGCGCTTCGGGTCCCTGCGCAAAACGCGGGTCCACTTCCATCACCACGCGGTACTGGTTTTTCTCGGTGTAGATCGTCGATACGATGGCCTGCCCGAAGGCGTTGCCGAGCGTGGTATCGATGAGATCGGGCGTGACGCCGAGGCGCGCGGCGCTGACCCGGTCGATGACCAGCGTCGCCTGCAGCCCACGCGTTTCCTGGTCGCTCGCCACGTCGGCGAGCTGCGGCACGCTCTGCAGCGCCGCCTGCAGCCGCATGGTCCATAACCGCAGCGCCTCGAGATCGTCGCTTTGCAGGGTGTATTGATACGTTCCGGTGCCCTGCCTGCCGCCGATGCGGACGTCCTGCACCGGCACGAGGAACAGGTTGGCGCCGGGAACGCGCGCGAGCTGCGGCCGCAGGCGCGCGATCACGGCGCCCACCGACGGACGCTGGGAAAGCGGCTTCAGCGCGATGAACATGAATCCGGAGTTGCGCGCCCCGAATCCGCCGCCCGTGACCGCGGTCACCGTATCGACCGCCGGATCGGCGCGCACGAGCTGCACCATCTGCGACATTTTCTCCTGCATCGCCTGAAACGAAGTCGTCTGGTCGGCGCGGATGAAGCCCATCATGCGGCCGGTGTCCTGTTCCGGAAAAAATCCCTTCGGGATGGCGATGTAGAGATAGACGTTGAGCCCGATGGCGGCGGCGAGCAGGGCGACGATGAGCAGCGGATGGCGCAGCGCCCAGCCGAGACTTCTCCCGTATGCGCCGCGTACTGTCTCGAAGATCAGCTCGCTGCGGCGGTGGAGCACGCTCTTTTCCTGCTGCTTCAGGAGGCGCGCGCACATCATCGGCGTGAGCGTCAGGGACACGACCAGCGACAGCAGGATCGCCGCCGACAGCGTCAGCGCGAACTCGCGGAACAGGCGGCCGACGATGTCGCCCATGAACAGGATCGGTATGAAAACGGCGATCAGCGAAAGGCTCATCGAGACCACGGTAAAGCCGACCTCCTGCGCGCTCGCCAGCGCCGCGGCCACGGGGGGCATTCCCGCCTCGATGTGGCGCGTCGCGTTCTCGAGCACGACGATCGCGTCGTCGACCACGAACCCGGTCGCCACGATCAGCGCCATCAGGGAGAGGTTGTTCAGGCTGTAGCCAGCCAGGTACATGAAGCCGAAGGTGGCGATGATGGAGACGGGCACCGCCGCCGCCGGAATCAGCGTCGCTCGTACTCGGCGCAGGAAGACGAACACGACGAGGATGACCAGGGCGACCGCGATGAGCAGCGTCTTCTCCACCTCGTAGAGCGAAGCGCGGATGGTCGAGGTACGCTCCATCGCCACGCCGAGGTCGGCGGCGGCGGGGATGGACGCGGTGAGGAAGGGCACCAGGTCGCGGATGCGCTGCACGGTCTGCAGGATGTTCGCGTTGGGCTCGCGGTTGATGATGAGCAGCACCGCCGGCCGGCCGTTCGCTTCGCCGGCATTGCGGATGTCCTGCACGGAGTCCTTCACCTCGGCCACGTCGGGCAGGCGCACCGCGGCGCCGTTGCGGTAGGCGACGATCAGCGGCAGGTATTCCGCGGCGCTGCGCGCCTGGTCGTTGGCGTAGATCCACCAGACCCGCTCGCCGTCCTCGACCAGCCCCTTCGGACGGTTGGCGTTGGCGGCCGCGAGCGCGTTGCGCACGTCGCTCAAGCCGATGCCGTAAGCGTTGAGCGTGGCCGGGTTGAGCTCGGCGCGCACCGCGGGCAGCGAGCTGCCGCCGACCGTGACCTGCCCAACGCCGCGCACCTGAGAGAGCTTCTGCGCCACCACGGTCGAGGCGACGTCGTACATCTGGCCGCGGCTCATGCTGTCCGAGGTGAGCGTCATCACCATGATCGGCGCATCGGCGGGGTTCACCTTGCGGTAGGTCGGGTTGTTCGGCATGCCGCTGGGAAGCTGGCTGCGCGCCGCGTTGATCGCGGACTGGACTTCAGTCGCCGCGTCGTTGATGTTGCGGTTGAGGTCGAACTGCAGCGTGATGCGGGTCGAGCCGAGAGACGAAGACGAGGTGATCTCGTTGACGCCGGCGATGCGGCCAAGCTGGCGCTCGAGCGGCGTCGCCACCGTCGCCGCCATCGTCTCCGGATCGGCCCCGGGCAGGCTGGCGCTCACCGAGATCACCGGGTAGTCCACCTGCGGCAGCGGCGATACCGGAAGCTGTGTGAAGGCGACCGCGCCGGCGAGCGTCAGGCCGGCTGCGAGCAGCGTCGTTGCGACCGGCCGCGCGACGAATGCCGAGGAAGGGTTCATGCACCCGCCTCAGCCTGCCTGCCGCGGCGATAGCGCAGCGCGAGGCGGTCGAAAGCGAGATAGATCACGGGCGTCGTGAAGAGCGTCAGCACCTGGCTCACGATCAGCCCGCCGACCATGGTCAAACCGAGCGGGTGCCGCAGCTCGGAGCCGACCCCCGTGCCGAGCATGAGCGGCAGCGCGCCGAACAGCGACGCGCAGGTCGTCATCAGGATCGGCCGGAAGCGCAGCAGGCAGGCCTGGAAGATGGCTTCGCGGGGGCTCTTGCCCTCGTGGCGCTCCGCCTCCAGCGCGAAGTCGATCATCATGATCGCGTTTTTCTTCACGATGCCGATCAGGAGAATGACGCCGATGATGGCGACCACGCCGAGCTGGCTGCCCGCGAGGAGCAGCGCCGCCAGCGCGCCGACCGTCGCAGTGGGCAGCGTCGAGAGAATCGTGACCGGATGAATGTAGCTCTCGTACAGAACCCCGAGCACGATGTACATCGTCACCACTGCGGCAAGGATGAGGAGCAGCGTGCTGCTCAGCGAATCGCGGAACGACGCCGCGGCGCCCTGGAAGGCGGTCTGCACGCTCGCCGGCAGGCCGATCTCACGCTCAACGGCCTGGATCGCGTCCACGGCATGACCGAGCGAGTAGCGCGGCGCGAGATTGAACGAAATGGTGACCGCGGGAAACTGGCCGATATGGTTGATCGCGAGTGGAGCGGTGCCCGTGCTGAACTGCGCGATGGACGAGAGCGGGACTTGAGGGCCGCTCGCCGGAGCGACGTAGATGTCCTTCAGCGCGTCCGGACCGCCGCGGAACTCGGGCTTCACCTCGAGTACCACGCGATACTGCGTCGCCTGGGTGTAGATCGTCGAGATGAGGCGCTGCCCGAAAGCGTTATAGAGCGCGGTATCGATGGCCGCGGGCGTGATGCCCAGGCGCCCGGCGCTGTCGCGGTCGATGTCGACGTAGGCCTGCAGCCCCTGGTTCTGCAGGTCCGAGGCGATATCGGTGAGCTCGGGCAGCGCGTTCAGGCGCTCGATCAGCTTCGGCACCCACTCGTCCAGCAGCGCGCCGTCGGCGGCCTCGAGGGTGTACTGGTACTGCGTGCGGCTGATCCGGTCTTCGATGGTGAGGTCCTGCACCGGCTGCATATACAGGGTGATGCCCGGGATCTTCGCCAGCTCCGGCTGCAGCCGCCGGATGATGTCGGAGGCGTGGATCTTGCGCACCGAGAGCGGCTTCAAGTTGATCAGCATGCGGCCGCTGTTCAGGGTGACGTTGGTGCCGTCGACGCCGATGAACGACGACAGGCTCTCGACGGCCGGGTCGCGCAAGACGACCTTGGCGAGCGCCTGCTGACGCTCTGCCATGGCGGTAAACGACACGCTTTGCTGCGCTTCCGAGATGCCCTGGATGACACCCGTGTCCTGCACCGGGAAGAACCCCTTGGGCACTACGAGGTAAAGAACGACCGTCAGCCCGAGCGCCGCCGCGGCAACGAGGAGCGTCGCGACCTGGCGGTCCAGCACCCACTCGAGCGCGCGGCCGTAGCGCGCGATGACCGCGTCGAACCAGCGACCGGTGATGCGATAAAGCGAGTTTTCCTGAGAGTCATTTTCCTTGTGCAGAAAGCGCGCGCACATCATCGGCGTGAGGGTAAGCGAGACCACGCCGGAGATCAGGATCGCGACGGCGAGCGTCACCGCGAACTCGCGGAACAGCCTGCCGACGACGTCGCCCATGAAAAGCAGCGGGATCAGCACCGCGATCAGCGAGAACGTGAGCGAGATGATGGTGAAGCCGATCTCGCGCGAGCCGTTCAGCGCCGCCTGGAGCGGCGGCGAGCCCTGCTCGATGTGGCGCGCGATGTTCTCGATGACGACGATGGCGTCGTCGACCACGAAGCCGGCGGCCACCACCAGGGCCATCAGGGTCAGGTTGTTGATGGAAAACCCGGCGAGGTACATGAAGCCGAACGTGCCGATGAGCGAAACCGGCACCGCGACGCTGGGGATGACGGTCGCCGGGAGATTGCGCAGGAAGAGAAAGATCACCAGCACCACCA
>WNGI01004807.1_pt1 | contig 14453 bp, 14 predicted proteins | sample 5400621 | NCBI WGS metagenome assembly WNGI01 (sample SAMN13153374, study PRJNA577476) | soil metagenome | isolation source: 20 cm soil or saprolite under Garry oak tree replicate 1 | place: USA:California | collected 2016-06-15 | reverse complement strand
GGCAGGCGGCGTGCGCCGCCGCCATCAACTCCTCGGGATTCGTGCCCGCAGCGCCCTCGAAGCGTGTCCGGAACGAGTAGCTCCCCCCAAACGCCCCGCTCCCTGCCTTGAAGCTCCCCTTGCCGTCGCGGAGCTTGCCTTCCCAGACCGCACTGGCGCGACTCGTCGTCATGACTGCTCCCCTAGAACGTGGACCGGCGAAATCTGGCGGAAGCGCCCACCGGGCGCTACGCTTTACTCATGCCTTCGAGAACCAGGAAGCCGAGGGGCGCGCGCCGCCGGCGAACGGCCAAGCGCCCGGCCCTCACCAAGCGTAGCGAGCCTGAGTCGCTGCGGCTGCGCTCCATGGCGGCCTCGCTCACCGTGGACGACGTGCCGAAGAGCGCCGACTGGTACCGCGACATGCTCGGCTTCACCGTGGGCGAGCGCTGGGAGGACGGGGGCCGGTTTCGGGGACTGCAGATGAAAGCTGGCCGCTGCGACCTAATGCTTACCCAGGACGACTTCGCCAAGGGGCGGGACCGCAAGAAGGGCGAGGGCTTCCGGCTCTGGGCCTCGACGGCGCAGGACATCGATGCGATCGCGGCGCGCATCAAGGCGCAGGGCGGCAGGCTCGATTTCGAGCCCCACACCACATCGTGGGGCGCGTACGCCTTCGCGATCACCGATCCGGACGGCTACAAGATCACGTTCATCCAGGAAGAGTGACGCCTCCTTCTCGACCGGAGCACCGATGCTCAGTCTCGTGACCGTCCTCACCCTGGCGCTACAACAGTCCGTCGCCGACACGTCGCCCTTCCGGGCACTCGCGCTCCCGGCGCCGAGCCGGACTCGCGGCGCCGCCGGCATGCCTGGGCCTGAATACTGGCAACAGCGCGCCGACTATGTGATGCGCGCGACACTCGACACCGGCCGGCAGATCCTCACGGGAAGCGAGCACATTCATTACGTGAACCACTCGCCCGATTCGCTGGCGTTCGTGTGGGTCCAGATCGAGCAGAACATCTTCGCGCCGAACAGCATCACATACGCGCTCGATCAGCCGCCGCTCGCGTTCGCCGGCGGCGCCCTGTTCGACTTCACCGGCAAGGGGTTCGTGGGCGGGATCACGATCGATCGCTTCCAGGCGGCCGGCCGGGCGCTCAAGCGCACCGAGTATGGCACCATGATGCGGGTCGAGCTCGCCACGCCGCTCGGGCCCGGGCGCGCGATCGACTTCGACGTGGCGTGGCATTTCCCCGTGCCCCCCTACGGGGGCGGGCGCATGGGGCGGATCGGCAGCCGGCTCTATGAGATCGGCCAGTGGTACCCGCGCATGACGGTGTACGACGACGTACGCGGCTGGAATCCCCTCCCCTACATCGGCGCGGGCGAGTTTTACCTCGAGTACGGCGACTACGACGTCACGCTCACGCTCCCCGCGGGCTTCCTCGTGGCCGCGACGGGCACCGTGCTCAACCCCCTCATGGTGTGGACGCCCGAACAGCGCGCCCGGTTGGTGCGAGCGCGCAGCTCGACCAAGGGCATGGCCATCGTCACCAGCGCGGAAGCAACCGCGAACGGCGCACGGCGCACTCCCGGTACCAAGACCTGGCATTTCACGGCGCATCGGGTGCGCGATTTCGCGTGGGCGGCGTCCCCGGACTACCGCTGGGATGCGTCCGGGTGGCACGGCATCCTCGTTCAGACCTTCTACCGCCCGAGCGCGACCCCCTGGGAAGAGGCGAACCGGATGGCGCGGTTCACGATCCAACACTTCAGCGAGACCTGGGGAACGTATCCGTGGCCGCAGGCGACCACTGTGGAAGGCCTGATCGAGGGGATGGAGTATCCCATGATCACCTTCGTCCCCTCGCTCCCGAAGCGCGAAGATCAGTTCTGGGTGCTGATGCACGAGTTCGGCCACGAATGGTTCCCGATGATGGTGGGGTCGGACGAGCGTCGTTATCCGTGGATGGATGAGGGGTTCAACACGTTCATCGACTACGGCGCCGCCGAGGGGTACTTCGCGGGCACGGCGTACGGCGACACGGTGCGTCGTGAGCTGCTCACCGCCTACGCCGGCTCCGCCGTGCCTGGGCGGGAGCAGCCGATGATCGACAAGCCGGTCGAGCAGCGCGACCTGGCGTGGGCGGCCTACCAAAAGCCGGCGCTGATGCTCACCGTGCTGCGCGACGCGGTGCTCGGCCGGGAAACGTTCCAGCGCGCGATGCGCGAGTACGTGCGGCGCTGGGCCTTCAAGCACCCGCAGCCCGCGGACTTCTTCCGCACCATCGAAAACATCGCCGGGAAGGACCTCGATTGGTTCTGGCGCGAGTGGGTCTACACGACGGCGCGGCTCGACCAGGCCGTGGATTCGGTCGCTCAGATGGTGCTTCCGCTGACGCTCGAGCTGCGCTACGCGGACGGTACCCGCGAGACGCGCGCGTACCCGATCGAAATGTGGAACCTGGGGAGCCGGTTCACCGCGCGGGTGGCGAGCGGGAAGCAGGTCGTGGGAGCCACCGTGGATCCGAAGCTGGTCTATCCCGACAGCGACCGGGGGAACAACAGCTGGGGGCGCTAGTGCAGGCCACCGCTCCCGAACTGCTTGACGAGGTCGCCGAGCACCGCCTTGGCGTCGCCGAATAGCATCCAGGTGTTGTCCTGCACGTACAGCTCGTTGTCGATCCCGGCGAAGCCAGGGTTCTTGCTGCGCTTGATGGCGAGCACGGTGCGAGCCTTGTCGGCATCGATGATGGGCATGCCGTAGATGGGGCTACCCTTGGCGTAGCGCGCGGCTGGATTCACGACGTCGTTCGCGCCGATCACGAGGGCGACGTCACACTGCGGCATTTCCGGATTGATCTCGTCCATCTCGGCCAGCGCGGTGTAGGGGATGTTCGCCTCCGCGAGCAGCACGTTCATGTGCCCCGGCATCCGCCCCGCCACCGGGTGGATCGCGAACGTCACTCTGATCCCGCGCTTCGTGAGCTGGTCGTACAGCTCGCGCACCTTGTGCTGGGCCTGGGCGACGGCCATGCCGTACCCAGGGATGATCACCACGAAGCTGGCCTGTTCCAGCAGCTGCGCCGCGCCCTCGACGGTCTCCTGCTTCCACGCCTTCTGCTCGCCGATGAGCGCCGTTTTCTGCACGGTGCCGAACGCACCGAACAGCACGTTCGTGAACGAGCGGTTCATCGCCCGGCACATGATGATCGAGAGGATCAAGCCGCTCGAGCCGTCGAGGGCACCCGCGGTCACGAGCAACTTGTTGCCGAGCACGAAGCCCATCGCGACCGCCGAGAGACCGGCGTAGGAGTTCAGGATCGAGATGACCGTGGGCATGTCCGCTCCGCCGATCGGAATGATGAGCAGCACCCCGAACAGCAGGGCGAGGCCGACGATGGCCATGAACGCTTGGGGCGACCACGCGGTGGCGGGTTGCAGCGTGACCAGCACGCCCAGCGCGACGGCGATCGCGAGCACGCCGATGTTGACGACGTTCTGCCCCGGGTAGGTGACCGGCCGCTGCGGAATCCATTTGACCTCCTGCAGCTTGCCGGCTGCCATCAGGCTCCCGGTGAACGTCAAGAAGCCCAGGATCACCTCCGCCACGAGCGCGCTCATCCGGAACGTCGTGAGCGGCGCCGCATGCTCCCCGCCGCCCAGACCGAGGAAGTACTCGGCCGTGCCGACCAGGCCGGCGGCGAGCCCGCCGAACGCGTGCGAGAGCGCGGTCCGCTGCGGCACGGCGGTGAGCGGCACGAGCGAGAGGGGAACGCCCACGACGAACCCACCCACGATCGCCAGCACGATCCAACCGTGATGGACGATCTCGGGCTGGAACGACGTCGCGAGCACGGCCACGAGCATTCCCGTGACGCCCGCCACCACGGCGTGGCGGGCTGTCTTCGGATCGTTCATCCAATGCAACGAGAAGATGAACAACGCCGTCGCGAGAATGGCCGCGAGCTGGGCGACGGCGCGCGTCATTGCTTCTTGAACATCTTCAACATGCGATCCGTGATCAGAAACCCGCTCACGATGTTCGTCATCGACGCGAACAGCGCCACAGCGCCCAGGATGCGGATCGTGGCCGGGTAATCGGCGCCTGTGACGACGATCGAGCCCACGACCGCGATCGCTGAGATCGCGTTGGTCAGGGACATGAGCGGCGTGTAGAGGAGGCGCGACACGCGACGAATCACGCCCAGCCCGATGAACGTCGAGAGCACGAATACGAACACCATCGACCAGTAGTCGACGGCCGCAGGCTGGTTGTCGATCATGTCTTCCGCACCTCCCCGGCATGGGTCACGCACGTGTCACGAACGATCTCGTCCTCGAAGTCGAGCCGCAGCGCGCCGTCCTTGACGAGGTAGAGGAGAAAACTCGAGATGTTACGTGCGTACATCTGGCTCGCATGGAACGGCACGGTGCTCGGGACGTTGAGCGGTCCGAGGACCGCCACGCCGTTCTCGATCACGTCCTTGCCGGGTTGCGCCAGCTCGCAATTCCCGCCCGTCTCGACCGCCAGGTCCACGATCACCGAGCCCGGCTTCATCGCTCGCACGGCCGCGGCGGTGATCAGGATCGGCGCGCGTTTTCCCGGAATCGCGGCCGTCGTGATCACGATGTCGGCATCCTTCACGTGCTGTGCGATGAACTCGAGCTCTCGGCGGTGGGTGTCTTCGGTCAGCTCCTTGGCGTAGCCGCCCGCCGTCTCCGCGTGCTCGGCGATCTGCAGGTCGAGGAACTTGGCGCCGAGGCTCTCGACCTGCTCCTTGACCACCGGGCGCACGTCGAACGCCGACACCACCGCGCCGAGACGGCGCGCCGTGGCGATCGCCTGAAGCCCCGCCACCCCGGCGCCGAGCACCAGGACGCGGGCCGGCGGCAGCGTCCCGGCCGCCGTCACGAGCATCGGGAAGAACCGGCCCGCCGTCGCCGCGGCGAGCAGGACCCCCTTGTATCCGACCACGGTCGCCTGGGACGACAGCACGTCCATCGGCTGCGCGCGTGTGATCCGGGGCAGCAACGCGAGACTGAACGCCGTCACCTTGCGGGCCCCGAGCTGAGAGACGGCCTCGCGCTCTGCGGACGGCTGAAACACGGCGACGAGCGCCGCTCCCTCGCGGCACAGGCGCACCTCGGGCGTCGAGGGCGCCTGCACCTTCAGGACGACCTCGCTCTGCGCGAAGACGTCCGCCGCGGTCGCGACGACCGTGGCGCCGGCGGTCCCGTACGCCTCGTCCGGGAAGGAGGCGGCCTTGCCCGCGTCGTGCTCGATCTGGACTCCCAGGCCGGCCTTCACAAGCTTGCCTGTGACCTCGGGCGTCACGGCGACGCGGCGCTCGTTGGCGGCGGTCTCTTTCGGGACCCCAATCCTCATCGACTCCCCCAGGGGCTGGATGCGGGTGCGGCGTCGGCGGGTGGAGAAAGTAACCGCGCGTCGGACAGACGGACAGTCGGACGGCGGCCAGTTCGGGGCTAGGGACCCCGTGGCAGGCGATCCTTCTCCCGTTGTTGTGCGAGCATCCGCTCGGTGAAGTCGAGCCGCTCCGCCAGCTCGCTCACCTGGGACTCGAGGCCGAGCAGGCGGTCCTCGAGGTCGATCACGCGCCGGTCCGACGCACCCGCCGCCGCGCTGTCGGCCACATCCCAGCGGACGACGCGGTGCCCTTCCCCATCCCGAAAATCCCCGGCGGCGAGCACGACCACGTCGTACAGGTACCAGATGCCGAGCCCGCCCAGCGTGAGGCACATCCACACACCGCTCGCGGTGCGGCCCGTATAGAAGCGGTGCAGGCCGAAGACGCCGCCCACGACGCACAGCCCCAGCGCGACGCCCCGGGAGCGATCCGACGTGTCGGGGGCCTGGACCGCGGGCGGGTCGCTCACCGCTCAGCAGCGAGCAGGGCGTCGAGCTGGGCGCGCGGCACGGCCCCCGTTTGCCGCGCGATCTCGTTGCCGTGCTCGAACACGATCAAGGTGGGAATCCCGCGCACGCCAAAGCGCGTGGTGGTTTGGGGATTACGATCGGTGTCGAGCTTCAGCACCAGCAGCTCCCCCATGCGCTCGCGAGCGATCTCGTCCAGCAGCGGCGCCATGACCTTGCAGGGGCCGCACCAGTCCGCGTAGAAGTCCACGAAGACGGGCACCCCCGCGTCCGCGATCATCCGGTCGAACGTGTCGTCGGACACGGCGAGCGGCCGGTCGAGGAGCAGCGGCCGGCCGCACTTCCCGCACTTGGGACGCTGGGCGGCGCGGGAGAGGTCCACGCGGTTGAGCGTGGCGCAGAATGGGCAAGTGACGGTGGCCGTGCGGCCGTGCTCGGCGCTCACGGGAGCACCGCGTCGGCCTCGATCTCGACCAGCATCGCGGGATCGACGAGCCCCGACACCTGAACCATCGTGGAAGCGGGCCGGATGTCTCGGAAGAACTCGCCGTGCGCCCGCCCGATGCGCTCCCAGTGGGCGATGTCGCGCACGAAGAGGCGCGTGCGCACCACGTCCCGCAGGCCCGCCCCCAGGGCCGCGAGGGCGCGCTCGACGTTGCGGATCGCCTGCACGGTCTGGGCGTACGGATCGTCGAGACCGACGATGCGCCCGTCCTCACCCGTAGCAGTCGTCCCCGCGACGTGGATGACGGAGCCCATGCGCACCGCGCGCGAGTAGCCGACGATCGGCTCCCACGGCGTGCCGCTCGAAAAGCTCGCGCGGGCGTTGGTCATGCGACCCTTAAGATAACGCTCCGCGAACTCCTGGATCGCCCCCGGGCGACGGCGGTAGTATTGAGGCACGCGCCCACCACAGAGGAGGCACCATGATGACGGAGAAAGACCAGTTCCTGAACACCATGGCCCGGGAATTCCCGACCACCCTGAAGGTGCTCAAGGCCTTCCCGCCCGCGAAAGGCGACATGAAGCCGCATGCCCGGGCCAAGAGCGCCCGTGAGCTGGCGTGGAATTTCGTAGCCGAACAAAAGGCCTGCGAAATGACGTTGGACGGCGCGCTCGAGCTCGGCAAGATTCCCAAGCCGCCCGCCACGCTGCCCGAGGTGATCTCCAGCTACGAAAAGGCGCACACGGCGTTCGTGGCACGCCTGAAGCAGACACCCGAAGCCGAGCTGAACAAGACCGTCAAGTTCATGACGGGCCCCAAGCAGATGGGCGACATGCGTAAGATGGACGTCCTCTGGTTCATGCTGATGGACGCCGTACATCATCGTGGACAGCTCTCCGTCTATCTCCGCATGGCGGACGGGAAGGTGCCGTCGATCTACGGGCCATCGGGGGACGAGCCGTGGGCCTGACCTCACCCCCTCGCTCCCCCTCTCCGCGATGCGGAGAGGGGGTCAGGGGGTGAGGATTTGCACGCAGAAACCGGATAGATCGCGGCACGGGCCCACGCTATGTTCCTGCGCGTGACTCGTGCCGCTGATGTCTCCAACCTCTCCGACCAGCGTCGCTGGCGCATCGTCTTGGATCGCGATCGCCGCTACGACGGTGCGTTCGTCTATGCCGTGCGGTCGACCGGGATCTATTGCCGCCCGTCCTGCCCGAGCAAGCGGCCCCGGCACGAGCAGGTGCGCTTCTTCCTCGTGCCCGAGATCGCCGAGCGGGCGGGATTCCGCCCGTGTCGCCGCTGCCGGCCGGTGCAAACGAACGACGCCGACCCGCGCGTGGAGACGGTGCGGCGCGCCTGCCAGGTGATCGACGCGCGCCCCGACGAGGCCGTCGGGCTCGCGGCCCTCGCGACGCGGGTCGGCACCACGCCCTACCGTCTGGCGCGGGCGTTCCGCAGCGTGCTGGGCGTGAGCCCGCGACAGTATCGCGATCAGCGCCGCCTCGACCGGTTCAAGACCAGACTGAAGGAGGGACGGAAAGTGAGCCCAGCACTGTACGACGCCGGATACGGCTCGACGAGCCGCGTGTACGAACGCACCCACGCGCAGCTCGGGATGACGCCGGCCACCTACGGGCGCGGGGGCCGGGGCGTGCGCATCGCGTTCGCGGCGGTCCCCTGTCCCCTCGGCTGGCTGCTCGTCGCCGCCACCGCGCGCGGCATCTGCCGCGTGGCGCTGGGAGATGACGCCCACGCGTTGGAGCGGATGCTCCGCACGGAATTCCCCGCTGCCGAAATCACGGCCCAGGGTGAGACCCTGAAGCCCTGGCTCGGCGCGGTCGTGGCGCACCTCGACGGCGGCGAGCGCCAACTCGCGCTCCCGCTCGACGTGCGCGCTACGGCGTTCCAGCGCCGGGTGTGGGAGCAGCTGCGGAGGATCCCCTACGGGAGCACGCGCTCGTACGCCGAGGTCGCGCGTGCGATCGGGAACCCTCGTGCGACCCGCGCGGTCGCGCGCGCGTGCGCGACCAACCCCGCGGCCCTCGTGATTCCCTGCCACCGCGTAATTCGCGACGACGGCGCGCTCGGCGGCTACCGCTGGGGGACGGAGCGCAAGCGCGCCCTGCTCGAGCGTGAGGCTCGCGCCGCTGGCCCATGACCACTCCGCACCGACCCGACAACCGTCTCGCCGACTTCACGACCCACCCGCGCGTTGTCCTGCTGACGCTGATGGCCGTGACCGTGGGCGCCATCAGTGCCGTCGTCGCGCTGGCGCTGGTGCGCCTCATCGGCCTCATCACGCACCTCGTCTACTACCACGAGGTCGCGGTCTCGATGGTATCGCCCGCCGGGAATCACCTCGGCGCCTGGGCCATACTGGCTCCCATCGCCGGCGGCCTGGTCATCGGTCTGATGGCCCGGTACGGCTCGGAGCGCATCCGCGGCCACGGTATCCCCGAGGCGCTGGAAGCGATTCTCATCGGCCGCAGCCGGATGACGCTCAAGGTGGCGATTCTGAAGCCCCTGTCGTCGGCCGTCTCCATCGGCACCGGCGGGCCGTTCGGCGCCGAAGGGCCGATCATCATGACGGGCGGCGCCTTCGGCTCGCTGTTCGCGCAGGCGTTCCACCTCTCGACCCCCGAGCGCAAGACGCTCCTCGTGGCCGGCGCGGCCGGCGGCATGGCGTCCGTGTTCGGCACTCCGCTCGCCGCGACGCTGCTCGCGGTGGAGCTGCTCCTGTTCGAGTGGAAGCCCCGTAGCTTCATCCCCGTGGCGAGCGCGGCGGTGGTAGCCGCCGCGCTGCGCGTGCCCCTCCTCGGTCCGGGTCCGCTCTTCCCCGTCCCACCGCACGCCCTGCTGCCCGGGCACACGCTTCCGATCGCTCTCGGGCTGGGACTCGCCGCCGGCATCGGCTCCGCCCTGCTGACGCTGCTCGTCTACGGCAGCGAGGACCTCTTCGCCAAACTGCCGGTCCACTGGATGTGGTGGCCGATGCTTGGCGGCCTCGTCGTAGGGGTCGGCGGCATGCTCGAACCCCGAGCGCTGGGGATCGGCAACGACACAATCGCCGACCTTCTGGCCGGCCGGCTGGTCGGGGCGGCGGTGCTCGCCCTGCTGATCACCAAGGCGGTCATCTGGGCGGTCGCCCTCGGCTCGGGGACCTCGGGCGGCGTGCTCGCGCCGCTCGTGCTGATGGGCGGCGCCTTGGGCGCCCTCGCCGCCAGCGGGCTCCACATCCCCGACGTCAGTCTGTGGGCGATGCTCGGCATGGGCGCCATGATGGGCGGCACGATGCGCTCCCCATTCACGGCGGTGGCGTTCGTCCTCGAGCTGACACACGATATCAATGCGCTTCCCGCGCTGCTGCTCGCCTGCGTGGCCGCCGATCTGGTCACGGTCCTGCTCATGAAGCGCTCCATCCTCACGGAGAAGGTGGCGCGCCGCGGGCATCACGTGATGCGTGAGTACGCCGTGAGCCCGCTCCACCAGCGCCGGGTCGAAGACGTGATGGAGCGGGACGTCCCCACCGTCCCGGCCGGGCTCGAGATCCCCGGTCTGTTCTCACGCCTGGCGAATGAAGACCCCGTTCTGGCGCGGCGGCACGCGTGGCTGCTGGTGGACGACGCGGGCCGCCTCGCCGGCCTGATCACCCGCGGCGATCTGGTGCGTGCCCTCGAGCGGGACGACTTCGACGCATGTACCGTGCTCGACGCGGGGACACGCGCCCCCGTCGTCACGTACCCCGACGAGCTGCTGGATGAGGCTGCGATGAAGATGCTGGAGCACGACATCGGGCGCCTGCCGGTCGTGACGAGAGACGACCCCGGGCGTCTCGTGGGATACCTGGGTCGTGGCGGCGTGCTCTCGGCCTGGCTGCACGCAGCGCAGGAAGAGCGCCAGCGTGAGCCCGGGTGGCTCTCGGAGACGCTGCGCGGGCTGGTGCGCGGCGCTTAGTAGGTGGCCGAGACTTTCGTGGTCGCCGAATCCGCCTGTTGCACCAACTGCGCGAAATCGTGGAGCTCCGCCGTCCCCAAGTCGGAGACGACCCAGTACGTGTAGTCCGGCGTCGTCCACTGGAGTAGGTGATAGCCCTGCTGTGTAGCCACGTTCCGGCCAGTGACCGACCCTCGCGTCGCGGGCCAGAGCAGCACGTTGATCACGTGCTGCCGCCTCCCGTAGACGAGCGCCGCGACGGGCCGTCCGCCTACGTAGTCGAGGCGCCCGCCGATGAGCGGGAACCCACGCCCGGCGAAGTCGTACACGGGGGGCGAGAAGTCGAGTTTGCCATTGAACCACGGCTTCACCGTGTGCTGGTCCGAAGAGACCACGTCGGTGAGGTGACCCGGCATGAGCGAGCGGACGTGGCTCGCGAGTACTTGCCCGGCGAGCGCGTCGTCGCTCGCGCTCCTCAGCGCGAGCCGCCAGCTCCCGACGGCCACCACCGCCAGCGATGCGGCAAGCGCCAGCCATCGCGCGGCGACAGGCGAGACGCGACGGACAGGCCTCGTGCCTGCTGCGCTACGCACGGCGGCCCGCACGTGACTGCGGAGCGCGTCCGGCGCGCGAAACCTGGGGACTTGGTCCCGGATCGCGGTGCTGAGCGCGACGCGGGCCTCGCGGAGTCGCGCGCAATCACCGCACTCCTTCAGGTGCGTCTCGAGCTCGCGTGCCTCTCCCGGCGCCAGCTCGCCATCTAGGTAGGCATCGAGCTGCAGCTCGAGCTCGCGGTGCGTCACCCTAGCCTTCTCCCTGTCCGGCGCACAGCGCGTCGTGCAGCTGCCGCCGCGCGCGCGACAGCCGCGACATGACGGTGCCCATCGGCACACCCGTCACGTCGCCGATCTCCTTGTAAGACAACCCTTCGAGCTCGCGCAACACGATCACCTCCCGGAATTCCGCCGGCAGCCGACCGAGCGCCCGGTGCAGGGATTCACGCGCCGTTTCCCGCTCGAGCGCCGCCGTCGGGTCGTGCTCCGCCCCCGCCACCGCGTCGCTGTGCAGCTCCTCGTCGAATTCGGTCGCGAGCGCGTCGCCGCGATGCCGGCGCTGCCATGTGTAGGCGGTGTTGCGCACGATCGCCAGGAGCCATGCGCGGCCATCGCTGCCGTCAGCGCCGCCCTTGAATCCGCCGAAGTACTTGAGTGCGCGCACGTAGGCGTCCTGCACGATGTCCTGCGCGTCGTGGTCGTTGCGCGTCAGGTAGCGCGCCAGCGTGTAGGCGGCATCCAGGTGCGGCACCATCGTCGCTTCGAATCGCTCCAGCTCGCTTGGCTCCAACCGGTCCTCGAGGTGTCGCAGCACGCCGTCGAACGAAGACTCCGCGAGCAGCGTGATTATTCCCCAGGGAATAAGCGCGGAGTGCGTGGGGTCATCGGCATCGAGGGAAGGTGCTGTCCCACGATCACACGAGGAAGATCACTCATGACCCGCATTCACGCTGTTCCGTCCCGCAACGCGGCCGCGACGCTGCTCGCGGCCGTCGCGCTCGCCGCGAGTCCCACCCGGCACGGCGCACCGGGCGCGCCCGCCACGCTGAGCGCCAAGCTGTCCGAGTGGAAGGTGGAGCTGTCCGAAGCGACGATCCCGGCAGGACCTGTCACGTTCACCATCACCAACACGGGGAGCATCCCACACGCATTCGAAGTCGAAGGGGAAGGAATCGAACAGGAAACAAAGCTCATTCAGCCCGGCGCGAACGCCACACTGACGCTCACCCTCAACCCCGGGACGTACGACGTGTACTGCCCAGTGGGTGACGATTCGCACAAGAAGCTCGGCCGGGAGACCCGCCTCGAGGTGACCGGATCAAAGGCGCAGGCGATCCGCGTGACGGGTGGCGGGCCAGTCATCCAGATCCTCCCCGGCCCGTTCCCTTTCCCCGACAGCGCCGCCCCGATCCTCCAGGCATTCGGCGCTGAGCGCGAGGGGCTCGAGTCGCAGGTGAAGAACGGCCCATACTCGAACAACGTCGCGCCGATCTCCGGCAGGTTCACCTTCACAGCCTGGGACAAGGGCGCGATCCGCGACTCGGTGGACGGCGTGGCGGAATTCGCGACGCAGGACGGAGCTCACTGGAGGCTCGTGCTCGACCGCGTGCAGACGCGGGACGTGCCGCACCACCCGCGCTTCGGCGGCGTGATCCTCGGGCTCTACTACCACGGAAGCACCGGCGTGCACACGCCACTCGTCCCGACGATCAATAGCGCGGTGGCGCTCTGGGCCGTGGGACATCTGTACAAGAACGGCGCCCTCGTCACGGACAACGCCATGGTGCACGTCATGCTGTTGTCGCGCACGCGGCGGGATGGTGATTTCGCGCTCGAGTGCTGGGACTGCTCCAAGAACAAGATTGAGGAGTTGCAGCTGCAAATCCTCCCCGGACCGGGCGACGCGAAGTTCGACGCGCCGGGCGGGTTCCTGTTCGTCAACTGGGAAGTCTCGCGCGGCGCTTAGAACTCGGTCGAGATCCTGAGTACCACGTTTCGCCCGGCGTCGAGCGCGAATTCCTTGTAGCGATTCAAGAAGTCCCGGTAACGCACGTTGGTCGCGTTGCGTACGCGGACGTCGAGCCGCGCCGGGCGGCCGCCCACCCGCCGCTCCAGGCCCGCGTCGAGGTGCAGGAGCGCGTACCCGGCCGTCGGGATATCCACGATCACCGATCCCTGGCCGGGAATCGAGTCGGAGCCGAGTCGCGTCTGGCGGGCGACGACCTCGGTTTCGACTCCCGCGTACGCACGACCGGCGCCCCCAAAGCGCCCGTGCAGCTCCACGCCGAGGGCGGTACGCAGCGGCGGCGTGAGCGGCAGGGGCCGGCCCGTCTGATCGTTGGTGCCGTGCACATAGTCGGCCTGCGCGCGGATCGTAAGCACGGTGGCGGGCACCACCTCCACCGCGGCCTCCCCACCCCACAGTGTCGCTCGCGCCTGGACCGCCTGGTAGACGCGCAGCGAATCGACGAATTGGCCCGTCGGAGCCACGTAAATGAAGCCGTCGAGCCGATTGCGATACGCCGCCAGCTCCGCGCGCCCGCGCCGGCCCTGCCAGCGCAGGCTCCCATCCAGGTTCCAGCTCCGCTCCGGACGCAGCGTGCCGTCGCCCCGGTCGTAACGGGCTTCCTCGAGGTGCGGGCCGTTGGCGAACAACTCGAACAGATCGGGAGCGCGCCACGCACGACCGACATTCGCAGCCAGCGAGAACCCACGACCCAGCCCGTACACGGCCCCCAGGTCGCCGCTCCACGCACGGTAGTCGCGGGACTGGGCGCTGAGCGCCAGCGTCGCGTTGCTGTCCGCGGTGAGGTGGCGTACGTCGGCGCGCGCACCCGCCAGCAGCTTCCAGCGACCCACCGGTAACTCTTCGACTACAAACACACCGCCGCTCGACGTATGCGCGCCGGGGACGAGCGGCACCCGCCCACGCGTGGCGTTGGACTGGTAGACACCGGACACGCCGGCCGTACCAGTGGCTCGCCCGCCGAAGGAGTGATGCGCGAGGAGATCGAGGGTGTACGTGTCCAGCAGCAGGTTGATCACCTCGGCCTCGGTCCCGGGCATCCCCCCGGTGTCGGCGACCTCGACGACGGCGTGGCCCTGCCATTGCGCCTTGGACTCGAGTCGTACTCCGCCCGTCAGGTAATTTCCCGTGAACTGGAGCCGGTTGTCCGACACCTTCCGTTCGGGACCTCCACGCTCCCCGCCCGTCGAGTCCGGGCCCGTCGCCTCGAGGAGACGGAACTCCCCGCCCGTACGGGCGAACCGCAGGCTCGCGCTGCCGCTGGATCCGTGCAGACCGAGCAGCGCCTCGCCGTTCAACGCCTGGAAGCCCGTGTTCTCGAGCTCGCCGACCGGCGTGTGCAGATTGTCGGCGTGCCGTCCGACGGCAAACAGGCGGCCGCTCCACCGCCCGCGCGCTCCCTCGGCGCGCACCGCGGTGCCAACCTCCGTGTTATTGGTCGCGCCGTACACCTCGACCTGCGCCCGCCGCAGGCTTTCTCCGGACGGCGCGTCGGGGAGCGCCTCGGGAAGGACGTTCACCACGCCGCCGATCGCATCGGACCCGTAGAGCAGGCTGGCGGGCCCGCGGATCACCTCGACGCGCTCTGCCAGCCGCGCATCCGCGGACGCT
>WNGI01003150.1_pt1 | contig 14453 bp, 12 predicted proteins | sample 5400621 | NCBI WGS metagenome assembly WNGI01 (sample SAMN13153374, study PRJNA577476) | soil metagenome | isolation source: 20 cm soil or saprolite under Garry oak tree replicate 1 | place: USA:California | collected 2016-06-15 | reverse complement strand
CGGCTTCGGCTTTGCGCGCTTGACCGGCGGCTCGGGCTTCGCGCGGGCGTCCCGCTCCTCGCGCGCCCGCAGCAGGTCGGCCCAGCCGCCGTCGTAGGCGCGCAGCTGGCCGTCCTCGATCGCCAGCGTGCGCTCGGCGATCGCGTCGAGAAGCGCGCGGTCGTGCGAGACGAGGAGCACCGTCCCGGGGAACGCGTCGAGCGCCGCCTCGAGCGCCTCCCGGCTCTCGAGGTCGAGGTGGTTGGTCGGCTCGTCGAGAACGAGGAAGTTGGCCCCCGAGGCGACCGTCACGGCGAGCGCGAGCCGCCTCCGCTCGCCGCCCGAGAGCACGGACACGGCCTTCTCGTGCGCGTCCCAGCCGGAGAAGAGGAAGCGGCCGAGCAGGTTCTGGGCATCCGGACGAGAGAGCCCCGTCATCGACTGGACGCACTGGAGGACCGTGCCCCGCGTGTCGAGCTCCATCTCCTGCTGCGAGAAGTAGCCGACCTGGACGCCGTGGCCGATTCGGATGCCATCGCCTCGCACGAGCTTCTCCAGCAGTGTCGTCTTGCCCGACCCGTTCGGGCCGACGAGCGCGACGTGCTCGCCGCGCTCCACCGCGAACGAGGCTCGACTTAGTAACAGTCTGTTACTTGCCACGGACACGTCCAGTCCGTCGGCCTCGACGACGGTGCGGCCGCTCCGTGCGGGCTTGAGGAACTCGAAGCCGAGGCCGCGCGTCTTGCGCGAGAGCAGTGCGACCTCGGCGGCGGAGGCTCTTCGCTCCTGCTCGAGCCTGTCGATCTGGGTCAGCTTGGCCTGCGCCTGCTTCGCCTTGCTCTTCTTGTACCGGAACCGCTCGACGAACCGCTCGAGCCGGGCGATGTCGCCCTGGGCGCGCTCGACCTCCTTCTGCGCGTGCAGCATCCGCGCGGCCTTCTCGCGCCGCCACGCGTGCCACGGACCGGGAAAGAACGTGCCGCGCCCGGCTTCGAGCTCGAGCGTCGCCGTCGTCACCGCCTCGAGAAACCAGCGGTCGTGGGCGACGAGGATCACGGCCGCGTCGAGCGAGGCGAGCTCGCGCTCGAGCCACTCGAGGTTCGCGACGTCGAGGTGGTTGGTGGGCTCGTCGAGAAGGAGCAGGTCGGGGTCGCCGCCGAGCGCGCGGGCGAGCGAGGCGCGGGTCAGCTCGCCACCCGAGAACGTACGCAGCGGGCGGTCGAGATCCTCCTCCACGAAGCCGAGCCCGCGCAGGACCGAGGTCGCGCGGTCGCGCCACGCGTACCCGCCGGCGTGCTCGAGCCGCGCCTGCGCCTCCGCGTAGCGGTTCAGCGTCGCCTGGGCGTGGTCGCCCTTCGTCATCGCCTGCTCGAGACGCCGAAGCTCGTCTTCGAGCGCGACGAGGTCCCGCGCCCCCGCGAGCACGTAGTCGCGCAGCATCAGCTCCTGCTCGAGCGGCGGCCGCTGATCGTGCAGCGCGACCCGCGTCCCCTTGGCAAACGCAAGCTCGCCCCCGTGCTTCTCGGTCTCGCCGGCGAGGATCCGCAGCAGCGTCGTCTTGCCGGCGCCGTTGGGCCCGGAGAGCGCGACGCGGTCGCGGCGCTCGACGGAGAAGGAGACGCCGTCGAAGAGCACGGAGCCGGCGAGCTCCTTGCGGAGGTTGGAGGCGATGACGACTGCCATGGGCGGAGCCACTGTAGATTCGACGCATGGCGGTGGCCACGGCGTGGCACATTCGCGGCAGCTACTTCGAGTCGTGCAACTGCGACGCGATCTGCCCCTGCCGCCGCATCGACGGCGTCTCGGGCGGCCGCTCGACCCACGGCATCTGCCTCGGTGTCCTGACGTGGCTGATCGAGGAGGGAGAGGCCGTAGGCACCGACCTGGCCGGGCTCCCGGTCGCGCTCGCCACTCGCTACGACGACGACGAGCCCGGCTCTCCCTGGACCTGGATCCTCTACCTCGACGAGCGCGCAAGCCAGGAGCAGCAGGAGGCGCTCGAGGCGATCTTCACCGGACGCTTGGGCGGCGACGCGCTGACGCACTTCCCGTGGGCCTGGAAGGCAAGCGAACTGGCCGGCGTGCGACGGGCCGCGATCGAGCTCGACCACACCAGGCGGCGGCAACTGCTCCGCATCCGCGACCACGTGACGGTGCGGATCCGGGACCGCTATCAGGGCGAGGAGGCCGTGACCTGCGTGATCCCCGGCCACGACCGCGACGGCGAGGAGCTCGTTGCCCAGGAGCTGCGGGTGGACGACGCACCGCTCGCCTTCGACTACAGCGGCACCTGCGGGTACGCCGCGACCTTCGCCTACTCCGGCGGATGAGCAGAAGCGAGGAGCTACGAGCACTGGCACAGCGCGTCGCCGACGCGCTCCCGCCCGACGTGATCGAGATCGCCCTCACGGGCAGCGTCTCGCGTGGCGTCGCCGACGACGTCTCCGACATCGAGATGCTCTGCGTCACAGAACAGCAGCTCTCGCTGGAGGCGGCATTCGAGCTCGCACGCCGTGCAGGCCTCGAGGAGAGGGACAGCTGGGGCGATCCGTCGACGCCGACGCGGCGCGTCTTCGGCTACCTCGAGGGCACGCCGGTCGAGACGATCTGGTGGTCGCGTGGCCTCGCGGAGGAGCTGTTTGCGAGCGGCGGCTCGGCGGAGGCGATCGCGAACGGCGTCGCGCTGCGGACGAGCGGCCTGCTCGCCGGCTGGCAGGAGCGGCTCGCGGACTATCCCGACCCGCTGGTCGCGGAGCGGGTCGAGAAGGCCGCCGAGCGCTGGGGCGGCTTCACCCCTGCGGGCCTGCTCACGCTCGTCCGGCCCGATTGCGCGCTCGCCCGCATGGAGTGGCTGGTCGAGTCGGCGCAGCGAGTGCTCGCGATCGTCTTCGCGCTCAACCGCGTCCACCAGCCGACCGCAAAGCGGCTCGCGGCCCGCGTGGAGCCGCTCGCGCTCAAGCCCGATCGTCTGGCGGAGCGCATCGAGGAGGCGCTCGCCGAGCCGGATCCTCGCCGCGCCCTCCACGTGATGACCGAGCTGCAGCTCGACGCGGTGCGCCTCGCGCCGAGCGGCCCGAACGTCGACCGCGCACGAGCATGGCTGGCCCAAGGCATCGCCGTGCTGGAAGGATGAGCGTGCTCGCGCTCGACATCGGATCCTCGTCGGTCCGGGCCCAGCGCTTCGACGAACGCGCAGAGGTGGCCGGCGAGCTGCGGCGGGAAGAGTACGAGAGCGACGACCCCGCCGAGGTCGCAGCGGCCGTCCGCCACGTGCTCGGAAACGAGGTGCCGGACGCGACCTCGTGCTTTGCGCACAGTCTCGTCGCGGTCGACGAGGACTGGAATGCGCTGACGCCGATCCTGGGCTGGCGCGACACGCGCAGCGCCGCGGCTGCCGAGTGGCTCGCGCGTCGGCTCGACGCCGAGGCTGTGCATGCGCGAACCGGGGCGTTCCTCCACCCCTCCTTCTGGCCGGCGAAGCTCGCCTGGCTCGCCGAGACCGAGCCCGAGACGTTCCGCCGCGCCGCGTGGTTCGTCTCCTTCGCCGACTACCTGCAAGGGAAACCCGAGACGAGCCTCTCGATGGCCTCGACGAGCGGCCTGCTCGACCTCACGACCCGCGGCTGGGACGAGGAGTTGCTCGCGACGCTGGGCCTCGACCGCGCGCGATTGCCGGCGATCGCCGACTTGCCGCTCTGGAGCGACGCGGCCTGCTCGAACGCGGGCGCAGGCTGCACGACGCGCGAGCGCGCCGCGCTCATGGTCGGCACCTCGGGCGCATTCCGCGTGCTCTACGAGAGTGAGCGACCACAGCCCAAGCCGGGGCTCTTCCTCTACCTGGCCGACGAACGGCACGTCGTCGAGGGCGGTGCGCTCTCGGACGGCGGCAACCTCTACGGCTGGCTCGAGCGGACGCTCGCCGACGCGTCGGGACCGCTCGCGGAGCGCGACCCACGAGACCACGGGCTCATCTTCCTGCCCTTCCTCGGCGGCGAGCGTTCGACCGGCTGGAACCCACACGCGCGCGGGGCGATCCACGGGCTCACCTTCGAGACAACGCCGCTCGACCTGCGCCAGGCGGCCTACGAAGGCGTCGGGTTCAGGTTCGCGGCCGTCGCAGACCTGCTGCCGGACGTGCGCGAGATCGTCGCGACCGGCGGCGGCCTCCTGCGCGATCCCGACTGGATCCAGATCATGGCCGACGCGCTCGCGCGGCCGGTCTCCGTCTCGGGCGTGGCCGAGGCGTCACTTCGCGGCGCGGCGGTTCTCGCGCTGGAGCGCCTCGGGCACGAGCCCCCGGACGCTCCCATCGAGAAGGTGGTCGAACCGCGTCCCGAACGCGCCGAGGCGTATCGCGCCGCGCGCGAGGAGCAGCAGCGCCTGTACGACGAGCTCTACGCGCCCGCGTGAGCCCGAGCAATGCTGCGCGCGGCCGCCGCGACCCCGTCCGCGTCGATACCGGCCTCCGCGAGCAGCTCGGCCGGCTTGCCCGAGTGCGGCATCTCGCGCACCGCCAGCCGGACGACCGGCGGCCGGTCGTCGGCGTCTCCGAGCGCCGACAGCACGGCCTCGCCGAGCCCGCCTTCCGCCCAATGGTCCTCGACGGTGACGATCGGGCACGTCAGCGAGCGCAGCGTCTCCGCGTCGAGCGGCTTGATCGAGTAGAGGTCGATCACCCGCGCCTCGATCCCCTCCTTTGCGAGCGCGTCCGCCGCCTTGAGCGCCTCGTGGACGGTGATTCCCGCGCCGACGATCGCGACGTCGTCGCCCTGGCGCACCGTACGCGAGCCGCCGATCTCGAAGTCCTCGTCGGGCCCGTAGATGACGGGCGTGTTGGGACGCAGCGTGCGCAGATAGACGATCCCCTCGGTGTCGGCCATCCGTTCGACGAGCTTCGCCGTCTGGTTGGCGTCGCAGGGATGCAGCACGGTCGAGCCGTGGACCGCGCGCAGCGCTGCGATGTCCTCGAGCGCCATCTGGGACGGCCCGTCCTCACCGATAGAGATGCCCGCGTGCGAGCCGCAGAGGCAGTAGCTCGCGCCGCTGATCGCGGACATGCGGATGAAGTCGTAGGCGCGTGACAGGAAGGCGGCGAAGGTCGAGGCGAACGGGCGCCAGCCGAGCACCTGCAGCCCGACCGCGGTCGCGACCATCTGCTGCTCGGCGATGTACATCTCGAAGTAGCGATCGGGGATCGCGTCGCGGAACTCCTCTGCAAAGGTCGAGTTCGAGACCTCGCCGTCGAGCGCGACGACGTCGCCGCGCGCCTTGCCGAGCGCCGCGAGCGCGTCGCCGTACGCCTTCCGCGTCGCGACCTCCGCCCCGAGCTCGTACCGCGGCAGCTCGAGCGTCTCGCTCGGGAACTCATGCTTCGAGGCGCCGGTCTCCGGCTTCGCCACCTCGATCTCGAGATTGCGGACGCCGCCGAGCGTCGCGATCACCTCTTCCGAGTGGTCGAGCGCCTTGCCGTGGAAGCCGTTCTTGTCCTCGACGTCGGGGTCGCCCTTGCCCTTGATCGTCTTCGCGACGATGACGACCGGCTGGCCGGCGGTGTCGATCGCCTCGGCGTAGGCGCGGTCGATCGCCTCGACGTCGTGGCCGTCGATCTCGATTGTGTGGCAGCCGAAGGCCCTCGCGCGGTTGGCGTAGGAGTCGAGATCCCAGCCGTGCATGGTCTCGCCCCGCTGGCCGAGGCGGTTCACGTCGAGGATTACGACGAGGTTGTCGAGCTCGTAGAAGGCGGCGTGCTCGAGCGCCTCCCACTGCGACCCCTCGGCGATCTCGCTGTCGCCGCAGAGCGTCCAGACACGGAACGGGAGCCGGTCGAGCCGCTTGCCCGCGAGCGCCATGCCCACCGCGTACGGGAGGCCTTGCCCGAGCGAGCCGGTCGCGACGTCGACCCACGGGATCCGCGGCGTCGGGTGCCCCTCGAAGATCGAGTCGAACTGCCGGTACGTCAGGAGCTCCTCCTCCGAGATCGCGCCGGCGGCGCGGAACATCGCGTAGAGCAGCGTGGAGGCGTGCCCCTTCGAGAAGACGAGCCGGTCGTTGTGCGGGTCGTGCGGGTTGGCGAAGTCGTAGCGCAGGTACTTCGCGAGGAGCACCGCCATCAGGTCGGCCGCGGACATGCCCGAGGTGGGATGACCCGACCCGGCCTTCGCGGCCGGCCGGATCGCATCGACCCGCAACTGCTGTCCCAGCTCGCGCCAGAGCTCGACGTCGTTCATCGCTACGACCTCTCCCTTCGCCAGAGACGGAAACCGAAGCCGATTCTATGTACGGTCCTGCGCGTGAAAGTCGCCGTGGCGTTCGACCACCGGGGAGTGCTCCTCCGGAAGGCGGTTCTCGAGACGCTGCGCGAGGAGGGACACGAGATCGTCGACCTCGGCACCGACAGCGACGCGGTGCGCGTCGACTACCCGGAGAAGTCGGCCGCGCTCGGCGCCGCCATCAAGGACGGAGAGGCCGAGCGCGGCGTCCTCGTCTGCGGCTCCGGCGTCGGCGCCGCGGTCGCCGCGTGCAAGATCGCCGGGATTCGGGCAGCCATCTGCCATGACGTCTACTCCGCGCATCAGGGAGTCGAGCACGACGACATGAACGTCCTCTGCCTCGGCTCGGAAGTGGTGGGGCCGAGCCTCGCCGCGGATCTCGTGCGCGCCTTTCTCGCCGCGCGATTCGACGGAGAAGAGCGTCACGCCGCCAGACTGGAGATGATCCGACGGATGGAAGAAGGGATGCGGAATGGCTGAATCGAGACTCCAACGGCTGAGCGCGCGCGGGCAGTCGGTCTGGATCGACTACCTCTCGCGCGACCTGCTCGAGACCGGCGAGCTGAAGCGGATGATGGAAGAGGACGCCGTGGTGGGCGTGACCTCGAACCCGACCATCTTCCAGAAGGCGCTCTCGCAAGGCGACGCCTACGACGAGCAACTGAGGATGCTCGAGCACGAAGGCGACGCGAAGGAGATCTTCCTCCACCTCGCCGTGCGCGACGTCGAGAACGCGCTCGACCTGCTCGCGCCGACGCACGAGCGGAACCCGGAGGACGGCTACGTGTCGATCGAGGTCGACCCGAACCTCGCCTACGACACGAAGGCGACCTACGACGAGGCGATCCGCCTGCACGAGTGGATCCGCCGGCCGAACCTCTACGTCAAGATTCCCGGGACCAAGCCGGGCGTGCAGGCGATCGAGGACTGCATCGCGGTCGGCCGCAGCATCAACGTCACGCTCCTGTTCTCGTTGCAGATGCACAGCGCGTCGATGGAGGCCTACCTCCGCGGCCTCGAGCGCTTCGTCGAAGGCGGCGGCGACCCCGCGAAGGTGCGGTCGGTTGCGAGCTTCTTCGTCTCGCGGGTCGACACCGAGACCGACAAGAGGCTCGAGGCGATCGGCTCCGAGGAGGCGCTCGCGCTACGCGGCAAGCTCGCGATCGCGAACGCGAAGCTCGCGTACGAGCGCTACCAGCAGACGTTCTCGGGGCCGCGCTGGGAGGCACTCGAAGCCAAGGGGGCATTGCCACAGCGCTGCCTGTGGGCTTCTACGTCCACCAAGAATCCTGCGTACCGGGACGTCCTCTACGTCGAGGAGCTGATCGGCCCGCACACGGTGAACACGATGCCGGAGGAGACGATCCAGGCCTTCGAGGATCACGGCGAGGTGCGCGGCGACACGGTGCTCGAAGGAGTCGACGAGGCGCACCGGCTGCTCGAGCAGCTGGCGGCGGTCGGCATCGACTACGACGACGTCGTGGCGACGCTCGAGAAGGAGGGCGTGGCAAAGTTCTCCGACTCCTTCACCGCGCTGCTCGACGGCGTGCGGGCGAAGTGTGAGGCCGTGACCGCGTAGCGGTGAACCGCGAACGTCTGATCGAGGGCATCTGGGAGCGCGACGCGACGACGTGGACCGGCGGCGACGAGGCGCACTGGCTCGGCTGGCTCGACGAGCCCTTACACGTCCAGGAGGGGCTCGGCAGCATCGTCCGCTTGGCAGAAGACCTCCAAGAGCAGGTGGACGACGTCGTCCTGTGCGGGATGGGCGGCTCGTCGCTCGCCCCGGAGGTGTTGCGTCGCAGCTTCGCGGTCGACCGGTTCCACGTCCTCGACACGACGCACCCGAGGGCGATCCGCGCGCTCGAGGAGACGCTCGACCTCCAGCGGACGCTCTTCGTCTCGTCCTCGAAGTCCGGCACGACGCTCGAGACGCGCTCCCACACCGACTACTTCTGGGAGAAGACCCGCAAGAACGCGCAGCTGTTCTGCGCCGTCACCGATCCGGGCTCGGAGCTCGAGCGCCTCGCCCGCGAGCGCGGCTTCCGTGCCGTCTTCGCCGGCGAGCCCTCGATCGGCGGCCGGTACTCGGCGCTCTCCCCGTTCGGGATCGTCCCGGCGGTGCTGATGGGAGTCGACGCCTCGCGCCTGCTCGAGCGGGCGCAGGAGATGCGTGAGGCGTGCCGCTCCGGCGAGGGCAATCCCGGCTACGAGCTCGGGAGCCGGTTCGGCGCGGGGTGGCAGGAGGGCCGCGACAAGATCTGCATCGGCGAGGCACCCGGCGATTTCGGGCTCTGGGCGGAGCAGCTCATAGCCGAGTCGACCGGCAAGCACGGGAAGGGACTCGTCCCGGCGCCGGGCGAATCGCCGGAGGGCCCCGACCGGCAGGCGGCCCAGGCGGAGCTGCCCGATCCGTACGCGCTCGGGGCGGAGTTCTTCCGCTGGGAGTTCGCGATCGCCGTCGCCGGCGCGTACCTCGAGATCAACCCGTTCGACCAGCCCGACGTCCAGGCGGCGAAGGACAAGACGAACGAGGTTCTCGCGACGGGAAAGGAGCCGGAGCTCGAGCCGGAGGGCTCGATCGAGGAGCTGCTGGCGCAGGCGCGCGAGGGCGACTACGTCTGCGTGCAGGCGTTCGTCGACCCGGCGACCGATCTCGATCCTCTCGTCACGCGGCTGCGGAGCGAGAGCGGCCTCGTGGTCACGCACGGCTACGGGCCGCGCTACCAGCACTCCACCGGCCAGCTGCACAAGGGCGGCCCGAACACCGGCCTCTTCCTGCAGGTGATCGACGACGAGGGCGACGAGCTGCCGATCCCCGGCAAGCCGTTCGGCTTCCGGCGGCTGATCCGCGCGCAGGCGGCGGGAGACCTCGAGACGCTGAAGGAGCGCGGCCGGAGGGTCGCACGCGTCAGATTGGAGGAGCTGTAGTGCAACTGGGCATGGTCGGCCTCGGCCGGATGGGCGCCAACATGACGGAGCGCCTGCGCGCGGCCGGACAGGACGTCAGGACCTTCGACCCGAACGTCGACTCGCGCACCGCGGGCTCGCTCGAGGAGCTCGCGCAGCAGCTCGACGCGCCGCGTTCGATCTGGCTGATGGTGCCGGCCGGGATCGTGGACTCCGTCGTCGGCGAGCTCGCCCCGCACCTCGCGGAGGGCGACACGATCATCGACGGCGGCAACTCGTACTACGTCGACGACCTGCGCCGCTCGGGCGAGCTCAGCGCCAAGGGCATCCACTACGTCGACGTCGGCGTCAGCGGCGGTGTCTGGGGCCGCGAGCGTGGCTACTGCCTGATGGTCGGCGGCGACGACGAGGCCGTCGGCCGTCTCACGCCCGTGCTGGAGGCGCTCGCGCCCGGCGTCGACGCCGCAGTCCGCACCCCCGGCCGCGAGGGCGACCCGTCGCCCGACGAGCAGGGCTGGCTGCACTGCGGGCCTTCGGGCGCCGGCCACTTCGTGAAGATGGTCCACAACGGGATCGAGTACGGGCTGATGCAGGCGTACGCGGAGGGCCTCAACGTCCTCGAGCACGCGAACATCGGCAAGCACGCGCAGGAGACCGACGCCGAGACGACGCCGCTGCGCGATCCCGCCCTGTACCAGTATGACCTCGACATCGCCGCGATCACCGAGCTCTGGCGCCGCGGCTCCGTCGTCGCCTCGTGGCTGCTCGACCTGACGGCGGAGGCGCTGCACGAGACGCCAGGGCTCGACGAGTACGCGGGCCGCGTCAGCGACTCGGGCGAGGGCCGGTGGACGGTGCAGGCCGCGGTCGAGGAGGGCGTGCCCACGCCGGTGCTCGCCGCCTCGCTGTTCAACAGGTTCGCGTCCCGCGGCGAGGCCGACTTCGGCGACCGTGTCCTCTCTGCCATGCGCAAGGGCTTCGGCGGCCACCTCGAGAAGAGCCCGGAAGAGTGACCGCCACCGCACCCGCGCAGCAGGAGAACCCGCTCGCGGAGGGCCTCGCCCTGCGGAAGACGCCGGATCCCTGCGCGCTCGTCATCTTCGGCGCCTCCGGCGACCTCACGCACAAGAAGCTCATGCCGGCGCTCTACGCGCTCGCCGTCCGCCGCCTGCTGCCGCCGCGCTTCGCAATCGTCGGCATCGCGCGCACCGACGGCGACGACGACGCTTTCCGGGAGGACATGAAGACGGCGGTGCAGCAGCACGCGCGCGACCCGTTCCGGCAGGAGACCTGGGACGAGCTCGCGCCCCAGCTCCACTACGTCGCGACCGACTTCGCGGACTCGGGCGGCGAGGACAAGGTGCACGACCTGCTCGGCAAGCTCGACGAGGACGAGCAGCTCGGCGGCAACCGCGTCTTCTACCTCGCGGTACCGCCGCCGGCGTTCCCCACCATCGTCGAGGCGCTCGGCAAGCGGCGCGATCCGCGCGGCTGGACACGCCTCGTGGTCGAGAAGCCGTTCGGCCACGACCTCGAGTCGGCCAAGCAGCTGACGGCGACGCTGTTCGAGTACTTCAACGAGGAGGAGATCTTCCGGATCGACCACTACCTGGGCAAGGAGACGGTCCAGAACATGCTCGCGCTCCGCTTCGCGAACGGGATCTTCGAGCCGATCTGGAACCGCCAGTTCGTCGACCACGTCCAGATCACCGTGGCCGAGTCGATCGGGATCGAGGCCCGCGCAGGCTACTACGAGCACGCAGGTGCGATCCGGGACATCTTCCAGAACCACCTCCTCCAGCTGCTCGCGCTCACGGCGATGGAGCCGCCGATCGACTTCACCTCCGACTCGGTGCACAACGAGAAGGTCAAGGTGCTGCGCGCCCTGCACACACCCGCACCGAGATCGGTCGTGCGTGGGCAGTACGGCCGCGGCTTCATCGAGGGCGAGGACGTCGTCGCGTACCGCGAGGAGGAGGGCGTGGCCTCCGACTCGAGGACCGAGACGTTCGTCGCCGCGAAGCTCTTCGTCGACAACTGGCGCTGGGCGGACACGCCGTTCTACGTCCGGATGGGCAAGCGGCTCGCGCGCCACGAGACGACGATCGCGATCCAGTTCAAGGCCGCTCCGCATCCGCCGTTCGAGGAGACCGCGTCGGAGGGCCTGCGCCCGAACGTGCTCGTCGTCAACGTCCAGCCGGACGAGGGCGTCTCGCTCGCGATCGGCGCGAAGGTGCCGGGCCAGGGGATGGCGATCCGCACCGTGCACATGGACTTCCTCTACGGCGGCGCCTTCCGCACCGGGATGCCGGAGGCCTATGAGCGCCTGATCCTCGACGCGATGCTCGGCGACTCGACGCTGTTCACGCGCACCGACGAGGTCGAGGAGCAGTGGCTGCTCGTCGACTCGATGGTCGCCGCGTGGCAGCGCGACCAGCCGGCGTTCCCGAACTATCCTGCGGGCTCCTGGGGGCCGCCGAGCGCCGACGAGCTTCTCCACCGGGACGGCCGGTCGTGGCGACGGCCCTGAAAGCGCTCAGCTGGTTCGGCGAGGACGTCTGCCTCGGCGACGTCGACTCGGCGCTCGCGCGGTTGCGAGGCGAGGCGGCGGCCGAGGCAGCGAGCATGCGCACCTCCGTGATGACCCACATCGCGTGGGTGCCGGCGAAGTGGGTGAAGCCGGCGCGCGCGGCGCTGGAGGGGATGGCCGAGCGGCATCCGTCGCGGACGATCCTGCTCTTCCCCGAGCCGCGGGCCGACGACAACCGGATCGACGCGCGGGCGGAGGTCGAGCGGTGGGAGGTGCCGGACACCGACCGCGGCCTCGTGACCGAGGTGGTCGAACTCACGCTGCGCGGCTCTCGGGCGAAGGCACCGGCGAGCATCGTGGAGCCGCTCCTCATCTCCGACCTGCCCGTCTTCCTCCGCTGGCGCGGCGAGCCCGCCTGGAGCGCACCCGAGCTCGAGCAGCTCATCGACCTCACCGACCGGTTCATCGTCGACTCGACCGAGTGGGACGACCTGCCCACCTCGTACCGGCGGCTCGCGGAGCTCTTCCCGCGCTGCGCCGCCTCGGACATCGCGTGGGCCCGGACGTCGCGATGGCGCTCCCACCTCGCGACACTTTGGCCCGGGATCGCCGACGTGCAGACGGTTCGCGTGCGCGGGACGGGGGCGCAGGCGTCGCTCCTCTGCGGCTGGCTGCGCTCCCGACTCGGGCGGGAGGAGATCACGCTCGAGCACGAGCCGGCGGAGACGCTCGAAGGCGTGGCGCTCGACGGCGAGGCGGTGCCGCTCCCTCCCGGCGATCCGCCGGCGCCGAGCGACGTCCTCTCCGACGAGCTCGAGCGCTTCACGCCGGATCCGGTGTACGAGGCCGCGGTGCTCGCCGCCACCGCACCGAGCGCATAGGCCTCGGGTCCGGGCCCACGCTCTTCCTTGTAACAGACTGTTACTAGGTTTCCCCGTGCCGTTTCAGCACGAAGCCATGACGGCTCCGTGACGCCTACCGGGCCACTCTGGCGTCGTGCTCTCCTTCGCCCCGCGCATTCCACGCCGGCTGCTCGACGAGATCGAACGACAGTCTCGGCGAGCCGTTCCCATCGCTGAAATGAATCGCTGCGTTGGGCGTGCAGCAGCCGCAATGGGGCTCTACAGGCCGAGCTACGAGCAGGTGAGAGTCCTCGTGCACAGGGCTCGCAGCTTCCGCAGGCAGGGCCGCGGGCCTGTCTCGACGGTTGCGCTACAGGTGGCCTTTCGGGTCAGGCCTCCTGACGCGATTCTCCTCCACTTCCTCGCCCCGCCGCCACAGCGCCTCCGGGACCGCGCACCACCCAAGTAACAGTCTGTTACAAGGAAGGACGAGTCTCGCCGCGTCCTTGCAGCAGCGACTCGAGGAGGCGGCCGGCGGCGAGAACGCGCCCGTCTTCTCCCCTCGGCGCGGCGAGCTGGACCGAGGCCGGCAGGCCGTCCTCCGCCGGGCCGCACGGGAGCGCGAGCGCCGGCCAGCCGAGTGAGCTGAACGGATAGGTGTGGTCCGTGGCCGGGAGTCGCAACGCAAGCTCGTCGGCGTCAGCCGGCGGAGCGACGAGCAGCACAGTCGGAGTGACGACGAGGTCGACCCCGTCGGCGGCCTCGAGAACGCGTGCGCGGTACTCGGCCCGCTCGAGCTCCGCGGCGGCCACTTCCTCGTCCCGCACCCGCAGGCAGCGCTCGATCTTGCCGCGCACGTTCTCGCCGTACAGCTCCTCGTTGCCCGGGAAGAGCACGCGGTGGACGTCGGCGACCTCGCGCATGAAGTCGGCTCGGTTGGGGGGCGCAAGCGGCAACTCGATCTCGCGTCGCCGCGGGAAGACCGACGCCGCCGCTCCCACTCGCTCGCGCACGAGCGGATCTGCGCGATCCAGCCAGGCCACACCGACCTCGAGCTCCTCGAGCGACTCGAGCGCGAAGGGCTCGAAGCCGGGCGCCAGCGCACGCAGCAGCCGCTCACAGCCGCCCACCGACGACGCCAGGGGACCGACGACGTCGAAGCTCGGCGCGAGCGGGAAGCAGCCCTCGACCGAGACGAGCCCGTGCGTCGGCTTGAAGCCGGCAACGCCGCACCAGGCAGCCGGGATCCGGATCGAGCCCGCCGAGTCGCTTCCGAGCGCGAGCTCAACGTCGCCGGCGGCGATCGCGGCAGCCGATCCCCCGCTCGACCCGCCCGCCAGCCGTCCCGGCGCGACCGGGTTCGGAACCGTGCCGTAGTGCGCGTTCTGCGAGGAGATCCCGTACGCGAACTCGTGCAGGTTCGTCTTCCCGGCGACGGCGTAGCCGGCCTCCTCGAGCAGCTGCACGGCAGCGGCGCTCACCGCGGGGACGTGCTCGGCGAAGAGCGCCGAGCCGTACGTCGTCGTCAGTCCCGCCGTGTCGAGCAGGTCCTTGACCGCGACCGGCTCGCCCGCGCTGGCCCGCGCCGCCGCAGGCGGCGCATGCCTTTCGCCGGGCGCCGGCGGCTTCGCCGCCGGCGCTTCCAGCGCACCGTCCGGGCGCGCCAGCCAGATCCCGTCCACTACTGGAAGTGGAGGTAGAGCAGCGCGACCCCGACGCAGCCGGCGAAAAGGAGCACGAAGACGCCGAACAGCATCCAGCCGAGACGGACGTTCCGGCGCGCGAGCTCGGGATCCATCAGATCACCGCATCGACAGCCAGCGCCGCAAACAGCAGCGCGAGATACAGGAGCGAGTAGTGGAAGAGGACCAGCGCGCGCCGCGGTGTCGTGTCCCGTCGCAGGCGCTCGGCGAACCAGACGAA
>WNGI01003655.1_pt1 | contig 14454 bp, 13 predicted proteins | sample 5400621 | NCBI WGS metagenome assembly WNGI01 (sample SAMN13153374, study PRJNA577476) | soil metagenome | isolation source: 20 cm soil or saprolite under Garry oak tree replicate 1 | place: USA:California | collected 2016-06-15 | reverse complement strand
CGCGGTCGAGGCCGCGGGTATGCGTTTCGTTGGCCCGCCGGCGAGCGTCCTCGCCGCGCTGGGCGACAAGGCCGTCGCGAAGGCACTAGCGGAACGCGCGAAGGTGCCGGTCCTGCCCGGGTACCGCGGCGACGATCAGAGCGACGAGGCGTTCATCGCCGGCGCGCGCGCGACCGGCTATCCAGTGATGATCAAGCCCGTCGCCGGCGGCGGTGGGATCGGGATGCAGGGTGTCCGAGACGAGCGCCAGCTGCGCGAATCGCTCGCGCGCGCGCGCAGGCTCGCGGCGAGCTCGTTCGGCGACGAGCGCCTGCTCCTCGAGCGACTCATAGAGCGGGCCCGGCACGTCGAGGTCCAGGTCGTGGCGGACAACCAGGGGAACGTGGTGAGCTATTTGTTGCGCGACTGCTCGGCGCAGCGGCGCCACCAGAAGATCGTCGAGGAATCGCCGGCACCGTCCCTGGACGAGCGGCGGCATCGCGCGATCGCGGCCGCCGCGGTCGCGATCGCCCGCCAGGCCGAATATCGGAACGCGGGCACGGTCGAGTTCGTCGTCGACGAAACCGGGGACTTCTACTTCCTCGAGGTCAACGCCCGGCTGCAGGTCGAGCACCCAGTCACCGAGGTGGTCTGCGGCGTGGACCTCGTCGAGCAACAGCTGCGCGTGGCGCTTGGGGAGCGTGGGGCGCTGGAGTGCACGCGCGCAGGAAACGCTATCGAGGCGCGAATTTACGCCGAGGATCCCGGAGCGGGCTTTCTGCCGTCGACCGGACCTCTCGCGCACGTGCGCTGGCCTCCTGGCGTCCGTGTGGACGCGGGATACGAAGAAGGACACGCGGCCGCGCTCGATGCGCTCGCGAAAGCACTGGACGATACGGAGGTGCTCGGTGTCCGCACCAATCTCGGCTTTCTGCGAAACCTGCTCGCGCACCCGGCGATGCGCGAAGGCCGCATGCACACAGATCTGGTCGAGCACGAGCTTTCGCGGCTCGTCCCCGTCGCAGAGGCCGCGCCCGACCAGGCCTACGCCGTTGCCGCCGCTTCGGTCGCCGCCGCTGCTCGCAAGGCCCGCGATCCCTGGAGCGCGTCCGGTCCATGGCGGCTCGGCGAAGGCAGTGCGACGACCGTGGTCCTGCGTGAGGGTGCGCGCGAGCGGGCCGTTCGGCTCATGGGGACCGGCCCCTACGAATACGCCGGGCACCGCGTCGCCGCGGCGGACGAGCGCCATCGGTGGACCGTCGACGGTGAGCCCGCGGCAGCGGCAGGCGCGAGCACCGCGGTGTGGACGACGTGGCGCGGCGCCACCTGGGAGCTCGAGACCGCGCCGCGCGAACGGAGCGTGGAGGCGAGCGCGGGCGCGGAAGTCGTCGCGCCGATGCCCGGTGTGATCATCGCCGCGCCCGCGCAGGCCGACCGCGCAGTCAGGCGGGGCGACCTGCTCTTCGTGGTCGAGGCGATGAAGATGGAGCTGCGCGTCATCGCACCTGCGGACGGCACGGTCAAACGCGTCCTGGCGCGCGTCGGCCAACAGGTGGAGCGGGGCCAGCGCCTCGCCGAGTTCGACGCGGAGACGGTCTGATGGATGCTCGGGATCGGCACGCGGCGCGGCTCGCGTTCGGGGAGGGCTGGCCGGTCATGGGCACCACCATCGTGGTCGGGACCACGTTCGGCGTCGTCGCGAGGCAGGCCGGGCTCGAGCCGATCGAGATCGCGGCGATGAGCCTGCTCGTCTTCGCGGGCGCGTCGGAGTTCGTGATGGTCAGGCTGTTCAGCGAAGCCGCCGCCACGCCGGTCGTGATCGTCACGGTCCTCTTCATCAATCTGCGGCATCTGCTGATGGCGGCGTCGCTCCGCCCGTACTTCATGCGGCTCGAGCTGACACGGCGCCTCGTCGCCGCGTTCTTCCTCACGGACGAGAGCTTCGCGATGGCGACCAGCCACTTCCGCCGCGGCGGGACGAGCCTCGTGTACTACGTCACTTTCGCAGTGGCGCTCTTCGTCCTCTGGAACATGTCGACGGTCGCCGGCATCGCGCTCGGAAGCACCATCGGCGAGCCGCGCCGCTACGGCGTCGACTTCGCGATCACCGCCACGTTCATCGGGATCGTCGTCCTCGCCGTGCGGCGTCCGGCCGACATAGCGGTCGCGCTCGTCGCCGCCGCCATCGCCGGCGCGCTCGCGCTGGCCGGAGCCTCGAGCGTCGCGGTGATCAGTGCGGGGGCGCTCGCTCCGGCGCTCGCGGTCTTCGCGCGCAAGTGATCTGGCTCGCGATCATCGGCTCGGCCGTGGCAACCTACCTCACGCGGTCGCTGCCGTTCGCCCTCACCATGCGTCCGCGCCTACCCGCGGCTGCCACGCGCTACTTCGAAGCGCTGCCGGTAGCCATCATCGCGGCGCTCGTCGGACCGGCGGTCATCGCACCGGGCGGTGCGCTCACCCACGGGCCTGAGCCGCTCGCGGCGGCCATCGTCGTCGCGACGGTCGCCTGGCGACGAAGCCTGCTCGCGGGCGTGATCGCGGGCGTCGCCGCGGTGGCACTCCTGCGCCTGGGCTGATCGGGCTAGCTCCAGCGGCCGCGGCGAACGACATCCGCGGCCGGGCGGTGCCCGCGCCTGAGCGATGGCGACGGCCGATCGTGTGGCTTCGCGTACCCGACCGCGATCGTGCCGACCGCGGTGTACTCGTTTGGGATGTCGTACGCCGCGCGCAGCTTCGCCTGGTCGAACACGCCGAAGAAGACGGCGCCAAGACCCGCATCCACCGCGGTGAGCAGCACGAGGAGGGCCGCCATGCCCGTGTCGATGTCCCAGTACGGCACCGGCCAGTGGCTCTCGCTCATGTCGGTCCAACCTTTGTCGGCCTCCGCGTAACGGCGGAGGTACTCCATCTTGTTAGAGAGACACACGATCAGGACCGGCGCGTTGAAGAAGTCAGGCCACCCGAATTCGGTGCGCCGCTCGCGAGGCCAGAGGGCGTCGAAGTAGCGCGCCGTCTCCTCCTTTCCTTCGAGCACCAGGAAGCCCCAGCCTTGACTGAAGCCGGCGGAGGGCGCCTTTTGCGCGTTCGTAAGCATGCGCTCGACGACGTCGTGCGGGACCGGGCGGTCCTCGAAGCTGCGGACCATCTTCCGCTTGCGGACGACCTCCTGGAATTCCATCAGGGGCGGTGGTACACGTTGTGGTCTCGGCGGAGGAGGCCCTCATCGATGAGATACCGTCGCAGCGTGGCGTGATCGTTGTGGATCGCTTGCAACATACGGTTCACCTCGGCCTCGCCGTACTCGCGATCTTCGGCGAATCGCAGCGCGACGTACGCGAGCACCGCGTGGCGGCGCCTGCGTGAGGCCGGGATGGTCTCGAGCCGGCCGTCGCGGAAATACGCCGCGAGCTCGGCCGGCCCGTCGAAGGTCGCGCGTCGCACGTCGTTTTCCTTGGGCCGCTGCATCCGTGCGACGATACGCGCGCCGTGACGGCCGAATCCCTGCGGTCTCGCCTGCCCAAGCGGATCACGATCGTCGAGGTCGCGCCGCGCGATGGGTTGCAAGCCGAGGAGCGGATCCTTCCCACGGAGGCGAAGCTCCATCTGCTCGACCGCCTGGCCGACGCAGGGCACACCGTCATCGAGGCGACGAGCTTCGTCAGTGCGAAGGCCGTCCCTCAGCTCGCCGACGCCGACGAGCTCATGCGCCGCCTGCGTCCGCGGCCAGGCGTGCGCTATCCGGTGCTCGTCCCGAACGAGAAAGGCCTCGAGCGAGCCCTCGCGTGTGGGGTTCGCGAGATCGCGGTCTTCGCAAGCGCAAGCGAGAGCTACTCGCATAAGAACCTCAACAGGTCGCGGGATGAAGCGATCGAGGCGCATCGCGCCGTCGTGCGCCGTGCGAAGGACGAGGGGCTGCGCGTCCGCGGCTACCTCTCGATGGTCATCGCGGATCCGTGGGATGGGCCGACGCCGACGACCGTCGCGGTGGAGGCCGGCCGGCGCCTGCTCGATCTCGGCTGCGATGAGCTCTCGCTCGGCGACACGATCGGCGTCGGCACGGCCGGCGAGATCAGCACGCTTCTCGCCGAATACCGGAACGCGGGCGTGTCCGTCGAGCGTATCTGCATGCATTTGCACGACACGTATGGCCAGGCGCTTGCGAACGCGCTCGTGGCGATGACCGAAGGCGTCACGGTCTTTGATACGAGCGCGGGCGGCATCGGCGGATCGCCGTTCGCCAAGATGGCCGGCGGCAATCTCGCGACGGAGGATCTTCTCTGGATGTGCCGGGGCCTCGGGATCGCGACCGGCGTCGACATAGAAAATCTGGCCGGGACGAGCCGCTGGCTAGGCGGGCAGCTCGGCCGCGAGCTGCCCGCGCATGTCTCCCGCGCGCTCGCGATGTCCGCCGAAGGGCTGCCTCCTACTGGACGGCGGCCCTCCTGAGCGCGGGTGGACGCGCCTCGCGCTTTTCGCGGATGGCGCTCACGGCGGGCACACCCGAGCCGCGCACGAGCTTGTCGAAGGCCGGAACGTCGGTCTTCGCGATCTGCTGCCACTTCGCGAGCTGGGAGTCGGCACGCTTGCTCAGGTCCGCGAACACTTCCTGCATCGCCTTCGTGGGCGCGAAGTCGGCGCTGCCGACGGCCATCGCGAGTCCTCCGATCTTGAGGTTGAGCTTTGCCGGGTAGTTGAGCGTGTCCTGGCGGCTCTTCGCCTTCACCTGGATGAGCTCCTCCTCGACGCTGCCGATCTTCGTCTTGAGCGCGGTCGCCGCCCGCCCTAGTTTCGCCGCACTAGCGGTGCCTTCGGCTCGTTTCTCCCAGCCGTCGATCTGGCCGCGGAGCGACCGCATGGCGTTGATCGCTTCGTGGACCTCGGTGAGCTTGTCGCGGATCCCTAGACGCAGCGCGAACTGTGCGTCGAAGTCGGCCTGCGTCGCAGGTACGCGCGGGTCCTTACGAATCTCGAACGCGGCGTCGTGCCGCTCGCCGCCGACCTCGAGCCGAACGCGATACTGGCCGGGCGCGCTTATCGGTCCGGCGAGTGTGGCCTCCGCCGATTCCCAGGTCGGATCGTCCTCGACGCGGGCCGCGTCGGGGTGCCGCATGTTCCAAGCGAAGCGATTCAGGCCGGCCTCTTTCGGCACCCTCGGCTCGCGCGCCTTCTTGATCTCCTCGGAGCGCCGTTGCTCCGGCGTGAGCGGCTTCTGCTCCTTCTCTTTCGGCTCGGGCGGGGCGCTCTTGAACTGGCGGATCTGCTTCCCCTTCGCATCGAGGAACGTCAGCGTGACATCGCCCTCTGGCTTCTCCCGAAGCCAGTACGACACGAGGACGCCATCCGGCGGGTTCTGACCCGCGTCGATGTTGACCTGCGCCTTCTCGCCGGTCGGCTTCTCGACCTGCCGGTACGTGACGATGGTCGCGCCCGTCATGCGGTAGTTCTTGCCGAGCTTCGCTGGCTGCGGGAAGCCGAAGTCCGTGCGGAAGCGCACGGTCGGCCGCGGCGTGAAGAGACGCGCCTTGCCCCGGACATCCGCGCTCGCGGCGAGCTGCCGGATCGGCGAGAGATCGTCGAGGACCCAGAAGCTGCGGCCGTGCGTGGCCAGAACGAGGTCGGAGTCCTTCACGACCATGTCGTGGATCGGCACGACCGGCAAGCTCCCGCCGAGCCGCTGCCACTTCGCGCCGTCGTCGAACGAGACGTACACGCCGGTCTCGGTGCCCGCGTAGAGAAGCCCCTTGCGCGTGGGGTCTTCGCGGATGACGCGGGTGAAGTCGTCGACCGGGATCCCGTTCGTGATCTTGGTCCACGTGCGCCCGAAGTTCTTGGTCTTGAGGAGATAGGGATGGAAGTCGTCGTGCTTGTAGCGCGTAACCGCGACGTAAGCGGTCCCCGCATCGTGCGGGGAGGGCTCGATGATCGAGACGAGCGAGAACGGCCGGATGGCTGCCGGCGTCACGTTCTTCCAAGTCTTGCCGTCATCGCGCGATACATGCAGCAGTCCGTCGTCGCTGCCCGCCCACAACACGCCGCGCTCGACCGGTGACTCCGCGAACGCGAAGATGGTGCAGTAGTACTCGGCTCCAGTGTTGTCCTTGGTGATCGGACCGCCGGAGGGCCCGAGCTTCGAACGATCGTTTCGCGTCAGGTCAGGGCTGATCTTTTCCCACGTCGTCCCCTCGTCGGTCGTGCGGAAGACGTGGTTGCCGGTGTGATACAGGATGTTGGGATCGTGTGGCGAGTGCACCGTCGGCGCGGTCCACTGCACCCGGTACTTCACTGACCCCGCGCCCTCGCCGGAGCTCGACTCGGGCCACACCATGATGTTCCGCGCCTGTCCGGTCCTGCGGTCGTAGCGCGTCAGGATCCCCTGATAGTTGCCCGCGAACACGACGTTCGGATCGTCCGCCCGAATGGCGATGTACCCGGACTCGCCGCCGCCGATCGCGAAGCTGTCGGCGCCGGTGATCCCGGCGATCGCGGAGCGGCTCGGCACCGTCATCGTGGTGTTGTCCTGCTGGGCGCCGTAGATGCGATATGGCGTCTGGTTATCTGTGATCACGTGATAGAACTCGGCCGTGGGCTGGTTGTAGACCGAAGACCAGCTCTCGCCGCCGTTGAACGTGACGACCGCGCCGCCATCATTGCCATTGATGATCCGGCGCGGATCGTTCGGATCGATCCAGAGATCGTGATGATCGCCGTGCGGGATCGAGAGCTCCTGGAAGGTCTTGCCGCCGTCGTCGGAGCGCCACGCGCTCACGTTCAGGACCCAGACTGTCTCCGGGTCGGTCGGGTGCGCGTAGATGTGGTGGTAGTACCAGGCGCGCTGCCGGAGATTGCGGTCCTCGCTCGCGCGATCCCAGGTCTCGCCGAAGTCATCGGAGCGGAAGACGGCGCCGTCCTCGGCCTCGACGATCGCGTACACGCGGCCTGACTTCGCCGCCGACGCGGATACGCCGATCTTGCCGAGCAGCCCCTTCGGAAGGCCCTTGTTCCGGCTGATCTCGGTCCAGGTGTCCCCGCCGTCCGTCGACCGGAACATGCCGCTCCCCGGGCCGCCCGACACGAGCTCCCATGGTCGCCGGATCGCTTCCCAGAACGTCGCGTAGAGGATCCGCGGGTTGTTCGGATCCATCGCGAGGTCGCTGGCGCCGGCCTTCTCGCCGCGACTCAGCACGCGCTTCCACGTCTTGCCGCCGTCGCGCGACCGATACACCCCACGCTCCGGGTTCGCGCCGTGCGCGTGCCCGAGAGCCGCGACGTACACCGTGTCCGCGTCGTCTGGATGGACTCGGACCTTGGCGATGCTGCGCGTGCGCTCGAGCCCGAGGTGCGTCCAGGTCTTCCCCGCGTCGGTCGTGCGGTACACGCCGTCCCCGTGCGAGACGTTGCCGCGGATGCAGCTCTCGCCCATCCCGACGTACACCACGTTCGGATCTGACTGGGCGACAGCGATCCCGCCGACCGACGCCCGCTTGAAGAAACGGTCGGTCGTGTTCTCCCAATAGACACCGCCGTCCATCGTTTTCCAAACTCCGCCGCCGGTCGAACCGAAATAAAAGGTGTTGCGCTCGCGCGGATCCCCCGCGACGGCGCCCACGCGGCCGCCGCGATATGGGCCGGCACAACGCCATTCGAGTCGATCGAAGAAGTTCGTTACGGTCGCGCCTCCGGCGCGCGAGCGTGAGCCGCGACTGGACGTCGAACTACGCTTTGCTGGCATTTCGTGGCCTCCCCCGTGCCCGATGTGTCACGGGAAATTTAGACCTTCCGCGGTCCCGAGGTTGGGGACGAAGCGCCCGATGACGGCCGGGAAGCTCCGCGCCGCGCAGAAGATGCTCGAGCTGAGCACAGACTCCCGCTATCTGATTGGCGCGCGGACGCAGTTGCAGACGGTCCATCGCGCTCAGGGACCTGGTGAAGGACCTGCGTTCGCTGACCGAGGAGCGGTAGTCGCTAGAAGACCTGGAACGGTGCGGACGTGACGATGTCCGGGTCCATCGCTTTCCCCGCCGTGTCGCGCACGCCGATGACCGTGAGCGTGTTGCTCGCGCCGTACGTAAAGGCAGTCGGCGCAAAGGTTAGGCGCACCCAGGTGCAGCTCGCGAGCGCGCACTCGATGCGCGTGCCCGCGGGGACGAGCTTGCCGTTGAGGTAGTACCGCTGGGCATCCGTGACGTATTCCTCGTCCATGGCCTCGCTGTACGCGACGCGTATGACCTTGTTCTCGGCGGTCTGGAGCTCGAGCTGCGCGAACATGAGCTTCGGCGGCGCCTCATCGGTTATCGAGACACTCATGGTCCGCGGGACGACGAGGTTTCCGTCGATGTCCTTCACGCCGGACACTGTGACATCGAACGTACCCGTGGGCGCGCCCCAACCGCTGCCGAGTGTCACAGTTCGGCAGTCGGCGGAAACATCGGCTTGCGAGACGAACGCCGTGAAGAAGTCGCGATAGGCGGCGCTCGACGTCGCGTACGAGCCGACGTTCGCGGGGAACCCGGTGCTCGCCGCGCGCACGTGCTCGATCGTGCCGGGCGTCTGGAAGTTCCAGCCGTACGAGCCGCAGTCGCCGACATGGAGCATCGGACGATCGAACGTCACGGTGAGCGCGAACTGCGTCGCCTTCATCGACACGACGTGTGGCGTCGCCACGACGAGCCCGCGCGCGATGAAGCCGCCGAGCGGATTGCCCTGCAACGTGAGCTCGTAGGTCACGCCGTTCACGAGCGTCACGTTCGGTATGAACTCGACCACGCTGCAGCCCCCCGGCGGCTGGTAGCTAGCGCAGCGCATCGCCGAACCCGCGAGCGACTGGCCGTTGAGCGCGTAGTTCGCGACGTTGGTGGCGGGCGAGCCGCCGCCCTCGCCGATCGTCCAGTCCAGTGCGTCGACCGACGCGATTATCTTCTGGCCCTCGTTGCGGATCGGGCCGATGACGTCCGGCGTCCGGCTCGCCGGTGCCGCAGGCGTTGGCTGCGCGGTCGGCGATGACGTCGCGACGATGCTGCTGGTCGGCACCACCGTCGGCGTCGCCGGAACCGCCGTGACGAGCGGTGTCGGGGTGACCGTGGGCGCACTGGTGGGTGCGGTCATCGCGGCTGAGGACGACGGAGCGGCCGGGGGCGCCGTGGCGGGCGCCACGCACGCTGAGAGCGCCGCGGCCAGCAGGAGACCCTTCACGCCTCTACAACGACGGAGCGGGCTCGGGTGTTTCTCGCGGGTCACCCGATGATGTAAGCCGGTGAGCGTGACCCCCACGTTCTAGGCTCTGCCCACTTTGCCCCTTCCTGGGTTCATCCGCGACGCGGCCCGGTGGCTGTTCGCTGCCGTGCTCGCGCATCAATACGTGGTGCTCTTCTTCGTCGTCGCGATCGAGGAGGCCGGCGTGCCTCTGCCCGCGCCCACCGATGTGGTGATCGCGTTTTTTGGGTACCGCGCCCGAGGCGATCTCCCCGAGCTCGCGCAGGTCGTGCTCATCTGCGCGCTCGCGTCGACCGCCGGAACGCTCGTCCCGTACACGCTCGCGCGCCGCTTCGGCGTCCCAGTCGCCCACAAGCTTGCGCGCTGGGTGGACGTCGACCCTGCCCAGGTCGACAAATGGACCGAGCGCATCCACCGCCACGGATTCCGCGCCGTGTTCATCGGGCGCCTTGTGCCTGGGGCGCGTGTGGTGATGTCGCTGATCGCGGGCACAGCGAAGGTGCCGGTGCGCGAATTCTCGCCAGCGGTGTTGGCTGCTGCGCTCATCTACTGGACCTTCTGGGTCGCCATCGGTGCGACGCTGGGGCCGTCGATCCGCCGCGTACTCGATCCGTATATCGAGTACGTGCTGATCGGGCTGCCGCTTGTGGTCATCTCCTTCTTCGTCTTCAGATTCGTCCGCGCGAGGAGAAGAGCCGTCTAGCATCCCCGTGAGGACGGGATGGAAGCGCTCGCACAGCCGCTCGCCGCGTACACAGCGCTCGCGGCGCTGGGTGTCGTGGTGTTCGGGGCACTTTTGACTGCGACACGGCTGCGCGCCGGTTGGACCCCGTACCGCACCTGGCTGGTCATGCTGCCGATCATCTTCGGCGCGCTGTGGCTCGGCATCTGGGCCTGGGCACTCCTCGTAACGATCCTGTCTATCTACGGCTTCAAGGAATTCGCGCGCGCGACCGGCCTCTATCGCGAGCGGCTGTTCGTGCTCGTCGTGTACGCCGCCATGGTCGCCGCGAATCTCGCCGGGTACTTCGGCCGTTTCGGTCTCTTCATGGTCGTGCCCGTCTGGACGGTGGGCGCGCTGACGCTCGTGCCGATCATCCGTAACCGCACCGAAGGCATGTTGCAGGGCTTTGCACTCTCGGTCGTCGGGATCGTTTACTTCGGCTGGTTCCTCGCGCACCTCACGTATCTCGCGATCTGGACCGGGGGTCTCGGGCTCGTTCTCTACATCGTCCTGGCGACGCAGCTCAACGACGTCGTCGCGTTCCTCTTCGGAAAGCTACTGGGGCGCCGGCACTGGACCGTCCTCTCGCCCAACAAAACGGTCGAGGGCTCGCTCGGAGCGCTCGCCTTCAGCATCGCGTTCGCCTTCGTCAACTGGCCCCTCGCATTCCCGGAGCTCCCGTGGTGGGGAGCGTTAGGTCTCGGCGTGATCGTCGGCGCGGGCGGGCAGATCGGCGACCTGACCCTCGCGAACTTCAAGCGCAACGTCGGGATCAAGGATTTCGGCAATCTCCTTCCCGGGCATGGCGGCGTCCTGGACCGCCTCAACTCGCTGACGTTGGTGGCCCCGGTGGCGCTCCACTTCGTGCGCTTCTTCTTCGACGGTTTTCCGTGAGCTTCGAGTACCGGCCGATGCCGGACCTCGGGCTGCCGCTGCGCGAACGGCTTGGGCAGTACCCGCGCGAGCCGGACCTCACGATCGATGCTCTGCGGACGGCAGCACGCTGGATCGTCGTCGGGCTGGTCAAGCTGCAGTTCCCGACGGAGGTGCGCGGCAGCCTACCCGCCGGAGAACGCATCGCCCTCGTCGCGAATCATCAAAGCCATCTCGACTCCCTCGTCGTCCTTGCCGCCCTCTCCGAGCGGCGCCGCCGCGAGATCGCTTGTCTTGCCGCGAAGGACTACTTCTTCGAACGGCTTCCGATTGCGCTCGGCGGATCGCTTTTCGCGATGGCGGTGAGCTTCGACCGCACGAAGTACACCGAGCTGCGCCGCTGGAGTCGCATCCTCAGGGACCAGCAGCGCGGGTGTCTCCTCGTGTTCCCGTCGGGCAGCCGCCGCCGGTCGGAAGCCCACGACGCCATTCTTTTCGTGCTTGCGAAGAGCGGATGGACGATCGTGCCCGTCGCGATCGCAGGCACGGCGGCAGCCTGGCCGGTCGGCGCCGCGCTCCCGCGGCCCTTCCGCCGGGTCCGCCTCACCTTCGGCGCGCCCTTGTCCGACGTGCCGACCCGGGACCTCGCCGCGGCGCTTGGCGAGTTCTGGAAGGCGAACCTGTGAAAGCCGACGCCTCGGTCTACGAGGGCAAACGCGTCATACGGCGCGCCTTGGCGCTCATTCCCGGGCTCGATCGGCTCGACCCGAACGTCGTGACGGTGGCCATCCTCATTCCGGCGGTCGTCGCCGGCGTATCGCTCTGGCAGGGCTGGTGGATCCTCGCCGCGATCGGCGCGGCCGGTCGCATGGTCCTCGCAACGCTCGATGGCTACATCGCCGAGCGTTTCGAGCGGCGCACGCCACTCGGCGCGTATCTCAACCGCATCGTCACGGAGGTCGCCGACGCCATCGTCCTGCTCGGCCTGCTGGGCCAGGCGGACGCGTTATGGGTCACGCTCGCGATCGCGGCCGCGTGGATCGTCAACGTCGCCGGAGTGCTCGGTCCGGTCGCGGGTGGTTCGATACAGTGGACGGGCCCCGCGGGTCAGGCCGACCGGCTCGCGATCGTGCTCGGCGCGTCGCTCGTCGCGATCGTCTGGCCGATCGACTGGACCATCCTTTGCGGGCTAATCGTCGTGCTGAGCGTCATCACGGCGACCCGTCGCGTCTCGCGCTCCGTCCGCGAGCTGCGCGCTTAAGTGCTCGGCGCGATCGCACGCTCCACTGCCGCGCTCGCCGCGTCGGCGGTGTGGGGCTACGCCGAGGCGACGCGCTTTTTCATCGTGCCCGACGTGCTCGTCGGCTGGATCGCGCTGCACGGCCCGCGGTTCGGATTTGCCAGCGCATTCGCGGCGACCGCCGGCGCGATGCTCGGCGGAGCGGCCGTGCATCGCGACGCCGCCGCGCAGCAGGCGCACCTGACAGAGATCCCGGGGATCTCGGACGCGATGCTCGACGACGCGGCGGAGCGCTTCGCCCTAGAGAGCTGGGGCGCGGTGATGCGGGCCCCGCTCGACGGGATTCCGTACAAGATCTACGCGGCGCGAAGCGCGCTCGACGGTCGCCCACTCCAAGAGCTCGTGCTCTGGACCCCGCCGGCTCGGCTCTGGCGCTTCCTTCTCGTCGCGCTCGGTGCCGGCGCGTTCGGCATGATCTTCGCGCGCACGATCCGCAGACGCGAAGGCCACTTCCTATTCGGTTACGCGGCGGTCTGGGCGATCACGTACGTGCGCTATTACGCGGGGCTTCGTCGGAGGTACGGCACGATCACGGGCAGCGGAACTGGTCGGGGCTGAGGAGGAACGTACCGACATCCGGCAGAACATGGCCCCCATCGCCGCCACGGCGAATGCCAGGAGCCCGAGCGCGCCGACGGTGACGGCCAGGCCGGCAAGGACGTCCGCGCGCAGGAAATATTTCGGGGCGCATCCGAGATTTGTTCCGATCAGCAACGCGAGATAGAGAAGTCCGACTCCGGCAATGACGGTCTGCAGCCTTCGCACGTCACCAGCGGTGATAGGCGGGGTGGCCCGGCCTTACCGCGACGAACGTTCCGCGACACGTCGCGCACACCTTCCCGCCGGCCCAGAGCTCCGCCTCGACGACGGCTCGGTCATCTCCGACTTCGACCGGCCGGGCGACGAGGTCGATCGGCCCGTCCGTCGGCGTCGGGCGCAGGAGTTTCACGGCGTACTCAGCCGTGACCACCGGGGGCGGAGTCACGGCGCTCGCTCGCCGCATCAGGTGATACGCGGCGGTCCAATTCGAGTGGCAGTCGAGCAGCGTGCCCGTGATCCCGCCCGAGAGCATGCCCTCGAATGCCTCATGGTGCTTTTCGGCGCGCCAGCTCGCGACGACCTCGTCGCCTTTGACGACGCTCTTGATCCGAAGTCCCTTGTCGTTTCGCGGACCGCAGCCGAAGCACGCGCCATTCGGTGAGTACCGGTCCTGAAGTGCCTCGTCGCTCACGGGACGAGGCTAATCGGCAGAATCGGTGCATGCGCTCGACGTGGTGGCGGGAGGCCGTCTTCTACCAGATCTACCCGCGCTCGTTCCAGGATTCGACCGGCGACGGGGTCGGCGATCTGCCCGGGATCATCGCGCGTCTCGACCATCTGAACGGCGCCGAAGGATCGCTCGGCATCGACGCCATCTGGCTCTCTCCTTTCTATCGCTCTCCCATGGCCGACTTCGGTTACGACGTTTCCGATTACCTGGACGTCGACCGACTGTTCGGCTCGCTCGCCGACTTCGATCGGCTGCTGGCCGAAGCGCACCGGCGAGGGATCCACGTCATCGTCGATCTCGTACCGAATCACACCTCGGACCGGCATCCGTGGTTCGAAGACTCGCGCTCCGCGCGCGCTGCCCCCAAGCGGGATTGGTACAAATGGGCCGATCCCAGGCGCGGCGGCGGACCGCCGAACAACTGGCGGTCGGCGTTCCGGCGCGTCGGCAGCGCGTGGACGTTCGATCCGCGGACCGGCCAGTACTACCTGCATCACTTCCTCCCGCAGCAACCGGACCTCAATTGGTGGAACGAAGAGGTCCGGGCCGTGATGGACGACGTGATGCGGTTCTGGCTCGATCGCGGCGTCGATGGCTTCCGCGTCGACGTGGCGCATGGCCTGGTCAGGGACCGCGACCTCCGGAACAATCCACGCTTCCGTATGTTCGGCTGGCCGCGCCTTCGGAACTGGGACCTCGAGGAAGTGCACGAGATCCATCGGCGCTGGCGCAAGATCCTCGACTCCTACCCGGGCGATCGTATGGCCGTCGGGGAGATCGGCGTGCGAAACCTCCGACGGCTCGCACGCTACTACGGCCAGGACGACGAGCTGCAGCTCTCCTTCAACTTCCACTTCCTCGAGCAGCCCTGGCGCGCCGAACGCTTCCGCGCGGTGGTCGAACAATGGGAGGCGCTCTTGCCGGAGGCGGCGTGGCCCGACTACACGCTCTCGAACCACGATCGCTCCCGCGCCGCGACCCGCTACGGGCTCGAGCACGCGGGCGTCGCCGCGACGATGCTCCTGACGCTCCGTGGCAGTCCGTTCCTGTATTACGGCGAGGAGATCGGCATGACCGACGTCCCGATCCGGCCCGAGC
>WNGI01003149.1_pt1 | contig 14454 bp, 12 predicted proteins | sample 5400621 | NCBI WGS metagenome assembly WNGI01 (sample SAMN13153374, study PRJNA577476) | soil metagenome | isolation source: 20 cm soil or saprolite under Garry oak tree replicate 1 | place: USA:California | collected 2016-06-15 | reverse complement strand
GGACCGGCCTACGCCGCGCAGCCGGCCTATGTCGAACGCGCGCCCGCCTATCCGGAGCGTTACTACGCGCAGGAACGCGACTATGCGCCGGAATATGCGCCGAGGCCGCCGCTGCCCGTGCCCTACCGTGCGCGGGCGCGATGCGTCGTCGACGACGGCTATGGCAGGTGGGCCTCCTGCGATTAAACCGCGTTACGGTGACAGTGCACTTAACTAACGCTACGCGGGCGGTCTTCGGTCGGATTGGATTAGTGCACTGTCACCGTAATATGATTAAGCCGCGGATAGCAGCACGTGATTTGCCCGACGGGCGCGCGGTTGAAAACCCTGTCTAGTACCGTCAGCAAAAATATTCCTCTTCACAGCTTGCTAGAAACACCTTTATGGATTCCGCCGTCCCGCCCAAGCAGAGGGGCGTTTCGCGATCGTCACGAACGTTGGGCAGGGATGCGGTGGACGCGGCAGCGTCTTGCGCGCGAGGGCATCGCAGGGCGGGTGATGAGCCCGTGAGTGGTCGACGAGCGTGCGGACGAGAGATGTTGCAGCGGACGGCGAAGTCGTGTGGTCCTGACGCCCCGACGCTGGCGTCAAGTTCGCGGATGTTGTGTCGGCCCAACCGGGTGCAGATGCAACGTTAGTCCGCAAACGACGGTGGCAATCAAGCCCGGTCACCGGGGAGAGCACGAAATAAGTCGTAAAACCATTGCGTGCGGGAATGCCGGGTGATTCCGGTGTACTCGTTGTTACTCGTGTGCGTTCTACCACTATCATTGCACACGAGACCGCGGGTGCATTGGGCATCCGGCATTCCCCACGCCCTCTTTCGGGCGGAAGGTTTCTTGCAAGACTCGGGTGCAGCGCGCCGCGAGGCCGCGAAGTCGTATCCGAAATTAGTAGTGCCGTCATTGCGAGCGAAGCGACGCAATCCTCGATTAGGTCAGCTAATCTGACCATCTTTTGGCGTTGCGACCTTCCCCGGTTCTCGTTTAGAAGGGGTCGGGGCGCGCGCTTCTTGCAACGAACCGTCAACGGTTTTAGCCGAAGATGCGCTGTCCAAAGGGTCTGGCAATGCTGATTCGCAGCGAAAAGTACGGAGTCCAGGGTGGAGCGGCCTATGCCGCCCGTCCCGAAGCGATTCCGGCTGCGTCCCTGCCCACCCTGCTTCTTGGCGGGCTTCTGCTTCTTATCGGCCCCTGAGGGCCGTCTGGGCGGTTTGCGCCTGGGCACTCAGGGGTTGCGCGAGATCACCAGATCCCTTCCGCGCTCATGAGCAGCGCACCAGCTACAAGGAATTCCGCTAATGACCACCGTGAACAAGTCCGACAAGGACCGCGTCGTTATATTCGACACCACCTTGCGCGACGGCGAACAATGCCCCGGCGCCACCATGACTTTCGAGGAGAAGCTCGAGATCGCCGAGATGCTCGACGACATGGGCGTCGATGTCATCGAAGCCGGCTTCCCGATCACTTCCGAGGGCGATTTCCAGGCGGTCAGCGAGATCGCCCGGCGCTCCAAGAACGCCGTGATCGCCGGCCTGTCGCGGGCGCATCCCAAGGACATCGACCGCTGCGCGGAGGCTGTGAAATTTGCCAAACGCGGCCGTGTTCACACCGTGATCGCCACCTCGCCGCTGCATATGCGGGTGAAGCTCAACATGACCCCTGAGCAGGTGATCGAGACCTCGATCGCCAACGTCACCCGCGCGCGCAACCATATCGACGATGTCGAATGGTCGGCGGAAGACGGCACCCGCAGCGAAATGGAATTCTTGTGCCGGATCGTCGAGGCCGTGATCAAGGCCGGCGCAACCACGGTGAATATTCCCGATACTGTCGGCTATACCGTTCCCGAGGAATACACCGCCTTCATGCGCACTCTGATCGAGCGCGTGCCGAATTCCGACAAGGCGGTATTCTCGGTCCATTGCCATAACGACCTCGGCATGGCGGTGGCGAACTCGCTGGCGGGCATCGCCGGCGGCGCGCGGCAGATCGAATGCACCGTCAACGGCATCGGCGAGCGGGCAGGCAACGCCGCGCTTGAGGAAGTCGTGATGGCGATCAACGTGCGCAACGACAAGTTTCCCTGGTGGAACAAGATTGACACCACCATGCTGACGCGGGCGTCGAAGCTGGTGTCGGCGGCGACCTCGTTCCCGGTGCAATACAACAAGGCGATCGTGGGCCGCAATGCGTTCGCCCATGAGAGCGGCATCCATCAGGACGGCGTGCTTAAGGACGCCTCGACCTATGAGATCATGCGGCCGGAAATGGTCGGCTTGAAAAAATCGTCGCTGGTGCTCGGCAAGCATTCCGGGCGTCACGCGTTCGTGCACAAGCTGGAGGAGATGGGCTACAAGCTCGGCGATAACCAGCTGGAAGACGCGTTCGTGCGGATGAAGGCGCTCGCCGACCGCAAGAAGGACATCTACGACGAGGACATCGAGGCGCTGGTCGATCAGGAAATCGCAGCCTCACATGACCGCATCAAGCTGGCCTCGCTAACGGTGATCGCGGGAACCCATGGACCGCAGCGCGCCACCATGAAGCTCGATGTCGACGGCCAGATCAAGATCGAGGAAGCCGAAGGCAACGGTCCGGTCGATGCGGTGTTCAACTGCATCAAGGCGCTGGTGCCGCACGAGGCCAAGCTGGAACTCTATCAAGTCCATGCCGTCACCGAAGGTACCGACGCGCAGGCCGAAGTGTCGGTGCGGCTCGCCCATGAAGGCCGCTCGATGACCTCGAAAGCCTCCGATCCGGACACGCTGGTGGCCTCGGCCAAGGCCTATCTCGGCGCGCTCAACAAGATCGTCATGAAGCGCCAGCGCGACGTTCCGGCGGCGGCGGCGAGTTGATGGCTTAAGGCACGCAAGGCAAATCGAACGCGGTGCTTCGGCGCCGCGTTTTTCCATGTCGTGCTTCGGCTGGCTCAATTGGAATGAAATGCGCCGTGTAGCCCGTCCATTGGAATCATTTTCCAAGGAAAGCGGCTCGTCGTGCATCGATTTGAGATTTTTCGCCCGACTCATGAAGATAACGTCCCGGTCAGTGAAAACGACGGGACGTTCCATGTCGCTCGAAGCCATCAATCTCCGCGCGCCGCATCGCCGCGGCGCTGGTCCCGCGGAAAGCGCACTGCTCCGCCGCATCGATCTGACGACGCTGCGGCTATTCATCGCGGTGTGCGAGGAAAAGAACCTGACGCGGGCGGCGGTTCGCGAAGGCATCGCGGCGTCCGCCGTCAGCAAGCGGCTGGCCGATTTCGAACTCGCGTTCGGCGTCACCCTGTTCGAGCGGCTGTCAAAGGGCATGGTGCTGACGCCTGCGGGAGAAGCCCTGTTGCACCATGCCCGCGTCACACTTCTGAACATCGAAAAAATCGCCGTGGAATTGTCCGAATACTCGCAAGGCGTCCGCGGCCACGTTCGCATGCTCGCGAATCTGTCGGCGATCGTGCAGTTTTTGCCTGAAGATTTGTCGGAGTTTTTCCGCGCCCATGAAGCCCTGCGGATCGACCTGCAGGAGCGGCCGAGCGGGCAGGTGGTCAGGGACATCGAGGAGGGCGCGGCCGAGATCGGCATCGCTTCCGCCGGAGCCGAGACGCGCAGCCTTCAGGCGTTTCACTACCGCTACGATAATCTGGTGCTGGTGGTGCGGCCGGATCATCCGCTCGCTGCGCACGACACGCTTCTGTTCGCCGATACGCTGGATTTCGATCACATCGGCCTGCATGCCGCGAGTTCGATCTATCTGACGTCGCAATATGCGGCGGCGGAGGCGGGCAAGTCGATGCGGCTGCGCATTCACGTGCCCGGCTTCGACGCGGTGTGCCGGATGGTGCAGGCCGATATGGGTGTCGGTCTCATTCCGGATCGGGCCTTCGACGTCGTCGGCGCCGGAATGGGTCTGAGGTCGATCCGGCTCTGCGACCAATGGGCGCGGCGAGAGCTCAAGATCGTCGTCCGCGACGTCCGTCAATTGTCCAGCGCCAGCCGCCTGGTGCTCGACCATCTGCAAGCGGCTGAGCGGAAGGAAGGCGGATGCCCCCCTGGCGCTGCGCCGCGCGGATAGACCCGTTAACTGCGTTCGCCAAATGGAAACGCTCCATTAGCCAAGTTCTACTGGACGGGGCAACCAAGGCCCGGGCAGATACAGGACAACAAGATCCCAAGGGAGCGCTGGAGTTTTAGGAGGCCACTTGCGTTAACGAACCTGGAGCCCTGATGGTGGCGTCATTTGCGCCGGATATGCCGGCCGAGCTTGGGCGCCATTCATCAAATTGGAAATTGGTTGCGCCTTCGATGGCGATTTCCTGGGCAGACGGCGCTGTGGCCATGAAAGTCACCATGTCTCATTTTGCATTGCAGCAAAATCTCCAAAATAGCCCCTGCTAAAGGGGCAATGGCATTTCGGCCGGCTTCTCTGTATTGGTGCGGCTGGCATACAAGGTTGGAAGCCGCGCAAGCGCGCGCTTCGTAGAACACGCGGAGGAAACATGAATAAATTGATCTTGGCAGCGTCGATCGCGGTGCTCGCTTTGACCGGACCCGCACTGGCGGACGATCCGATCGTGATCAAATTCAGCCACGTGGTCGCGCCGAATACGCCGAAGGGCTTGGCCGCCGACAAGTTCAAGGAATTGGCTGAGAAGTACACCAACGGCAAGGTCAAGGTCGAGGTCTATCCGAACTCGCAGCTTTACAAGGACAAGGAAGAGCTGGAAGCGCTACAGCTCGGCGCAGTGCAGATGCTGGCGCCGTCGAACTCCAAGTTCGGCCCGATCGGCGTTAGGGAATTCGAGGTGTTCGATCTGCCCTATATCCTGCCGGACCTCAAGACACTGCGCAAAGTTACCGACGGTCCGCTCGGCGGCAAGCTGCTCAAGCTGCTCGATGCCAAGGGCATGACCGGTCTCGCTTATTGGGACAACGGCTTCAAGCAAATGAGCGCCAACAAGAAGCTGGTCAGCCCGGCGGACTACAAGGGCGTGAAATTCCGGATTCAGTCCTCCAAGGTGCTGGAGGCGCAATTCCGCGCGCTCGGTTCAATCCCGCAGGTGATGGCCTTCTCGGAAGTCTATCAGGCGCTGCAGACCGGCGTCGTCGATGGACAGGAAAACACCTGGTCGAACATGTATACCCAGAAGATGCATGAGGTGCAGAAGTACATCACCAACACCAATCACGGCTACATTGGTTACGTGGTGGTCACGAACAAGAAATTCTGGGACGGCCTTCCGGCCGACATTCGCGCTCAATGCGAAAAGGCCATGAAGGAGTCCACCGCCTACGGCAATGGACAGTCGGCCAAGGAAAACGACGACGCGCTCGCCGAGATCAAGAAAACCGGCAAGAGCGAAATTGTGACGCTGACGCCGGAGCAGGACGCGGCAATGCGCAAGGCGCTGGATCCGGTTTACAAGGATGTAGCATCGCGCGTCGGTCAGCCGCTGATCGACGAATTCCTCAGGGAGACGAGGGGCGCGACCAACTGAGAAGAAGCAACGATTAGCTTCACGCGGCGCGGAGGTTCGCAGACCGCTCGGGGGACGGCGATCGATCAACGGTCGTGCAAATGGGAATCGCAGGGCAGGCCGCCGTCAGTCAGACGGCGGCTTACTTTCAGGGGGAGTCATGTTTCTTCGCATCCTCGACAGGCTTGAGGAGATACTGATCGCGTCGCTGATGGCGGCCGCGACCTTCATCATCTTCCTTGCGGTCATGCACCGATACCTGATCGGCGTTCCCTTGCTCTATCCGCTGCTGTTTCCCATCAATCTGTCGTGGGCGCAGGAATTGTGCATCTACATGTTCGTGTGGGTGGCGAAGTTCGGCGCGGCCTATGGCGTGCGAACCGGCATCCACGTCGGCGTCGATGTCCTGGTCAATCAGCTCAGGTCGCCGTGGCGAAATATCGTTGTCTTGTTCGGACTGTTCTGCGGCGCTTTTTTCACGGCCGTGATCGGAACGATGGGTGCGAAATTCGTGATCGGGCTGATGTACACCGATCAGGTTTCCCCCGACCTCGAGATTCCAAGCTGGATCGTCTATCTCTGCATCCCGCTCGGCTCCTACCTGATGTGTTTCCGTTTTCTTCAGGTCGCGTTTGCCTTTTGGCGCACCGGTGAACTGCCGCACCACGATCACGCCCATGTCGAGGGCGTCGAGGTCGCAGAGCCCGGTATTGGCGCCGCCGAGGTCACGCGATGAGCAGTTTATTCATCTTCGGGCTGCTGATCGCATTGATGCTGACGGGCATGCCGATCTCGATCGCGCTCGGCATGACGGTTTTGACCTTCATCTACACCATGACCAACGTTCCGACCGAATCGGTGGCGCTGAAGCTGTTTACCGGGATCGACAATTTCGAGATCATGGCGATTCCGTTCTTTATTCTCGCCGGCAATTTTCTCACCCATGGCGGCGTCGCGCGCCGCATGATCAATTTCGCGACTTCCATGGTCGGACACTGGTATGGTGGCCTCGGCCTCGCCGGCGTGATGGCGTGCGCGCTGTTCGCCGCAGTGTCGGGATCGTCGCCGGCAACCGTGATCGCGATCGGCTCGATCATGCTGCCGGCCATGGTGCGCCAGGGATTCCCCAAGCGCTTCGGCGCCGGCGTCATCACCACATCCGGCGCGCTCGGAATCCTGATCCCGCCCTCGATCGTGATGGTGATCTATTGCGTGGCGACCGGCGGCAGCGTCGCGCTCGATCCCGCCGGCCATCGCGTCTCGTCGGCCTCGGTCGGACAGATGTTCATGGCCGGGGTCATTCCCGGGGTCATGCTGGCGACGCTGCTTGGGCTTACGACCTTTTATCGCGCGTGGAAGAACGACTATCCGAGACTTCCGCGCGCGAGCTGGACCGAGCGGTTCGTCGCGTTCCGCAAATGCATGTGGGGCCTGCTGCTGATCCTGATTGTGCTCGGCGGTATCTATGCGGGCCTGTTTACACCTACCGAAGCCGCAGCCGTCAGCGCGGTATATGCCTTCGTCATCGCGGTTTTCGTCTATCGCGACATGTCGCTCAAGGATGTGCCGAAGGTCCTGCTCGGCTCCGCCAATATGAGCGCGATGATTCTGTATATCATCACCAATGCGGTACTGTTCTCGTTCCTGATGGCGAACGAGAATATTCCGCAGCACATCGCCGCGTGGATCACATCGGTCGGTGTCGACTGGATCATTTTTTTGCTGATTGTGAACGTGCTGCTGCTATTGGCGGGCAATGTGATGGAGGCGTCCTCGATCGTGTTGATCATGGCCCCGATCCTGTTTCCGGTGGCGGTCAGGCTCGGGATTCACCCAGTGCATCTGGGCATCCTGATGGTCGTCAACATGGAAGTCGGGATGTGCCACCCGCCGGTGGGCCTCAATCTCTATGTGGCTTCCGGGATCGCCAAAATGGGCATCACCGAACTGACGATTGCGGTATGGCCGTGGCTTCTGACCATGCTGATCTTCCTCGGCATCGTCACCTACGTGCCGGAGATCTCGCTGTGGTTGCCGCGCGCGCTCGGCATGCTCTGAAAGATCGGCCGGCCTGGTCGTGACCAAGATCACATACCGCCGCATGAACCAAACCTAGCCTGCCCGCATCCAATCTCACGCCGAGATTTGTTGTGGGAGAGTTGCTATGAGCCCATTCAAGGCAACGTTATTGAGTGCTTGTGTTCTTGCCAGCCTGCTGGCGGTCGGCCCGGCACGGTCGGCGAATGCCCAGCGCACAGCGACCGAAACCGCCGCCGTGGATCAGTCGACGCCAGCGCAGGCGTCGGTCCAGAAATCCATCCAGGCGGAGCAGCGCGTCGCGCTGGTGATCGGCAATTCGAACTACCAAAACGTGACCCCGCTCTCCAATGCCGTCAATGATGCGAAGGCCATGGCCCGACTGCTCAATGCCGCGGGCTTCGAGGTTATTTCAGCGACCGATCTCCGTCAGAATGAGATGATTCAGGTCGTGCAGGATTTCTCCAGCCGGATCGCGGATCGCGGGCCGAACACCGTGGCGATGGTGTATTATGCCGGCCACGGCGTGCAGCTGGCGGGCGAGAATTTCCTCGTTCCCGTCGACGCCAGGATTTCCTCCGAGCCTGATCTGGTCAATGGGTCGGTCCGGCTCGTCGACGTGATGGCGACGCTGGAGGCAATCCCGAGCCGGATGCGGATCGCTATCCTCGATGCCTGCCGCAACAATCCTTTTCCTTCGCTCAACGAGGCGGGACGCGGACTTGCGATCGTCGACGCGCCGAACGGCTCGATCGTCGCCTATTCGACTGCACCGGGCACCGAAGCGCTTGATGGCGACGGCGACCATAGTCCGTACACCGCTGCGTTCCTGCGGCTGGCGCATGAGAAAAACCTGCCGATCGAGCAATTGTTCAAGCGTATCCGTCTTGAGGTGAACAATTCAACCGATGGCAAGCAAACCCCCTGGGAAAGCTCGTCGCTGACCAGCGATTTCTACTTCTTTGGCGATACCGCGGTCGCAACAACCAAGGCGCCGGCGCTGGAGAAAACCGTCTATGCGGCGGAAAATCTTCCCTCTCGTGCCGCGCGCCAAGCCTATGACTACGTATTGGCTGAAAACTCCATCGAGCACTACCAGGAATTCATCCAGCTTTATCCGCGCGATCCGCTCTGCGACCGCATCCGCGCGTTGCTGGCGAGCCTCGTGCAGGCCAAGGCCTGGCACAATGCGGTGCTGGTAAATTCCTCCAGCGCGTACATATCGTTTTACGACAAGTTCTCGAACGGTCCCTATGCACAGAGTGCGTTGAAGCTGGCGGCGCAGCCGAAAATGGTTCCGCTTTCGCAGCCGACCCACATCATGGCGCCGCCTTCGGTCAAGCTCGGCAACGGCGGCGGCCAGATCGTCACGCTGCATCCTCCCGGCGCGAACACTTTGTCAGGGAACGGTAACGGTAATCTAGGCAAGATCGCCAATTTGCCGGCCGGTGGCCTCAAATCGGGTGCGCTGCAGAATTCGAAGCTCGATCGGGGGGTACTCGACCATTGGCCGGCGAAGTCGTTCTCGCAAGCTCGCGTTAATCGTCCGGCGCGCCTATCGCGCTCCGGCGGGTTGCCGAGAGGCGGCGGGCGCAACTTCCGCTTTGCTTCGACGCAGCCTCGTGGATTTGCGTTTCGACCGTCGTTTCACTCGGGTGGCGGGTTTGGTGGGGGTGGGTTCGGACGACGATGAGCATTGCCCCCGCCCGTCATCATTCTGTACAAGACGGGCTTTCTCCCATCGCAAGGCCAGCCGAAGGCAGACACGGCGTTCGGCTGGCGGTTTTCGATGTCTGCTCTGGTTAACGCAACGTCGCGGCCAAGATTACATCTTGGTAACGAAGCCGATCTGTCCAATCTGTAAGTTGATCGCAGACGTGACCGCGCTCATCCTAAGGCAACCTTTCAAAGGAGGGTTCGCATGAGGAAGTTTGCTATCGCCGGCATCGCGGCGCTCGCCATCGCCGCTTCGACCGCGGTATATGCCCAGCACCGTCAGTGGTTTTACCACCACGTGCGGATGAGCCCGGAAGACCGCGCAGCCCTTACCGACGCGCGGATCGCCGCCGTTAAGGCCGGCCTGAAGCTTAACCCCGATCAGGAAAAGCTGTGGCCGCCGGTCGAGGCCGCGGTGCGGGATTTCGCCAAGTTGCGGATGGATCGCGCCAATGCGCGGATGAACGCCAAGCCGGATGATTCCCAGGATGCGCAAAAGCCCGACGATCCGGTGGCGCGGCTGCGCGATCGCGCCGACGCCATGGCGGGTACCGCGGCGGCGATGAAGCGTATCGCGGACGCGGCTGATCCGCTCTACAAGACCCTCGACGACGGCCAGAAACGCCGCCTCGCCATCCTGACCCATATGGACGGCCGGTTCGGCGGCGGCTGGCGGCATCATGGCTTCATGCGTGGGATGGACCGCGATGACGGCGGCCCGGGACGCGGCTACGACCGGGATGATGGGCAAGGCGATCATGGTGGCAGGGGCGGTCCAGAGCGGCTCTAGTCTAGTCGCACCAATCCGCAAGCCAAACGCGATAAGGCCGCTGGATTCCGGCGGCTTTTCGTTTTCCCTTTCAGCGGGTTATGCGGGTGAAAATCCGGGTCCCCTTGCTGGACATCGAGGGAGCGCTTTGCTAAACGACGCCCTCTTGCGAAGGCTTTTCCCGGGCCGGTTCCGGGCGCATAGCTCAGTTGGTAGAGCAGATGACTCTTAATCATCGGGTCCCAGGTTCGAGCCCTGGTGCGCCCACCAAGCTTTTCAAGGGCTTAGCTAAACCATAGCGAGAACGTCATCGCCTTGAGCGTCGTGGCGCTCAAGGAAGGCGGCTTCGGCAAGTTCGAGCACCACAGGGAGGTGTCACCCGTCGACTCCCAAACGATCATTCGGCAAAACCGCGACACGCTCTATTCGGCTGCGGTGTTCGATCTCGACGCCGACCGGTAACTCTCACGCTTCCCGATCCCGGCAGGCGTTTCATGTCCCTGCAAGTCATCAATCAGGACATGTATTCACCTCCGGCAGATTACGCGCCGATCAAGCGCACCTACACCCGAAAGGGGGTCGGCACGCGCTATGTGATCGTCGGCGTCCGGACGCTGCTCGATCCTAACGATCCGGCCGATGTGAAGCACGCGCTCCAGGATGCGCTCCGCGTCGAACAGAAATCTCTCGGCAAACTTGAAATGCCCAAATGGGACCCGGTCAGCCAAAAGAAGGTGCGTGAAGCGCTTATCGTGCTGGGCACCACATTGTCTGACACAAGCCGCGCCTTCGGCACCAAGGATCAGGTCGATCCAATCCAGCATCTCATCTCCGCTGCGACGACCTGGGGCGGCAATCCCCGAAAGGACGCCATGTATCTGAACTTCACCCCGCCGAAGAACGACGGCAAGAGTGTCTATAAGCTCAACGTCAAGGACGTGCCGGTCGATGGCTTCTGGTCGATCAGCCTCTACAACGCCGATGGGTATTTTCAGAAGAACGATCTCAACGCCTATTCCCTCAACAACATCACCTCCAAGAAGAGCGCGGACGGCTTGGTCGCGATCCAGTTCGGTGGCTGCGACGGCAAGATCCCCAACTGCCTGCCGATCATGAATGGCTGGAACTACACGGTGCGGCTCTATCGCCCGCGTGCTGAAATCCTGAATGGCGAATGGAAATTTCCACAGGCACAGGCCGTAAATTAATGTTGTTCAATGTCTGCTTGTGGCACCTTTGAGACCTGCCGACGGATTCCGGGAATGTCTCTTGACTGGGGTAGACCAGAAGTGGCCCGCCGAGGGTCGAAACGGCCATTCTTCCCGCAAGTGGCAAGACCTAACGGGCACATTCCTTGACGGCAAAAAGTCGCCACCGGCCGTGGACGCCCTTGAGGACATGAGAACCTCGATCCGAGCATTCCACTCTCGATCCGGCGCGGGCGGCTGCTAACCTGCCCTCAAAAACAAAAAAAGGGCGGCTCGAAGAGCCGCCTTCTTCTCCTTCGCTGTGTCGAAGGTGATTACTGGCAGAGATTTCGCCGGCCGTCCTGGCCGCGGAACGTGGTGCCGGGCGTACAGGCAAGGCCGTTGTGGGCAGCGTAGGTCTTCCAGTCGCGGCCACCATAGCCATAGCCGTAATAGTTATTGTAGCTGTTGTCCCAGGCGCGGAATGGGGCAGTCGCGATCGCGCCCGCAGTCGCGACGGCGCCGCCGACGACGTTGCCCACCACGTTACCGGGCCCGGCAGCCCTGTGTTCGGCCCTCGCGCTCGTCAAAGCGGCGTTGGCGTTGCGGAACCGTTCGCTGCGATAGGCCACGTGACGCTGAATGTGACGCTGGTCTTTGGCGACAATTCCGGGCGCCTTAGCCTTGGCGAGAGTTTTAGGCCCCTTGGTCGGGCAATTGCTGCCCACGCAGTTAGCCTGATTGTCCTTAGCACCCTTGGCCATCGTACCCTTGGCCATTGCGGGGCTCGCCAGCACGGCGGCGACAATGGCCGCGGTGCCGAGGATCGCAAGACTCGTAGTCTTCAGTCTCGTCATAGGGACGCCTCCTTTTTTGTGATTTGTGACCGGGAGCAAGCGCGGGGAACCGGCGGATGTTCCGCCTCCTGTTCTCAAACCGATGTGATCGGGCAATTCCTGTTGCGTGCGCGGTCAAGCTCGGGTGAAGTTCCGGGGAACCGAGCCGTCATGAGGCATCGCTTCGCTGGGTTTGCCGCCCTTCCGCTGCAGGATCCACAAGCTGCAGCAAAGGAATTGGAACGGGCTTCAACAGCTTGGCCTGAAGGGCGCGCTAGTCAGTGCTCATACCCAGGGCCGATATCTCGACGATCCCGCCCTGCGAGTGCTCTGGGAATACGCCTCGGGCCTTGATGTGCCGCTTTACCTGGCGTCGATGCTCCCCACGTCTTGTCAGGACACCCCGAACTCACTGGCCCAATGTGGAGCTGGAGCAATGACACGGCTTCGCATGTCTTGCGGTTAGTGTTCAGCAAGGTCTTCGACGACTTTCCTGAATCGAAGTTGATGGTCGGGCACATGGGCGAGGGCTTGCCCTATGTCCTCTGGCGGCTGGACTCGCGTTGGGCATGGCACAATCACCATGGCATCGAGTTGGCCCGCAACAAGCCATCGGATTACATTCGACACAATCTGTACATCACGACTAGTGGAGTCTGCGACGTCCCACCGCTGCTCTGCGCATTGCTGTTGGCTCGGACCACATCCTCTTTGCTGCGGACTACCCGTTCGAGGATTTGCGGACAGCGACCGCCGGAGCGCCCCGATTAGCGAGGGCGACCGCGCGAAGATCGCTCACGGTAACGCCGAGCGGCTGCTCCGCCTGTAGGCGCGAAGGCGGTGCGTACCTTCGACGAACTAACTGACGCTGCAGTGCATGAGTCTGGAAGTGGCCCAAATGCGAAGTGCCGCGATGTCTGCTGTGCCACCGCTATTGGGGGTAAAGCGGGCGTATCGCGGACATCGCATTTCAGTAGCGAATGACCCAAAGCGGCCGCCCTTTGAACGTTGGTTTAAACCGGTAAGATGCGCGTTCTGAACCTAATGCGAGGTGCAAACGGCGCCTGGTCTGGCGAACCTTCGCCACTCTAAAGAAACACCTCGGGCGGCACTCCGAGCAGGATCTGCCCGACCGACTCGAAATGGGCGCCGCGTGCCTGGATCTGCTGCGAGAGCGTGTGCATGTCGCGGAAGCGGCGCTCAAACGGGCTGCCCGGGAAGATCGCGTCGACGCCCGCTCCCTTGTAGGCGAAGTCTGCCACCTCGGTCGCGCCTTGGATCGCGTTGGTGCAGGCGAGCCGCACGCGGGCCCGATCGGCTACCTCGATCGGCGCCACGTCGTCGGCATGCGCGTAGATCGTGGTGAGCGTCTCGATCAGGTAGGCGCGTGCCGAGCCAAGCCGCGCCTCCGCGCGCGCCACGTCGGCCTGCACGACCGCGTTGTCGGCGAGCCGGGCCAGGTTGCGCGGCGCCTTGCGGGACGCCAGCGTGATGAACTCGGACAGCATCGCGCGCGCGATGCCAAACCCCACAGCGGCGACCCCGGTCGCGTAGAGGCCCTGCATGGTGAAGGCATAGAGCGGGCCGCGCTCGTGGCGCAGCGTCGGGTCCTCGCGTGTGGTGCTGAACGCCTCGGATACGAATATGTCGTTGACGCAATAGGAGTCCGACGCCGTGCCGCACAGCCCGATCGTCCGCCAGGTGTCGAGCAGGGTCGCCTCGCTCGCCGGAAACAGGAGCGTGCGAACCGTGGGCCGGCCGAAGCGGTTGAGCCGCAGCGCGCCGTCCGCTTCGAGCACATGGCAGTGCGCGCCCATCCAACGGGCCTGCCGGCAGCCGCTGGCGAAATCCCACTTGCCGGTCAGGCGATAGCCTGCGTCAACCGCGCTCGCGCGCGAAGCGTTTGGAGGTCCCCAGGCCACGATGCTGCGCGGATCAGCGAAGATGGCGTGATTGACCGCAGGCTCCAGATAGGCGGCGATCAGGGCGGAACTGTTGGCGACGAATACGTTCCACGCGACCGAGGCGTCGTGCTGGGCGAGCTCTTCGATCGCCGCCACGTAGACCGCAGGCTGCGTCTCTTCGCCGCCCGCCGAGCGCGGCAGCAGCATGCGAAACAGCCGCGAGTCATGGAGCCGCCCCAGCAACGCCTCGGGGATGCGCCGCGTGCGCTCGATCTCGTCGGCCGCGGCGGCGATCTCTGCCCCGAGCTCGCGGGCGCGGGCGACCGGGTCTGGACGGCTCTGGATGTCCATGCGCCACCTCAAGTTGGCAGGCCATTGCGACCGACCGCCCGGGCGCTGTCAAGCGTCTCGTCGGCAGAGTCAAGTCGTTGCTGGGGCGGTCAATACGAGAGCTGGTTCAACACAGCGGAACGCGCTCTAGCAGCGCTCGGCGCCGCAGCGGCCGCAAAACCGCTCGCGCATCTGCG
>WNGI01005051.1_pt1 | contig 14456 bp, 15 predicted proteins | sample 5400621 | NCBI WGS metagenome assembly WNGI01 (sample SAMN13153374, study PRJNA577476) | soil metagenome | isolation source: 20 cm soil or saprolite under Garry oak tree replicate 1 | place: USA:California | collected 2016-06-15 | reverse complement strand
AGGGCGTGCCTGCGACGGCATCGTCCGCCGGGAAATTGGGGTGGTACCGCGGGTGGCGCATCAGGCCTCCCGTCCCGAGAGGACGGGAGGTTTTATGTTTTTGGGGACCGAGGAGGCAGGGACATGATCGTCGTCATGGGGCCCGGACATACCCGGCCGCAGCTGGATGCGGTCATCGCCAAAATCGAAGAGGCGGGCCTGCGCGGGCAGATCAGCGAAGGGGTGGAGCGCATCGTGGTCGGCGTCGTCGGCGACAGCCATTCGAAGGAACTCCTGCGCGAGCGCATCGAGGCGATGCCCGGGGTGGAGAACGTCGTCCGCATCCTGCAGCCGTACAAGCTCGTCAGCCGGGAGTTTCACGGGGGCGGCGATTCGACCGTGTGGGTGCGGGACGTGGCGATCGGTGGAGGCCGGGTGGTCGTGATCGCCGGCCCCTGCTCCGTGGAGAGCCGCGAGCAGGTCCTCCGGACCGCGCACGCCGTGAAGTCGGCTGGGGCGCAGCTGCTCCGCGGCGGCGCCTTCAAACCGCGGACCTCGCCCTACTCCTTCCAGGGACTCGAGGAGGAGGCCCTGCGGATCCTCGTGGAGGCGCGTGAGGCCACCGGACTCCCGATCGTCACCGAAGCGATGGACGCTCGGCAGCTCGAGATGGTGGTCAAGTACGCGGACATGGTGCAGATCGGCGCCCGGAACATGCAGAACTACACCCTGCTCAGGGACGCGGGCCGGGCGGGGCACCCGGTGATGCTCAAGCGCGGGCCGAGCGCGACCATTGAAGAATGGCTGCTCGCGGCCGAGTACATCATGGCCGAAGGCAACCCCCACATTGTGCTGTGCGAGCGCGGCATCCGGACATTCGAGACCTACACGCGCTTCACGCTGGACCTCAACGCGGTGCCGGTCCTCAAGCGGCTCACGCACCTGCCGGTCCTCGTCGATCCCTGCCACGGGACCGGGAAGTGGGAACTCGTGACCCCGATGGCCCGGGCCGCGGTGGCCGCGGGCGCCGACGGGCTGCTGGTGGAGGTGCACCCTGAGCCCGACCGGGCGCTGAGCGACGGGCCACAGCAGCTGACCCCGGAGAACTTCGCGGTGATGATGCAGGAGCTCGATGCGGTCGCCCTCGCCGTCGGCCGCCGCGCCTGACGGACGAGCGCTCGTGCCGACGCAGATGTTTGACCGGGTGACGATCGTCGGGGTGGGCCTGATCGGCGGCTCCCTCGGAATGGCGCTCCGCGCGCGCGGGGTGGCCCGGGAGGTCGTGGGGGTGACGCGCGTGGAGGCATCGATCGTCTCCGCGCGGGCGGCGCGCGCGATCGATCGGGGGACCGTCGATCCGGCCGCGGGGGTCGCGGGCGCCGACCTGGTCGTCCTGGCCGTCCCTCCGGACCAGGTGGTTCCGATGGCGCGCCGGGTGGCGCCGCACCTCCAACCGGGCGCGCTCCTGACCGACGTCGCGAGCGTCAAAGCGGAGATCGTGGGGTCGATTGAGGCGCTCCTGAGACCCGGAGGCGGCCCGGCGTTCGTCGGGGGCCACCCCATGGCGGGAAACGAGGGGCAGGGCGTCGCCGCCGCCTCACCCGACCTGTTTGAGGGGACGGTGTACCTCATGACGCCGACGCCGCGAACGCCCCGCGGCTCGGTGGAGCGCCTGGCCGGGCTGGCGCGGGCGCTCGGGGCGATCCCGCTGGAAGCGGAGCCGGCCGAGCACGACCGGATGGTGGCGCTGGTCAGCCACCTTCCGTACCTGGTCGCGGCGGCCCTGATGGGGGCCGCAGGCGCCGCGGGTCCGGCGGCGGGCCCCTCGCTGCTCGGGGCGACCCGGGTGGCGGGCAGCCCGGTGGCGATGTGGGCGCAGATCTGCCGGCTGAACCGGGAGCCGATCCAGGAGGCGCTGGGCGCGTTCCGGAAAGAACTCGACCGCCTCGAAGCGGCGATCACAGATGGGGACCGGCTCGACGCCCTGCTCGAGGCCGCGCGCCGGGCCCGGCTCCGGCTGGGCGCGCCCTCGAAAGGGTCGGGGAAGGGATAGCGGGGGATCCGATGGCCAAGGCGCTTGTCCTGGAACCCGGGACTCAGGAATTCGATCGCCGGGCGCGCGAGGGGAACCTCGTGCCCGTCTCCTGCGAGGTCGTCGCGGATCTCGAAACGCCGATCTCAGCCTATCTGCGCCTGCGCGATCTCCCTCGGCCCTTCCTGCTCGAGAGTGTGGAGGGCGGATCGAAGGTGGCGCGCTACTCGTTCCTCGGCGCGCAGCCGCGTCTGACCCTCAGAGCGTCCTCGGCCGGCGTGGAGGTGATCGAGGGCGGCGCGGCCCGCCGCGTCTCCGGCGATCCTCTCGCGGCCGCGCGCGCAGTGCTGCAGCGCTACCGGCCGGTGGTGGATCCCACGCTCCCCCGATTCTCCGGAGGGCTGATCGGTTACTTCGGGTACGATCTGATCCGATCGATCGAGCACCTCCCGAATCAACCCCCCGACGACCGCCGCCTTCCGATCCTCAGCCTCGACCTGGCCGACACCGTGATGATCTTCGACCACCTCCGGCACCGCATCCGGGTCGTGGCGAACGCGGACGTGGAAGAGGGCGCGGAGCGCGCCTATCGCGGCGCGGTCCAACATGACCCGCGAGCAGTACGTGGCGGCCGTCGGCCGCTGCAAGGAGTACATCTACGCCGGGGACGCCTTCCAGATCGTGCTCTCGCAGCGGTTCGCCACGGAGATCGGCGCGCTCGATCCGTTTGCGATCTACCGGGCGCTGCGGATGATCAACCCGTCCCCGTTCATGTTTTTCCTGGAGGGGGAGGAGGCGACGCTCGTCGGCGCGTCCCCGGAGCTGCTCGTCCGGCTCGAAGGGGACCTCGTCGAGATGCGGCCGATCGCCGGCACGCGGCGCCGCGGCCTCACGCAGGACGAGGACCGCCGGCTGGCCGACGAGATGCTGGCCGACGAGAAGGAGCGCGCGGAACACGTCATGCTGGTCGACCTGACCCGGAACGATATCGGCCGGATCGCGCGGTACGGCACGGTCCAGGTGTCGGAGCTGATGGCGGTCGAGCGCTACTCGCACGTCATGCACATCGTCAGCCACGTCCAGGGCCGGCTCGTTCCCGGCCGGGACGCCTTCGATGTCCTGCGGGCCGTGTTTCCGCACGGCACCGTGAGCGGCGCCCCCAAGGTGCGGGCCATGCAGATCCTCGACGAGCTCGAGCCCACCTCGCGCGGGCCGTACGCCGGGGCCGTCGGCTACGTGGGATTCGGCGGGGCGCTCGACACCTGCATCGGCATCCGGATGCTCACGATCCGCGACGGCGTCGCCTACGCCCAGGCCGGAGGCGGGATCGTCGCCGACTCCGATCCCTCGGCTGAATACGACGAGACGATCAACAAGGCCAAAGTGCTGATCCGCGCGATCGAGACGGCGGGGCGGGGATTGTAGCCCATGATCCTGGTAATCGATAACTACGACTCGTTCACGTACAACCTCGTGCAGTACCTCGGGGAGCTCGGGGAGGAGCCTCGCGTCTTCCGCAACGACGCGATCACCGTCGAGGAGATTGCCGCGCTCGCCCCGGAGGCGGTGGTGATTTCGCCTGGGCCGTGCACCCCGGCCGAGGCCGGGGTCAGCAGTCCGAGCGTCGCCCAGCTGTGCGGCCGGATTCCGATCCTCGGCGTCTGCCTGGGCCACCAGTGCATCGGCGCGGCGCTGGGCGCGCCGGTGGTCCGCGGCCGCGCCCCGGTTCACGGCAAGACCTCGCGGATCCACCACGACGGCCGGACGATCTTTCAGGGACTCCCCACCCCGCTGGTGGGCACGCGCTACCACTCGCTCATCATCGATGAGGCCGGGCTGCCGGCATGCCTCGAGGTCTCGGCGCGGACCGAGGACGGGGTCGTCATGGGCCTGCGCCACCGCACAGCCCTCGTGGAGGGTGTGCAGTTCCACCCCGAGTCCGTCCTGACCGAGCACGGCCGCGCGATCCTCAAGAACTTCTTGACCCTGGCCCGCGGGGCGGGCTCCGGCGCCCCATCTGCGGCCCCGGGCGCTTCCGGCACGGCGCCGGCGGCCGGGGCGCCGTCCAACGCGATGCCATCGATTCGGGGGGAGGGATAGCGATGGCGCTCAGGCCGGCAATCTCCAAGGTCGCCGCCCACCAGACGCTCACCGAGGCCGAGGCGCACGAGGCGATGGGCCGCATCATGGACGGCGAGGCCACGCCGGCGCAGATCGCGTCCTTCATCACCGCCCTCGCCATGCGCGGGGAGACGGTGGAGGAGATCACCGGGTTCGCCCGCGCGATGCGCGAGCACGCCGTCACGATCTCTCCCCAGGCCGACCACCTGGTCGACATCGTGGGCACCGGCGGCGACCGGCTCAACACCTTCAATATCTCCACCACCTCGGCGTTCGTGATCGCGGGGGCGGGCGGGCATGTCGCCAAGCACGGCAACCGGGCGGCCAGCAGCAAGTGCGGGAGCGCCGACGTCCTGGAGGCGCTGGGCGTCAACCTCGGGGCGCCCCCCGAGGTCGTGCAGGCGTGCGTCGAGGAGGTCGGGTTCGGGTTCATGTTCGCGCCCCACTTCCATCCGGCGTTCAAACACGCGCTGGCGCCGCGCCGCGAGATCGGCATCCGCACGGTTTTCAACATACTCGGGCCCCTGACCAACCCCGCGCGGGCGAGACGGTACCTGCAGGGCGCCCCGAGCGCCGCGTACACCGAGCTCATGGCGCGGGTACTGTCGGCGCTGGGCGCCGACCGGGCCTTCGTGGTCCACGGCCAGGACGGCATGGATGAGATCTCTTTGTGCGCCCCGACCCAGGTCTCCGAGGTCGCCGACGGCGCCGTCCGCACGTACACCATCGCTCCCGAGGAGTTCGGCTTCCGCCGTGCGGCCCTCGAGGACCTCCGCGGCGGGACTCCCCAGGAGAACGCCGAGATCTGCGTGAGCGTCCTGCGGGGGGAGCAGGGGCCCCGGCGGGACATTGTCCTACTGAACGCCGGCGCCGCGCTGGTGGCGGCCGGAGTGGCCGGGACGATCAAGGATGGGGCGGCCCGGGCCGCCCGCAGCATCGACTCGGGCGAGGCCTACGCCAAACTCGAAGCGCTCCGGCTCAAGACGAAGTTTGCGTAACGCGCCGCGGCGACCTGAGACATGGCGTTCCCAGGAAGCGTGACCGGTCTGTGAGGAACAACCAGGGCACGGGGGCGAAGGCGGGTGGGATCCTGGGCGCGATCGTCGCGCACAAGCGCGAAGAGCTCGCCGACCGGCGGCGCCGCGTTCCGCTCGGCGAGGTGCGCCGCCGGGCCACCGAGACCGATTCCCCGCGGCCGTTTCTGTCCGCGCTCCAGGGGATCCCCGGGGCCGGCGGGACCGCAGCGGCCGGAAGGCCGGGGATCCGCCTCGTCGCGGAAGTGAAGGGCGCGTCGCCGTCCGCCGGCACGATCCGGGCGGCGTTCGACCCCGCCGCGGTCGCGCGCGGGTACGAGCGCGCGGGTGCGGCGGCGATCTCGGTTCTCACCGACGTCCGGTTCTTTCAGGGATCGGACGCGCACCTCACCGAGGTCCGCGGGGCGGTCCGGGTCCCGGTACTGCGCAAGGACTTCATCGTGGATCCCTACCAGGTCTACGAGGCGCGCGCGCTCGGCGCCGACGCCGTGCTCCTGATCGTGGCGAGCCTGCCCCCCGCCGCGCTGGCGGATCTGCAGGCGCTCGCGCACGAGCTCGGCATGGCCGCGCTCGTCGAGGTGCACACCGAGGCCGAGTGTGCCCGAGCGCTCGAGGCCCGCGCCCCGCTCGTCGGGATCAACAACAGGAACCTGGACACGCTGGCGACGACCCTGGACGTCTCGCGGCGCCTGCGGCCCCGCATTCCGGAGGGGGTCACCGTCGTCGCCGAGAGCGGGATCGAGGAGCGCGACCAGGTGGTCGAGATGGAGCGGCTGGGGATGCACGCGGTGCTCGTCGGCACCGCGCTGATGCGGGCGCCGGATCCGGCGGCCCGCGTGCGCGAATTGTTGGGGATCGCGGGATGATGCGGCCGGTCCGCCACGGGCCGGCGCATGCGGGAGGGACTATGGCGGGGAGCACAGCAGCGACGCAGACGCAGGCCGCCCATCCGGGACGCGCCGCCGGGCGCAAGAAAGGCCGTCTCCTCACGGGGGATCGCCCGACGGGCAGGCTCCACGTGGGCCACTACGTCGGATCGCTCGAGAACCGCCTCCGGATGCAGGAGGAATACGAATGCTTCTTCCTCATCGCCGACTATCATGTGCTCACGACCGGCGCGGAGAAGACGCGGGAGATCGCGGGCAATATCCGTGAGCTGGTGCTCGATTATCTGAGCGTCGGCATCGACCCGGCCAAGAGCACCATCTACCTGCAGTCGCTGGTGCCGGAAGTGGCGGTGCTCCACCTCATTTTCTCCATGCTCACCACGGTCCCGCGTCTCCAGCGCGTGCCGACCCTCAAGGAAGTGATGCGGGACCTCAAGCTCGAGACCGCGTCGCTCGGCCTGCTCTCCTACCCGGTCCTCCAGGCCGCCGATATCCTGATGGTGCGCGCCGACGTGGTGCCGGTGGGGAAGGACCAGGCCAGCCATCTCGAGGTCACCCGCGAGATCGCCCGGCGGTTCAACGAGCAGTACGGGGAGGTGTTCCCGGAGCCCCGGACCCTGACCGGCCGCGTGGGCACGCTCGTGGGCACCGACGGCCAGGCCAAGATGAGCAAGTCGCTCGACAACGCGATCTATCTCTCCGACGACGCCGCCACCGTGACGCGGAAGGTCGGCAAGATGTACACCGATCCGACCCGGATCCATCCGACCGACCCCGGCCACGTCGAGGGCAACCCGGTCTTCATCTACCACGACGCCTTCAACCCGAACCGGGCCGAGGTGGAGGACCTGAAAGAGCGCTACCTCAAGGGCACCGTGGGGGACGTCGAGGTGAAGCAGCGGCTCGCCCGCGCCCTCAACGAGTTTCTGGACCCGATCCGCGAGCGCCGCGCCCGGTTCGCCGCCGAGCCACGGCGCATCGAGGAGGTCATCATCGCGGGGAGCCGCGCGGCGCGCCGGGAGGCGCAGGAGACCCTGCACCTGTGCCTGGAGCGGATGGGGATGGACTACTTCCGGGCAATCCGCGAGGAAGCGTAGCCGGCTGCCGACGATGGTCCGGGTCAAGATCTGCGGGATCAAGCGCCTGGAGGATGCTCTGGCGGCCGTGGAGGCCGGGGCCGACGCCATCGGGCTGAACTTCTGGCGGCCTGGCCGGCGGTACGTGGCGCCCGAGACGGCCCGGGTCATCGCCCGCTCGTTGCCGCCGTTCCTGACGCGGGTGGGGGTCTTCGCCGATGAGGATCCCGAGACGATCCGCAAGATCGCCGACCTCTGCGGCCTCGACGCGCTGCAGCTCCACGGGTCGGAGAGCCCGGAGTTCTGCCGGCAGTTCGACCGGCCGGTGATCAAGAGCATCAAGGTCCGGGGTCCCGAGAGTCTGGAAGGTCTGGCCCGCTATCGTGTGGCCGCGTTCCTGCTGGACACGCACGTGCCGGGGGAGATGGGGGGCACCGGACGTCCCTTCGACTGGTCCCTGGCCACGCGGGCGAAGGCGGCGGGGCCGGTGATCTTGTCCGGAGGGCTCACCCCCGAGAACGTGGGCGACGCGATCCGGGCGGCGGTCCCGTATGCCGTGGACGTCGCGAGCGGCGTGGAGACCGGCGGCCAGAAAGATCCGGCGAAGATCCGCGCGTTCGTTGCCCGAGTGCAGGAGTGGAATGCCGCGGAGGTGCGACGATGACGGTCCACCCAGGAACGGAGACCCGTGCCCGGGGGCGGTTCGGCGCGTACGGCGGCCGCTACGTGCCGGAGACGCTGATCCCGGTGCTCGACGAACTGGAAGCCGCGTACACGGCCGCGGTCGCTGACCCCGCGTTTACCGCCGAGGTCCGCCGGTACCTGGGCGATTTCTGCGGGCGGCCGACCCCGCTCTACTTCGCCCGGCGGCTGACCGAGGCCCTCGGCGGCGCGCGGATCTATCTGAAGCGCGAGGACCTCCTGCACACCGGGGCCCACAAGATCAACAACACGATCGGCCAGGTGCTCCTCGCCCTCCGCATGGGCAAGCGCCGGATCATCGCCGAGACCGGCGCGGGCCAGCACGGGGTGGCGACGGCCACCGCGGCGGCCGCGTTTGGACTGCCGTGCGACGTGTACATGGGGACGGAAGACATGGAGCGCCAGGCCCTCAACGTCATTCGCATGCAGATCCTGGGGGCCCGCGTCATCCCCGTCGACTCCGGCAGCCGGACGCTCAAGGACGCCATCAGCGAGGCGCTGCGCGATTGGGTCACCAACGTCGACACGACCCTCTACGTCCTCGGGTCCGTCGTCGGGCCGCACCCCTACCCCATGATCGTCCGGGACTTCCAATCGGTGATCGGCCGGGAGGTGCGAGAGCAGGTGCGGGCGGCGGAGGGCCGGCGGCCGGACTGCCTGGTCGCCTGCGTCGGGGGCGGGAGCAACGCGATGGGGCTGTTCCATCCATTTAAAGACGACCTCGATGTCGCACTGGTCGGCGTCGAGGCCGGAGGATTGGGGCTCGCCGCGGGGCGGCACGCCGCAACGCTGTGCGCCGGCGCCCCGGGGGTCCTCCACGGCGCGATGAGCTACCTGCTGCAGGACGCCGACGGGCAGGTGCTCTCCACGCACTCCGTCTCCGCCGGGCTCGACTACCCCGGGGTCGGCCCCGAGCACGCGTACTTCAAGGACACCGGCCGGGCCACGTACGTCTCGGCGACCGACGCCGAGGCGCTTGAGGGGTTTCACCTCCTCTCCCGCGCCGAGGGGATCATCCCCGCGCTCGAGCCCGCCCACGCCGTCGCCCACCTCCGCACCCTCGCGCCGCGGCTCGGTCCCGACAAGGTGGTCGTCCTCGGCCTCAGCGGGCGTGGCGACAAGGACGTGGATACGATCGCGAAAACAATGGGCGCACGTTCGTGATGTCGCCGACCGCCGGCAACCGGCTCGCCCGGACGCTGGCGGACCTGCGCGCGCGGGGCCGCCGCGCCCTCATCCCGTACGTGATGGCGGGCGATCCGGACCTCCGGACGACGGGGCAGTACGTGGACGTGCTGGTGGCCTCGGGGGCCGACGCGGTCGAGCTGGGCATCCCGTTTAGCGATCCGATCGCCGACGGCCCCATCAATCAGCGCGCCGGGCTCCGCGCGATGGCGCACGGCATGGGCCTCGATGCGGCCCTCGACCTGGTGGCCCGGCTTCGCGAGCGCACCCAGATCCCGCTCGCCTTCATGACCTACTACAACCTCATCCTCAGGCACGGACTCGAGGCCTTCTGCCGGGCCGCCACGGCCGCCGGGCTGGACGGCCTGATCGTCGCCGACCTGCCCCCCGAAGAGGGCGGGGATCTCATGGCCGAAGCCCGCCGGGTGAACCTCGCCACGGTCTTCCTTCTCGCCCCCACCAGCACCGAGGAGCGGATCAAGGCCGTCGCCGCCGCGTCCACCGGGTTCGTCTACTGCGTCTCCCGGACCGGCGTCACCGGCGTGCGCGACGAGCTGCCCGAAGGGGTGCGGGACCTGGTCCAGCGGATCAGGCGCCAGACCCAGACCCCCGTCTGCGTCGGGTTCGGCATCAGCCAGGCGGCCCAGGCGCGCGAAGCGGCGGCGGTGGCCGACGGCGTGATCGTCGGCAGCGCCATCGTGAAGTTGATCGAGGAGGCCCCCCAGGCGCTCGACCGGATCGCAGCGTTCGTGCGCGGCCTCCGTGCCGCGATCGACCAGCACTGAGGGCGTTGACAAGGTCCCAAACGGGCACATACGTTGTAGGGGAGCGGGTGACCCGCCGGCAGTCTGAGCGTCCGCCGCGTGGCATCGCCGCCGGAGCTCACTAAGGAGGGACAGGGCTCGTGCAGAAGCCGACGGGCAGTCCTGTGCCGGTCAGTGAAGGGCTGGAGGGCGTCGTCGTCTCCGAGAGCCGCATCTGCTTTGTAGACGGCCTCGAAGGGCGGCTCCTCTACCAGGGATACGACATCCACGACCTCGCGCAGCGCGCCACCTTCGAGGAAGTGGCGTATCTGCTCTGGCACGGTGATCTGCCCACCCGGGCGCAGCTCGACCAGCTGAACCGCGACCTGGTCCGCGCGCGGGCGCTGCCCGAGCCGGTCCACCGGGCGCTGGACGGTCTGCCGCACGACGCGCTCCCGATGGACGTCCTCCGCACCGCGGTCTCGGCCCTTGGGCTCTACGACCCGGACGCGCGGGACAACTCCACCGCCGCCAACGTCCGGAAGTCGGTTCGCCTCACCGCCCAGATCGGCACGGTCGTCGCCGCGATCGGGCGGATCCGGGCCGGGCAGGCCCCGGTGGCACCCGATCCGCAGTTGAGCCACGCCGCCAACTTCCTCTACATGCTGTGGGGGAAGCGGGCCGATCAGGAGAGCGTCCGGGCCGTCGACATCGCCCTGGTCCTGCACGCCGACCACGAGCTCAACGCCAGCACCTTCTCCGCCCGGGTCACCGCCGCCACGCTCGCCGACATGCATTCGGCGATCACCTCCGCGATCGGCACGCTCAAGGGCCCGCTCCACGGCGGAGCCAACGAGAGCGTGATGCGGATACTCCTCGAGATCGGGCAGCCGGCGAAAGTGATTCCGGCGATCGCGGCAATGCTCGCCGCCAAGAAGAAGATCCCAGGATTCGGCCACCGGGTGTACCGAACCGAGGATCCCAGAGCTACGCACCTCCGGCAGATGTCGGAGACGCTCGGCCGCCAGCACGGACAGCCCCAGTGGTATGAGATGTCCCGGGAGATCGAGCAGTACATGCTGCGCGAAAAGCGCATCTACGCGAACGTCGACTTCTACTCGGCATCGACGTACTACGCGCTGGGGATTCCGATCGACCTGTTCACCCCCGTCTTCGCGGTGAGCCGGATCAGCGGCTGGACGGCCCACGTCCTCGAGCAGTATGCCGATAACCGCCTGATCCGCCCCCGGGCCGAGTACGTGGGCCCGCGCAACCGCGTGTTTGTGCCCATCGAGCAGCGCGGCTAAGGAGAGAGACTGGCCATGCCCTTGGGCGACGTGCTGCACGCCATCAACCAATTGAAGGATGTGGCAGGAATTCTTGGAGTGCGCGATATTGTCGCTACGGTCAAATGTGAGCGCAGAGCACGAGACGGTACGACGCAGCGAGTCATCATCGAAATCTTCCATAGGACGCCTTCGCTCGCCAACCGGTATGAGATCCAAGCCAAAGTAGGCAGCAAGTCGGCAGCGGGGAAAGGCAACTCACTGGATGAGGCCCTGCGATCTGTGCACTGGCAAACTCTCGATTACGGATAGCAGGGCGTCATCCGATGATGTCTTCCCCGCCGTCCACACCGATCACGTTACCGGTGATCCATTCGGTCCCGGCAGCGCAGAGGCCCGCGATCGCGCGGGCCACATCCTGAGGAGTGGTGAGCCGTCTCGAGGGATTGCGCTTGAGCGCGGTCTCCGCGATGATCTCGTGCCCCGGGATCTTCCTGAGCGCTGGGGTGTCGGTCACCCCTGCGCGGATGGCGTTCACCGCGATCCCGCGCGGCGCCAGCTCCATGGCCAGCTGCCGGACGTGGGACTCGAGGGCCGCCTTCGCCGCCGAGACCGCGCCGTAGTTGGGCAGCACCCGGGTCCCGCCGGCGCTCGTCATCGCAAAGATCTTCCCGCCTTTGCGCATCAGCCCCCGGTGGACGAGATCCTGCACCCAGTACACGAGGCTGTGCGCCATGACCCCGAGGGTCATGTCCATCTGCGCCTGCGTGATCGCGTCCTGAGGGGTGTCGGCGATGTACGGCCGAAGGTTCCCGAAGGCGAGGGAGTGAAGGAGCACCGATACCGTGCCCGAGGGACCCATCTCCTCTGACGCGCGGAACAGGACTTCTTCCCGCCGCTCCGGGTCCGCGGCGTTGACGTTGAAGAACAGCGCCCGCCGGCCCGCGGTCCGGATCCTCTCGATCACCTCGTCCACGTGCGCCAGCGTGCCCTTGCGGTCCAGATGGACCCCGATGATGTTGTAACCGCTTCGGGCGAGTTCGAGGCCGGTCGCCTCCCCAAACCCACTGCTGGCGCCGAGGATCACCACCCATCCCTGCTCAGCCATCTCGCCCCCAGAGTTCGCTTCGACCGCATCGATCCCCTCGGCCGCGGGTGCGCTTGTGGCCCCCGGCCGTTATTGAACTGTTCGACGGTCATGCTGTTCGGCCGGTAGAGCGGTCGCAAAAACGTGATAGAATTGGGGTTGTGGGCCGTTAGCTCAGCGGGTAGAGCGCCGGGCCTTTAACCCGGGCGTCGCGGGTTCGAGTCCTGCACGGCCCACCATGTCTCCTCCCTTCTTGGATCAAGCTCGCGGTTAGCCGGCAGTTGCGACAGCGGCATTGATGCTTCGCGCAGCTCGTTGGGGGTCATCGACCTCCACAACGAGGGCTTTGTAATGCTCGTGCGCAAGATGGACCACGATCGTCTTTTCCGGGTCACGCACATCCCAAAAGGTCCATTCTCCGTGCTGGTAGAAGCTGCCCGCCGTCAGCACCCCGGGAACGCTCGTCCCTGGCAGTCTCCACCCCTTCCAGTATCGTCGTGCGGGGGTCGGGTCTACCTCGGCCTTCACGACATGGACCAGGGGGATCGCCAGTTGACTCTTCAACGCGAAGAACTTATCCGCCCCCGCGACGTGGATCATCAGGTGAGTGGGAGATAGTTCGATCCGGACCATACGAGGGCCGGCCTATCCGGCGTGCGCCGCTTCGGTCTTCACGCTGTGCAGCCTGGAAGGCGTATGCACCATGCATCCCCTCCGACCCTTGCCGACGGTCCTCCGACGAATTCAGCCGCGGACGCCGGGTCTCACTTCCGCCGCGAACCGTTCCAGCGTCTCGACCATCTCAGGTGTCGAAGTGACGGAGAAGTCCAGCACAAAGTGACGGACGCCGGCCTTCACGTACGCCTGGAGGTCCTCCACGATCTGGGGGGGTGAGCCGGTGAGAGGCCGTCGCCCCGCGCCCGCAGCGGCATCCAGTTTCAGCGGCGCCTTGAACGAGATCGTGATCGCCTCTGGGTCCCGCCCGGCCGCGGCGCATAGGTTCCGGAGGTGACCCACCTTGGCCGCCATCTCGGGAGGATCGAGGGTCACCGGCGGCCGGAGGCCGAGCGGATGCCAGCCGTCGCCCACGGCCACGACCCGGCGCAGCGCCGCCTCGCTGTGGCCGCCGATCCAGATCGGGATGTGCGGCTGCTGGACCGGGTGCGGGCGGACACCGCCCGCCTCGGCGATGCGCGTGAACGTCCCCTCAAATGCCACGCGCGGCCTGGTCCAGATCTCCTTCATCAGCCGAAGGTGCTCCACCATTCTGGCCGACCGATCCTCGAACGGCACCCCGAGCGCGGCGAATTCCTCGCGCCACCACCCGGCTCCCGCGCCCAGGATGATCCGCCCCCCGGAAAGATAGTCGGCCGTGGCCAGCGCCTTCGCCGTGATGATCGGGTTGCGATACGGAATGACCAGAACGCTGGTGCCGACCGTGATCCGCTGCGTCGCGGTGGCCAGGTAGGTGATGGCCGTCAGCGATTCCAGCCAGGGCTCATCCGGGCCGAGCGGGAATGCGCCGGTGGACGAGTAGGGATAGGCCGAGCGGCTTTGGACCGGGATGAGCAGGCGGTCCGTCACCCAGATTGAGTCGTACCCGAGGGCCTCCGCCCGCCTGGCCAGGGTGGTGACGGTCTCGCGGTCCGCCAGCGCCCCGCGCCCCTGCAGCGAGAAGCCGAATCTCACCGCCATGGTCTGACGTGTTTCGCAGAACTGCGGGGGAAGCCCTCTTCCCCAAATCGTGGTTCGGGACGGTGGTCCTTCCTCTGATCTTGCGAAATCCTCCCTTTGGAGGAGGGATACTCAAGCCAGGGCGGTCTAACGTTCTATGTTGGGTACTGGGAGGAGTCGCACCAGGGAAGTAAATGGGTCTACCGGGGGGATGCGCATGAAGATTAGAATTCCCAAGGCGGCCGTCTTGGCGGTAACGGTCATACTGGTCGGCAGTCCCAGCGTCTTTGCGACCTCGCTGGTCCACCAGTATATTTTGACGAACGGCAACTACCATGACACCTTTGGGGGGCCGGACCTCGTTCCTGACGGGGGCAGTTTGGGTCCCGATGGCTACACGTTCGGAATCAACCAGGGACTCAGGCTCAGCGGCGCTCTGGCCGACCCCACAACGTATGGGATCGAGATGCTGTTCAAGCTTGACAACGTCGGTAGCGGATTTGCGAAACTTATCGACACGAAGAACTTGACCGAAGATAACGCATGGTATTCTCAGTCTGGACACTTGACTTTTTACCCGCTACAGCAGGGGGCTAACGTTGTCTTTGCCAACGGAGTATATGCCGATCTCCTGGTCACCAGGGTCGGAA
>WNGI01003148.1_pt1 | contig 14458 bp, 16 predicted proteins | sample 5400621 | NCBI WGS metagenome assembly WNGI01 (sample SAMN13153374, study PRJNA577476) | soil metagenome | isolation source: 20 cm soil or saprolite under Garry oak tree replicate 1 | place: USA:California | collected 2016-06-15 | reverse complement strand
CAAGCCATTGCCGCCAATCCTTACTGCCCATTTGTTCTCCAAGCTCGATGGCCTGCTCCTAGACCTGTTGCGTTCTCTCGCTCCTGAAGATTGGGAAAAGCAGACGGTTTCCCCGAAGTGGAAGGTCAAAGACGTTGCGGCGCATTTGCTGGACACTCCGCTGCGCGGCGTTGCCATCGGTCGCGACGGGTATGTCGCTGAAAGTCCAGGAATTAACTTACCTGCTGATTTGGCGGCTTACATCAACCGGTTGAATCAGGAAGGTGTCACTGTCTATGGGCGACTGAGCCCGGCGGTCCTCGTTGCGCTGATGGAAGTGGCCACCAAATTATTGGCGGAATACCACGCTTCCCGCGATCCGTATGCGCTGGCTCCCTACGGCGTAAGCTGGGCTGGCGAAGAAAAATCCGCAAACTGGTTTGACACCGCGCGCGAATTCACCGAGCGCTGGCATCACCAGCAGCAGATCCGCGCCGCCGTAGAAAAGCCCGGCATCATGACTCCCGAACTCTACTATCCCGTCCTGGATTGTTTTCTGCGTGCTTTGCCGTTCGCCTTTCGCGGCGTTTCCGCCAAGCCTGGAACATACCTGCAGATCAATGTTTCCGGGGAATGCGGGGGCAGTTGGTATCTCTCTCGCCGTGATCGGGCATGGCAGATCACCGAAGAGCCGCTCGGGGATAAGCTCTCGGAGACGACCATCCCGCAGGAAATCGCCTGGCGCATCTTCACCAAGGGCATCGACCGTGAGTCCGCGCTTTCTCAGGTGAAAGTCACAGGCCACGTTGCGCTGGGTCTGCACATCCTCGAAATGGTCACCATCGTCGCCTAAGCCTGAAAACCTGGCGTATTTGGCTCGTTGACGACTCGAGCCAGAAACCTCTATAATTAGCGTTTGCTTTAGCGCTGGGAGGACCGATGTACGCCGTTATTCAGACCGGGGGAAAGCAGTATCGCGTCGCGCCCGGCGACACCATCCGCATTGAGCGGGTCGATGGCAAAGTAGGGGAAAAAGTCAATTTTGGGTCCGTGTTGGCCGTCCATACGGACGACAAGAAGGTCATGTTGGGGGACGATGCCGCAAAAGCGTCAGTGAGCGGCAAAATCGTACAGCAGGGTCGCGCGAAAAAGGTCACTGTACTCAAGTTTAAGAAAACCAATCAGTACAAGATTCAACGCGGTCACCGGCAGAACTACACGGCCGTCGAGGTCAGCGATATCAAGCTGTAACTTGACATTCCGCCGGGCTTCAACCTGGAAGTTTTTCTCGAAAAGGATTACGTCATGGCACATAAGAAAGGCGGCGGCTCCTCTACAAACGGCCGCGATTCGCACGGCCAAAGGCTAGGAGTCAAGCGCTTCGGCGGGCAGCTCGTCAACGCCGGCACGATCCTGGTGCGGCAGCGCGGCACCAGGCACCAGGCGGGAGAAAATGTCGGTCAGGGCAAGGATGACACGCTCTTTGCGCTAGTTACGGGCGTCGTGAAGTTCGAAGACCGGGGCCGCCACGGTCGCTTCATCAGCGTTAAGTCCGCTGCACAAGCCAAGTCCGCCGTGAGCTAATCGCATTTTGTGGGTGTGGACTTCAGTCCGCCCTGCCTCGATTCCGCGGTCCGGCCTCGCTGGACCGCGTTTCTTTTTTCGACGCCGCTATTGGCCTGGAAACACAGCTCAAAGGCCCGCTCGGAAAGAATTTCTTGTACGCGCTACGTCCGTGCGCGGGAACGATGGCAAGTTCTGGCACTTTTTCGTGAAGCTCGCTGAGCTTGCCGACGATTTGGTTGGCAAGTGCCATGTCATTGTCGCTATCGCGCAAGATGAGCGACTTGCCAACGCGCTCTTCGAACCCACGCTCCTCGTCAACGGCATCGCCGACGTAGAACAGGCGTAGTGTTGGCGACAGGTTCAGGAAAATGCCCACGCTCCCGGGGGTATGGCCCCGCAACGGCACGACCACGACCGAGCCGTCCCCGTAAAGATCGGTGCTCTCGTCAAAGGTTTCGTACGGCGTAGGTTCGAATCGCAAAGTGGGCGCGGCAATCGGCGGAAACTCTTGGGTGTGCGCGGCAATCACGTAGCCAGCAGCCCGTACGCTCGGATTCGCTGCGAATTGCAGCTCTTCACGGGTGAGCAACACGGGCAGATGCGGCAGGTCCATCAAGCCGCCGGCGTGATCCAAGTGCACATGCGACAGGATCGCCCAGCGCAGTTTCGCCGGATCTTCACCGATGCGACGGAGCAAATCCGGAAGCGGCACTCTCGGCTTTAGCTGCCCGGCGAGTGACTTGAGTTTGAACCACGTCCGAAACGGGAACCCGGAAATCTCCCGGTCGTACTGGCTGGAGCTGCCCGTGTCAATCAGCAGGTCGCCTGCGGGATGCTTTACCAGGATGCTTCCGGCGGTCAAACCGAAGGAAAAGCCGCTGAATGTTTTCGCCGTTTCGACCCAACAAGCGGAAAGACCAGGAATCGTGGAAATCACGGGCACCGCGCGCGCATGCGGTGCCGCACGCGGCAGTGCCGCTCGCCGGAAATAGAGCACGTATAGGGCGGCAGCCACCACCGCTAGGAACGCGAAAAGTAGCAGGGCCATACGTTTAAGCAAGCGGGGCATCGGGATGCAGCCTCCCTCTGCGGGATTTCGCGTTTCGATAGTTTGCTTATGTTATCTTTTTCAGCGGTGACCGCCTAGCGGTCAACTTTTGGGGAGTTTTATTCCTTTGTTCGTTGATGAAGCCAAGATATTCGTGAAAGCGGGAGACGGCGGCAACGGCTGCGTGGCCTTCCGGCGCGAAAAATACGTGCCCCGCGGCGGTCCCTCGGGCGGCGATGGCGGTCATGGCGGCAGCATCTATCTCGAAGCGAATTCGAACGACAACACGCTGCTCCGCTATCGCTACAATCGCGAATTCAAGGCCGATCGTGGCCGCCACGGCGAAGGCTCCGGCTGCACCGGCCATTCCGGCGCGGACCTGATCTTGCAAGTTCCCCTCGGCACGCTGGTGTTCGACGATCAAAGCGGCACAACCATCGTCGATCTCGCCAGCCCTGGCCAGCGCGTACTGATCGCGCACGGTGGCCGCGGTGGACGTGGCAATCAACACTTCGCCAAGCCTTGGCATCAGGCCCCGCGCGAACACGAAGATGGATTTCCCGGCGAAGAGCGCCATCTTCGCCTCGAGCTGAAACTGCTGGCCGATGTCGGCCTGGTGGGTTACCCCAATGCTGGCAAGTCCACTTTGATTTCCGTGATCTCGGCGGCACACCCGAAAATCGCCAACTATCCCTTTACCACGTTGGAACCAAATCTAGGGGTCGTCAACGCCGACGGGGGCACCGGTGGGCACGGCACCGAGCTGGGCCGTACTTTTGTCGTCGCCGATCTTCCCGGCCTCATCGAAGGCGCACACCAAGGCGCGGGCCTGGGCATCCGCTTCCTCCGCCACGTCGAACGCACGCGCCTGCTCGTCCATCTGATCGACACGAGCGACTCCAATGCCGACGATCCGGTACATTCCTTCAAAGTTATCAATGGCGAGCTGGAAGCCTTCAGCGCGTCGCTCATCGAAAAACCCATGATCGTCGTTGCCACCAAGCTGGATGCCACGACCGAGCGTGCGCGGCTCGAAGCTCTTCGTGATTCTTGCCAGCAGCGCAACCTGGAATTCCACTCCATTTCTGCGGCCGCGGGTGACGGCGTGAAAGATCTGGTGCGTTCCATCGCTGACGCCCTGGACAAGATTCCCCGCGGGGCTCGTGGCTCGTCTATCGAAACGTTGACTGCCGAGGGCGCGGACCAGCAAATGTTATCCGCGCCTATTGACCGCCCGAGGATGGCCACGAACAAAGAAGAAGATTCGTGAGAGAATTGCGTATATCGTCCGCGGCCTTGATTCAGTGTGGGCCGTCAGCACCTTCTTGGGAGTCTCATTGACCACCGCGCAAGCGCACCGCACTGCTGCAAAGCACCATCCTCGCCGTATTGCGATTTTCGGCGGCTCCTTCGATCCCATCCACAACGGCCATCTTTCCGTCGCCCGGGCTGCCGACCGGCGCTTCAACTTCGACGAACTCCACCTCATCCCTGCGAGCCGGCCGCCGCACAAGCTGAAGCAACACCTGGCACCCTTCCCGCACCGGTTTGCCATGATTTCCCTTGCCAGTACCGAACACCCGCACTTCGTTCCTTCGCTCGCCGAAGCCGGCGAGGATTTCAGCGGCACGCAACTCCACTATTCGGTGGACACGGTGCGCTACTTTCGTCACCGCTACCACGGCCACGGCGATGGTCTCTTTTTCATCATCGGTGCCGATGCGTTCCTGGACATCCCCATGTGGAAGGAATACGAAACGCTGCTCGGCCTTTGCGATTTCATCATTGCCAATCGCCCGGGCGTCCGCCCGGAAGCCCTGCGCCTGGTCATTCCGCCGCACTTGATGGCGCGGCCCGATGCAAGAAGAGAAGGCGAATATCCCTCCCAGGTCGTCGCGCACCTGCACAAGTCCACTATTTATCTGCTCGAAAATGTCTCCAGCGACGTTTGCGCGACGGACGTCCGGCGCCACGCGCACCGCGGCCAGTCCATCCATGGACTTGTTTCCGCGCGCGTCGAGGAATACATTCTCAAACAAGGCCTATACCGGTGAAATTCGAATCCTTGCCGCAGGGCGTCCGCCTCGCCGTCGAAGCCGCACAAGAAAAGAAAGCCGCGGGCATCACCGTGCTCGATCTCACGGCCGCGGGCGCCTTCACGGACTATTTTGTGGTCTGCACAGGCTACAGCACGCCGCAGGTGCAGGCCATCTGCACAGAAATCGAAACGCAACTTCATAAGAATCTTAGCTGCTCGCCCGAACATCGCGAGGGATATCGCTCCGCCGAATGGGCGCTGCTCGATTTCGGCGGTTTTGTCGTGCACGTTTTCAGCGAGCAGGCCCGTCGCTACTACGATCTCGAGCGCCTCTGGCGCATGGCGCCCAAGCTCGATATTCCCGACCAGCCGGACCGTCTTTCTTCCCGGCGAAATACGCCGGATTCGCCCTTTGGGCACGAACACTTTTCCGGCGAGGCCGTTTCCAACCCGCCCGAGAGCGGTCGTTGGCGGCAATGACCGCGGAACGATTGCCGTGGATTACCGCTGATCCCGCATCGCTGCGTCTCCTTGGACTCGCCGAGAAAGTCGCGGTCGCTCCGGCCACTCTCTTAATCACCGGTGAAAGCGGCACCGGCAAAGATCATCTCGCCCGGCTTGTTCATGAACTCGGTCCGCGCCGCGACGCGCCGTTCCTGAAAATCGATTGCGCTAGCCTTCCGCCGCAGCTCGTCGAAAGCGAACTATTCGGCCACGAGCGCGGTGCCTTTACCGGCGCGGTGGAGCGCAAGCTCGGCCGTTTCGAGCTCGGCGGCAACGGCACCATCCTTCTCGATGAGGTCGCCGCACTCTCGCCCGGAGCGCAGGGCAAGCTCCTGCGCATTTTGCAGGAGCGCACGTTTGAACGCCTCGGTGGCACGGAAACCCTGCGCATCGAAGCTCGCCTGATCGCCCTCACCAACGTCGATCTTCCCGCCGCCGTGAAGTCCGGCAGCTTCCGCGAGGATCTTTATTTCCGGCTCAACGTTCTCACTCTCACGGTTCCACCGCTGCGCGAGCGCCGCGCCGATATCTTGCCTCTCGCCGATCATCTTCTCGTGACGATTCGCTCCATCCATGCCCGCCCCAGTGCGCAATTGAGCGATTCTGCGCGCCGCATGCTGGCGGCTTACACCTGGCCCGGCAACGTCCGCGAACTCCGCAACGCTCTCGAGCGTGCGGTGGTTTTCTCGCGTCCCGGCCGCGGCACAGCGGCTGCCAGGAGTGACTTCCTCGATCCCCAAGATTTTCCGGAAAATGTGCGCGCCGCTGCGCCTGGTGCAGCCAGCACGGTTGCCGGCCTGCGCTCCCTCCAAGAAGTGGAGCGCGAAGTCATCGCTGCCACGCTCGAAGCCACGCATTACCAAATTAGCCGCTCGGCCGCAGCGCTCGGCATCAGCCGCAAAACCCTCCTCGAAAAGCGCAAGAAGTACGGTTTGAAATGATGGCAGAGTCCAGAGTCGAAACGCTGCTTGCTGGCAGGAGAATTCTTCTTGTGATCCTTCAACCCTGCACCCTTGATTCTTTCTGACTGCCAAAGGAACACTGACGACTGAAACTTCCCATGCGAATTCGCCTCCTCATGCTCGGCAAAACCCGCCGCACAGAGATGCGCGCCATCCTCGACGACTATGTAAAACGCATCAGCCACTGGTGTCCCGTTGAAATCACGGAGGTCCGTGATGCCCCTGCCACCCAGAAGAAACTCGCCGCCGATCGCGCCGCCACTGTTGTGCTTCTCGACGCTGGCGGAAAGAACCTCGATTCGAACGCTCTCGCTAGGTGGCTCGGCGAACTCCGCGACCGTGGCACGGGTGAACTCATTTTCCTCTGCGGCGACGCCCACGGCTTCCCGGATGACTTCCGCAAACGCGCCCACCACAGACTTGCCCTCAGCCCGATGACCTTCTCGCATGAACTTGCCCGCGTTATGCTCGCCGAGCAGCTCTACCGCGCCTTCGCCATTCTCTCCGGCAGCCCCTATCCGAAATAGCCCGCGTGGTGTAAAACCATACCCACCATGTCCATCCGAATCGCCTCCGACAAGAACCAGCCCTCCGCCACAATCGAAATCCCGCTCGAAAAGCCGCTGCCCGATTACGATCTCCATCAACTCGAGCAGCCCACTCCCCGCGACGTAGATGCCATTCTTGTTTCCCAGGGTTTTCGCGATCTCGTTGACGACGCCCGCGGCATCCTCACCGAACTCCTGAGCGGCACGAGCCTCGAGCTCGCCCAGTTCACCGGTGCCATCTGCCCCGGCGATGACGAAACCTATCGCCCCGGACTGTGGATCGTCCTCCGCGACAAAAACTCCCCCCCAGGCCGCGAACTCTCCTCCCATTCACGAACGCGCATCTCTCTGACGGCCGAGGAGCTTGTGAAGCGCCTCCAGGTCGCGTGACGGCCATGCTCCTAAGCCACCAGTCATGGACTGCCTTGCACACGAACTTGACCTTTAGCCCAGGACTCCGCAGACTTTAGTCTTTTCGGAAGAGTTCAGCGAGTCGCGAGACCATGGCCGAGGAAAAAGGACTTCTCATCGTTTATACCGGGCCGGGCAAGGGCAAGACGACCTGTGCGCTCGGCACTGCCTTCCGCGCCGTGGGCCAGGACCTCAAAGTGCTCATGGTGCAATTCATTAAGGGTTCTTGGCACTACGGCGAGCTCGATGCCGCCAAAATGCTGGGCCACGGCAAGTTTGAGATCCGCCCCATGGGCCGCGGCTTCGTCAAAATCGGCGGCGCTGAAACCGACCCTGCCGACATCAAGCTTGCGCAGGAATGCTGGCAGGTCGGCCGCGACGCCATCTACAGCGGCAAGTACGACCTCGTGATCCTCGATGAAATCAATTACACCATCAGTTACAAAATGCTTGACGCCGAAGAAGTCGTCGAAGCGTTGAAGAATCGGCCGGAACGCGTCCACGTCATCTGCACCGGCCGTAACGCCCATCCCCAGCTCGTTGAGCTTGCCGACCTGGTCACCGAAATGCGCGAGGTGAAACACCCTTACACCAAGGGTATACTGGCTCAACGAGGAATCGATTACTAGCGGGTGGATGTTGGAGACGAGTGGTTCGAAGAGGCGAACAGATCAGCTGGCGCAATTTTCTCTTCACTCAACTGAAGACTAACAACTGAAAACTGACACTGACAACTTTCTCCCATGGCCTGGTTCAAGCGCGACAAAAAATCGATCGAGCAATCCACCCCGCCCGAAGAGCGCCGCGTGCGCACCGAGGGCCTGTGGGTCAAGTGCGAATCCTGCCGCACCATCGTCTTTCGCAAGGACCTCGAAGCCAATCTCTACGTCTGCCCCAAGTGCCAGTTCCACTTCAAAATGAACGCCAAGCATCGCCTCGAAATGCTCCTGGATGGCCGCTGGACCGAGCACGACGCGGGCATGACCTCCACCGACCCGCTCAAATTTGTCGATACCAAGCCCTATGCCGCGCGTCTGAAAGAAGCCAAGAAAAAACTGGGCATGAATGACGCGGTGATCACCGCCGAAGGCCAGCTCAACGGCCGGCCCGTCGTTCTTTGCGCCATGGAGTTCGGCTTCATCGGCGGCTCCATGGGCGCGGTGGTCGGCGAAACAGTCACTCGCGGAATCGAACTATGCATCGAGACCCGCCAGCCGTTCATCGCCGTGTCCTGCTCCGGCGGCGCGCGCATGATGGAAGGCACCATCAGCCTCATGCAACTCGCGAAAGTATCTGCCGCCCTCGCCCGGCTCGACGACGAAAAGCTGCCCTATATCTCTGTGCTCACCGATCCTACCACCGGCGGCGTCACCGCCAGCTTCGCCATGCTCGGCGACCTCAACATCGGGGAACCCGGCGCGCTCATCGGGTTTGCCGGTCCGCGCGTGATCGAGCAGACCATCCGCCAGAAACTCCCTGAAGGATTTCAGCGCTCCGAATTCCTGCTGGAACACGGTTTTCTCGACGCCGTCGTCCATCGCAAGGAGCTCAAGTCCTTCATCGCTAGCTCCCTGGACTTGCTGTTGAGCTGAGCGATGAGATACGAGGCCGCGGTCCGCTACTTGCTCTCCCTCGGAAGGGAATTGGCCGCGCCAACGCAGGCCGCCGCCGCAAAATTCGATCTCGAAAACATCCTCGTCCTCGCCGAGCGCCTCGGCCATCCGGAGCGCGCCTATCCCAGCACGCACATCGCCGGCACCAACGGCAAAGGCTCAGCAGCCGCGTTCCTCGAATCCATCCTTCGCCATGCTGGTTTGCGAACTGGACTCAACACTTCGCCGCATCTCGAGAAAATCAACGAACGCATGCGCATCAATGGCCAAGAAATCAGCGACGAACCCTTTGCCGAAACTCTCACGCACATCCATGCGCTCATCGAAGAGCTCCTCGCCGCGGGCAAACTGCGTGCCCATCCAACCTATTTCGAGTGTGTCACCGCCATGGCTTTCGAACATTTTGCCCGCGAGCGCGTCAATTTCGGTGTGTTCGAAGTCGGCCTGGGCGGCCGCCTCGATGCCACCAACATCCTTTCACCACTCGTCACCATCATTACCAGGATCGATTTTGACCACGAAAGCTTCCTTGGCCATTCTCTGCGCGAAATCGCGGCCGAAAAAGCCGGGATCTTGAAAACCGGAGTTCCGGTGGTCCTTGCCGAGCAGCGGCAGGAAGCCCGTGAGGTGATTGTTGCTCGCGCTACGGAACTCGGCTGCCCGGTCGTCGAGCCGTCGGAAATCTTTCAAGTTAATCAAGAATCCATGGAAGACGGCTGCGTCCGCGCACGCGTCATTGAGGCGGATTCCGGGACAACCTTCGAAATCGCTCCAAACCTTCCCGGTCGTTTCCAGCTCCAGAATGCCCTGAACGCCGTCGCCACTGCACGACTCCTCCATAACCGGGGCTTCCAAATCACCGATGACGCAGTCATGCGGGGGATCGCAGAAACCGTCTGGCCCGGTCGCCTAGAAAAATTGCAATCCGACCCTGCCGTTTACCTCGATGGTGCGCACAATCCCGGCGCCGCACGCGAACTCGCCCATTTCCTCGAACAGAACTTCGCGGGCCGCAAAGTCTGGCTGGTCTACGCCGCCCTTCGCGATAAAGCCGTCGACGAAGTAGCCGGGCTTCTTTTCCCGCATGCCGCAGAAGTCATCTTCACCGCGCCGCGCATTTCGCGCGCCGTTTCCGCCCCGCAACTTGCGGAAATTGCCGGCCATCATGCCGCGCGTTTTTCCGTAATCCCGGACGCCCAGCGCGCCTTCGAACGCGCGCTCGCCCAAGCCGCGCCGGAAGACGCCATTTTCATCACCGGTTCTCTCTATTTGGTCGGCCAGCTCCGCCACTATTGGAAGCAACGCGCGCAGGTCGCCACGCGCTAAAAAAAACCGTAGAATATCGCCTCCGGTTCTCTAGGGCCTTTGTAGCGCCGGTTTCCTAACCGGCATTATTTCTCTAGCTTGATGGACAGTTATGGTGCGGAAGAAACCCAAGGAATCCATTCGAGGAGACGGGCAAGCCGGCGCCGATGAGCATCCTCTCGTCGGCATCATCATGGGCTCCGGCTCCGATTGGGACACCATGAAATACACCTCCAGGACTCTCACCGGCCTTGGTGTTCCACATGAAACACGAGTCGTCTCCGCCCATCGCACGCCCAATCTCCTGTTCGAGTACGCCTCCGCAGCCGAGAAGCGCGGAATCGAGGTGATCATCGCTGGCGCCGGTGGCGCCGCGCATCTTCCCGGCATGACCGCATCGAAGACGGTTCTTCCCGTCCTTGGCGTACCGGTCGAATCAAGAGCCCTCAAGGGCCTCGATTCACTCCTCTCCATCGCTCAAATGCCTGGCGGCATCCCGGTGGGAACACTCGCCATCGGCAAGGCTGGCGCTATCAATGCCGCGCTCCTCGCTGCCGCCATCCTGGGCGCAAAACATCCTGCCTTCCGCGAAGCCTTTCGAAGATTTCGCACCGAACAAACCGGCCGCGTGCTGGCAAACCCCGATCCGTCCGTGGCCGCGCCGCCAGAAAAGAAGGGGAAGCGCGCTTGACCATCGGCATCCTCGGCGGCGGACAGCTCGGCTACATGCTCGCTCTCGCGGGTTATCCCCTCGGCTTGCATTTCCGTTTTCTCGATCCTTCTCCTGAAGCTCCCGTAGGCCGCATCGCCCAGCGTGTCACCGCCGATTACACCGATCAAGCCGCCCTCGAAAAGTTCTCCAGCGGCCTCGAGCTGGTCACCTACGAATTCGAAAACGTACCGGTGGAAGCCGCCAGGTTTCTTGCCGAGCGCGTTCCAGTCTATCCTCCGCCCGCTGCGCTCGAGGCCGCGCAGGATCGCCTCGCCGAGAAAGGTCTGTTCCGCAAACTGGGCATCGCCACCACCGCATTCGCCGCGGTTTCGAATCCCGGCGAACTCGACTCCGCCGTCAAAGCGCTCGGCCTTCCTGCCGTCCTGAAAACTTCTCGCTTGGGCTATGACGGCAAAGGGCAGTGGATTCTTCGCACGGCGCAGGACCTCGCGAAAGCCAAGTCCGAGCTGCCTCCCGTAAAACTGATCCTGGAGCGTTTTGTGCCCTTCACTCGCGAACTCTCCGTTCTCGCCGTCCGCTCGAGCAATGGCGAAACGGCCATTTACCCGCTGGTGGAAAACCATCACCGCAGCGGCATACTCCGGCTCTCTCTCGCGCCGGCTCCGCGCCTAGAGGCCCCCATCCAGCGCGCCGCGGAAAGCGCCGCCCGTCAGGTTCTCGAATCCCTGAACTATGTCGGCATGCTGGCCATCGAGTTTTTCGAGCACCAGGGCGAACTCTTAGCCAATGAAATGGCTCCGCGCGTCCACAATTCCGGCCACTGGACTATCGAGGGTGCCGTCACTAGCCAGTTCGAGAACCATCTGCGCGCCGTCCTCGGACTGCCGCTCGGCTCCACGGGACCCGCTGGCAACTGCGCTATGCTCAATCTTATCGGCGACCTTCCCAAATCCTCCGAAGTCCTGGCTGTCCCCGACGCGCATCTGCACCTCTACGGAAAATCCCCGCGTCCTGGCCGCAAGCTGGGCCACGTTACCCTCCGTGCCGCTTCCCCCGAACGCCTCGCGCTCCGCCTCTCCGAACTCCCCGCCTTCTTCCACCGCCCCGATTTCTGCCTTGACGTCGCCCTCGCTCCCTCGGCGTCCCTGCGGGCCTGACCTCTCGGCCAATGATTGGATCTCCAGGGCTTCGTGCTGCGAATCTTGTACGCTCACATCCCGGGTCTTATGCCCGGCGTTTGTGCTGCTAGGGTGAAAGGCTTGGAGGAAGCAACCTCGAGCAGGATACCGGTCTCGACCCAGGCCAACAACTTCTGCGGCTTTAATAACCGCCGAACGGCCGGGCATTCGGGGATTTACGTACTAACACGAGTCGGCAATGACCAGCCACGTCACCTTTGCTCTGGTTGCCGCCCTCCCCTCTGGATGCTACGATTTAGTGTTCCATGACCCCTGCTGATCCCCAACTGAGCACTGCCCACCGGCCACGTGTGGGCATTCCTTGGCGCACCTCTCACGAAGAGGTCCAGGGGATTACCAACAAGCTGCAGTATTATTTTGACGCCGTTCACGATGCTGCTGGCGAACACGTTCCCTTATCCCTGCAGCTCTCGCCGGGGCAACTTGCCGCCGAAATCAAGGACCTGGACGGTTTCGTTCTTCCCGGGGGTCCTGCGGACCTAAACCCGGTGCTCTACCGTGCCACGCGCCACGAAAAAACCCATCCCGCCGATGCGCATCGCGAGGAAACAGATTTCAGAATCCTCGAGCACGCCTTCGCCTCCGGGAAACCAGTGCTTGCCATTTGCTATGGCTGCCAGAGCCTCAACGTTTGTCTGGGGGGCTCGCTCTACCAGGACATCGCCGGCGAACTCCGCACCGGCATCGAGCACAGTAGAAATGGACTTCCGCCTGATGCGCCTGACCCTATGCATCCCGCGCGGATCGAGTTGGGCGGCGAAATTGCTCAACTCGCTGCCATTTCCGGACTTGCCAATCGCGACGGGGGATTCCACGTGCAGATCAACACTTCGCATCACCAATCCGTCCGGGATGTGGGTCACGGCCTGCGCGTTGCCGCAGTCGCCCCGGACGGAGTGATCGAAGCAGTCGAACATGAGCCGCATAAACACTGGGTCGTCGGCGTGCAGTGGCATCCGGAGCGCATGAAGGGCGATGCACTAGCCGCGGCACTTTTCCGCGCGCTGGTGCAAGCAACGCGCACAGCCGCCGCGCACCGCTGAGGCGGACGGTCTTTCGAGTTTCCATTTTCGGGGGGTTCATGATCTCACTCGCAGGCAAAGCGGCACTCATCACCGGCGGTTCACGCGGCATCGGCGCGGCCGCCGTCAAACTCTTCGCGCAGGCTGGCGCCGACGTGGTTTTCAATTACGTCAAAGCCAAAGATGCCGCACTCCAGGTGCAACAGGAAGCTGGCAAGCACGGCACTCGCGTGGAAGCGTTCAAAGCCGATGTCGGCAAGCATGCCGACAATCAAAAACTTGTCGAGCATTGCCTCGCCCGGCTCGGGCGGCTGGATATTCTTGTCGCCAACGCTGGCGTCTGGAACCTTGAAGATCTGCCCATCGAAAAAATGACTGAAAAGCAGTGGGACGACATGATTCGCATCAACCTCAAGAGCGTCTACTCGATCATCCACTTTACCGTCCCCCACATGATCAAGCAGAAGGCCGGCAAGATCATCCCCATCAGCTCTACCGCCGGGCAGCGCGGCGAATCTCTGCACACCCATTACGGCGCCTCCAAAGGAGGCATCATCAGCCTCACCAAGGGCCTCGCTACGGAACTCGCCCGACACAATATTCTCGTGAACTCCGTCGCTCCCGGCTGGGTTTCCACGGACATGTCCGTTGCCGTGCTCGAGACGAAAGCGGGCCAGAAGATGGCTTCTTCAGTCATCCCTCTCGGTCGCGCCGCCACCGCCGAAGAAATCGCCGGCCCCATCCTCTTTGTAGCCTCCGACCTGGCCAACTTCATGACCGGCGAAATCATCAATGTAAATGGAGGTTCCGTCTTGTGCGGGTAGGAACTGTCGCTGTCGCTCTGCTCATGCTTGCCGGATGCACGGCGTTTGCTTCGGGCGCTTCGGCGCAGCGGCCCGATACCATGATGCCCGAGCAAAGCGCCGCGAAGGGCAAGCAGGTTCTCAGCGAGCTCATCAATGGCCTGGGCGGTCCCGGCTACTCCGAAGTTCGCGAGAGCCTCTGCCAGGGGCGCCGGGCGCTGTTCGGCCACAACGGCGAATTAACCGGTTACATCGATTTCAACGATTACCGGCGCTTCCCGGACAAAGACCGCGTCGAATATATCGGCAAGGGCCGCAATACGATTCTTCCTTTCTTGGTAGGCATCGACGGTCTCGACTGGGCTCATGGCGGCATCGTCATAACGCTGTATAACGGAGACCACGGCTGGACTTTCGATCGCAGTGGCGTAAATGAAATGCCCGCTACGGCGGTCAGTGATTTTCAGGAACAGACAAAACGCAACATCGACAATCTGCTCCGTCTCCGTCTCAAGGAAGCAGGGATCGCCATACGCTTCGGCGGCGACGATACGGTGGACCTCAAGCATGTGGATTGGGTGGAGATCAGCGACCGCGACGAGCGCACGTTCCGCCTTGCCGTGGACCGTTCTACCCATCTGCTGGTGCGCGCCGTTGTCATCACCAAGGACGAAGAAACCCAGCAGATCAACGAAGACGTTTCCATCTACTCAAATTATCAGTTGAAGGACAGCGTCTGGACGCCGCTGCAGATCTCCCGGGAACACAACGGACGCCGTGCCGTTCA
>WNGI01003146.1_pt1 | contig 14463 bp, 17 predicted proteins | sample 5400621 | NCBI WGS metagenome assembly WNGI01 (sample SAMN13153374, study PRJNA577476) | soil metagenome | isolation source: 20 cm soil or saprolite under Garry oak tree replicate 1 | place: USA:California | collected 2016-06-15 | reverse complement strand
GGCGTCGTCATGGCGTTCGGACTTGGTCTGGGCGTGCTTTTCATCACCCTGTACAAGGGCTACGCGAACCAGGCCTTCGCGATCCTTTTCGGGACGATCACCGGGGTCAGCCGCTCCGACGTCGTGCTCCTTCTTGCGATCGGCGTCGTGACACTCGTCGCGCTCGCCGCGGTCTACCGGCCGCTCACTTTCGCCACGGTCGATCCCGAGGTCGCCGAGGCCCGTGGCGTACCGGTCGGCGCCCTCGCGGTCGTCTTCCTCTTGATCATGGCTGCGGCCGTGGCGGAGGCCATCCAGGTCGTCGGCGTGCTGCTCATCCTCACCCTCCTCATCACGCCCGGCGCGTCAGCCGAACGCCTTACGCCCCGGCCAGGGCTCGCGACCGCCTACAGCGTGGCGATCGCACTCTTTTGCACGGTCGGCGGTATCCTGCTCTCGCTGATCACGAACGCGCCGGTCAGCGTCTTCGTCACCTCGCTGAGCTTTGCGAGCTACCTCCTCGCGCGTTTCGTCATCGGCCCGCGGCGGCGCGATCTGCGGCTCGCGGCACGTCGCGCCGTGACCGAGCCACAGCACGCGGCGCCTCAGACCCGCTGATCAGCGGAGCGTGATCGTCGCTCCAACCATCGTCCGCCGCCCCTGATCGTCGAGGACCGCGAGCACCAGGCTGTAGTCGTCCGCCGGGACCGGCCGCCCAGCGTCATCGGTGGTGTCCCAGAGAAGCTGCGCGTCGGCCGCTTGCGTCGCGGTCGCGGTCGACGGCAACGGGGCGAGATGCTTCACGATCCGGGTGCCCGAGAAGCCGCTCGCCTGCACGTACGGGTCGAGCGGTCCGCGCAGCGTCCCCGACGTCGGGATGAGGCGCACGGTCACGGTCACGTCCCTTCCGTTCGCATACGAGGGCTTCATCACGATCTCGACGCGCCCGTTCGGGACCGTTGTGGGCAACACCAGGTCACCCGACGACGGTGTCGGCGTCGGCGCGACTCTGCTCGAGCAGGCAGCGAGCATGAGGGCCGCCACAAAAATCAGCACACGCACCGGGGACAGGCTATTGCGCGCGGGTGCCGAAGAGCACTTCCTGAAGATCGGGAAGCGCCGTCCCGAGTCCGGTGATGAAGAGGATGCCGATGAGGAGGCTCCCGAGACCCGCGACGAGCCCGACGACGACGTAGACCGCGCGCAAACGCTGCGCGCCGATGAATCCCGAAGCGCTCACGACGGCGACGAGGGTGTTCGAAAGGAGGAGACCGACGACGAACGCCAGCAGGATCACGATCCCGGTCACGCCGGTGACGCCGGCGATCCCCGCCAGAAGCAGCGCTTGCGAGCCGGTCTCCGCGCCGACCCCATGGATCATGCCCACGCCGAACGCGGTCTTCGGACCGTACTGCGTCGCGTGTACGGATGGCGTGTGCTCATGCCCGTGAATGCGCGCCTGTAACGCGCCCCAGCCGTAACGGACGAAGTCGAACACGAGCATCCAGCGGCTCCGCAATCGGAACTCGCCCTTCCCACGCAGGTACTGATAGACGGAGAAGAGCACCCAGGCCCCGAGGAGTACGAGCGTCACGCCCACGACGCGCTCGAGGATCGGGTCGACCCAGTCCGGAAGGACCGCGCCCAGAAGCAGAGCAGTCACTCCGAGAACGAGGACCACCGAAGCGTGACCGAGCGCGTAGAGCGTCGCGAGACCGATGGCGTGACGCTCCTCGTGCGCGAAGCGCGACTCGCCGAGGGCGTGCATGGCGCCGGGCCCGCTCGCCTCATGCGCGTGCGCATGACCGCGAAGCTCGTCGGGCTCGTGACCGTGTGCCGGCATCGGCGCGCCGGCCGGGACGTCTGCCTCGGTATGGCTCGCGCTCGTCGTGCTCGTGATATCGGTGATCGCCGCGATGTGATCCCAGTCGAAGCCATGCCGGAACCCGAGGGCCGCCATCCCGAGAAGGAGCGTCGCAAGACCCAGATCCATCGGCGCGAGCCTAGCCACACCGCTCTCTTATCGCAAATGACCGCAATAGTGAACTCTTGCAAGATGGTCGCGATTGCGACACTCTCGCGGTTGTGAGCGTCGCGGACGAGATCCGCTCGAAGGGCCGCCGGATGACCGTGCAGCGGCGTCTGGTGCTCGACGCCTTGCAGCGCGCGCGCCACCACACCACCGCCGAGGAGATCGCCCGCTCCATCCGCGCGCGCCATCCGCAGATCGACCCCTCCACGGTCTACCGGAATCTCGAAGCCCTGGAAGAGCTCGGCTACGTCACCCATACGCATCTGGACGATCGCGTCACGCGGTGGCACCGCGCCGACGTCGAACGGCACGGCCACCTCGTCTGCCGGCGCTGCGGCTCGGAGCAGGAGATCCCGATGCGGACGCTCGAGCCGCTCGGTCGGCGCCTCCGGACGGAGCAGGGCTTCCGCGCCGACCTCGCTCACTCGGCGATCGTCGGCGTCTGCCGAGAGTGCACGCCCTAGTCCGCACGATCGGGCGCCGCGCCGTGCGCCTAGTCAGACACTACGTGCGAGGCCTCGAAGCACATCTCTCTTGTGAAGCTGGCCTGGAGCTGACGCTGACTCGGCGTCCACATCGTCTTGATGTAGGCGATGACGGCTTCGATATCTGACGGAGAGAGCTTGTCCCTGAACGGCTGCATCTTGGCGGCTCCCGGCTGGGCGAACTCCATCACCTCAGATCCGTCGCGGATAGCGCGCGCGATCGCGCAATCGGGGTGATGCCACGTGTGTCCGTTGGCGTTGTGGCGCGGCGGGGAGTCGTCGATCGCGCCGCCGGTCGGCCCGCCGTGGCAGCTGAGGCAGTTTGCGTTGTAGACCTCCTGCCCGCGCCGTTCACGAAGAGCCGTGCTCGCGACCGCTGTCCAGCTCGGCAGTGATGTGGAGACCAGCCAAACGCCGGCGACGGCGGCCACAAGACCCAGTCCGACCAGGAATCCGATGGTGCCGGAACCCCGGGCCGGCCACGGCCTGTCTGGCGGCGACGCGGGCTCCGTCAATGCCCTTCGTCGTCGCCGTCCATGTTGGTCATCGACATTCCGGTATTCTGCGAGGGTGTAGGAAAACGTCGCGATCCCATTTGCAGCGAGTCCGATCGACTGACTTCCGTTACCGCATCATCCCGGGACTCATCATGTCGCGCATCGCGTTCATCATCGGAGCGCACCAGGAGGCCATCGTCGTCCACATGAGGAGCCAGGGCACCGCGACGAGGATCGCCAGCGCGCCTATCGCGATGATAGTGACCTTCGCCGAGGTCGGCCACGGATCGCGAACTACTTGAGAGTCCATCGTCATCCTCCTACTCTGGCGGGAGCGGTGTCTTCGTGCTCGGGCCGCGGCTGCTCCACTTCTCGTCGATCGCTCGGCGGATCGCGCGCAAGCTCGAGCCCTGCGCTTGGAGTTCGATCACGTCACGCGTGATCCCGGTGCAGATGTCTCAGCCAAAGGACATCGTGTCGAGTCGTATCCGGCCGTCGGGATAGACCTCGCGCACGTAGCAGTCGAAGTTCGAGGCGTGGCCACCGTTGACGCAGCCGCAAAAGCAAGGGACGTACTGCAAAACGGCGCGGCTCCGGGCGGCATACCGATACATGTCCTGGGTCTGCTGCGGGAGCTGCCAAAACTGGTCTGGCCATTCGTCTCTCGCTGGATTCGCGTACACCTGAACTAGTGCATCCTCGGGCCTGGTCTGTCCCGTCCCGCTGCACGCCACGAGAACAACCCCGCCCGCGAGCGCCAGGGACTGTCGGCGCCTCATGGCCTCAATGGTAGGAGGCGAGCTCGACTGACCCAAGCCAACGCGGCAGGAACCACCAATCGCGTTCAGTGAGGAGTGGCTTCGGAACCCTCGGCGTCCAGGATTTTCACGAGCTGCGGATACGCCTCGCTGAGGCAGCAGCGACATGACTTGTACCAGCGGCGCATCCCTTCGTCGATGACGGCGGGACGATCCTCGTGCGCGTGCGTGGCAGCGCGCGGCTCCTCTGGAGCCCTGAGCCATTCGTCGACCTTGGAGCGATAGAGCTGGGGCGACTTAGCGAACTTCGCGAGGCAGGCCGCCGAGCAGAAGGCGTACTCGCGGTCGGGCATCTCGAGGGTGAGACCGGCGTCGCGCGCCTCCGCTACGTCCACGACCATATCGCAGATCGGATCGAGGATCTTCGCGTACGCGCTCATCGCCTCAATTATCGCCCGTTCGTGCGTCGGACGGGTATGCGCGTAGGCTTACGGGCGCAATTCGTCGTCGGAGGAAAGTCATGGCCTGTGCATGCGGCGCCTGCTGTGGGAAATGCTGCTCCGGGGCAACCACCGAGACTAAGCCCAAGCCTTCGAAGTAGTCGTACCGCGGTGCGCCGTGTTCTCGCGATAGCGGTCTTTGGGCTCGCGGCGACCGGGGCGACCCTCGCCGGCGCCGGCCTGGTGGTCGCGCCGCATATCGAACCGCCAGGCACACCCGTGTTCCACGACCACGTCCTCGCCGCGTACCGCTTCCCCATCTTCGTGATGCGGCTGCAGCAACTCTATGACCGCGGCGCGAAGGCGACCTTCGTGTCGCCGCTCGCCAGCGGCATCGCGGCCCTGGTCATGGGTCTGCTCGTCTTCGGATGGCCGCGCCTTTCGCGGCCGACGCGGCGGCCATCGGCCTACGTCGCGGTTCCGCTGATCTCGCGCGCGCTCTGGAGCGCGCCGCTCCTGCTCGGACCTCCTCGGACCTAGACCCTCCTTCCCCGCGCACGCACGCCTACCAGCGAACAAGGGAGGGTTGTATGTCGCGTGTGCTTTCGGCGCTGGCTATTTTCACCATCCTCGTGTCGAGCTTGGCGTTCACATCCAACGTTGCGCTCGGACATGAGCGCCGCATGATCGGTCCCTATACGTTCGTGGTCGGTTGGATCGACGAGCCCGCGTACGTCAACGCGATGAACGCGCTGGACCTCGCCGTCACCGAGACGCAGGGGGCCAAAGCGGTGGAGGGGTTGGAAAAAACTCTACAAGCCGACGTGACCTTCGGTGGCACCACGAAGGCCCAGCCGCTCACCATCGCGGCCCGCTTCGGCATGCCCGGCAGGTACCAAGGCTTTGTGCTGCCGACGCGGACGGGTGACTACACGTTCCACATCGTCGGGATGGTCGGGACGATGAAGATCGACGAGAAATTCGAGTCCGGACCTGGGCGGTTCGGGGCGATCGAGTCCACCGACGCGCTCCAGTACCCGTCGAAGCTCATCTCGAACTCCGATCTCGCGGCACGGCTCGATCAGCTCCAGACGCTCGTGATCGCGGGCATCGTCGTCGCGGGTCTCGCGCTTCTCGTCTCGATCGGCGGGCTGGTCAGGCGTCGCGCGTGATGCGTCGGCTCGCGGTCATCCTCGCGTGCGCGTTCGGTGGGGTCGCCCTTTTGGGCGGCGCCGCCGACGCCCACGCGAACTACGTGCGCTCCAATCCAGCCTCAGATGCGCGTCTGGTCAAGCCGCCGTCCGAGGTGCGCATCGAGTTCAGCGAGCCGCCCGATCTCAAGGGGAGCGACATCGAGGTGCTCGACACGTCCGGGAAGCGTCACGACAAGCGCGACGTGGCGCCCTCCGGCGATCCGAACGGCCTCAAGGTCTCGCTGGAACTGATCGGCGACGGTGGCTACATCGTCGCGTGGACAGCGACGAGCGCCGTCGACGGCCACACCACCAAAGGGAACTTCGCCTTCGTCATCGGGAGCGGGCCCCTTCCGGCCGTGCCCGACGTCGGTGAGAGCGCGCCGCCGCCTTCGCCGATCGAGATCGCCGGTCGCGCGCTCTCCTACGCCGGGATCGCGCTCGGTCTGGGCACCGCGTTCTTCGTTCTGTTCATACGCGCGCCGGCGGTCTCCGACGAGACCAGGCGCGAGTCCTGGCTCCTCCTCACGGCCGGCGCGCTCGTCTTCGTCGGGTCGGCCGCGCTGATCCTCGAGCAGGGCCAAAAGCTGCCACCACGGCTGTTCGCGCTTCTGGCTACCCGCGCATTCGCGGGGATCGTCCTCGCGGCCCTCTCGGTCGCGCCTCCTCTGGCACGGATGCGGCCGGTCGCGGCGCTCGCCGATGGGGCCGGCGTGATGACCCTCGGCGCGGTCTCGCTCGACAGGCCGCGCCGCGTGATCGCCCTCGCGGCGGGCGTTGCCGCGGCGCTGACGGCAACGCTCGTCTCGCACGCCACCGCGCTGGGGAATCTCAAAGACATGGCGCTCGACCTCATCCACATCCTCTCGATCTCGGTCTGGACCGGCGGCGTCGTCGCTCTCCTGGTGATCGTGCTGTGGCGCGCGCGCGAGACCACGCCCGAGCAGCGGCGCGCGCTCGGCGCGACGGTCTGGCGCTTCTCGGTGGCCGCGCTCGTCGCGGTGTCGCTGCTCATGACCGCGGGGACGCTGCAGGCGTTCGATCGGCTCGTCTTGATCAACGACCTCTACGAGACGCCGTACGGAATCGCCCTCGCGGTGAAGATCGTCATGCTGCTCATCGCTCTCAGCATCGGCGCCTTCAACCTCCTCCGGTGGGGTCCGCGGCTGCGCGCCGGCCTGGCCGCGCGCACGGCTCTCGTCCGCGACACCATCGCCGAGAGCGCGATCTTCGTGATCATCATCCTCGCCGCGGCGTTCCTCACGGCCTTCGCGCCGCCGAACCAACCGTCGGCAGCGGCGTCCGACCAAACGCAGCACGTCTCGGGACTGCGGCTCGAGATGCTCGTGGCCAGCTCCCAGCCGGGTAGGAACAGGTACGTGCTGCGGGTGCACGAGGGGCTCGCGCCGGTCCAGGACGCGGAGAAGGTGGCCTTCCGCTTCACGATGATCGAGCACGACATGGGCGAGCAGGAGCTCGTCGCGACCGAGCGCGCCCCAGGCGAGTACGTCGCCGACGGGAGTCCCACGGCGATGTTCGGCACGTGGCGTATCCAAACGATCGTCCGCCTCGCCGGACGCGAGGACGTCAGCACGGTGTTCACGTTCCCGGTCGGCGCGGGCGGAACGGGCACATCGGTGGTGATCACCGCGGCGCCGTACACGCTCATCGTCTTCACCGACCCGTCCCAGCCACAGGCCGGCGCGCCGCTCTCGATGTTCGTCGTGGTCATCGCCCAGGACGGGAATCCGGTGACGGGCAAGGCCATCCGCGCGACCTTCAATGGACCGTCGACGCAGGCACCCATCGACGCGACGGAGGATGCCGCGACGCTCGGCCCGGGCCGCTACAAGATCGCCGTCGCCGGTCTCGAGGCGGGCAGCTGGAAGGTCACGATCGGCATCGGGAACGAAGTCTCCGGGACGTATAGCCTCGACGTATCCCGATGATCATCGCGTCGGTCTCGACGCATGGGGTGACCGGCACCTGGCTCGACGAGATTCTCGAGCTGGGCGTTCCACTCGTCCTGTTCATCGCTCTCTGGTGGTGGTCGACGCGGAAGGAGAAGCAGAAGGCGAAGGCAAAAAGCGCGCTCGGGAAACCGGAGCCTGAGAAGTGACCTTTCCGATCTCTCGCCAGGGCCTTGAGCAGATCGCGATCGTCCTCGCTGTTGGCGCGGTGTTATTCGGGCTCCTCGCCCTGCTGCGCTGGCGCCGCGGCGGCGGATGGCGACGCTTCGTCCAGAGCGGGGGCTTCCTGGGCGCGCTCGTCATCGTCTCGCTCGGCCTCGGATATACCGTGGCGCCAAACGTGCCCACCCCGCCTGTCCCGCTCACGGCGCGGTTCGCGCAGAACCCGACGCCGGATACACCCGCGACGGTCGCGGCCGGCCGCGCCCTCTTTCAGACGAACTGCGCGGTCTGCCACGGGCAGCAGGGCCTTGGCGACGGCCCCGCCGCGTTCACGCTGGTGCCGCGTCCGTACAACCTGCAAGTACACGTCCCGCAGCACGCGACCGGCGAGATCTTCTACTGGATCACCGAGGGCGTCGTCTCCACGCCGATGCCGGCCTGGAAGGACAAGCTGAGCGACACCGAGCGCTGGGAGATCATCCGCTTCCTTCAGGCGCTCGCCGCAGGCAAGGCCCGGTAGCGCCAAGCGGTACGCGGCGTGCATCGCCGAAGCCGTGGCCACCGCGACCAAGGAGTTCGCCCGCGTCACGCGCCGCTTCGCCCACGTGTGGGAGGGCGTCGGTTGGCACGCGATCGCGTTCAACCTCTTTCTGCGCGTCTTCATCCTCATCTTCACAATCGACGCGCTCATCAACGCCGGCGACGACCGCTTCGCCGGTAAGGCACTTGGCCCGCGCAACGTCGGCATCCTGCTCGGGCTTTCGCTCCTCTTTCCATTGCTGCAGGCGGTGCGCGGACAGTGGAAGCGGTACCCGATGTGGTACGACAACCTCTACCTCTCGATCTTCTGGTTGGACATGGCCGGAAACACATTCAACCTCTACAACACGGTCGAGTGGTGGGACCACGTCCCGCATTTCCACGGACCGGGTGCGCTGGCCGCGGTCCTGATGGGCGCATTCGGCCTGAACGCGCTCGCGGCCGCCGGGCTTTCTACGATGCTTCACGTAGCGCTCGAGGTCCAGGAGTTCTACGGCGACGTCCTCTTACATACGCATAACGTCAACGGCATTCAGGACTCGATCAACGACCTGCTCTTTGGCCTCGTCGGCGTGATCGTCTACACCGTCGTCTTCACAAACTCGCACTACCTGAATCGCCGGAGAGCGCCCCGAAAACACGCCCGCGTACGTTAACCCCCTGATGTCGCGCCGGTCTGTCGTGATCCTCATCGCGTTTGCCGTCGCCTGTGGGGGGCCGACTGTGACGAGCACACCTGCGACCACCGCGAGGGAAACGCCGACGGCGGCCTTGTCCGCGACCATAAGCCCACCTCCCACGCTTGCTCCGACCGTGGCCCCGACAGCTGCGCCCACGGTCGCGCCGACACCGACGCGAACAACCGCTCCGAGTGGTCGTCCGCGCGTCACCTCCGTCATCGCGGTCGGCGACACGATCACCGTGACATTCAGCCGGGCGATGCTGCAGATCGGTGAGGGAAGCGGCGTCGAGATGAGCGGGAACTACCTTCTCGATGGTCACGCGCTCCCGGTCACGACGAACCTCGGCTGCCAGACGCGCGAGTGTCTGACGCTAGGCATCGAGCTTCCGGAAGGCACCCTCGTGCCGGGAACGGAGCACGCGCTACGCATCGCGAACGTCGTCGCCCGGGACGGACCGGGGATCGAGCCCGACCCCACGACGGTCGCGTTCACCGACGGGCGGCCCTAGAGCGGGCTCGACCCCGTGATCGTCGCGCGGCGCACCTTCATCGGCGGCACCAGACACACCACCGAGCCCATCCCATTGGAGCTCCACCAGTCCCGTGCGAGCCGCTGCGGACCGAGGAGCTCGATGCCCGCGAAGAGGTCGAGTGCGCTCATGGTGTAGCGGACGTTCGCGAGCGCGGCGGTGATCTTGCCGCCCTCGATCAGGAACGTCCCGTCGCGCGTGGTGCCGGTCATCGTCGCCAGGCGCGGATCGGGCGTATTCGTGTAGTGGAAGCGCGTGATGAGCACTCCCCGGCCGACCGCTCCGATGAGGTCCTCGCGTTTGGCGCTGCCGCCCGCCATGGTGAGGTTGCCAGCGTGTCCGCCCGGCGTGTAGCGCGCCGGATCGGCGGCATGGCCGGTCGACCTCGCGCCCATGGCTTTAGCCGAAGCTCGGTCGTACACCGGTCCGCGCGCCACTCCCTTCTCGACGACGGTGACCTTCTGCTTGGGCGTGCCCTCGACATCGAAGGGGATCCCCAGGGTTCGGGCGTCGAGCGCGTCATCCGAGAGGGTGAAGGCCTCGCCGGTCACGCGCTCGCCGATCCGACCGGCCATGAAGGATCGCCCCTCCTTCACGGACTGCCCGCCAAGCCCGGTGATCGAGACGATCCGGAGTATCTCGGCGACGGCTAGCTCTTCAAAGACCGCTTCGTAGTCGCCGGCCGCGAGCTGGCGGCGGTCGCGATCGAGCGCGCACTTCTCCGCCGCCCTGGCGGCAACGCGCTCGGGAAAGAGTCCGTCCGCGCGCATCGAGAGGTCTTCGGCGTATCCCGAGCCGCTGTGACCATCGCTTTGCACCAGCGCCCGGAGATACGCCATGGTCGCCGGGGCGTACGCCGCGACGCCGCGGGTGTTCGCGACAGCATCCTCGGTGACTTCGATCTGCGACGTGCCCGCGGCGCGCATGCCCTTGGGGAGGGCGGCGCAGATCGCACCGATGGCGCGCGCCTGCGCATCCGCGTCACCGCGCGCGGTCTCCTCGTGAAACGCCGCGCTGCTCGGGATCGGCGCGGGTTCGGCGACGCCCGGCCACTCGTCATCCGGCCTGCTCGCGCGCGCGAGCGCGGCAGCGTCGGCGAGCGCACGACGCACGTCCGCGACCGCAAGCGAGTTCGTCGTGACCACACCGACCGCCTTCCCGACGATCGCGCGAACGCGGACGTGCGTCTCGTCGGAGACCGCGTTCTGATGGATCGAGCTATGCGAGTAGCGGCTGACCGCGGCGCGCCGGCGATGCACGTGCGCGTCCGCCTCGTCGGCCTGCACGTCCCGGAGCGCCTCGCGGATCGGACCGAGAAGCCCGTCCGCGCCGAGGAGCATCAATCGCGGACCTCGATGGGCACGTCGCGGAAGCGCGCGTGCGCCGCCCCGTGACCGACGCGCATCAGCTGCAGAGGCTCACCCTTCGCGCATGAGAGAAAGCCGTGGAGCTCCCAGTCGTCCGCCACGCCGTCACAGCGTCCCCAGAAATCCGGCGTGAGCGACTGGAAGGCGACGCCCCGCACGTACCCATCCAGCGCGCCTCTCCGGATGACGCGCGCGGACTGCGTCGAGAAGTGGAAGTTCTGGCGCTTGTCGTCCAGGGAATACGAGGCCGGCGCTTCCAACAGAAGCCCCGAGTCGACGCCGCGGAGGAGGTCGGCGTACCCGATCGTCCCGGGATCGAGGCTCACGTTCACCATCCGCACGATGGGAAAGTGCTGCCACCCTTCCGCGCGCGCGGACCCTATCGCGACCGGCAGCCCGAGCGCGCCCGCCGTCTCCCGTGATGTGAGGTAGCCGACGAAGATCCCCTTGTCGACGAGCTTGGTGCGCATGCCCGGGACTCCGTCGTCGTCCCATCCGAAGGTCCCCATCCCGCCGGGCACGGTCGCATCCGCGGTCATCGATACGTGGGTCGATCCGTACTGAAGCTTTCCGCGGGACTCCGGCCAGAGGAAGGTCGTCCCCGCGAACGCGACCTCGTGTTCGAGGAGCCGATCAGCCTCGGTGGGGTGGCCGCAGGACTCATGCACCAGCAGGGCCAGGAACTCAGGCGCGAACACGAGGGTCGTCGGAGCCTCCTCGGCGAGCGGGGCGTCGAGGGTCGCTTCGGCGTCGTCGCGGTAGCGCCGCCCTCGTGCGACGAGGTCGAGCTGCTCGACGTATTCCCATCCCACCTGTCGCGTGAGGCGAGAGTCATAGCGGCTCGCGGGCTTTCGACCTGCCTTCACCGCGAGGACCGAGAGGCCCGCACCGGTCTCCACGATCTCCTGGGATACGTCGGTGCCTTCGCTCGTCACGAGGTGCTTCCGGGTGCGATAGGCGGCCACGGATGAGCGACGCGTCTTGACGTTCGGGCCCCGCGAGCTCGCATCCACCGCGCGCAGATGCTCGATCCGCTCGGCGAGGGGGACGGCGAAGGGATCGCGTTCGAGCGAGGTGCGGTACTCGCCGCGCTGCGCGGGGATCGGCGCCAGCTTCACCGTGCGGCGCTGGACCGATGCCGAGGCGTCCGCCCTCCGGAAGGCTTCGTCGACGAGGCCGCGCAGGGACCCTTCGTCGCCTCGATCCGTCGCGGCGAAGCCCCAAGCCCCGCGGTGAACGATCCGAAAGCCAAGCCCGCGGTCCGCCGTCCGTGTGACGGACTCGACCGCTCCGTCTTTGACACTCACGACCTCGTGCTCGCGCTCGACCGTTCGGGCATCGGCATAGGCCGCGCCCCGCGAGGACGCGATATCGACGAGGTCGGTCAACACCGAACTGGCGATGGTCATGGCCCGCATTCCACGCTAGAGTTATTCAAAACGGCGCGCGCGACGACTGAAGTGTTCGTGATGGACGCGCTCACGGCCGAAGCTCCGGGACTTCCGGGCAGCGGACGAGGGAGAGCAGAAAGCGCGAGATCGCGGTGGAAATCCGCGATCCGCGAACGAGTCAGGCGGCACGCGAGCTCATACGGAGAAAACCATTGCCTGACGTCGCTCTCCTTATTGATTGGGAGAACGTCTACTACACGCTGCGGCAGCACACCACCGGCGCGCTGCCTTCGACGCTTTCGATCCTGCAAGCGATCCTGCAAAAAGCCGCGGAGTTCGGCCCGGTCCGCGTGAAGCTCGCGATCTTCGGGCAGGAAGTCGCGGCGCAAGACGAGACACTCCTCATGGCCCTCGAGTTCACCGGGATGGAGCCCATCGCGGTCGCCCAGCGCATGAGCGGCCGGCTGCTCAAGGGGCGGTCCGACGCGGTCCTCATCACGCGTGCGCTGAAGCTCCTGTACAAGGACCGGCAGGACATAGAGGTCTGGTTCATCGTCTCGGGTGACCGCGATCTCAATGCCCTCTGCAAGGCGATCAAGGACGAGGACAAAAAGGTCTATCTGATCGCCGGCGATAAGTCGCTCGCCAACGAGCTGCGCGATTCGCCGTACCTTCGCGACGACGTCTTCCTTCTCGAGGACCTCATCCCGCAAGCGCGCTGGACCCGCACCGCGTTGCGCGCCGACGACACACAGGTGGACAAGCCTGTCCTGGCGGAGCCGGCGCGGCGCACGCCCCAGCGGCGGGGGGCCGTCCGGGTCCATGCGCGAACCGAGCCGCACGTTCCCGCGGTGGTCCCGACCGCCTCGCCGGAGTCCGAGAAGGAGCAGCGCCGCCTTGCGGTCTTGCTGCTCGATCAGCTCGTCGCGCTGCACGCGCGATCCATGGCGCGCGGCGACTTCGTCACCAGCGTCGTGCCGCTCTCGGAGAAGGAAGCCTCGAGCGTGCTCGAGCAGCGCATCGATGCGGGCGTCGATCAGGGCACGGTCCTCGCAAAGCTCGAGGGACGCGCCCGAGCGAAGGCCAAGCAGATGCTCGCCTCGAACCTCACGTCGGCCCTCGTGGCCGAGACCTTCTTCCACCTGGTGCGCGTGCTGCGCCGCATCGATACGGTCACGAGCAAGGACACGCGGCGCATTCCGGCGGTCGAAGCCGTCCTCGATCCGCTCTCGCGGGCCGACCAGCCGGGCGGGCTCGCCCGGGGCAGGTCGCAGCGGCGCCTGCTGCTCGAGACCCTCTTCAACATCGCGGAGGAGCGTGGCGCGATCCAGACCGAGCAGGTCGAGCGCGAGGGGCGCCAGATCACGATGTGCTGGCTGAGCGAGGGTCATCCGCTCGTCGTATACGCGCGGCAGCCTGCCGCGTCGATCGTCCACCTCTTCAACTTCGTCGGATCCACTCGTGGAAAAGGCGAGCGCGTCGACTGGGTGAACCAGGCGCTCTTCGCCGAGCTCCTATCGCGCGTCGAGGGAGACGCCCTCGAGTCGACGATGCGTCGTGCGGTCGAGCGTGGTGTGATGCGACCCGAAGAGCATGGGAAGAAAGCGGGCTTCGTCATCGACCGCGAGCATGTCGAGACGCGCACCGTCCTCGGCGAATTCGACCGGCTGAACGGCGACATCCGACCGGCGCAGCCGGCCCTCCCGGTGCCAGCCGGTCAAACGACACCCGCGGAAGACGACTCAGCCGCGGCGCCGGCGCCGGGCCAGGCTCCGGCGACGGTCGAAGCAGCGCCGCGCCGGCGCACCAGGCGCGGGCGCCGGGGCGGACGCGGCCGCCGTGGTGGCGGCGCTCATCCGTCAGCCGCCGCGAAATGAGTGGGCCAACTCATGTCGGGGCGTGCGCTAAGACCGAGCGCGTCCGCGTGGTGTAGATAGGTCTCGATCGACGCTACGACGACCCACCCGTCGATCGTGAGGAGATCGAGCCCCACGACCGAGACGCGGCCCCAGCCGTCGATGACGATGCCCTTGTCGAGCACGCGGTCCAGCACATCGATGAAGGTGGCGGTACTACGTTCGACGACGGCCACGCACTGCTCCCTTTTCGCTTGGTCGGTCGCGCCGCACATCCCTGGCCTAAAAGGCCTCGCGTTACCCGTCCGGGAGGGTCGTTACGCGACTGCCCGGCGGGATGATTCGATGCGGCGACAGGATTGCGACGGTTCGATGACGCTGCGTAATTGGGGCACCGATGCTGCGGGAGCGACGCCGGAGGGCAACGGCGTGGAGACACCGAGGCCCCGGCGGAAAGTCGTGCTCGTTGTGGAAGACGAGCAGTCAATCGGCGAATTGATCGCGAGCGCGATCTCCGATGAGCCGGGGTACTGCGCGATCCATGTTCTCGAGCCCACCGCCGCGATCGAAACGACCAAGCA
>WNGI01009835.1_pt1 | contig 14464 bp, 15 predicted proteins | sample 5400621 | NCBI WGS metagenome assembly WNGI01 (sample SAMN13153374, study PRJNA577476) | soil metagenome | isolation source: 20 cm soil or saprolite under Garry oak tree replicate 1 | place: USA:California | collected 2016-06-15 | reverse complement strand
TGGGCTCCCGAATCTTGCGATGGAATCCGACGCGCGGTCCCTCCAGTTTCATTTGCAGCTTCTCCGCATGCGAGTTGTAAAAGCTCTCCACTGTGACGACCGGCACACTTTTTCGCTGATCGCTGGTCGAAGTGACTGTCAAGGTCGCTGAAGGCGCTGGCATGAGCGTCTAACTTGTAATGCGGATACTAGATGATTTCCAACGCCTGTTACGCGGCTTTCGGAAGATCGGTAAAATCAACGACCCTCAGGGAAACCAGGTGTGGCGCTCGGAGAAGCGGGTGAAAAATGACGAAGCACGAATGACGAATGACGAATGACGAAGGAAGCTCGAATGCTTGAATGCAGAAGAGACAGTGGCGACTTTTGATGACGAAATTCGATAACGGAATGCCGAAGTAACGAACGAGGGCGCTGTCCGTCATTCTGCTTTTGTCATTCCTTCGTCATTCGTCATTCGGATTTCGTCATTCCCATCACATCCTGAATCGTTCGCCCAAATATAGCTGCCGGCTGATCGGGTCGTTAATGAGAAAATCTTTGCTGCCTTCACTTTCGACCCGCCCTTCGTAAATCAGGTAGGCGCGGTCGACGATCGACAATGTCTCGCGCACGTTGTGGTCAGTAATCATGATGGCGAGACCCGATTTGCGCAGGTTCACAATAATTTGCTGCACATCATAAACTGCGATTGGATCGACGCCACTGAACGGCTCGTCCAACATCAGCAGCTTTGGCTTGGTCACGAGCGATCGCGCGATGGTCAACCTTCGCTTTTCGCCGCCGCTCAAAGTAAGTGCCTGATTTTTCGCGATCCGCTCGATTCCAAATTGGTGAAGCAACTGATCACAACGATTCCGCCGTTCCACTTTGCTTAACGGCAGCGTTTCCAAAATCGCCATGATATTTTGTTCCACGGTCATCTTACGGAAAATCGATTCTTCCTGTGGCAAATAACCCATTCCCAGCCGCGCCCGTTTGTACATTGGATAATTCGTCACGTCGGTGCCGGAAAAAATAACGCGCCCGCTGTTGGGCCGGACCAGGCCGACAATCATATAAAAGCTGGTCGTTTTTCCGGCACCGTTCGGTCCCAGCAATCCGACGATCTCGCCGGCCGCGACCTTGAGATCAACCCCATTCACGACGGCGCGACCGCCGTAAATCTTGACCAGTTGATCGGCGAAGAGAACCTTCTCCGTCTCGGCCGGATGCGGCGCAGCGAATTTCGGACTCGCCGCTGGTGCAGTTTCACTAATCATTCTTTTGCCGTTGGTGACGCCTTGTGCTCCGGCTTGCCCTTCCCTTTATGTTCGCCTTTGGGTTTTCCGTCGGGTTTGGTTTCGCCCTTTCCATCGGCTTTCCCGCCTTCTTGATCATCTTTCGGCTGCTGCCGAATCTCGGTCCGACTGGGGCCATGTGTCGTCAATTGTCCATCCTGATTGATCAACATAACTGTGTCGGGGCTCGTCGCGATATGCGTATTTTCTCCCTGCATAACACGCGGTGTTCCTTTGAGCTCAACATCACCGTTTGAAGCCGTGTAGGTGGCCGTATCGGAACGCCCAACAGCGTGGGTCGGAGGTCCCCCGTTAGGGTCGGGCCGATCGCGAACCACACCGACGTTGCCTTCCGCAATCGCTTTCTCCAGTCCTTGATTTTCCCCTTTTGAAATAAACACGGTCAGTTTGTCGCTTTGCAGATTGAAGCGCGGATCAGTCACCTTCACATGTCCGGTAAAAATGCCCATGCTTTTGTTCGAATCAAAAAATGCTTCGTCCGAATAAATTTCGGTGGTGGTGGGTTCATTCGAACCTGGGACAGTGCTTTCACCAAGGAATTTGTTCGGCGGTGATTTGTCGCCCTTTTCGGCTGCTGGTTTAGCCGGGCTTTTTGCCGCCAGCGGGGCGCTGGCGGACGAAGACGCCTTTTGCGCCGGCAATGGCGCCGCGGTTCCGGCCAGGAACACGGCCGATAGGGACAGGAGCTTTATCATTCCTTCTTTTGTTGAATTAGCTGCGATTGACTCGTGATAACCATTTTCACGTTGCCGACCATTCGGCCGGTCCGCGTGTTGGTGTCGAATTGGATGGCATCGCCGACAATGTTGAAATCTGCACGCTTGACCGTGGCCCGTTCCTGCGAGCTAAGGATTTTCGTCTTTAAATCAAAGACCGACGTTTGCATATCTATTTGCAAATCAACCTGGCTCTCAGGGGTGAAGGTCGTGATCTTAAGATCCTGAAATCGAATATGCTCTTCGTCGAGACGCCGTGCCGTGCTGGCGATAAATTTCCCACGCAGATGGCCTTCGCTATCAAAATCCGGGAGAACCACACCCTTTGCCTCGTGACCGATCGGCAGCGGTATGTTGGTTAAGCTCTGTTCGCCCGGCGATACGCTGGCGGTGGCACTCGGCATCTTCTTCTTTTTCCCTGGTTTGTTTTTGCCTTTCTCCTTCTCGGCCAAGCTGGACCCGACTGAAGCGAGCAGCGCAATGAGCAAGAGCAGTAACAATGAAAATAGCGCGCCGCCACGCAAGGCGCGCGTGCTACGACACGGCAGCATGAATTGCTTTTAACATGCGCAAGTGCTTCGGCAAATTCTTTAGCGGAACCTGATTGGGGCCATCCGACAGGGCGCGCCATGGGTTTTCGTGCACTTCCATAAAGATCCCGTCACAACCCACAGCCATGGCGGCACGCGCCAGGACCGGCGCCAGAACACTATCGCCCGAGGTCGTATCCCCTGCTCCGCCCGGTCGCTGGACGGAATGCGTCGCATCGAAGATGACGCGATAGCCCGCTTCGCGCATCCAGTGAAGCGACCGCATATCGGCAACGAGATTGTTATAGCCGAAGGTCGTGCCGCGCTCGGTGAAACAAAACTTGTCATTCCCGAATGCGCTCATTTTCTGAGCAATGTTCTTGACGTCCCAGGGGGCGAGAAACTGGCCCTTCTTTACGTTGATCGCGCGTCCGGTCTCGGCCGCCGCGCGCAGTAAATCCGTTTGCCGGCAGAGAAAAGCCGGGATTTGCAACATATCGATCTTATCGGCGGCAATCTCAGCTTCAGCTGGCGAGTGCACATCGGTGGTCACAGGAATTTTCAATTCGCGTCCAATGGTCGACAAAATCTCGCACCCTTCATTCACACCGATTCCACGAAACGAGCGAACCGAAGTGCGATTGGCCTTGTCGTAAGAAGCCTTGAAGATCAGATCGACACTTTCCTCGTGCGCAATAGCTACGATTTTTCGCGCCATTCGCCAGACGAACTTCTCGGATTCAATCACGCATGGGCCAAGAATAAACGCCGGACGTTTTCCGCCGATGATGACTTTGCCAACGTGAAGCGGTTTCGGTTTCAAGATGTCGGGACTGTAGCGGCGGTCTCTGACCGTCGCACTAATTTTACCGGCGGCCAGACACCACCGCTCCAGAAGGACCAGTTCGCCGTAATAGATCGACAATCGCGAACGGCAGATAAAGCACGATAAAAAAGACCAGGGCCAGTCCGTGCATTTGTATTAAATAGAGCGGCCGCCAGTCGGAGAGAAGACTCAGGAGCGAAAAAGCTTCCGGTTTGTGCAGGAGGAAGCCGTAATTATATCCCGTGTAAGCATCAGCCATGACTGTGATAACGAAGTAGAGTTCGGTCCAAAGAAAGACGCGCACGATCGCCATCGGATAAGGCCGGTATTTGTGCACCAGCATCAAAAAAACCACGCCAGCAATGATGCCGGAATGCGAAATGAAAAAGCTAAAAAACCGGAAATCGGGAAAACCGTAAGGCAAATTGGGGGTCAAAACTGCTTGCAGGGTTCCGCCAATGCCCCAGAAATACGCGACCTCAAACCAGCGTTGATTTCCAGACAACATCGCGACGATCACGACGACCATTCCCCAATCGCAAAGTTGAAGCGGCAAAATTTGTTGCCAGCTGACCGCCCCGAACTGCCGGACCAAACACATGAATACGATGTAGTTCACCACCAACAGGGCCGATAGCGTGATCACAATGACTCTTTCGGCTGAACGCGATTTTGTCCGCCGAACAATCGTTGCCAGGGCAAACGGGAGCGTGATGGTCAAAACGATGACCGTGATGTGGGCAACGCCAAAAGCCTGAAACGGCGGTCCGGGATCCATTAGGCGGAATGACGAAATCCAAATGACGAAGCACGAATTAATGACGAACCCCGAATGATGAAGTCGGGCCGCTGCAACGTGTTTAACATTTCATCTTTTTGTCATTCATTCGTCATTTTTTATCGTATCACCCACAGATTGCACGGAATCACATCTGTGATCCAGGCCATGTTGCTCGGGAGCGATTGCTCGCTCGATGGGGGCACGGGCACGACCAGTAGATCCGCATCGATCGATTGCACGAAATCAGCCGCGGCAAAGCCAGTATTGCCCCGAATGCAACGCACCTCGACCGGCACTTCAGTCGTGCCGGCCGAGAGAACGAATTTCTCCAACTCGGCTTCTTCATCGGCCGAGCTTTTCACTTTCCCATTTCCATCGGCCTGAAGTGAAGCACGCGCCTGATCAAATGTCGTGATGACGCGGATGACGTAGAGACATTCGCTTTTTTCGGCGTCGGCCAGTTGCAACGTTTTTTTCAATGCTTCGAGCGCATGCTCGGAGTTCTCCGCAATGAAAACGATCTTGCGCAAGGGCTTTGGTTCGGCTTCCGGCTTTGTGAAAAGCATGACCGAACAAACGGCCTCCCGGACAAGCCTTCGCGCGACATTGCCCAGAAATTGATGCAACACGAGTTCTTTCTCGAGCGCACCGGCCACAATCATGTCGATCTTATTTGCGGTCAGCGCGCGCAAAATCCCGGTGGCAGGATCGCCCTGCTCATAATAAATGATCGATTCCGACGGTAGCGATAGTTGCGCGAGGACATCCCGAAATTTGGCCGTGGTTTCTTCGGTGCATTCCCCGACATAGATCAAGCGAAGATCGGAAGAAAACCGGTCCCGAATCCGTTTAGCTTCCGAGAGCACTTGCAAGAAACGGGGGGAAAAAGTGCTCGCTACAGCGATGGTGCGGTAGGTCGAGGGATTTGACATCAAAAGAGTGAAAGTACTTTCCGCGGTTCGGCATCGATCGGCAACTCGAATAACATCGGATATTTGATGTTTGAGGTTTGATGTCTGAAGTTTCGCCCGCTATGCGGCGCGCTATTTATCCCGGCAGCTTTGATCCAGTCACCAACGGCCACGTCGACGTGGTTGAGCGAGCACGGAAGCTGTTCGACGAAGTGATTGTAGCGGTGGCGAACAACGACGAAAAGCAGCCCCTGTTCCCTTTGCCGGAGCGTCTCGATTTATTGCAACAGACTGTCGGCAAAATGGAAAACGTCCGGATCGCTCAATTCCACGGATTGCTTGTCGATTTCGCCGCGGCGCAACAAGCCAGCGCCGTGATCCGCGGTTTACGCGCCGTTTCCGATTTCGAGTTCGAATTTCAGATGGCACTCATGAACCGAAAGTTGGAGAGCAGCGTGGAAACAATTTTTTTGATGCCAAAGGAGGAGTACACTTATTTGAGTTCGCGGTTGGTAAAGGAAATCGCGCGCCTTGGCGGCGACGTTTCCAAATTTGTGCCGGACATAGTTGCTAAAGCGCTGCGGAAAAAGTTCGCGCCATGAAAATCCACCTAAAACAAATTCCACCGGAAGGTTTGCACGCTGCGGGAGACGAAGATTGCTTGCTCCCGAATTTGGAGGCCGATGGAATCCGCTGTGCGGGTCCACTGCATTACGATCTGGAAGTTGGAATTTCTGCGGGCGCGCTCTGGGCCAATGGTTCGCTTAAGCAACCGGTCGAGTTGCGCTGCGTTTCGTGCCTGGAAAAATTCGTGCACGATGTCAAGGTACCGGCCTTTGCGCTGCACACAGAATTGCAGGGCCCAGAGACGGTCGATCTCACGCCCTACATGCGGGAAGATATTTTGTTGAACATGCCCGCTCATCCTCATTGCGACCGTGATGGGGGACGAAAATGCAATGCGGCAACGCCGGAAAACTTAACCAGCCTTGAGCAACAAGAGCAGGAAGCGAAACGAGAACACGACTGGGAAATGCTGGATAGATTGAAGCTGAAACATTGAATCGTTGCATCGTGAATCGCCAAATCGGCACTCGGTCGGTCACGGTTCTCGATTCTCGATTCTCGGCCCGTGGCCGCTCACCATTTGTATTTTCGCCAGAACATGCTTTCATAGCCGGCTCACATGGGAGTTCCAAAGCGCAAAACTTCAAAGATGCGGTTGCGCACGCGCAAGGCGGCCAATCGGTGGCACGCGCCGAATTTGAGCAAGTGTCCGCAGTGCGGGAGCACCGCTCCTTCGCATGTGGCCTGTCCCTCCTGCGGATATTACAAGGGACGTCAGGTTCTGACCGTCAGCGGGAAATAATGTAGAAGCGGCTGCGGCATGTAAGCCGCTTCTACTTGCAATTACCCTCTGAAGTTCGCAAGATTTCCCGTTGTGAGAATCGCATTAGATGCGATGGGCGGTGATTTCGGACCGCCTAATCTGGTCGCTGGTGCCGTCATGGCGCTACGCGCGTATCCCCACATCACGAAACTTTTTCTCGTTGGTGACTCCGCCAAGATTGAATCGGAACTGACGAAACACCGCTGCACCGACGGCCGAATCGAAATCTTCCACGCGTCACAAGTTGTGGACATGAGCGATGGCGCGGTTGAAGCCGTTCGGCGGAAAAAAGACTCGTCCGTCAGTCGCGCCGTCGATCTCGTTAAACGCGGTCAGGCCGATGCAATTGTGAGTGCCGGCCATACTGGAGCCGCCGTCGCAGCGTCAATAATTAAGCTGCGCACCTTACCAGGCGTGGAACGACCAGGCATCGCGTCGTTGATTCCGACGGAAGCGAACGTGTTCGTCTTGATCGATGCCGGCGCAAATGTCGACGCTCGCCCGATGCACCTGGTCCAATATGGAATTATGGGCACAGTCTATTCGCGCCACGTTCTCGGTTATCAGAATCCCACCGTCGGACTGATGTCGATCGGCGCCGAAGACGTTAAAGGAACCGGTCTTACCAAGGAAGTTTTTAAACTGCTTCGGGAAAGTTCCTTAAATTTCCGCGGCAACATCGAAGGACGCGATCTTTTTGAGAACCCGTGCGAAGTCGTTTTGTGCGACGGGTTTGTCGGCAACGTCGTTTTGAAAACCTGCGAATCAATCGCGCACGCGATTTTCACCTGGCTGAAGCACGAATTGAAAAAAAGTCCCGTGCGCCAAATCGGCGCGTTGATGGCAAAAGGAGCATTCACAGCCATACATAAGAAGACGAACTGGGAAGATTACGGCGGAAGTCCGCTACTGGGAGTGAATGGCATTTGCATTATCGCGCACGGGACCAGCACGCCTCTGGCGATTAAGAACGCGCTGCGGGTGGCGGCCGAATCGATTGAACAACAGGTGAACCCGCATATTATCGAGGAAGTTCGCCGTTACAATGAAACGACAGCCGCGCTCGAGCCCGCACTCCGCTAAAACGCAGCGGACTGTCTCGATCATCGGAACCGGCAGCTACGTGCCGGACGAAATTCTAACGAACGAGGATCTGTCGCGCATGGTCAACACCACCGACGAATGGATTACCACGCGCACCGGAATCAAAGAGCGGCGCATCGCCGCCAAGGATGAACACACCAGCGATATGGCGGCCAAGGCCGCACTGAAAGCGCTCGAGCAGGCAAAGATTTCACCGAAAGAAATCGATTTGCTGCTGGTCGCGACCGCCACGCCCGACATGCTCTTTCCCGCGACCGCCTGTTTTGTGCAGAAAAAAATCGGCGCAACCAAGGCGGCGTGTCTGGATATCTCGGCCGCCTGCGCGGGATTCATTTTTGGAATCGAAATCGCCCAGCAATTCATCACCTCGCACACCTATGACACGGTGCTCGTGATCGGCGCGGAAAAATTGACCTCAATCACAAATTGGACCGATCGCAATACTTGTGTGCTTTTCGGCGACGGCGCGGGCGCGGCTGTTTTGCGTCACCGGGGCAGCGCCCATGGCGTGATCAGCACACATATCGGGAGCGATGGTCAGTACAGCGATATTTTGTTCATGCCCGGCGGTGGTTCACGCTGCCCGATCACGCGAGATAATGTCGATCTTAACCTGGCCACAATTCACATGACCGGTAAGGAAGTTTACAAGCAAGCGGTCATTGCCATGATCAGCGCTGCGCAGAAGGCGCTGGGGGACGCTGGGCTAAGCATCGAGGACATTTCGTGTGTAATTCCTCATCAGGCGAATTTGAGAATCATCGAAGCAATTGCTGATCGGCTCCGCATTCCGCTCGAGAAATTTTATGTGAATCTCGACAAATACGGCAACACATCCGCCGCCGCGGTCGCTATGGCACTCGACGAAGCAAATCGCACTGGCCGCATAAAAGCCGGCGATTATGTGCTCATGGTGGTGTTCGGGGGCGGGCTCACTTGGGCGAGCACGGTGATTGAATGGTAGTGCTTCGTTGAAGCGATGAAGCGTTGAAGCGTTATAAGGTTAAAGCGTTCAAACGTTGGAACGTTCATCCGATCTGGAACGCCGCCTGACTGCTATCCTTGCCGCCGACGTGGTCGGATATAGTCGGCTGATGGGTGTCGATGAGGCCGGCACGCTTGCGGAGTTGAAGCAAATTCGCAGCGAGTTGATCGACGCCAAGATCGCCGAGCACCAAGGACGCATCGTCAAACTTACCGGCGATGGCATGCTTGCGGAATTTCCGAGCGTCGTCAGCGCCGTCGCCTGCGCAGTTGAAATGCAGCGACAAATCGGGGAACGCTGCGCGTCCGCACCACATGATAGGCGCATCGAGTTTCGGGTCGGAGTGAATCTCGGCGACGTGATCGTCGATGGCGACGACATTTACGGGGATGGCGTCAACATTGCGGCACGGCTCGAGAGTGTGGCCACGTCGGGCGGCGTCGCTGTTTCGCAATCGGTCCGCGATCACGTCGGAAATCGCTTGGATCTCTTATTCGAAGATCGCGGCGAACAGCAGTTCAAAAACATCGAGCAGCCAGTTCGGGTTTATGATGTCACGTTCGAAAAACCGGCTGCGCGTAGTACTAAGTTAGCGATGCCAGCCGCGCGATCATCTCAGAAGCCGTTGATTGCCGTACTTCCGTTCACGAACATGAGCGGCGATCCAGAGCAGGAATACTTCAGCGACGGCATCACGGAAGACATCATCACCGACCTGTCGAAGATTTCGGCGCTTTCCGTCATCGCCCGTCACACGTCATTTACCTACAAAGAGAGGGCGGTGAAAGTGCAGGCAGTCGGCCAGGAACTCGGCGCCGACTTCATTCTTGAAGGCAGCGTGCGCAAGTCCGGTGCGCGCGTTCGCGTCACGGGCCAGCTCATCAGCGCCAACAACGGCACTCATATCTGGGCGGAACGTTTCGATCGCGACCTCACCGATATCTTCGCCATCCAGGACGAAATTACCCACGCGATTGTGGAGCAGCTCAAGGTGAAGCTTTTGCCGCAGGAGAAGAAGTCCATCGGCCAGACTCCGACTGATAACCTTGAAGCATACAACTACTACTTAAAAGGCCGGCAGCTTCTGCACCGCGGATCGAAATCAGGCTACAAAGCGGCGCGTGAGATGTTCGCCAAGGCAGTGGAGCTCGATCCTTCCTATGCCCGGGCTTATGCGGGAATCGCGGACTGCGACTCATTTCTTTTTCTGCGAACCACCGAATCGATTTCGCCCGACGGCGTTCTCGCGATCAGTGAAAAAGCGCTCGCTCTCGATAATCATCTTGCGGAAGCGCACGCGTCGCGCGGCAATGCGCTTTCAGTTGCAAAGCGCTACGCCGAGGCGGAGGCCGAATTCGAAAAGGCCATCAGCCTCGACCCCAATTCATTCGAAGCGCATTATTTTTATGCGCGCGCCTGCGTGTTCCAGGGGAAGATCGAACAGGCAACTGCGTTGTTTGAGCGCGCCGCTGAAATTAAGCCGGATGACTATTCATGTCCGTGCCTGTTGGTTCAGTGGTACCGCTCGCTCGGTCGCGAACAAGAAATCAAGGAGGTCGCTCGCAAGGGAGTCAAATTGGCGGAGCGCCAACTCATTCTGCATCCCGACGACGCGAAGGCGGCTGAACTGGGTTCTCAAGCCCTGATCGAGCTCGGCGAAACGGATCGTGCGCGGGAATGGATCGCTCGCGCACTGGCGATCGAGCCTGATAATCCGGTGACCCGTTATAATGCAGCGTGTGGTTATGCGCAGCTGGGCGAGCTAGACAAAGCCTTTGAACTTCTGAAACGCGGCTTGGCGATTGCCGGTCCGGAATGGGCGCGATGGGTCGAGCACGACTCCACTCTCGACCCGCTGCGAGATGATCCACGCTACGAAGAAATACTTCAGGCAATCCGCAAACGAGAAAGCGAGGGAAAATCTTAGCAGCCATGTTGATCGAAACACACGCGCATCTGGATTACCCAGACTTCGCTCCGGACTTCGACGATGTACTACGGCGCGCGACGGATGCGGGTGTGACGCGCATTATCACGATCGGCACTTCAGTCGAAAGCAGCCGCCGCGCGATCGAGATCGCGGAAAAGTATCCCAATGTTTACGCCGTGATCGGCGTTCATCCCACTTATGCCGGGGAAGCCGAAGAAGATGTGACAACGCCCTTGCGCGAACTGGCGCAGAATCCACGCGTCGTCGCCATCGGTGAAACCGGTCTCGATTATCATCGTTTGCCGAGCGTTGAAGCAGCGAAAGGGAAAAAGGTGCAGGTATTCTCGCGCGCCTTGCAAGGCGAGACAGAAGAAGAAATCGAAGCGCAAATTCACGACGGCTCTTACAAATCGAAACAAGCGAGTCTCTTTGAACAACAACTCGATCTCGCGGTCCAACTCGGACTCAATGTTGTCATTCATCAACGCGACGCGTGGGACGACACGCTCGAAATTATGAGACCGTACACTGATAAACTCCGCGGCGTTTTTCATTGCTACGGCGGCACACTCGAACAGGCGAATGAGGTCCTCGGCCTTGATCATCTCGTTTCATTCACTGGAATCGTAACCTTCAAAAACGGCGCCACCGTTCGCGACGTCGCGGCACAAATCCCGCTTTGGAAATTCATGGTGGAAACAGACTGCCCATATCTTGCCCCGGTTCCCTTCCGCGGAAAACGTTGCGAACCCGCCTACACACGCATCGTGGCCGAAACGATCGCGGCCGCGCGCGGCATCTCTTTAGAAGAAATTGCCGAAGCGACGACCGAGACGGCGGAACAATTCTTTCGATTTAAACGGGGATGACTGGCAACGCATTTATGGGTAGGGCGCGAGCGCCGGGCGCGTCGCACCTTGTAACGGACGGCTCGGCGGTCCGTCCCTACCAAGCGGTCGTTCTTCTCGCACTGGCCCTCATCTTGTCATCCTGCGCTACGCGCGATAGCGCACACCGCATCGTCATTAGCGCGCGCGAACAGAAGCTCGCCCTGCTCGAGAAAGGCAAGCTGATTGTGACCTATCCGATTTCTACTTCCAAATTCGGTCTGGGCGATCAGCGTGGAAGTTTCCGCACGCCGTTGGGTAACCTTGAGATTGCCGATAAAATCGGCGATGGCGCGGCGCCCGGGATGGTCTTTAAAGATCGACGTCGCACCGGTGAAATTGTGAACGTAAACGCTCCGGGCCGGGATCCGATTGTCACGCGGATTATCTGGTTGCGCGGTCGAGAAGCTCAAAATGCCAACGCCTTCGCGCGCGACATTTACATTCACGGCACACCAGAGGAGCGGAACATTGGACTGCCGGTCAGCTATGGCTGCATCCGCATGCGCTCAAGCGATATCATCAATCTCTATAACATGGTTGGTACAGGCGCCGAGGTCACAATTGTGGATGCCCCGCTGGCAACCATTGTGCCGGGGTTGTCCTCAGGGACACAAATGGCCGCGACCAACAGCGCCACCATGGTGATTCGTTGATGGAGGGACGGGCTCTGTCCCGTCCCAAACATTAATGGGACAACACAGAGCTCGTCGCTCCCTAACTTGCTGGGGGCGTCACCATCAAACGCGCCAGCACAGCCCGTTGCGCTGCGATTAGATCAGCAATGCCTTTCCGGCTGAGGACCAGCATCTCCTCCAGTTGTGATTGCGCGAAAGTAGCTTCCTCTCCGGAACCTTGCACTTCCACGAAATCACCGTCCTCAGTCGCGACAAGATTAAAATCGACCGTGACCGCTTTATCTTCTTCGTAGTTCAAATCGACAATCGGATTTCGATCCAGAACACCCGCGCTCACCGCCGCCACCAATTTACGAAGCGGAGGTGCATCTACTTTCTTCTCGCGCGCCAGCTTTCGGCACGCGACCGCCACGGCCAGACTGGCGCCGGTAATTGCGGCGGTTCGTGTGCCCCCATCTGCCTGAAGCACATCGCAATCGACCCACATCGTGCGCGCGCCTAGTTTTTCCAGGTCCACCACCGCCCGGAGCGATCGTCCAATAAGTCGCTGAATTTCCGTGCTCCGGCCGTCGATTCTTCCTCTGACGATGTCACGTGGTTTTCGCGTGATCGTTGAGTATGGCAGCATCGAATACTCCGCCGTCAGCCAGCCGCCGGTCACGTTTTGTTCTTTCATCCAGCGCGGCACGGCTTCCTCGATCATGACCCCGCAAATCACCCGAGTGTTTCCCATCGAAACCAGGACCGAGCCGCCGGCATACGGCGCGATATTCAGTTCGAAGCTGATTGGGCGGACCTGATCCGGAGCGCGACCGTCAGCGCGTTGCATCCTGCAACGCTAAACCTCCAAATTCCAACATCCAAGCTCCAATGAATACGCAAGCACCAATATCCAACACCAACCGTGCACCTTGAATGGAGCCTGGTGTTTAGAATTTCTTTGGATGTTGGAATTTGGAGTTTATCTCTATCCGTTCACGATTGTTCCACCGTTCGGATGAAGCACTTGCCCCGTCATGTAGGAAGCGTCATCCGAAGCAAGAAACACGTAGCTAGGTGCTACTTCTTCCGGTTGTCCGGGACGTCCGAGAGGAGTGTCCGAGCCAAATGTTGCCACATCTTCTTTCGGAAATGTCGACGGAATCAGCGGCGTCCAAATCGGTCCGGGTGCCACGCCATTAACCCGAATACCTTTCTTGGCCAGCGCCTGGGAAAGGGAACGCGTAAACGCCACGATGGCTCCCTTGGTCGATGAATAATCCAGTAACTTCGGGTTGCCTTTATACGCGGTGACCGACGTCGTGTTGATAATCGCGCTGCCTTTCCGCAGACGCTTGATCGCCGCTTTGGTCATGAAAAAGAAAGAAAAGATGTTCGTTCGGAACGTTCGCTCGAGCTGTTTCCGTGAGATTTTTTCAATACTGTCCTGCGGACGCTGTTCCGCGGCGTTGTTAACCAGAATGTTGAGTGTCTTGAACTCCGACACTGTGTCCTTGACCGCCTGTTGACAAAACTTTTCGTCGCCGACATCGCCCGCGATGAGAATACATTGCCGACCATGCTCTTCGACCAGGCGCTGTGTTTCCTTTGCGTCTTTATGTTCATCGAGGTAGACGACCGCGACATCAGCTCCCTCTTTCGCAAAGGCGATCGCCACCGCGCGACCGATACCGCTATCGCCGCCGGTTATGAGCGCGACCTTATTTTGCAGTTTTCCGCTTCCCCGGTGTTTTTCGTCTTCCGCTTTGGGGCGCGGCTTCATTTTATGCTCGCGGCCGGGCTGGCGACCTTGATGTTGAGGCGGCTGGCGCTTCTTTTCTTTGGCCATGCGAAAAAATTCGCATTTGATCAGGCGCCCAGATGTTTTAATTGGTTGTGTTCGGCGCAAGTTGTTCCTTCAGAGGAGTATAGGGTTTCGGAAAAAAAGTCTGAGAAAATCACAGCAGACTGGTTGACCTTTGTCACCAATACGGTACTTTCTCTGTCCCGCTGGAAGCGGGACTCCTCTAATCAAGGAGTGCGTTCTATGTACATTTGGGACTGCAAATTGGACTCAATTTTGTCCCGGCAACGATAGCCCCGCTCAGCGGGGTGATTCAGAGTCGGAGGCGAAGTTGAGTTTTTTTTCGCCCGAAATGTGCGGAAACGTTTACCCCGAAGAAGTTCGGGGCTGGTTCTTTGACATCTACATACAGGGTAGTAAGAAAGTACAACTTTAAGAGCTGAGTCTGAAATATTTGTAGGGCGGCGATCTTCGCCGCCGTACGAGAGAGTTTCAGTTATCATACAAATCTGTGTTAACCGCGGGAGCGATCCCCCGGTGGCACAACAGATTGATCAAGCTACAAAGAGCGCATCATGGATGCCTTGGTGCCAATAGGCGATGAAGGACGTGGTAAGCTGCGATAAGCTACGGAGAGCGGCAAACACGCTTTGACCCGTAGATTTCCGAATGGGATAACCTG
>WNGI01003145.1_pt1 | contig 14464 bp, 11 predicted proteins | sample 5400621 | NCBI WGS metagenome assembly WNGI01 (sample SAMN13153374, study PRJNA577476) | soil metagenome | isolation source: 20 cm soil or saprolite under Garry oak tree replicate 1 | place: USA:California | collected 2016-06-15 | reverse complement strand
CAAGACCGTCCTGCTCAATGCGATGCGCAGCGCGGCAGTACGCCGCGGCTGGGGCACCGGCAAACTCGAGGCCCGCCCCGACCAGCCGCTACGCCGCCCGCTCGCGGCCGCCCTGCACCTGGCGATCCGCGAACTGGCCAGCAAGCACAAGGACGAGGAGCGGCACGTCCTCGGCGTGCTGAAAGCCTTCGCGCAGCGCGAGCCGCGCACGTCCAAGCCGAGCAAACTGAGCGACCGCTGGCAGCCGGGTATCGACGTCCCCGCTGTGAGCGGACGCGCTGACTCCGGTGACATCGAGATCGACCTGGTCGAGCTGCTGGCCGACGTCGCCGGGCTCGCGGCCGACGCGGGCAGCGGCATCGCGATCTTCATCGACGAGATGCAGGATCTGATGCCCGACGACGTGTCGGCGCTGTGCGCGTCGTGCCACGAGGTGTCGCAGCAGGGCTCGCCACTCGTCGTCGTCGGCGCCGGGCTGCCGCACTTGCCGGCCGTGCTGTCGGCCAGCAAGTCCTACTCCGAGCGGCTGTTCCGGTACGCGCGCATCGACCGGCTCGAGCGCGAGGCCGCGGACGCCGCGCTGCGCCGCCCGGCACGAGACGAGGACGCCGACTTCACCGACGACGCGCTCGACGTCATGTACGCCAGCACTGCGGGCTACCCGTACTTCGTGCAGGCCTACGGCAAGGTCGCCTGGGACGTCGCGCCGGCGACGCCGATCACCGCCGCCGACGTCCGGGTCGCCGCGCCCGAGGCCGAGTCGGAGCTCGCGGTCGGGTTCTTCGGATCGCGCTACGAGCGGGCTACCCCCGCCGAGCGCGAGTACCTGCGCGCGATGGCCGAGGTCGCCGACGACGGCGCGGACGACGCGGTGGCCACCGGCTCGGTCGCCGAGGCGCTGCACCGCAATCCGCAGTCGCTGTCCCCGGCCCGCGACGCACTGCTGAAGAAGGGCCTCGTCTACTCCGGTCAGCGCGGTCAGATCGCGTTCACCGTCCCGCACTTCGGGCGGTACCTGCGCCAGCAGGACGTCTGATCGACACGCGGTAACGTCGGGTCATGACGACTCCGGAGCCACTGGAACCGATCGACGAGAACTGGACGAGCGCGCTGGCGGTGGTCGCGCATCCCGACGACTTGGAGTACGGCACCGCCGCCGCGATCGCCCGCTGGACGGCGCAGGGCAAGCGCATCGCGTACTGCCTGGCGACGAGCGGCGAGGCGGGCATCGACGGCATGACGCCGGAGGAGGCCGGACCGTTACGCGAGCAGGAAGAGCGCGCGTCCGCCGCGATCGTGGGGGTCGACGACGTCTCGTTCCTCGGCCACCCCGACGGCATGCTCGAGTACGGCCTGCCGTTGCGCCGCGACATCGCCCGGGCGGTTCGCCGGACGCGTCCGGAGATCGTGATCACGAGCAACTACCGCGACTCGTGGGGGCCCGGCATGTTGAACCAGGCCGACCACATCGCCTGCGGGCACGCGGTGGTGGACGCGGTGCGCGACGCGGGCAACCGATGGGTGTTCCGTGAGCTGCTCGACGAGGGGCTCGAGCCGTGGGACGGCGTCCGGGCGGTGTTCGTCGGCGGGTCGCCGGACGGCAAGCACGGCGTCGACGTCACCGACACGTTCGCGACGGGCATCGACTCGCTCAAGGCGCACGCCGCCTACCTGGCCGGACTGGGCGGCGGGCCGATGTCGGAGCCGGAGGACTTCCTCGAATCCTTCGCGCGCATGACAGGCAGCCGGCTGGGCGTGAAGTTCGGGGTGTCGTTCGAGCTGATCAGCTTCCAGATGCCCGACCTAGGCGACCTTTAGCTCGGACACGTCGACGATCCGGTTGCCCGCCGGATCGTATGTCCTTTCCTGCGCGCCCGACGGGGCGATCACGCCGACTGATCCTGCGACGTGCGCGAACGCTCCCAACCGGGTCGGACGTCGTCAGGGTCGATGTCCATCCGAAAGTCAAGGAGATCACGTATCGCCCTATTCATGTGTATAGCGCGTGCTGGCGGATCCAGGCGTGCATCGCGATTCCGGCCGCGACGCCGGCGTTGATCGAGCGCGTCGAGCCGTACTGGGTGATCGAGCAGGCCAGCTTGGCGGCAGCGCGCGCCTCGTCGGTCAGGCCGGATCCCTCCTGCCCGAACAGCAGCAAGGAACGTCGAGGCAGGACAGCAGTCTCGAGCGGGATCGCGCCGGGCAGGTTGTCGACGGCGACGATCGTGTAGTCGCCCGCGGAGTCGACGAGCTCGGCGATGGAGTCGACGTGCCGGACGTGCTGGTACCGGTCGGTGACCATGGCACCCCGGCGATTCCACCGCCGACGTCCGACGATGATCACCTCGCGGGCGAGGAAGGCGTTGGCCGTCCGGACGACGGTGCCGATGTTGAGGTCGTGGCGCCAGTTCTCGATGGCGACCGCGAAGTCGTGCCGGCGGGTGTCGAGGTCGGCGACGATCGCGTCCAGGCGCCAGTACCGGTACCGGTCGACGACGTTGCGCCGATCGCCGTGTTCGAGCAGCTCCGGGTCCAGGTGCGGATCGTCCGGCCACGGCTGCGGATGCGGCCCGACGCCGACGCCGACGTCCGGCGTCGCGTCATCGCTCACGACAGGCCGAGGTCGGCGAGCGTGTAGACCGCCCGGTACTCCAGACCCTCCGCGCGCACCGCGTCGCCCGCGCCCCGGTCGACGATCACCGCGACGCCGACGACGGTCGCGCCCGCCTCGGTCAGCGCGCGTACCGCGGTCAGCACGCTGTCGCCGGTCGTGGACGTGTCCTCGACGGCGAGCACGCGGCGTCCACTCACGTCCGGGCCCTCGATGCGGCGCTGCAAGCCGTGCTGCTTCTCGGCCTTGCGGACGACGAACGCATCGAGGCGTCCACCGCTGGCGTGCAGCATCGCCGCCGCGACCGGGTCGGCGCCGAGAGTCAGCCCGCCCACCGCGTCGTACGCCCAGTCGGCCGTCAGGTCGAGCATCGCCGAGCCGACGAGCGGCGCCGCCTCGTGGTGCAGCGTGATCCGGCGCAGGTCGACGTAGTAGTCGGCCTCCCGTCCGGACGAGAGCACGACCCGGCCGTGCACGACGGCGAGTTCCTTGACGAGCGGCAGCAAGTCGTCGCGGGCCGCCATTACAGTCCGCCTCGACGCATGATCCGGTGCAGCACCGGACGCGGGGCATGCCGTGCCGCGCCGATGAGCGCCTTGTACTTGGCGCTCGGCACGCTGACCGGCTTGCCTCGGCGCGCGTCGGCCAGGCCCTGCGCGACCACGGCCTCGGCGTCGAGCCACATCCACTCCGGGACGCGCGACATGTCGGCGTTCGCGCGCTCGTGGAACTCAGTATGCGTGAAGCCCGGGCAGATCGCGGTGACCTGGACGCCACTGCCGGTGAGCTGCACGGCGAGCGCCTCGCTGAACATCGTCACCCAGGCCTTGCTCGCGGAGTACGTGGCATTGCCACCCCGCGGGACGAAGGCAGCCACCGACGAGACGTTGATGATCTGGCCGGTGCCGCGTTCGGTCATCGCGCGCACTGCCGCGTGGGCAAGCCGCAGAACGGCGCGGACGTTCAGATCGAGCATGCGTTCCTCGAGGTCCAGGTCCGCCCGACCGAACCTGCGATAGGTGCCCATTCCGGCGTTGTTGACGAGCACGTCGATCGGCGCTTCGGCGGACGCGATCCGCTTGGCCACCGCGTCGCAACCGTCCACTGTGGACAGGTCCGCAGGCAGTACCTCGGCGTGGACGTGATGGCGGTCTTCCAGAGCGACCTTCGCCGATTCCAGCCGCGACTGGTCGCGGGCAACCAGTACCAGGTCGCTGCCTTCGGCGGCGAGCTGGCGGGCGAACTCGGCGCCGAGCCCTGCGGTCGCACCCGTTACGAGGGACGTGCTCACGAGCCCTTCCGGGACCTTCCGCGGTTCTTCGCCGGTGCGTTCGGTTTCGCGGCAGCTTCCGCGCTCGTGCGGGCCTTCGCCCGCGGCGCGGCCGGCTTCGTCTGCCCGGACGGGGCTGCGCGTGTCTGCCCGGACGGGGCTGCGCGTGTCTGCCCGGACGGGGCTGCGCGTTTCTGCGGGGGCGACGGGGGCGGGCCGGCGTCCGGCTTGACGGACGGCCGTGGCCGCGGCGTGAACATGCCGCGCAGGCCGACCGGTGCCGCACCAGACCTACCGGACGCGCCGGTGTTCGCGGCGCGCACGGCGGCGAAGTAACGCGCCGACTCCGGCACCATGAGCAACACGACCACAGTGAGCGCGGTGAGCCCGAGCAGCGCTGACATCGCGCGGACCAACCCCGGACCGTTACCGCCCAAACCCGCGAGCTGCCACGCCGACGCGGTCGGCAGGACGGGTACCACCAGCAGACCAACGGTGAACCAGCGCGCCCACCCTTTGCCGCGGCGGAAGTTGATGGCAAACAGCACCATCGCGAGCCCGAACACGGCCGCCTGCACGAGATGGCTCGTGAGGAAGCTGTGCACGTCGTGGTTCACCTCTTTGGGTGTGTAGTCCTTGTCCTTGTTCTTGTCGGTGACTTTCAACTTGTTGTTGGCCTTGATGAACTGGCCGCGAAGGTAATCGGTGAAGGCCCACAGCATCACGGCATTGACGACCGACAGCGCGACATTCGCCACCAGGGCCCCGAATGCGAGGATGACCGTGCGTGGCGGGCTGACCCGATCAGGCGCTTCGACGCTGTCACTCACGCCGCGCAGTGTACGTGCGCGCGTGCGGAGCTCTGAACCGGTCGCGTGCATCCGCGCGACGGACCGCCGTCGCCGAGGGCGCGGGCTCTAGAGTCGAGAAGAGGAATTCGTCGCGATTGACAGGCCCAGCACGGGAGTAAGTGTGACCTCGCAGCCGCCACCGAACGACTTCGGTGCGGACGACGGCCCGGTCGACCCGAATCCGGACTACGCCGAGCCTCCCTGGAGTACGCAGTACGTCCCGCCGCCGGCCGCCCCGACGCCACCGCCGTACGGCTACCCGGGCAGCTACCCGCCGCCATGGGAGTCCGGGCGACCCGGGGGTGTCCTGGCCGCCAGCGTCCTGGCCTACATCGACGCCGGACTGCTCATCCTGGCCGGACTGCTGCTGCTGGTCGGCGCGTCGGCCATCAACGACTGGAACGACGCCTTCGGCGGCAGCGAGCAGGGCTTCACCGCTGAACTCACCGCCAACGGCATGATCAATCTGATATCCGCCAGCCTGCAAATCGCCGGGGCCGTCATGATGGCGGGCCGCAACGTTCTCGGCCGCGTCGTGTTCAGCGTGGGCGCCGGCATGTGCATCGGCGCCGGCTGCTACTGGCTGCTCCGTGTGGGCGGCGTGCAGGCGATCACCTGGACGGGCGTGTTCGTGGCGCTGCCGGTCATCGGACTGGTGCTGTGCTGGACCGCGCAGTCGACGGCATGGCTACGCGGCGAGAATCCTCGGCCGGGCCCGCCGCGCGGGTCCGGCACCTGACGGCCACGGCGGTCAGGCGGGCGAGACGGTCAGCGCGGACCGATCATCGAGCACGTCGACGTGCACGGTCTGCCCGTCGCGGATCTCGCCGGCCAGCAACTCGCGCGCCAACGCGTCGCCGATCGCGGTCTGCACCAGCCGGCGCAGCGGCCGTGCCCCGTACACCGGGTCGAAGCCGTTGATGGCCAGCCATTCGCGCGCGCCGTCGGTCACGTCGAGCGTCAACCGGCGTGACTCCAAGCGGCGGGCCAGGCCCGCGATCTGGATGTCGACGATCTTGGTCAGCTCCTCCGTCGTGAGCGAGTCGAACACCACGATGTCGTCGAGCCGGTTGAGGAACTCGGGCTTGAAGTGCTCGCGGACGATCGCCAGCACCATGTCCTTCTTGGCGTCCTCCGTCAGCTCCGAGACGAGGGCGTGCGAACCCAGGTTGGACGTCAGTACGAGGATCGAGTTGCGGAAGTCGACGGTGCGGCCCTGCCCGTCGGTGAGCCGCCCGTCGTCGAGCACGGCAAGCAGGATGTCGAACACGTCCGGGTGCGCCTTCTCGACCTCGTCGAGCAGGACGACGCTGTACGGGCGTCGCCGCACCGCCTCGGTCAGCTGGCCGCCCTCCTCGTAACCGACGTAGCCGGGCGGGGCTCCGACCAGCCGGGCGACGCTGTGCTTCTCCGAGTACTCGCTCATGTCGATGCGCACCATCGCCCGCTCGTCGTCGAACAGGAACCAGGCCAGCGACTTGGCGAGTTCGGTCTTGCCGACGCCCGTCGGGCCGAGGAACAGGAAGGAGCCGGTCGGCCGGTCGGGATCGCTGACACCCGCGCGGGCTCGCCGTACGGCATCGGCCACTGCACGCACCGCGTCGGACTGCCCGACCACGCGCGCGCCGAGCGCGTCCTCCATGCGCAGCAGCTTCGCCGTCTCGCCTTCGAGCAGCCGGCCCGCCGGGATGCCGGTCCAGGCGGCCACGACGTCGGCAACGTCGTCGGCCGTGACTTCCTCCTTGACGAGCACGTCCTCGACCGGCTCGGCGTCGCTCGCCACAGCGAGTTCCTTCTCCACCACCGGGATCTCGGCGTACAGCAGCCGCGACGCCGTCTCGAAGTCGTTGTCGCGCTGGGCACGCTCGGCCTGGCCGCGCAGGTCGTCCAGGCGCTCCTTGAGCTCGCCGACCCGGTTCAGCCCGGACTTCTCCCTTTCCCAGCGGGCGTTCAGCGCGTCGAGCTGCTCGGTCAGGTCGGCCAGCTCGCCACGCAGCCGGGTGAGCCGCTCGCGTGACGCCTCATCGGTCTCCTTGGCGAGCGCGAGCTCCTCCATGCGCAGCCGGTCGACGGCACGCTGCAGCTCGTCGATCTCGACGGGACGCGAATCGATCTCCATCCGCAGCCGCGACGCGGCCTCGTCGACCAGGTCGATCGCCTTGTCGGGCAGGAAGCGCGACGTGATGTACCGGTCGGAGAGCGTCGCGGCGGCGACCAGTGCGCCGTCGTTGATGACCACCTTGTGGTGCGCCTCGTAGCGCCCCTTCAGGCCGCGCAGGATCGCGATCGTGTCTTCGACGGACGGCTCGGCGACCATCACCTGCTGGAAGCGCCGTTCGAGGGCGGCGTCCTTCTCGATGTGCTGGCGGTACTCGTCCAGTGTGGTCGCGCCGACCATGCGCAGCTCGCCACGGGCGAGCATCGGCTTGAGCATGTTGCTGGCGTCCATCGCGCCTTCGCCGGTCGCGCCGGCGCCGACGACGGTGTGCAGTTCGTCGATGAAGGTGATGACCGCGCCGCCGGCGTCCTTGATCTCGTTCAGGACGGCCTTGAGCCGTTCCTCGAACTCGCCGCGGTACTTCGCACCGGCGACCATCGCACCGAGGTCGAGCGCCACGAGTCGCTTGCCGCGCAGCGACTCCGGCACGTCGCCGGCGACGATGCGCTGGGCCAGCCCCTCGACGACGGCGGTCTTGCCGACGCCGGGCTCGCCGATGAGGACGGGGTTGTTCTTCGTGCGCCGCGACAGCACCTGGATCACCCGGCGGATCTCGGCGTCGCGTCCGATGACGGGGTCGATCTTGCCTTCGCGGGCGCGCTCGGTGAGGTCGACGCCGTACTTCTCCAGAGCCTGGAACGTGCCCTCCGGGTCCGGGCTCGTCACCCGCTGCGAGCCGCGAAGCGATGCCAGCGCGTCACGCAGCGCGGCCGGCGTGACGCCGCTGACCACGCCCTGATCGGCCAGCGCGATCAGCAGATGCTCGGTCGAGACGTACTCGTCGGAGCGGTCGCGCGCCTCGCGCTCGGCGGCACTCAAGACCGCCAGGAACCCGCGCGACGGCTGGGGCGCCGCGACCGTCGAGCCGGCGGCGGCAGGCAACGCGTCGACCTGGCGCTGGATCGCCGCCCGCGCCGCGAGCGGATCGACGCCGACCGCGGACAGCAGCGGACGGGTCAGCCCCTCGGCGTCGTCGAGCAGGACGACGGCCAGGTGTGCCGGTTCGACAGCAGGGTTGCCGCGCTCGGCGGCAGACTTCACCGCGGTGGAGACAGCCTGCTGGCTGCGGGTGGTCAGGTCCATGGGTGTGGGCTCACCTCGTTCGAAGCTCGATTGTCGGGGCGCCACTGGATGGCGTCCACCTGGAGCAACGAACGCTAAGTTGAGTCTGTTCCGCTCAACCCTCGGTTGGTGTTCCGGACCACGGGCTCGGCGTCGCCGCGGCGCCGAAGTAGTCGCCGCCCTTGCTCTGCACGTCGTCGGTACCCCACGCGCGGCGGTGCGGGACGTGCATCATGCGCGGGATGTGCTTGCGGCAGTGCACGTACGCCTCGTCGACCGCGACGACCACCCACCGCTCGGGCTGGCGCCCCGTCACCTGCTCGGCGGGCAGGTCGGGCACGCTGCGGCGCAACACGTCGTCGTCGACGACGCGCGCCGTGCCGTTGACGTGCAGGCCGATCAGTTCGCGGACGAAGTCGATCATCAGGATGCCGATGTGCGGGTTCTCGACGATGTTGCCCAGGCTCGCCATCACCCCGTTGCCGCGGTATTCGGGGTAGGCGATCGTCCGCTCGTCGATCACGTGCAGGAACCCGGGCGTCCCGGCACGGAAGCTCGCATCGCACTCGCCGGCCCCGTCCGAGGTCGCGATGAACGCCATGTCCTGCCGTGCGACGAACTCGCGCATCGCGGGATTGAGGTGGTCGAGTACCTGATCGCGATAGAAGCGATCGGCACGTGCGGTGGTCTGATAGCGACATTGCAGGTCACGCTCGGCTGCGCTGCCGGGCTGGGTGTGCTGGGCGGTTTCGCCAGGAGAGGGCGCAGACATGTCACTCCTCGGGTGATCGCAGTGACGCGCACGCCCGATGCGCCGGCCAGCGCTTTCCCCCGCGGAGGCGTGACGGACAGCCGCCAGCCTGTCACACCTCGCGTGCGCTCGAAAGGCACTCGGTCTGATATGCGAGGTTCGCGGCCAGATTGGCCTGAAGGAAGGGGTAGCGGTCCGCGCACTAGGCGTTAGATTGGTGTCCGCGCCGAGCGGACTCGCGGCGTAACGGGGGGTTCCGCGCGCAGGACGAAAGGAACCTGGTGCCGTCACAGGCTCAACTGATCCGAGAGAGCTGGGCCGTGGCCGAGCCTGCGGCTGATCGAATCGCACAGTACTTCTACGCCGCGCTGTTCCACGCGAACCCGTCGCTGCGGGACATGTTCCCGGCCACCATGACCGTGCAGCGCATTCGCCTGCTCCGCGCGCTGACGACGATGATCCAGGTCATCGACCAACCGGACCGGTTCTCCGTCCTGCTGGCCGAGCTCGGTCGCGACCACCGCAAGTTCGAAGTCACCCCCGAGCACTATGACCAAGTAGGCGACGCGTTGTTCTACGCGTTGCAGCTGCACCTGCGTGACCACTGGACGCCCGAGGTCCAGCACGCCTGGGAAGACGCGTACGCGGTCATCTCGCGCGAGATGCGCCGCGCGGCCGACGAGGCTGCCGCATACGGCCCGCCGTACTACCGGGGCACCGTGGTCGACATCGCGCGTCCCGGCCACGACATCGCGATCATCAAGGTCAAGCCGGAACCGGACCTCGTGTATCGGCCTGGGCAGTACGTCAGCGTCGAGACGCCCCGCCGCCCCCGGATGTGGCGGCCGATGTCGATGGCCAACGCGCCGAGTGCGGGCGGCGAGCTGGAGTTCCACGTCAAGACCGTGCCCGGCGGATGGGTCAGCGGCAGCATGGTCACCGAGACCCAGCCCGGTGACGTGTGGAAGATCGGGCCGCCACTCGGGCTGCTCGGCCTCGTCACGCATGGCGAGCGCGATCTGCTGCTGGTCACGGGCGGCACGGGCATCGGGCCGGTCATGTCGATGCTGCCCGACCTCGAGCACCGTTCACCGTCAACGCGGCTGCACCTGTTCCACGGAGTGCGCTACAGCCGCGAGCTCTACCTCAATGGCGTGCTCGACGACCTCGTCATGCGCGACCCGATGCTCGACGTGGTCAAGGTCGTCTCGCGCGAGCCGAAGTACAGCGGCATACGGGGCTCGCTGCCCGACGTCGTGGCACAGCACGCGGACTGGTCCGATCACGACGTCGTCGTCAGCGGATCGCCCAGCCTCATCCAGGCGACGGTCCGGACGCTCAGCTCGCGCGGCGTGCCGCTCTCGCGCATCTATTACGACACGTTCACCATCGACTGATCGGGCGCCGCAGCGCATTTTGTGCGCGGAGCGCGCACGAATTCCGGAAATCTGCCGTACACAGCGTGATAGTTCCGCCGATTCTTGGACGGACCGCCGAGGACCATTATCGTTGCCTAGCGTGTCGTCACCCTCACCCGCGATACCCGTGCCGTCACCCTCCGCTCAGTGCCCCGTGGACAACAGCCGAGTTGAGCCTGCGTCGACGCCGAGCGGGACCAGTGGCGAGGTCGATCTGGACGAAGCCGTCGAGTTCGTCGAGCTGTTCCACGCCGAGAATCCGGACGCGGGCGACGTGGCACGTCGCATCGCCTGGGCGCGTGCCGAGATCCTCACCACCGGGACCTACCACCACACGACGGCGGAGCTGACCTGGGGCGCCCGGGTCGCCTGGCGCAACAGCGCGCGCTGTATCGGCAGGCTGTACTGGAACAGCTTGCGGGTGCGTGACCTGCGCGCGGTCGCCGACGCCGTCGGAGTCGCGAAGCATTGCCGCAAGCATCTGCGGATCGCGGCGAACGGCGGGAAGGTGCGTCCCGTCATCAGCATCTTCGCTCCCGAGGCACCCGGACGCCCGGCGCCCCGAATCTGGAACGACCAGCTGATCCGCTACGCCGGCTACCCGCAAGCAGGCGGCGGGGTACAGGGCGACCCGCGCTATATCGGATTCACCGAAGCCGTCATGACGATGGGCTGGCGGCCGCCGCCGACGCCCGGCGACTTCGACGTGTTGCCGCTCGTCGTCGAGACCGCGGCCGAGGGCCCGCGCATGTTCCAGCTGTCGGCCGCGGACGTCCTCGAAGTGTCGTTGTCGCATCCGGAGTTCGGGTGGTTCGCGGATCTCGGCCTGCGCTGGCATGCCGTTCCTGCGATCAGCAACATGCGGCTCTGCATCGGCGGCGTCTCGTACCCGGCGGCGCCGTTCAACGGCTGGTACATGGGGACCGAGATCGGCGCGCGGAACCTGGTCGACGCCGACCGCTACGACATGGCCTCGACGGTCGCGCGCCGGATGGGCCTGGACATGACGTCCGAGCAGACGCTGTGGCGCGACCGCGCGGTGATCGAGATCAACCGTGCCGTCCTGCACTCGTTCGCCGCCGCCGGCGTGACGGTCACCGACCATCACACCGAGGCCCAGCGCTTCCTCACCCACCTGGGGCGGGAGCAGCGTGCGGGCCGCAGCTGCCCGGCCGACTGGAGCTGGATCGTGCCGCCGATCTCGGGCAGCCTCACGCCGGTCTTCCACCGCTACTACGACTCGGCGCAGCCGAGTCCACAGTTCGTCAGCGACCCGGACGCCGTGGTGCGCGGCCAGTGCGGCGGTCCGGCGCACTTCCCTGATGCCGAGGCCGAGGTCGACGCGCCCGAACAGTGGTCGGTCGCGTCGTTCCCCGCCTGAGTTCGGGGGCGGCCGCCCCTCGCGGGGGGAGCGCGGGGGGCGGCCGGGTCTAAGCGAGCAGCACGGCGGTATCGGCGACGTCGGCAAGCACCGGATCGTGCGTGGCGCACAGCACCGCGCGCCCGGCCGCCGCGGCTTCGGCGAGCACGCGCGCCACGATCTCGGCATGCGCCTCGTCCTGCGACGACGTCGGCTCGTCCAGCACCACCAGCGGCCGCTCGACGACCAGCGAGCGGGCGATGGCAACCCGCTGGCGCTCACCGCCGGACAGCAGCCGCACTGCCCGCTCGCGAAGCGCCGAGAGACCGAGCGAATCGACGGTCTTGTCGATCAGATCCGGGTCGGCCGGCAGGCCGCGTGCCGTGCGGGCAAGCGCGAGGTTCTCGATCACGTCGAGCGGTTCGGCGAGTGCCCCGCCCTGCCCGAAGACGGCGACGTGTTCGCGGCGCAGGTCGGCGCGTGCCGCCCGCGACAGGCCGGTCACGTCGACGCCGGCCAGCAGCGCTCGTCCGGAGTCGGGGTCGGCGAGGCCGGTGAGCACGCGCAGCAGGGTCGACTTGCCCGAGCCGGAACGGCCCCGGACGAGGGTGAGCAGGCCGGCGCGGACGTCGAGCGACAGCCCGTCGAGCACGACGCGGTCGCCGTAGGCGAGGCGCACTTCGTCGAGCGCGGCCACGGACCCGGCCGCGGCTGTCGTCGGCGCGGCACCGGCGACCGGATGCGCAGCCACCGGCTCGTCCGCGCCGCTGAGCACGATCTGCGCGCCCTCGGTGCTCGCGCTCACGCCTCGCAGCGCGCCGGCGCCGCGGCGCAGCGCTTCTGGCAGCCGGACCCAGCCTCGATCGTCGACGACGAGCATCTCGTCGTCCGGCGCGTGCGGCGACCACTGCTCGGAGAGCCTGCCGTCGCGGATGCGCACCATGCGGTCGGCGATCCGCGCGGCGCGCTGATCGTGCGTGACGAGCAGCAGCGTGGCCCCGATGGACGCGACCGCCGACGAGAGCAGGTCATAGACCTCGTCCGCGGACGCGAGGTCCAGCTCGCCGGTCGGCTCGTCGGCCAGCACGACGGTCGGCTCGTGCGCCAGCGCCGCGCACACCGCGACGCGCTGGGCCTCGCCGCCGGACAGCGTCGCCGGTGAGCGATCGGCCAGCGCGGCGAGACCGAGCCGCGCGAGCGCCTCGCCGGCTCGGCGCCGTGCCTCGACCCGGCCCACGCCGGCCAGCCGCAGTTGCAGGGCGACGTTGTCGAGCACGTCGATCTCGGGGCGCAGCGTCCGGGCGGTGTGCTGGTCGACGACGCCGAGCCGGGTAAGCCGAAGTCGCGAACGGGTGGCCTCGTCGGCGCCGGCCAGGTCGACGCCGGCGATCCGGACGCTGCCCGCGCTGGGCGGCACCTCGCCCGTCAGCACGCGCAGCAGCGTCGTCTTTCCCGATCCGTTCGGACCGTGCACGACGAGACGTTCACGATCCTCGACGGCGAGCGACAGGCCACGCAACGCGGCGACCGTGCCCCCAGGGATGGGGTACAGGCAGAACGCGTCGGTGACGTCGATCGCGCTCATCGCAGCTCCGTCTCGGGACGCACGGGCAGGCGCTCACGCAGCATCCGGGCCGCGACCGCCCAGGCGACGGCGACGCTCAGCCCGATCCCGACGACGAGCACGACGCCCGTCCAGGCCAGACCGACCGCCGCCTGCAACGGGGGCCGCGGCGCGACGCCGGACGCGTCGACCGCCACGAGCGTCGTCCCGGCGCGTGCAAGCAGCAGGCCGGTCAGCAAGCCAAACGGCAGCGCGACCGCGACGACCGAGGACGCCCGCACGAACAGCACGCGGCGCAGCGTCGCCGGGCGCAGACCGTCGGCCTCCCAGGCGTGCAACTCGCCGGCGTCGTCTCGGCGCTCCCCGATCACGAGCAGCGCGAGGGCGACGACACCGACGAGCAGTGCCAGGCCCGCGATCAGGGCCAGCAACAGCTGCGATCCGCGGGCGACCGGATCGGCGGACAGCCGAGCCTGCAACGGCGCGCGCAGCGCCACCGTGAGCCGGTCGTAGGGCGCCTTCGCGAGTGCCTGTTCGAGGGCCGGGCGCGAACTGTCCGGCGCCGAGACCCAGAGCTCGCCGATCGCTCCGGTGCCCGGCTCGCTCAGCTCGAGCATCGCTGTAACCGCTGCTTGATCTGCCAGGACGAACGTGCCGGTCATCGTCGGGAAGCGCGGCATGGTGCCGACGACCTGGGCGGTGATCGTGATCTGGCCGAGAGAGAGCGTCAACCGACCCTGGTCGCCCGATCGCGCGGTCACCGGATCGACGATGACGGGCAGCACGGGCTTGGGCACGTAACCCGGGACGAGGACGACCTGCGAACCCTCGAGCCGGTAGCTGATCTGCAGGCCCGTGCCCTTCGAGACGACCTGGGCGTTCCGCGATCCCCAACCGGCCCACTGCCACGGAACGGTCGCGCCGTCGGCCGAGACGGAGCCGACTGTGAACGTCCCGGCGACGACCTGCCGGGCGGTGTCGCTCTCGCCGATGGCGTGCTGGTGATGCGTGGCGTACTCGATGTTCTCGGTCAACGCGACCGATACCACGCGCAGCGTCCCGCGGCCGAGGTGCGGGATCGTCCCGGTCGCCACGGTGCCGTGCCGGCTCAGCTTCACCGCTGCCTCCTGGCCGTCGGCCGAGGCGAGCCAGAGCTCCATGTCGACCGCCGGCGACAGGCCGGTGACGTCGACGGTGACGGTACGAGCGGCGTCCGGAAGCGACGGCGCGGCGACGGCCGCGGGGGCCGGCCCGAGCGCCTTGGCGAAGGACGCCGGGCTCTTCGACGTACCGGTCACCCGCGACCACCGCCGCACCTGCGACAGCGCATTGCGGTCGACGCCGAGCACCGGCACTCCG
>WNGI01011845.1_pt1 | contig 14465 bp, 15 predicted proteins | sample 5400621 | NCBI WGS metagenome assembly WNGI01 (sample SAMN13153374, study PRJNA577476) | soil metagenome | isolation source: 20 cm soil or saprolite under Garry oak tree replicate 1 | place: USA:California | collected 2016-06-15 | reverse complement strand
ACTCGGTTGCTGAAGCGGTCAAGAAGTTGCTTTAGGTAGCGTGTTCCGCCAGAGATATTCTGAGCTGGATCATGCGGCCGGCGAACTCCGAAACGCGCGCTTGTTCCGGGCATTAGTTGCATCAAGCCACGAGCGCCTTTAGGCGACACCACGCGGGTATTGAAGTGCGACTCTTGCTCCATCACCAGGAATATCAGATAAGGATCAACGCCGTATTTGCCGCCGCTCTGTCTGATCAAGGTATCAAGCTTCTGTCTTCCAGTGCTCCAGCCCCGGTCCTTTCTTCCAGAGGACTCAGATTCGGTCAGTTTTTCCAGATCCTCCGGTTCAATGCGGTCTATACGGCTGCGGTCAATAAATATCGACATCGCGCCATGCTTGTACCAAACTCCTGCTGTTGATTCAGTTGCACTATCTGCTTCAACCCGTGCCCCACCTTTAAGGTAAATCCAGGCGGGTTTATCGAATATTCCGGTTTGTGGGGAGGCTTGGAAAGGCTTGGAAGATTCGGCTTCAGGCTTTACACGTGTGAGGGGAACTCGTTCGACTGACTTCACTCGTTCCCGAAGTGCGAGGTGGCTGATTCCGCCCTGGCGATACCAAATGCCCTGTGGACTATCCCAGGCATCATCTACGGGCAGAAAGGTACCGTCAGTAAGTCTGAGCTGAATCTGTTCCACCTTTTGAGACTCTTCTCGAGAAGAGGGTGCCGAACCTTTTTCATCGGACGGTGGTGTTTGTGCGACGACTCCATTCCCGCAGAGGCCGAGGAAGAAGCAGAGCAGAGGGATCTTGGCAGTAGCGGGGATTCGGGTCATTGGTGGCGTAATCAACTCTCAACTGAACTTCCAAGCCAATCGCGACTCACGGTGCTTACAGCTCAAGCGGATCTGCAAGAGTTCTTTCGATCATGGTCTCCTGCGTCTGCACCGGCGCAAAGCCGTGCGATGTTCCAAAGTAGTTGCGCCAGGCCACGTCGATAACCGCCGGCGTCAGCTCGAGTTTTTGTGCTTCAAACAAACAAAGGTCCGTTGCGCGATCCAGCAGATCGCGTGGTTCGCAACCTTTCATCTGCCGCCGTTCAATTCTGTATTTGTTGAGCAAGTGATCCAGGACTGGCTGACCACAGGCAATACCCCGCGTATAAGACTGCCGTTTGAAAATCTCGGAGTAGGCCGCGGACGTGGGTGGCTCGACCCGCGCTCGGTATCCCATTCGTCGCAGAAACGCTTGATCAGCAAGATCCTTCTCGTCGAGGTTTGTCGAAAAGACCACGAGCTGCTCGAAAGGTACTTCGATCTTCTTTCCTGTATGGAGCGCAAGATAGTCAACCCGCCTTTCGAGCGGCACGATCCAACGATTCAGGAGGTCTTGGGGAGACACTCGCTGTCGACCAAAGTCGTCGATCACCAGAGTGCCGCCATTTGATTTCATCTGGAATGGCGCTTCGTAAAATTTCGCGGATTCACTCCATGTGAGGTCGGCATTTTCCAGAGTTAACTCACCGCCTACAACAACCAGGGGACGTTCGATCAAAACCCAGCGATGGTCATATTCCGCAGGAGTCAATTCACCTGACGCGATGCGGTGGCAATGATTATCAAAGACGCGGATGATCTGGCCGTCAATCTCAACGGCATAAGGTATCCAGATCGCTCCTGCCAGAGCGCCATTAATGCGTTCTGCAACGGCTGTCTTTCCAGTGCCGGGCAATCCTGTCAAGAAGAGGGACCTTCTTGAGTTGATAACACAGCCAAGCGTCTGAAGCAGCGAATCCGGCAACACCAAATCATGGAAGGCCGTGCGGACAGTTTCCATTGACGCGGGATGAGCGGGAATCGATTGGAGCCGCATCATATGTGAGTAGTCGCGCAGAGAAACAGGCGCCGGACCTGTATAACCACACACGGACAATAATCGCGTGAGCCGATCCCAGCCATGGTCCAGCATCGCGTAGCGTGTAGAACCGACTGCAGCCTGCAAACGTACTTCGATCAGTTTTTCTCTGTATAGTTTTTGTAGTAACTCTTCAGTAAGCGTACGGGGAAGATGAAGGCTTTCCGCAACTGCCGTAGTTGTCGGCTCTGGCAACATTGCGATGTGCTTCAGGGCCAGATCGCAGAGAAAGCCTTCCGCAATTCCGGTATCCGCCAACTCCTCCAGAAAAGGAGGACCCATGCTCTCTATTTCCACTCGCGTCAGAATTGTCGTTTGCGACATGTGTGATTCACTTTCCTGTAGGATTACTACCTGCGCCGCTAGTGCTAGCTTCCGCTGAAATTGACGCTAGCATCCTGCGCGCGTCCTGCGATTCGGTGATCTTGCCTACGCGTTGGTAAAGGTCGGTCAGGCGTCTGAGTGCAAATGAGCAATTTGGGTCAACACGTCGGGCGGACTCGTAGTACTTGATCGCGTCATCGTCCCGGCCAAACCTTTCGAGCATTTTGGCAGTGTTGAGATTGCCCGTAAGAGGGCCCGAAGCCCGAGCAAAACTCTTGTAAGCTTCTTCGAATCTTCCCATCCGACAGAACGCCAGACCCAGATTATTCAGAATGCGATCGTCGGTGGGTGAGAGTTTAACCGCTCGCTTCAGACGATCTATCGCGGCTCTGTAATTGCCGTTTTGATAGAGTGAGAATCCCAGGTTGTTAAGGGTTTCAGCGTCGTCAGGCTCAACCTTAACGGCGCGTTCGTAGGATTCCTTGGCGCGATCCGCGAAGCCTTTTTTGTCATAAGCAACACCCAATAGATTGTGGGCCTCACTCAATCTCGGATCGAGCGACGTAGCTGTAGAGAGCTCTGAAATCGCCTCGTTGAGCATTCCGTTCAAAAGATATCGGCGACCAACCTCAAGATGCTCCTTTGCTGTACCAGAAAAACTGATCTTCCTGGCTTCGGCACTACGGGAGTCTTCCAGCCTTGTAACTCCCACGCTCGCAAACTTGTCCGCGTCCTTTTCTGTCATACGCTCGATCTTGTTATTATCTTTATGTCCAAATAGTCTGCCGAAAGCCTTGAAGGGCGCGGCGAGCACGCGCACGATCTTGTTCCCGCCACCTTTCTTCTGTGGGCTCCTCTCTTCGCTTGCATTACCTGCGACAGAGCCAGAATCTTCGATCACGTTCGCATCTGAATCTCCCTCACGCTCAATGGTTGCGGCACTCCACATGACAGTGGCGCCGATCGTTATGGCGAAAGCTATTAGAATGGCAATGAGTCTGCGTTTATTCATTGGTCCAACTCCTTTTACATCTTGCCTAAAACATCCATGAGGTTAAGGGCAGCCGGGCCGAGAATCGCGATGAAGAGTGTCGGGAATAGGAAGCACGCCAGGGGCAGCAGCAGTTTGACGGCCGCCTTTTGAGCTTCCTGCTCAGCGCGCTGGCGTCGCTTCGTGCGTAAGGAATCCGAGAATACTCGCAGGGCGCGCGCGATTGAAGTACCGAATTTATCCGTCTGGATCAGCATAGCGACAAGGCTGCGTAGATCGTCCACACCGGTTCGCTCCGCCAGGTTACGCAAGGCTTCGTCGCGCTCGCGTCCAACGCGAATCTCCAGATTGGCCATTTCGAACTCCGCGGAGATGTCCGGATGGACGTCTTTCAACTCGCTGCTGACTTTCATCATTGCAGCGTTCAATCCGAGGCCGGCCTCCACCGAGATAACCATCAGATCCAGCGCATCAGCCAGGCCCCAGCGCAATTCCCGCTGCCGATTGTTGGTGGCCCTCCGCAATACATATCGAGGAAGAAAAAATCCGGCGACAAAGGCGAGCACTATGTAGACCAGTGCGCTATTCAACGGCCGGGCCAGGAGCGCACACGCAAGCGCTACCAGCAGGGGAAAGCCCGCCATCGTCGCAGTTTGAATCGCACGATAGATTACGGGTGCGCCGGGTGAACGAAAGCCGGCGTGCATGAGTTGCTTTTGCAACTTCCGCGCTTCGATCGCTGACGGTGGTAGCAGCCGATTAAGTGGTGAGGCTAGACGCTGTGCAATGTCAGCTCCCGGGCGCTCTTCGGACGCAACCGAAACGGAACCGCCGCTTGTAGTCCTCGAACCGAGTTTCTGCAGGCGTTCGGTGGCCGCGCTTTGCGGACGAGACAACATCCAGTAAATCCCGATCATTCCGAGGCTGATACATACGAATGTTGAGATGGCGATTATTATGAGCATTGTAGTTTTGGTCTTTGGTGTTTGGTGTTTGGTACTTTGTACTTTGTTCTTTGTTCTTACCTACTACCTTAAGCTGATTAATTCATTCAAAACGCCAAGGGCTAAGTACGAAGTACAAAGCACTAAGTACTAGATCCTAATATCCAGAATCTTCCTCACAATAAGCATCCCTGTTATCTGCATGAACATTGCGGCGGCGATCAAATAATGGCCCCGCTGGTCCTTCCAGAGAACGCTCATGTAGTCAGGGTTCATCACCGTAACGGCTATGGCTACAAAAATCGGCAGAGCACACAGTAGCCAGGCAGACATTCGTGAGCTGGTCGTTAACGTCTTCAGATCACCCATGATGCGAAATCTTTCGCGAATCGTGTAAGCAACCTTCTCGAGAATCTCCGCCAGGTTTCCGCCGGTTTCCTTTTGGATCAAAACAGCTGTCACACACATCCGCAGATCGAGCAGCGGCATCCTTTGTGTCAGGTTTTCGAGAGCCAGCTTCAGCGAAAGCCCAAGGTTTTGTTCTTCGTAAGTTTTGCGAAATTCCGAGGCTATTGGGTCTGGCATTTCCGCTGCAACCATCTGGAGTGTTTCCGAAAATGCGTGACCAGCGCTTAGACCTCGGCTCATCAGATCAAGTGTGTCCGGCAAATGCTCTAGAAAGTGATCGAAACGTTTCTTTCGTTTCCACCAGACGTGAACAAAAGGGAGTGAGGCTGTTACCACGCCGCATAGAAGCATCATCAGTATGAGCGAACTCACTACTGAAGTCGCCAGGGCACCAAGCACGCCGGCCATCACTGAAAACATGATCAAGCGTGAAGGAGTGATATGTATATCAGCCTGATCCAGCATTCGTTTTAGATGCAATGCTGCTTGAAGACGAATGAGCGAACGATTAACCCAGGGAATTTCGCTCATCAACTCATTGCGGGCGAGCACGACTTCAACATCTTCGGCCCGGGCTGAATAGAGCACCGCATCCGCCAGGCGCTTCCGCAAAAGCGCCCGTTTTGCGTCAGATCCGTGCGTGGCAAGCAGATACGCTCCCAAGACAAGAAACAGAGCGAAGACAAAGACGAGGAAAGATATAACCATTTGTTTTACGTCTCCTCGAAGAATGTTCGGGGCAATTGGAGGCCACAAGATTTAAGGCGTTCGGCAAACCGCGGTCGAATGCCAGTGGGTCGAAAGCGTCCGAGCACTTGTCCCTGAGAATCAATGCCCGTTCGCTCATACTGGAAAATCTCCTGCATCGTAATTGTTTCGCCTTCCATTCCAGTGATCTCGGAAATAGAAGTTACGCGCCGCGAACCATCAGACATGCGAGCAACCTGAAGTACCAGGTCCAGAGCCGACGCGATCTGTTGACGCATGGCTCGGTCTGAAAGCCGCATCCCAGTCATCTGAATCATCGTCTCGAGCCGAGCCAGTGCGTCGCGTGGGGTATTTGCGTGGATGGTTGTTAAGCTTCCATCGTGTCCCGTGTTCATGGCCTGCAACATGTCGATTGCTTCACCGCCACGAACTTCTCCGATAACAATGCGGTCAGGACGCATACGCAGAGTGTTGCGTACCAAATCCCTTTGGGTGACCTCACCCTTCCCTTCGATGTTTGCCGGTCTCGTTTCCAGCCGCACCACATGTGGTTGTTGCAGCTGGAGCTCCGCCGAGTCTTCGATCGTGACGATGCGCTCATTCTCGGGAATGTAGGCAGACAGGGCATTAAGGAGAGTGGTTTTACCTGCACCTGTACCACCGGAGATCAAAACATTCAATCGAGCGTTAACACACATCTCGAGCATCTCGGCAATGTCTTTGGTTAGCGCTTTGTTCTCAATTAGCGCCTTCATCCGCAAAGGTTCCGAACCAAAACGGCGAATTGACAATACTGGTCCATCGATGGACAGGGGCGGAATGATTGCATTGACGCGTGACCCATCCTGGAGACGCGCATCAACCATTGGTGACGACTCATCAATTCGGCGTCCTACGGAGGAAACGATTCTTTCAATGACGCGCATTAGATGTTCATCGTCTTTGAAGGTGACATTTGTCGCTTCAATCTTGCCGTGTCTTTCGATATAGATTGTGTCGTGTGAATTTACAAGAATGTCGGAGATCGTAGGATCCGCTAGCAAGGGCTCGAGAGGGCCCAAACCAAAGAGTTCGTGCTGAACATCATTAACGAGCCGTTCTCTTTCCGCCGCAGAGAGTGGCATGCTCTCCTGGATGAGGACACTTTCTGCCAGGCGCGACACCTCGGCATGCACTTGCTCCGGCGTTAGTGCTGCCAGCTTGGTCAAGTCCATTCGGTTGATTAGAGTTCGGTGGAGCCGCGATTTCATTTCCTGGAAGGAATTTGAAGCGCTGCCATCCGAGCCATTACCGGAACCTGATATTCCCGAATCTCTTATTAATCTCTCACGAAGTGCCATATGGTTTATCCAATGCCGCTGCCTGCTGGACCTCTAGACTTTCTCCATTGAAGCTTGCAAATCGAAGCGCCGCTGCGGGGGTTGCCGTTTGAGGAATGAATTCCAAAACGCACTACGGGGTTTTGCTTCCTCGACCGGCGCGGGTCCCATGGCAATCTTCTGAACAATCCGTCGTATTTCAACCGCGATCTTGGAAGAAGGGTCCGACTTGACCAGCGGAGTCCCCAGGTTAATAGAGCCCACCGCTGTCTGGTAATCGCTGGGAACAAATCCAACCACAGGCTCACCCAAAAACTTTTCCACCTGGCGCAGGTCCAGATCGATCTGCTTACTCCAACGGTTCACAACAATGCGGATCTTCTTGCGCGGATAACCAAGTCTGTCGAAAATCTCCAGCGCCCGTTGTGTACTGCGTATCGCGGGGATGTCCAGCGTCACAATCAGGATTATCTCGTCAGACTGATCGAGGGCGGCCAAGGTAATTGAGTCAAAGGTGTGTTGGGGATCTAGGACCACATAATCATATGACTCGCGTAGTCGTTGCAACACTTCAAAGACATGCTGTGGCTCTATTTCATCCGCCGAATCAGCTTCTTTCGGCGCAGCCAGCAGCGAAAGATTTGATGAATAAGGAGTGACCAAAGTCGCAATTAGCCCATCATCCAGGCGAGAACGCTTCTCAACCATGTCAGCAATGGAATACTTTGGATCCACTCCGAGAAAAAGTGGGAGGTCGCCTGCCTGGAGGTTCAGATCCACGAGGACCGTTCGCCCTTTTGTGGCAGCCGCCAGATTGGTTGCGATGAATGATGTGCCGCATCCGCCCTTGCTCGAAAAGACGGCAATCATTCGCCCCTTGGCTCTGGGCGCTGCGACCTGTGTGGTTCGAAAATCGGAGACCCGATCGAGTACAGTTTTCAGTTCCTCGTTACTGATGGGAATACGTAGGAACTCCTGGGCACCGGCTCTGAGGCTGCGCAACATGAGGTCAGATGAAACATCTCTTGCCGCTGATATGATCGCGGTTGATGGGCATTCCGCCTTCAAACGCTGGATAAAGTTGACGGTCTGATCCGCGTTTGAACCGAGCGCGATGATCGCAGCTGCGGGTTTCAGTCGGACCATTTCTTCGTACAGTTGCTCGGTGTCGTTGCCACCGGCGAGTAGTTGCACACGACTTTCCGCAGATAGAGCCTTGCGGATTTCTTTGAAGTTATCGAGGCCTGTGCTCAGCACCACGAATGTATCCTTTTATCTATGACTTGTTCGTTTGACTGACCTGATTGAATCCCCGTGCGAACGGGAAAATGATTTGGCAGGTTCAAGACAAACTACATGTTACCGGGTATAAAGCCGGCGCTTTCGGCGGTGAGGGTAGTCGTATAATTCGGCATCTGAATAGTCGTTCCAATCAAGGGAACAACAAATTGGAATTGGTAGTCTGTGATACTCACCGATACCGATCCTTTGTTCAGGCCGAACGTGGAATAGTTGACAACCACATTCGTGATGCTGAGGTTGTTAACGACAGGCTGAGAGCCACCTAACGGGTCTCCGAACACGACCACATTCCTCACTTGCGCTTCGTCGGCCGACGAATGGAGGACAGCATAGCGGGCCCCGCGGCGTGCTGCGTCGGCCAGGGCGTTATGGACCCATAGAGCGCGGCCAAACTCGAGTACGGCAAACATTGCCATCAGAAATACCGTTGCACCGATCGCGAACTCGACCAGAGTCGAACCCCTTTGATCTCTTTTACACGATCTAATCCGTGGCATAGTTTCCCTACTTTCTAGACCGGCGGTTGCGTCAACAGATAGCGCATCGTCACACTCGGTTTTACGTCGATGTTCAAGCTCAGCGACGGTGAATTGATCATCAGGCCCAGATCAAAAAGTGGTTGATGCTTAAATCCAACTATCTGTACCGTTACAGTTTGCGGCAAAACCGGAACTCCACCTTGCCGCGTTATCACCACGTTACCAGTCGTAAGACCGCTGAGTATGGGAGAGCCGGTTCCGGCAGCGTTGCCGTAGACAACGAGATTCTTAGCTGCGGTGTCCTGAGCCGAATTAACTGCTGCCGAAATCAAATATCTGGATCCCACCCGGGCAGCTTTCGCTACGGTTGTATACTCGTAAAAGAAACGACCAAACTCTGCTGTGGCGGCAAATAGAAGCAGAAACACCGGCATGACAATAGCGAGCTCAACGAGTTGAATCCCGCTATCGTCGCGACGGAAACGATTCAGCCATGACAGCCTGCCCCAACGGCGAGTGTTGCGAATTTTGCGTACTCGATGGTGCATGTTTATTCCTATCTATTTGTAAAGAACGGGAACCGCGAGCAGATTGTTTGCAGGTCCGCCTGCGGGGTCGTAACCTCCCTGGCCTGCAACCACGATGTCGTTTATGTATTCGGCTACAATGTCGCCGCCATTTCCATTTCCGACTCCCGTTTGCAGGAAGAACTGGCCAAAGCGATCGAACTTGACAGTATTTCTTCCCTGGTCGTATTCGCCATACTTGATGATCGGAATAATTACTACTCGTCGGCCGGGGACGCCGGTATGGGAAGGAGCTTGACTGGGACTGCCGCTGCGATACTGGTCATAAGTAATATTCTGTTTGACATTCGTATCAGGCGGCATGGTGCTTGGATCGACCTGCCCACCTTGATAGTCATCAAACCGAGTGTTGATTCCCTGTCGTACTGGACCTGCAGTGATGCCGGGCTTTGTATCGACGTCGTAAACAGCGCCCGCTCCGGCGCATAGATCCACTCCGCTTGCCAAACCCTGGCGGACATCCTTTCCGCCGGATCCCGCAACCGCAAGAATCTGATAATTACCGGGGGCCACGGAATTTCCCGGCGCCGAACGGATGGTATAGGTTTGACCTGGAACCATCGGAACGTCGAAATCAATCACTGACAGGGGGATCCAATCACAGAAGTTATTGAGTGGGACCGAGAAACCCGCCGTGGCAGTTGCCGAGAGATTCCTGCTACCGCCCAGAACCGCCGCCGCAAAGGACACTCCGACGGGACTTGGAGGCGTAGTGACCTGAACGAAACGGATGTGGCTAGGTTGATTTTGTGCCGAGCCTTCGCTCATGTACGGTCCATCGAGATTAACGGCGAACAGAACATTCGTGCGTGGAAAGGCCACGTCGGTTTTATTGAAGTCGTAGTTGTTCATACTCTGCACGGCGCGGTTCGTTGCTTCGACAATGCCTGCCGGCGATGCGTTAAGGGCTGATACAGCAGCAAGCGCTGAAGAGTCAGCAGCGTTTTGTAGTTCATTCTTCGTCAGGTAGAACCTGCTGATATCGACGCCCAGACCAACCGCCAGGAGAATTGAGAGCATTCCCAATGCTGACGTTGCCAGAATTGAACCTCGCTCGTTCTTTTGCTCTTTAGAGTTCACGAGTTTTCTATTTTTCATAAATCCCCTTTCGCTTTCAGAACAACACTTCGTCGGGAGAATAAGTCTACTGAAGTTTACCGGGCTCAATGCTGAGGTCGAATTTCACGCCCCTGGCTACGGGTAGCGGTGGGTTAATGTTGCGAGTGTTTGAGACAGATCCTGAGCCAGTTGTTTCACTTGCCGAGTCTGTCGCGCTCTTAACTTTTGGGTCCGAAGCCTTGGGCTCTGCTACCTTGGTTGGTTCCACTGGCTGTGTCGATTCGTCGCTGTTCTGTCCGGAAACCTTGAAGCCCGTACGGCCTTCAATTCCTTCGCCCTTAGGCTCGAGTCCCAGCGGCGATCCCTTCTTCAGTCCATCAATACCTTTCATCTGTGGCAGATCGTCGCGATTTACCGGTCTCACGACATTTGCCGTGACTATGAACATCAGCTCAGTCTCGTTCTTCTGAAACGACTTCGATTTGAAGAGATTGCCGATCACGGGAATGTCGCTAATGATGGGTATGCGAGAGAAAGACTTGGTCTCGGAATTGTCGAGCAAGCCCGCTAGAGCAAATGACTGTCCATCGCGGAGCTCGACGCCTGTCTTGGCGCGGCGAGTTCTCAGCGCAGGGATCACAAACCCATTAAACTTTATGCCGTTTGTGTAGTCGATTGTGGAAACCTCGGGCTCGAGTTCGAGACGAATATGGTCCTCATCAACGATCGTTGGTTTGAAGTTCAAGCGGATGCCATATTCTTTCCAAACAATCGTTATGCCCATGCCACCACCAGTGCCGCCGGTCTGTAGAACCGGTACTGGAAATTCTCCACCTGCAAGGAAGTTTGCCTGCTGGCCGTCCATTGCGATCAGGTTTGGTTCAGCAAGCTGACGGAAAGCTCCTTCAGTGCGCAATATCTTCAGCATAGCCGCTGTGTTGATTGCACGATTGAATACGAAAAGGTTGAGCGCTGGCGCGAGCACGCTGTTGAGAACAGTCGAGGTCGGGCTGGTACTTGTGCTGTCGAGGATGCTTGGACCACCGCCGCTGTTCACGTATCCGCTCGTTCCGCCCTGTGGAATAGAGGTGAAGGAAGTGCCATAGTCGCGCAGCTTAGTGCGATTTACTTCTGCGACGCGAACCTGCAATTGAATCTGGCTCGCGTCCTTGACCGGGGAACTCAGCATGTTCACGGTCTTAAAGCCGGCTGCTTCAACAACGCTCTGCACCTGCGCAGCCGTGCTCGCATTAGTCACACTGCCTGAGATCACGACCGAGCCGTTCGCCTGACTTACTCGAATATCGTCCTTAGGAAACAACGTGCGGATTTGCGAGTCGATGAGCGATAGATTGGCGCGCACATAAACATCGAAGACTAGGAAGTGGCCGCCGCTCTGCTCCCAGGCAATGAAATTGACCTGGCCAAAACCCTTCCCATTTACCAGTACCTGGTCTGGAGTGACGAGAACGGCTTCGGCTATCTCCGGATTTGACACTGAGAAGCGTCCCACCGGCCTGTCAAAATTGATCACGCGCGACTGTCCCACAAGAACATTCACCGCGATGGCTTCTTTGTTCTGACTGAAGGACGCCTTGTAGGACGTTTCCTGGGCGCGGGCGATTGTGGTACCAAAAATAGTGATCAAAGACGCCAATACTAGACTCATACGGCGTGAAATTGGGGAACGACTCTGCATGATCTTGTGCTCCTTTAGTTACGATCGACCGACAACTCGATCAACTTCAATGACTGGAAAGGGTGATTGATACGCCTACGGAAAGTCGACATTGCGCTTCTTAGCGCCTTCGATCATTTCAACGGATGTTCGCGGCGTAGGTTGAGGAGTTGGGGCTGCTGCTTTGGGCTCATGTACGCGCCTGACCGGTCTGGACTCCTGCTTGGGCTGTTCGCTTTTCAGCGAGCCAGGTTCTGGAGCCTGAGTCGCGCGTTCACCGCTAAGCAATCCGCGCTTGTTGACGCCCGGAGTTTGCTCATCGCCCTGGTCGATCTGGTTGCGCATGACCAACTGGAGTTTGCCCTCACTCGAAGCCAACGCGAGCTTCTCTGCCTGCTCGGGGGTTACCAGTAAAGTCACTGCCTTAACGCTGTTGGCTTCGCGTTGGTCGGCCGGCTTGTCGATGTTCTGACCATTCGCTAAGACTTTGATATTTTGCAAAACGATTTTCGAGATCGGATCCTGCATTCCTGCATGTTCGGCGGGGTCTATGGTTACGACGATGTCCACCAGGGTGCCAGGCATGATGAATCCCGAAATGCCCACCACGTCGTCAACCTTTACGGTCATTGCGCGATAGCCTTCAGGAATTACAGCGGATAGACCGCCCGCTGTTCCTTCAGGAGCCAGCCTCGCCTCTGTAATCGGCTCCCGCGGCGCAATATTCATGACAGCGACCCGTCCGATTAGTTTTTCCTGATTCTCAAAAGCTCCATCGGGAGTCGATTCTTTCGGAAACTGGACCATCGTCACCTGTTCGGCAATGATCTTGGTTCCTACGGGAATCGACACTTTCGCAACGGCTACACGGCTAAGATTTTTTGAGTAGGCCTGGGCGCTCGATAGATACCTGCTGACGGATACCGCAGCAAGTACTCCAAAAATGAGCGCTCCGACTAGAACCACAAAGAAACGTTTGTTTCGCATTTGATTAATTCTCCGTAGGGATAGAATTGGCTACTTGCCGAGCCGCCGCCGACTCAATACCTGAAGATAGCTACTGAAATCAGTCCGCCCAGCGTGATGGCTACGCCGTAGGGAACTGTGTGTCGGCGATCCGCCGGTACGCTGAATCGAGGCATTTCCCAGCCGGGCAAAAGGCCGACAATGATTTGGAAAACGCGGTACATCGTCGTCTTAAGGACACCGGCCCGAATAACGGAGACGATCGCCAGCAAACCACCTGTTAAGACCACCACGAGAAACGTGGGCATTACGAGCTGCGCACCGGTAACTGCACCGATCGCAGAAAATAGTTTCACGTCGCCGGCACCCATGGCTCCGAATACGTGCAGAGTAAAAATCAAAACAAATGCGAGCCCGCATCCTCCAAGACTGCTAAGAGCGCCGCTCAGGCCGCCAAAAGTCGTATTGATTGTGATACCGCTTATTAAAGCTGCGAGTACGTAGGCATTAGGAATACGACGGTACTTCACGTCGTAATAAATGATGATGATGGCTAGCGGGATCAGAACAATCTCAGCTGCCACTAATGAAGGACTCAACATATGACTCCCAAAGAAATGCAACAGACTAGCGTCTTGAGGAGAGTAGACGAGCTATGCCTCTTGCTCGGCAAAGCACGCTACTCTCTCCATGACGCAATCATTGACAGGTCATTTCACGTTGTTCGCAAGAGTAGTGATCCTGCTAGTGATGTTGGTTCCCAGAAGTTGGAAAGCTCCGACGGTCGCGAGCGCTATTAGTGCCGCGGCGACAGCATATTCCGATAACTCAAGGCCACTTTCATCACTTAGAAATTTCCTGATCATGTGAATGTCTCCTTCTGAAGCTGGAAGATCGCTTAGCGCAGGCATTAAAGGAGCACTACGCTTTGAGATTGCCAGTCAGTTACTTCACGGTATTGGCTAGACTGGTGATCTTGCCCGTGATGTTTGTTCCGAGAAGCTGGAATGCGGCAACAGTGGCGAGCGCGATCAAAGCGGCAGCAACTGCGTACTCTGAAAGTTCAAGTCCTGTCTCATCGCGGAAGAATCTCTTAATCATTGGTTTGCTCCTTTAATGTTTGGTTAAGCGTTAGTGCTAGGGCGGGTAGACCAGCGAATGTTTGCTCGGGAATGACTTTCAATTGCCGACTTACCATGTGCCTTGGGAAGCGGGATAGCCCTGGTCGTGCGGCGACCAAAGCCGTTGATGCCACTAAACACAGCACTAGACAGAGTCAACAACACCAGCAACACGTCGTTCTCCATTACACCCGCGGTTCTTACACTGACCAGGATGGCCAGGATGAGAAACGGAGAAAGGATTGCAATCATTGCAACTGATGCCACGTTTTTTGGTTTGTTAGTCTTCATAACATTCTGGTCAACTCGACCATTGGTGCGATGCAAGTTTGCCTCGCGGATGAACAAGACCATTACAAGCCCCGTGCCATCAGGAGAGATTCATTGAGACACAGTAAACATGGGGTCTTCGTTGGAATTTGATTCCTGAGCTTGTCGCTTCAGGGTGACAACGAGAGGGTGCTCAACGGTGAGTTACTACCTGTAAAGAGCCCCTGGGTTTGCTTTTTGTTTGCTATTCATCGTTTGTAGCCTGCGGTTAACAAGACGTGGGTACTCTTGGGCAGTACGGGTGACATGACACGCGCAGCCAAAGAAAAAAGCATCCGAGATTTCTCTCGAATGCTTCTTCTCAGAGGCGATACCGGCGAAGACTAGGGACGTTCTGCTCGAAACTGCATACC
>WNGI01026239.1_pt1 | contig 14467 bp, 14 predicted proteins | sample 5400621 | NCBI WGS metagenome assembly WNGI01 (sample SAMN13153374, study PRJNA577476) | soil metagenome | isolation source: 20 cm soil or saprolite under Garry oak tree replicate 1 | place: USA:California | collected 2016-06-15 | reverse complement strand
CAATGCCGGTTCAGGCGTCGGTTCACTGTACGGTTCTCCGCCCGTAATTGCCGACGCCTTGATCGCCTCACCAGATGCCGAGGTTTCTTGTTCCACGGAAGCGGCGGGTGCATGCCCAGTAGCAGTAACCACCGGCGCGGGGGACGTTGGAGTCGTACGTGTCGTGCGCACGGGCGATCGTCGGCGGGCAACGTAGGTCCGCGGCAACTGCCGTCCATCCGCGTCGCGGGCCGTCGGAAGAGCGCCACTCAGCGGACGGGCGATGCCACGTGTGGGTGAGTGTCTGCGGTCGACTACCGGTGGATGCGTCGAGGTTGCCTGGTCGGTCTCCGATCGGAGGTCAGCGAACTCCGGACTTCCGCGACCGCGGGCAACATCGTTAGGCACCGGTTCGCCAACCGGTGCGCTTGCCGGTGGTGAGACGACATCAATCGCGCTGCGCGGGCTTGCCGGAAGGGGCAAGATCGCGTCGGTCGCGATCGTCTCCTCGAGTACTGGACTCGGCGCACGCGGCGGCTCGAGCGCAGCCACGCGAGCACGCGCTTGCGTGGGATCGATGTCAGCGGCGGCGCCGCTGCACACACAGCCCAACCTCGGCGCGACGTCGATCAGCACTGGTTTGCCCGTGAGGAGCTGCTGCGCCAATTCCACCGGCAGTTCGTCGCCGTGCAACTCTACGAGCGCTCGTGCGACACCACCGTTCGCGCCATCCGACCAGAGCATATCTGCAGTCGGGAGACCGCCAGGCTGCGAGCGATAACGCCGCCGATCTGGTGGTATCACCGAGTCGAAGACGTCCGGCTGCACATCAAGAGCGATTTGACGATCAGCGAACATCGCCAACAGCTCTTCCGGTGTCAGCCGCGCATCGATGGCTTCATCGGCTGCGCCTGGACAACGCCCAACGTATGTAATGCGAAGCTTCCCCTGTGAATGCACGCCACGCAGGTAACGCGCGAGCACGACGGGAGGCGCGACGAGCGAAAGGAGAAATGGACGAAGGTCAGAGCCGACAGCGAGCAACCGGTGCGCGACGTACGGACAGCTGCACTGAATGGCCGGAAGCTGACCATGGTGACGCAGTGCGCGCAGCGACGCAGCCGCGATGAGCTCGTCTCCCCAGCTGGCTGGTATGACGGTTTGATAACCAGCCAGCGCGCACGCATGCGCGAGCTGAATCGGCGTCGCGGGAAGTGCAGCAAGAATTGCATCCGTGCCGAGAATGACAATCGACGGGATGCGTGCGTTCTTGGATGTTGCGCTCTCTGGCGCGCCGAACGTCATGAGCTCCGAAAGTCCTCCCGGTGCGCATACGCATCAACGCACATCGACCATGCGTCGATGTCGGTGCGGCCTCATGCGCGCGGGTATGCGAATCCTGCAAAAACAGGATAGAAACTTCGGCCTGTCAAGAGCGGCCCAGACATTGCAACCTGCAATACCGTTGGCCGAAGCGAGGTTGGACGTGGGTGAGACGTTGACAGGGGGACCTGCACGCCTGTCCCCAATTGAACGCGAGGCGTTGGCCGCCTACGCCGCACGGGCATCGTGGCCGGCAGGCTTCGCAATCTATCAGCGAGGCGGACCTGCCGATGGCGTGTTCATCGTAACCCAAGGACGCGTCGTTCTCCGCAGCCGTGTGCGTGCCGGCCGTGGATTCGTGCCGTGGATTGCGACGCCGGGCGAATCCTTCGGGTCCGAGGGTCTGGCGCCGAACGCGAAATACGCCACCGATGCGCGCGCCGATGACGAAAGCGAAACACTTTTCCTGAGCGCAACGCGCTTTCGCGCATTCGTCAGGGAACAGCCGCAACATGCATTGGCCCTGGCGTCACAGCTCATGGCGGAGCGCTCCGCGCTCCTCGACAAGCTGCGTGAGCTAACGACCCTCAGCGTCGAACAACGAATGGTGTCGACGCTGCTGCGCATGGCAAACAATGCGACCTTCACCCGTGAAGACGGGAAGATCGTACTGTGCACCGCTCGCTATCGCCTACTCTGCGAGCTGGTGGGAGCAACGCGAGAATCGGTTTCATTGGTGCTGGGGCGCCTCACGGGCGAAGGGCTCGTTGAGCGCAAAGGGAGCACGCTCATCATCGCCGCCCCGATGCAGCTCGCCGAACGGCTCGAATCAGCGACTGACAATGAGTTGCTCATCGCAACGTTCTCGGAGCCGACAGAGCAAACGGTCCAGTAAGGCGTTGCGGACTGCTGGAAGCGACGGGGCAAGGAGACACGATCCTTGCCCCGTTTGTCGTCCCTGAAGCGTAGATTCGCGTCCGTGTCCTCGTGCGCACGTCGCTCGTCCTGCGCACAACGTTCCTATCGCGACGTAACGCAAGGATGTCGGGTCTGATCCTGTGGTTCGTGCTCATTGCCGCCGTCGCGATGGTAACGCTGTCGCGTCGCGCGGCGTTCCGTCATCGCGACGACGCGCTGAAGCGCCTGCCCGTAGGACGCGATGGAATCATCGCCGGCGCCCACGGCTTCGAACTGCGGCGCGGCGCGGATGCGCCTGCCGTTCTGCTGCTTCACGGTGGCGGGGATACTCCGCAAACGCTGCGTTATCTCGCCGAGTACCTGCATGCGCGCGGCTATAATGTCCGAGTGCCCCTCCTTCCCGGCCACGGGCGAACGCTGCGAGAGTTCTCAACAGTTCATGCCGAGCAATTGTTAGATGCAGCACGCGCGGCCTACCGGGATTTGGGACCCGAGCGGCGATGGGTCGCGATCGCTGGCCTTTCGATGGGCGGCGCACTCGCCGTGCAGCTAGCCGCAGAAGATGAAGAGCTTCCATCGCTCGTGCTCCTCGCGCCGTACCTCGCGATGCCCTTTCGCGTCGCGTTCGCCGCACGCCTGGCAAAGTTATGGGCCTCTATCGTGCCATACGTGCGGGCTCTGGATCCCAGCGCCCGACGCTCGATTCAGGACCAAGCCGAAGCGGCGAGAAGCCTCGCGTACGGTGTCTTCACGCCGCCGGCGCTTCGCGCGTTGTACATCACGGTTGCGCGCGGCGCGTCGGCGCTTTCCGACGTGAAGGCGCCGACCTTGATGATTCAATCACGCGAGGACAATCGCATACCGCCGGATGCTGCGCAGCGTGCATTCGAGCGGCTCGGCGCGGTGGAGAAGCAGTTGGTGTGGATCACCGGCGCCGGTCACGTGATTACGGTCGACCATGGCCGTGAGCGAGTCTTCGAGCTGCTCACGGATTGGCTGGAGCGACATCGATTGGCCGAGCCGCGCGAGCGTCGCGCGTAGTTTCAAGAACGCTAAAGAACGAAAAAGGGGCGCCGCGCGGCGCCCCTTTTTCGCGGATCGCTTGCGTTAGGCGCTAGCCGGTCACGCGCTCGACGACGCTGCTGCCGAGATCCTTGATTGCCTCGACGCCGGCGACGACCGCCGAGCCGGCTTCCTTCGCAACTTCCTGCGCGACGCGCGTCACGCGCGCGATCGGCGCCGGCACTCGCGACGTGCTCTGGCGATTCGCGCTCGTCTTGGCCGCTGCCGCTCGCGTGCCCGACGATGATTTTCCACTTGCTGCCTTACGACCCGACGACGTGTTCGTGCTCGCGCTTCGTTTGGATGTCGTCGTGGAGCGGCCGCGCTTGGCCGATGTCGACGAACGCGCCGATGAAGCGCTGACCGCGGCTGCGGACTTGCCGCGCGACTTTGCTCTCTTTGTTCCCTTCTTGCTCGCGCTTCGCGAAGCGCTCTTCCCGGACTTCCCACGCGACTTTCTGGCCCTGGTCGCCATAGACGCTTCTCCTCGGAGTCGTAGACGGAAAAACCACATCGACGATAGCAAGAATCAGGCACATCCGTAAGAGCGAAATTTCCCCGATCGCACGCATGTCCGAAGGTCGCATTTCGCGAGACCTCGCGAGCCTCGGCGCTCGCGCAGCACGATTGCTAAGGCTCTCGTTGCCTCGCGTCGCGTCGCCCCGTACAATCATCGCGGACCCCACTTGGAGTCGGGATATGTCGTTCGGCATTGCGTTCATCATCGTCGCCGCCCTTTTCGGGCTATTCGTTTTCACCAGCTCGTTCAAGATCGTCGGCCAAGCCGAGGTCATGGTGATCGAGCGCCTCGGCCGGTTCCATCGCCTCGCGCGCTCGGGATTCAACATTCTTATACCCTTCATCGAGCGCCCGAAATCGATCGACGTTCGTTTTCTCGAGGCAGATGTAGGCGGACAAAAGCGAATCGCGTCGCGAACCACGTCGCGCATCGACCTTCGCGAGCAGGTACTGAACTTCCCCAGCCAGCCGGTCATCACGAAAGACAACGTCACTATCGACATCGACGCGGTGCTGTATTACCGCGTCGCCGATCCACAGAAGGCGACGTACTCCATTCAGAATCTTCCCTACGCGCTCGAGACGCTGACGCGAACCACGCTGCGGAACATCGTCGGTGACATCGAGCTCGATCAGACGCTTGCCAGCCGCGACATGATCAACAAGCGGATGCGCGACGTGATCGAGGAAGCGGCGGTCAGCTGGGGTGTCGACGTAACCCGTGTCGAGTTACAGGCAATCGAGCCCCCGCGCGACATTCAGCAGTCCATGGAACTGCAAATGCGCGCCGAGCGGGAGCGGCGTGCCGCAGTAACGAACGCTGAAGCAGGAAAACGCGCCGCGATTCTCGAAGCCGAAGGTCAGCGCGAGGCCCAGGTTCGAAAAGCGGAAGGTGAAAAAGAGGCCGCCATTCTACGCGCTCAAGGCATGGCCGAAGCCCGTCTTGCCCTCGCGCAGGCGGAAGCCGAAGCGATTCGTCGCGTTGGCGAGTCGCTCCCCGATGGCCAAGCCGCGATGTACCTCCTTGGCCTTAAGTACTTCGAAGCCTTGCCGAAGCTGAGCGAAGGCAAAGGATCTACGATCTTCCTGCCGAGTGAGGCCACAGGTGTCCTGGGCGCTGTTGGTGCCGTGCGCGAGCTACTCTCGAGGACGGGTGCCAACGCGGGTGGGACTGAAAGCACGACTACGCGTCGGGGCAGCGGGCCGGTTTCCGCTTCCACCGCCTCATATCCTTCGACGCGGTCCACGCTGGCTGTCCGTTCTACTGACGCACAAGTGCCGCTGTCCACGGACAACCCGAATGAGCGCTAACCGGGCGGCCTACGATCATCCCGGAGTGAGAACTTGGCCAGAATCACTCGCGAGCGCGCCGAGCGCATCGCCAAGGCACACGCTTGCGAGCGTTGCGGAGAGTACAGCTACAAAAGAGTGACCGTCACACCCGCGAGCAAATCGCAGCAGGATTCTCTCAAGGTCATGTGGCAGGCGCTGAAGGTGTGCGGCGTCTGCGGCACGCAGCAGGAGCTAGGCATCGCCGCGGACGGAGACATCGTCTACGTCGGCTGACATCAGTCGAACTCGATGTCACCGTCCCGGTACGGGCGCGGTCGGCCACGATCGAGCCGACCGGACAGTGGCAGCTCTCTCGAAAAGTCGCGATAACGGGCGTAGCCGTGACAGAAACACCATGGCCCGCGACGAGTGAGATTGCCGAGCCACATGTCGGGCAAACTCAGCCACGTGAAGGCATAGAAGTCATTCAGCTTTTTGATGGATGGCAGATCCGACTCGATAAGTCCGTGAGGGAGGGACCCGTGCTTCCCCCACTGGACGTCGATAGCGACCTGACCACGCTCGCGCCAATCGGCATGCAGCAGCGTCCCATGCCAGTACGTCCAAAGATCTGTTGGCGCGCGAGTCGAGTCGTACCCGACCCAAACAACTTCTTCGTCCGTCGGCACCGTGAACGGGATCCATGAGCCGTTCACGTCATCCTGCCAAAGCAGATGATATGCAATCACCGGCAGGGTAGGATGCAAAACGGCAACGACACGTTGCAATGGGAACCATTCGTCCCGCTGAACGTATAACAACGGCGCGAGAGCATGCGCCAACATGACCCCGCTATCCGAGGGGCCGAGAGAACCGGGGACCGAGACAGGGCGGGGCGGGATGTTGGCGCGAGGTCCGCACGCAGTCAGCGCAAGCACGAGTGATGTGACGAAAAACCGCCTCAAAGTGTTATCCTTATACCGCACTTGGGATTAGGGAATTAGGGGGTTAGCAGTGTCACAGAGGCGGACCGGCGCCGTCGTCTTCCGGGATGCAGTGTAGTCGCGAGGTAGCACATATGCGCAAGCCGAGACCGGCGACGTTTAATCCGGCGCAAGCACTCCATCTGATCGCGAGCGACCGTACGGGCTCGCCGCTCAGTTGTCCGTCCTGCTCCGGCCAGATCGAACGCACCCCAGACGACATTCCTCCTCCACCACGCTGTCATGTGACGCTGCGCTGTCGAGCGTGTGGCCGACTGGCTCGGTACATCGCCGGCGCTGCGTGACGTAATCACGGCTCGCGCGACAAGCTCGCGTAGCTTGTGCGCGCACTCCCCTCCAATCGATAACTCCGACGAAGTGCTCAGGCCGAGCTCCGACAGCTCAGGCCTGGGCGCGGCATTGGTCGCGGTTCTCCTCCAGGCATGACGCGCCTTGCGAGAGGCGACGGTGCCATTAAGCGTCTTGCACAAAACTTGCCCCGCGCCACCTCAGGCCTGCCGTCGACCGGTCCCGGTGGCATCTGACGCGGCCCGATGGGTGGAGTGGACGCGCGAGTCGAACAAGGCAAAGGATCGGGAACACAGCTCCAAGAGGTACGGTTCATGGCACGTCTCCAGGGCACCGTGAAGTGGTTCAATGACGCCAAGGGCTACGGCTTCATTTCCCGCGAGGGAGGGCCGGACGTCTTCGTCCACTTCAGCGCCATTCAGGGTAGCGGCTTCAAGTCGCTCGCTGAAGGCGATCGCGTCGAGTTCGAGATTGTCCAAGGGCAGAAGGGTCCACAGGCCGCAGACGTGACGAAGGCGTAACGCGCGTTCTGATTCTGCACGACGGTCGAGAGCGATGAACGCCCCGAACTTCCGGGGCGTTCATCGTTTCTGCCGGGGTGATGACACCGCCGCTGGGGCATTCGTCTTGCCGCCTCGAGCGCCGCCTACATCACTCTCACTTTTCGCGAGGCATGTGTCACGAGCCCTGGTCTCATCGGTAATGGAGCCAATGTACGCGACGATCGGCAGCGACGTGCCGGCCGGGCCCGAATGGACGTTTGAGCCCAAGTACGACGGGATGCGCGCTCTCGCGTTTGTCACGCCGACACGTGTGCGGCTCATGACACGCAATGGAAAAGACAAAGCCGCACAGTTTCCCGAGGTCGTCGATGCGTTACGAGCACTCGCTCGCAAGATCAAACGATCCGTGCTGCTCGATGGGGAAGTCACTGCCTTGGAGCGAAACCAACCCGGCCACTTCCAAGCACTGCAGGGCCGGTTTCATCTCAAAGGTGCCGCCGACATCGCAAACGCGGCACGCGAATCCCCCGCGGCGATGTTCGTCTTTGACATTCTTGCCGATCGAGGAGAGAGCTTGATGTCGCTGCCGTGGACAACACGGCGCGGGCGACTCGAGGCTCTGTTGCGCAATGCGCCACCCGGGATTCGCGTTAGCGAGTCATCGCCTAACGGTTCGCGAATGATCGATCGTGCTCGGACGAGCGGGTGGGAGGGAGTGATCGCCAAGCGAGTTGCCGCGACGTACATCCCCGGTGCGCGTTCCCGCGACTGGCTCAAGCTCAAACTGCAGCACCGCGCTGAATTCGTTGTCGGAGGATTCACAGAACCGCGACGCACGCGCCAGTTTCTCGGCGCAGTCCTCCTCGGATATTTCGACAGCGATGGCCAACTGCTCTATGTCGGTCACACCGGCGGAGGGTTCGATCGAGAGTCACTTCGCGAGACATACGAACGCCTCAAGCCGCTGAAGCAGCCACACTCACCATTCGCCGAGACACCTCGCACGAACGAGCGGGCCCACTGGGTAAAGCCAAAGGTTGTCGTCGAAGTGAAATTTGCCGAGCTGACATCGGACAACAAACTCCGCCAGCCCATTTTCCTCGGCATCCGCGATGACAAGAATGCCAGCGACGTCCACCTCGAGCGCGAGAGCATCCAACGGATGGCGAAGGGTCGAGCAGAAGTGCCTAACGCGAGAGTTGTTTCGCCGGCACGAGGCGAAGCGAAGAAACCTCGAGCGCGCCGCCAGCGAGTGGGGCGTCCGTGAAGACGAGGGGACGGAAACGTGCCGGTGCCAGCGCCTCACGCGCTCGCGGGGGCGTCACGGCCTTGAGCATCGCCAGGCAGATCGAGCGACTGCAAGCCAACGGGCAAGAAGGAGAGCTGGTATTCGGCCGTGGACAGTCACTTCACGTTTCCAGCCTCGACAAGGTGTTCTTCGAGGACGCGGCAATCACGAAGGGCGACGTGATGCGCTACTACGCGCTGATGACGCCCGTGCTTCTCCCACTGCTCAAGGACCGGCCGCTGATTCTCAAGCGATACCCTAACGGCGTCGGCGGCCCATCGTTCTTCCAACAGAATGCGGGCACGCCCCCGGCAGGTGTTCGCGTCGCAGAAGTCGAGACGGACGGGGAGCGGTCTCGGCGGCTCATCGGTGGTGACCTGCTGACGCTGCTGTACACGGTACAGCTCGGAACGATCGCGGTCCACCCGTGGCAGTCGCGCTTGCCAGATATCGAATATGCCGACTACAGTACGATTGACCTCGATCCAGGCAAAGATGTTCCCTTCGTTCGCGTTGTGGAGCTTGCCGGTCGGATCAAAGAAGAGCTCGAGGAGCTCGAGTTGACGGCGGCACTCAAGACCTCGGGATCGCGTGGTTTGCACATCGTGTTGCCGATGCCAACACGCACGAGCTACGCGCGATCAGCAGCGATAGCAGACCGAATTGCGCGCCGTGTCGCGGAGCAGTATCCCCGTTTCGCCACACTCGAACGAGGCATTCAGCAGCGACCCATGGGAACGATTTATGTAGATGCTAAACAAAACGCGCGAGGGAAGAGCGTTGCCAGCGCGTACTCCGTGCGCGAACGCCCTGGCGCGCCAGTTTCAAGCGGTGAAACACCGCAATACGACGCGCGCGATCGATCGCGCATTGAAGAACGAGTGAAGATGGAGGACGTGTCGATGGAAGTGTCGAGCGACTTGGTCGAAACGCGAACGCAGATCTATCGCCGCGAGCTGCCCGGCGCCGGGTATGTGGCGATCGATGTGACGACGCCGCACGACCAGCGATCGAGTGGTGTTGCCGCGGATAGCCGAGTGCGCGTGTACGTCGAGCGCCGCGATAGCGACGAGCGACGAATCGGACATGAGCCGCCGCTCGTTGCGGAATTCGCCGGCGATCAGCGCGCGCCGGAAGTCGGAGAGCTGTATCGACTAGCGGCTGATAACGCCGCGCTTGCGCGAGCGCTGCTCGAACGGCAAGGCCGCCGCCAGCGCAGGGTCAAGGCCGACTGACTCCGGTCACCGACGTCTGCGTGGCGCCAGGGCGCATCTCACCCGCGCCGAAGGGGAGCGAGGGCGGAATAGATATGGGCAAGCGGCCGCTAATGGCGTTGATCCCCAGAAGTGCCTGGGCCGCGGCGCGCTGCGAGAGTGGAAAGCCGCCCCATGCGACCATGTACGTGGAGATCTCGGGTACCTGCTGATACAGGTACGGATTTCCGAAGTTGACGAGAATCGTGCGCGCACTGCGACGGGTCATCGCACGCAAGAAGTCGATGACCGGTGCCGCCGCTGTCGACGAGGCCGAGCTGTAGCTCGGCGCCAGATACGAGCACAGCACGACGAGGTCAGAGGAATCCGCAGCCGCGAGAAGCCTAGCGTAGTTGGCCCCCGGATCGTCTGGGTTCACGTACTCGGTCCTGAGACGCGCGGCGGGACCTAGGCCTCGGCGAAGCTCGGCGAGGAAGGTCACATCCGCGCCGAGGTTGGAACGGGACGCCATCGTTATGCTGAGAATCCTCGATGCCGCGACGCGTGCCAGTGGAACGAGCCGTAGCGAGTCCTTTGCGAGCGTGATCGACCGCTCGGCGGCGCGTCGGGCGACGTTGAAACTATTTGAATCACCAACGACCGCGGGCACCGAATCGAGATCGACAAGGCGCTGTCGATGCAGTCCGACACGCTCTTTCAATGCTAGAACTCTCGAGACCGATGAATCGATGCGCGCCGTGGTGAACCGGCCTGCTTGCACCCCGGCGACGACGGCATCGATTGCCGCCGGGACGTTAGTGGGCATGAGTAGTATATCGGCTCCCGCCTCGATCGCGCGCGTGCAGGCTTCGGCGAGGCCAATGCTGTTGATGGCGCCGTACTGTCCCGAGGCGACCTGACCACCGCGACCCGGCCGTGCGTTGGCGAGAACGCCATTCATATCCATCGCGTCGGTAATGAGCAGGCCACGGAAACCGAGCTCGCGGCGCAGCAAATCGGTCATCACTCGCGGCGACAATGTTGCCGGCGTACTGCTGTCGCCGAGAATTGCTGGCAGAGCGATATGCGCCGTCATGATTGCGCCGAGCCCGGCGGCGATTGCGGCTCGGAATGGCACCAATTCCACCGTGTCGAGCCGCGCTCGCGATACGGTGATTGTCGGAAGCGTTAAGTGTGAGTTCTGATCGGTGTCACCATGACCCGGAAAGTGTTTCCCGGTGGCGACCATGCCGTGCTCCTGGAGTCCTCGCACCAACGATGCGCCGAGGGAGGCAGCAAGCCGTTGATCCTCGCCAAACGAGCGGACGCCGATGACCGGATTTGCCGGATTGTTGTTGACATCGAGGATTGGCGCAAAGGCGACGTGAATGCCGAGTGCGCGTCCCTCGAGGGCGGTGATGCGACCCTGCTCGTAGGCGAGGGACGTATCCCGTGTCGCCCCGATTGCCATCTCCGGCGGGAAGATCGTCGCTCCGCCCAGGTCGATGGCGTTAGGCAGAAAATAGCCGCCACGCGCCCGATATCCGGCGCCAAACTCGAGGTCCGCGCCAACGATGAGAGGAATAGCCGACAACCGCTGCATGGCGTTCAATTTCGCGGCGATCTCCATCGGGCCGCCGACAGACATCACCAAGCCACCGATGTGATCGTTGGTCACGTAGCCTTGCGCGCGTGCCCAGCCGGCGCTCGCGGCGGGACTGAAGTCTCCGAACACCATTGGCCAAATGAGCTGCGCCGCCTTGTCGCGAAGCGATAGTGACGCGAGCACCGAGTCGCTCCACGTTGCCGAGCGGACAGGACGCAAGACGATCGGCGCCGGTGACGGGGTGGAGACGGTGACTGGGGCTGGCGCTGGCGCGACGCACGCACTGGCCAGCGCTATCGCCATGGCCCCAGCAAGCATGAGCCTCACCACGTGATCGTCCCCTTCTTGGTCGTATCAACGTCCTCTTCACCGCCGGTCTTGAAGAGAAACGCCTCCATGTTCTTGGTGAGGAATCCGCGCGCCTGGGGATCCATCAAATTCAAACCGTAATGGTTTATGAGCATCATCTGCTGACGCGTCCACTGATTCCAGCAATCCTGGCAAATCTCTTTGACGATGCGCGCGCCGACCGCGCCGGGAAATGGAGGGCGCTCGAATCCTGGCTTTGTTTGTCCGCAACGACCGCAACTGACGTCTGGCATGAATACACCTTGCTGGCTCCTCGGAGAAAGGTAACCGCGGTGTGTTAGGGTGCCGACGCGTAGAAAAAAGGCCGGCCGCGTAGGCGGCCGGCCTTGCTCAGTCGACGCTGAACTCAGTTCGCCGTTCCGAGCTGAGTCTCCAGTTCTCCGCTTCGTCGCGCGTCGCCGCGAGCGTATTCGACCTTCGCAAGCCGCACGAACTGGAGCAGGCGAATGTAGATCCAGCCGATATCGAACTCGAACCATCGGGCGGCGAACCGAGCCGACTTGGGATCGGCGTGGTGGTTGTTGTGAAGCTCCTCGCCTCCGAGCCAGATCGCGATGGGGCTGATGTTCCGGCTCTCGTCCTTGACCTGAAAATTCCGGTATCCGAGCGCGTGACCGACGCCGTTCACGACGCCGGCGGCCCAAAAGGGAATCCAGAGCATCTGAATGCCCCACACGAGTGGACCGACGAAAAAGCCGAAAAGGTAGATGTCGATGACGAGCATCACGAGGATGCCCAGCCAATTGAGCCGCGTGAGCAGGTGACGCTCGAGCCAGTCGTTAGGCGTGCCCTTGCCGTACTTTTCGAGAATGCCTGGCTGGCGGATCGCCTTCCGGTAGTAAAACGCGCCCTTGAGGAGGATATTCCGCAGGCCTTCGAGGAGCGGGCTATGAGGATCGCCTTCGCGATCGGCGAAAGCGTGATGCTTTCGGTGGCAGGCCACCCACTCCTTGGTCACGATGGCGGTGGTCAGCCAAAGCCAAAGCCGCATCGGAAGAGCGGCGAGGTAGTGAAATCGCACGCCGCGATGTGTCTGCGCTCGATGAAGGAAAAGCGTCACACACACGTTGGTCATGTGGCCGGCGACGAGGACGAAAACAATCGGCATCCACCATCGAGCCGCCAATTCACCGAACCCTGGCATCCCAAACTCCACGTGCTGGTAGAACTTGAATCGAGCCACTCGACCGCCGCCGCAACGGCGCGGCCGCAGGTCCGAGCGAGGAATGAGCAACAACCCGTTGGCGTCTCAGCAGGACTGAGAGCGAACGATCGTGAAATCTAACTCTGTGGCTGCCGTCACACTACCGAAACCAACGAAATGAGCCCCACCGAGCTCAGGGACGAGTGGGGACCGTCTCCGGAAACGTATTGGCTCAGGACGGCGCTCGCCGAGGACTTGCTTCGCTTTGGGAGCGCGCATAAGGTGCGGGCGAAATGAAGAAGAGAGAGTCGAATCGTGACGGATCGTCCGTTGGACGCGCCGGCCAGACGGGCGCCGGCGAGGGGTCGGCGAGCGCAACCACCACCTACGCCGAGCGATTCGCAGGCCGTTACGCGCCCGATTTCTATCGAAGCATAGCGGCAGCTGTCGTCTCCTCGATTGGTATGGGGACTTATCTCGGCGAATGCACCGATGAAGACGACGCGTTGTACACCGAGACGATCGCGGCAGCGATATCCTGCGGTGTGAACGTCATCGACACCGCGATCAACTATCGCTGTCAGCGTTCCGAACGCGCGGTCGGCTCAGCGATTCAACGGGCGGTCGCCGAGGGAATACCGCGAGACGCGCTCGTCGTTTGCACGAAAGGGGGTTACGTACCGCTTTCCGACACGACACCGCGCTCCCGCGACGAGTACCGGGCGTATCTGAAACGCGAATTCTTCAATCCCGGGATTCTCACGCCCGACGACATCATCGCCGGCGGACACTCGATTGCCCCGTCATTTCTACGGTACGCCATCGCCCAGAGCCGGAAGAATCTTGGCATCGGATCGATCGACGTTTATTACTTGCATAATCCAGAGCAACAGCTCGGTGCGCTCACGCCGGCATCACTCCGCGAGCGCCTTCGCGCGGCCTTCATGGTGCTCGAGGATACCGCAGCGCGAGGCGAGATTCGCGCATACGGATGCGCGACGTGGAATGCACTCCGCGTCCCGCCCGGTGCGAAAGCGCATCTTGCGCTCGAGGATCTACTCTCGATTGCGCGCGAAGTCGCTGGTGATCGGCATCATTTCCGCGCCGTGCAACTGCCAATAAATCTCGCAATGCCCGAAGCAGTACGCGATGCGACGCAACCGCTGGGCAAGAAGGAGACGTTGGTGCCCGTGCTCGAAGCAGGAGCCGCTCTCGGCATCGGAGTGGTTGCGAGCGCCTCGTTGATGCAGGCGCAGCTGACGAAAGACCTACCGGAGTCGATGCGAGAGCTCTTCCCCACCCAACACACGGACGCACAGCGCGCGATCTCGTTTGTCCGGTCGCTTCCTGGCGTGGCGACAGCATTGGTCGGCACACGGTGCGTTAAGCATCTTTCGGAGAACCTCGAGAGCGCGGACCGAGCGCGCAGCCTAACGCGGTGATGCCTAGCTCCTCTCGCCAAGCCATGGTCGACGCTGAGAGTCGGCCGTCGAGCTCAACTCATCATGACGGCCGGCGGTTCAGAAATCCGTGGCCCGATTCGGAGCCGCGCGGGTTGCGCGACGTCATTCGTTGGTCGCTCCAGCGACGTCGCCAAAGCCTTCCTCCAGATCCACCGCCGGAGACGTTCCCGCTCGCACAATCGACGTTCGACCGACGCGCCGACCCGAGCGATCTGAGCGTCACGTGGATCGGTCACGCGACTGTGCTGCTCCAGCTCGGCGCAATCAACGTCCTCACCGATCCCATGTGGAGTAAGCGCGCGTCCCCTTTCTCATTCGCCGGGCCGCGCCGGTTGGTAATCGCCGGCGTCGATCTCGAAGCATTGCCGCCGATCGACGTCGTGCTCATCTCGCACAACCACTATGACCACCTGGATCGTTGGACGGTAAAGACACTCGCCGGCCGGCAGCCAGACATTCAGTGGATGGCCCCGTTAGGCCTGGCGCCGACACTTCGCCGATGGGGAGCGGCGCGCGTCCGTGAGCTCGATTGGTGG
>WNGI01041233.1_pt1 | contig 14468 bp, 16 predicted proteins | sample 5400621 | NCBI WGS metagenome assembly WNGI01 (sample SAMN13153374, study PRJNA577476) | soil metagenome | isolation source: 20 cm soil or saprolite under Garry oak tree replicate 1 | place: USA:California | collected 2016-06-15 | reverse complement strand
TTGGTTCACCGTCTCGGAGTCGCGGATGGCTTGTTCAATCGAGTCAATGCGCACATATATTGCACCGAGCTGGCGAGCCAGCTCTCTGGCAATGGTTGTTTTTCCAGTGCCCGGTAGGCCGCCAAAGATGATTAGCATGGGAGCCAGTCTGCCAGTCGAATATGTTGGGAATTTTCCATCACGCGATTGTACTCGAATCGCCAAATTTCCGGATGAATGGGCCTGAGGGAAGCAAATTACGAGATTCTGAGCGGAGCTAACCGGAAGCTATCCGGCTTCGACTGCGGGATTAGTGAAGTATTATCGGTTCCCCGTACGAATCCACTAGTGGGTGACCGCCGCCGCTTTCGCCGCGGGGGTCGGGAATGAACATTAACATCGGCAGCAGTTGGTGCTCGCAACTGCGGCCAACCCCGGTCAAGTCGCAGTTCGCGGACAAGTGGCTCCCAGTAGCAACTTCGACGGTTTCCGCGTTCGGGCAGTTGACACCAATAAACATTGTCGCTCGACATCTCTTTTTCAGTTTCCGATTTTCGAGGATGTCTTGTCCGTGGACCACGACTTGAACGCAAATATCCAAAATGCGATGAAGTTCAAGCCCGGCAGTATGGCCAGCAAGCACCAGATTGCGTGATGACCGGTGCGCCTGAGGAGCTTAACAATCGGGACGAGAAGGACGAGAAGGAAAACACCAACCATCATCAAGACGAAGGGAAATGTAATAAACGACTTAACGTCCCAAGAAGTAGCCTCTTGCACAGGTCCGTCCAGACAAAAACCTGGAACCATGAGGAGCGAAAGCAATCCTACCCTTTAGGCTGGACGGAGGCGCAGCCGTTGAGCAATTTTCAATGCGGGCACCGCGAGAAACACGAGCGACCACATCATAAAGAGAAGACTTTGCGCTATGTTGCCAATTTGATTGTTCCATCTCGATGGAATAAGGAATCCCTGCAAACCGTTATAGAAGAAGAGCAAACCCAGCAATGCTACCGGCCCACCTACTAAAAGCAGTTTGGTAATACTCCACGCAGACCTGCCTAACTGACGATTGTCGAGTGCCCTGCCAACCAAGTACCACAGAATAAAAATTCCAATCATAAAGAAAACGTAGTCCAAAGGGAGGCCGGCGATAGTGGGCTGCGCGTGGTCAACTCGGTCAAAGAGTCTCGACGTAGCCGCAAGGAGCCTGGCGGGCGCGTTGATACCTCCACAAATCAGCGTGGGAGTAGCAAAGTACAGAGTGTCATATCGCATTCGAATGACATCGGCTGACTGCGCCGAATGTTCTCCCCACTCCAACAAGAAAATCGCCAAGGGTAGCTGGACTAGTGGAAGTATCCAAGTAAGTCTCAATTTCATCTGGCGGCGATTCCTTCGCCTACATCACTCTCAATTAGATTGTACCTCTGTGGAAAATCCTGCGGAACCGCTGGATGTCATCTCGCCACAAACCGTCCCGATAAGCCTAACCGGAGATGGTTTCACGAGTAGCGTGCCATGTTCAGGAACCGCCCAATGGTGCGGAGACGTGTTCATGCACGACAATCCAGCCGTGTGCCCGTTTCTCGAGCACCATCGTCCATCGCCCGTCCAAATGTGATGCTGTGCCTTGTTTGCTCACGAGATCTGCCCCAAACGTCACCGTCGCCCACGCCAACGACCCTCGCCGGTGTACAGCCAGATCGTCGTTCAGTGGCAACTTGATGCTGCGATTCGGCTCAAAAAGTGCCTTCTGCGCACCCGCCCGGTACTCCGCCCAATTGTTGTATTTCAGAGGCACAATGTCGAAATAGGCGAAGCCTGCATCCGCGGCGTAATACGGCTCGATCTTAGTGATATCCAAACTTTCCCAGGACCCGATAATCTTCGGGACAAGCGTCCGCAATATGGCCTCTTCCGAATCGGCGCCTGCCCGCGGAATGGTTAATGCCGCCAGACCGGCCATCAACACGACCGCCAGGCCAAATATCATGAGTCTACGCATGATCACACCCTCCTTTGCGATAGTTGTAGTGATGCAACTTCGAGGGAAAACTTACCGCGCATGATACGCGCCCGGCCGCGACTCCGTCAACGCTACCCGCTCATCGTGTCAAGCCTCTTTAGAAATGTCCCTTTTCTTTTGATTTGATGTTGTCCTTGGGGTGTCCGCCGGAGCGAAGCCCTGCGCCGCGGTTTGTGCGGCGCGTTTAGGGCGTAGCGCAGGCGGACGCCCCAAGGAGTGCTGATTCCTGCGATCGATTCAACCTCTGCAACTTCATTCTCTGCTCATAGCCTTGCCGCCATGGATGTCCCTGCGCAGGCTTACTCCCCACCTGCTTGGCTGGCTCACCGCGCGGCTCACGTGGCGCGGCCTGGGCGGCTTGAGGTTGGACTACCAGATCTTCGTAATCCATGCGTCCTCCCCGATAGTGCACTTCTACCGCTCCGTCTTCCCACTCACAGACCAAGGCCTTGGCTTGTGTCGGCCCATAGCGTTTATTTTGCGGCTTGAGTTGCAGAAAATGCCCCCGATACTGCACCACCCAATCGTTGCTGATCCATCGTTCCGTCTCTAACCGGAAGACCTCTCTCAGCTTCGCCGGGCTCGGCGTCTTCACGTGATAGTTCTCCGCTCGAGCCGCTTCCCGAGCAAATCGCTGGTTGTGTGCCGGAAGATATTCCGCTTCCAGATACGCGTTCGTGGCTTCGTAGCTCTGGATCCCTTGGCGTCGCAGTTTCTTCACCAGGCGATCTTGATGTACCCGTTGTTGCGCTCCACCCGTCCTTTCGCTTGCGGAGAACTGGCAGCGATAATGCGAATCTCCAACCGCTCGCACATGCGCCCAAATTGCGTCGTGGGCGCCTTTCCTCGCAGTCGCTCTCTCTCCGTCGGCTCACGCTTATAGACATTCTTCCAATCGGTGTACAACGCCCGGGGGACCCCATACTTTTCGATCCACGATCGCAGCACCCCTACCGCTGCCCAGATGGTTTCCTGCTCCCCCAGGCGCGAACACGTGGTCCCCGTGGCGTCATCCACCATATTCATCAGACAACCCCGAGGTCCACGTTCCTCCAACCAGGCATGAAAGCTCCCATCCATCTGCACCAGGTCGCCAAAGTGTTGCCGCCGTTCACGGCGCTTCCGGTGTGCTTTCCGTCTCCGCATGCGGCTCCACAGCCCCTCCGCTAACATCCAACGCCGCAGTGTCTCCTCGCCCACCTCCAGCCCATCCTCTTCCGCTAAATGTTCCGCTGCCAGCGTTGGTCCAAATCGCTCCTGTTCCGTTCCCGAGTACTTCTCCCGGATGAGCTGCAGCACCTTCCGCCGGAATTTCTCTGGCTTCGCCCGATTCGAGCCTCTTCCTGCGCTGCGGTGCTGGAGCCCTTTGGCTCCTTCTTCGCGATATCGCTGCCAGAGTCTCTTCGCCTGCCGGTAGCTCACCTCCAGTATCTTCGCTGCGTCTACCAGCCGCAGCGTCTGCCCCTTCACTCGCCCCAAAATCTCTGCTCGTCGAAGTTCCCTCGTACTCATCGCTGTCCTCTTCAACCGGACCTCCTCAGGAGGTCGCAGTGTAGGGGACATTTCTAATGGGGGCTGCAGGGGACACTATCAAAGAGGTTCAACACGCTACCCGCTCATCGCTGTCAAAGTTCTTTAGATAATGTCCCTTCCTTGTGTTCTGCCTCTTTTTCTTTCCTGGGCGGTTTTCCTCGAAAAAGTTCGAAGAGTTCGCACCAGGAGGCTCCCGGAACGACGATTCCCATCTCGCTCGACCTACGGCATCCTTCTGTTTTGTTGGCCTGGTCCGGAGCGCAGCCCTGTGGAGTCGCAAGGCGGAGCGTTTAGGGCGAAGCGGAGGGCCAGGCCAACGACGGGCGCGACGCGGTGGCGGCCAACTTGGAGGCTCGCTTCTGCACCTCGCGAAGGACCGCTTGATGCCACGGATGGTTTGCCGGTGGCGTCCACTTCCGTTTCTTGACTGAAATCGGCATACGCGGGCGCGGCGATCTCTCGCCAGCACAGCGGGCGATGCGGAAGGCGACGGAAAGGGCGTCCTGGACGATGATTGCGCGCTACGACTAAGGTCACATAGCGTCAGCGGACGGTAAGCGGCGATCTCGGAGAAGTGACCGATGTCACGGTTCAGAAACCGGACACCTCCGTGGCAGTATTTGCGGGCATTTCAAATTGACGGGAGGACTTGGCCGCAAAGGACGTGCAACTAAAGCTGGGATTTGATGGCTGTTGTAATTTCCTGGTAGGAGATGAGGCCAGTGACGTGCTGGATTTGCTTCCCATCTCGGGAGATGAGCACGCTGCTGGGATACCCTAGCAGGCCTCCGAATTTTTCCGCGGCGTCGTCATTACCAATGAGAATGGGGTAGCTCATCGGAAGTTGATGCCCATTGACGGTGAACCGCTTCTTAGCAACGAAGGGCGCGACGACTGATTTACCTGCCTCGTCCATGGCAAGGCCAACCACAGTGAAGCCTTTGGCGCCGTACATTTGCTGCATTTCGATGAGCCAGGGAATTTCCTCGCGGCAGGGAATGCACCACGTGGCCCAAAAGTTTACGAGAACGACTTTGCCTTTGTAGTTGGAGAAGCTTACGTCTTTGCCGTCGACGTCTTTGAGGGTGAGTTCAGGCATCGGCATGCCAATGGATTTGTCCTTCCGTGAGGAGGTTGGACCGGCGGGTGATTGCGTGGATTTGCGCGTGGCCTTATCCGCGAAATAGGTCGCGGCAATTATTGCTATTAGAGTGCTCACGACCAGCGCAGCTTTCCGCACCGGGAACAAAGTAAGGGTCTTCGAGCTCCTCAAGACCGCGAACCCGATAAGAACCACGACCAGCAGACCGAATAGCGACCAGAATATTGGTCCACTTTTTCCGGTCACAAGAACGTTTTCCAGCCACAAAACAAGGGAGTCCAGGAAACCTAACTTGCCTGTCAGCCAAGTCAGCTTGTTTACAAAAACGAGACCTCCAATAAAGAGCAAAAGTGCTCCGCTGAAGAGCTCAACGACATGCAGATATTTCCGAAAGCTCTGGTAGAACTTGAAAAAGCGGCTAATGCCCAGCGCCGTAACCACGAAAGGTACTGCGAGGCCAGCAGAATAAGCCGCCAATAGCAAGACGCCGCGCCCGATTTTGTCACTCGCGGCGGCGAAGGCGAGCACGGTGGTGAGAATGGGGCCGATGCAGGGTGTCCAGCCAAAGGCGAAGGCGAAGCCCAGCAAGAAACCGCTCCAGGGTCCAGGCTGGGCTGCGGAGCTGCGAAAATGAACATCGCGATTCAGCCAACGGCCGAGAGCAGGACCGAGGAAACCAATGATGGAGAGGGAAAAGAAATGAAGCGCGTCGAGTCCAGCAAACAACGCAGCGTGACGGAACAGCGAGAGCAGTCCTAGTGCAACCAGCAATACTCCGAGGACCATGCCGGCACGGAAGGTCAACTTGATGAGCAAGCCTAATAGGTGGAGGCCGAACAGCAGAACCAGAGCACCGGCAATAGGTGTCAATGAATTACGATTCTCTTTCAGAAAACTGCCGATGGCGCTGGCGGAGGCACCTAACCCAATGAACACGACCGAGAACCCGGTCACAAACGCGAGCGATGGTGTCAACAAGCTAGACCGAGGGGGCTCACCCTTGCGGAGCTGCTCCATTCCGATACCGGAGAGCATGGAAACGTAACCCGGGACGAGGGGGAGCACGCACGGCGAGAGAAAAGAAACGAGCCCTGCGAGGAACGCTCCACCTAAAGAGACATCTGCCATCGGGTTCTTCCTGTCCACTAAACCGCGGAGACAACAGTAGGTTGTATCACAACCCTTGTCTAACTCCCGATTTGGGGTTTGCGTTCATTAGACCAGCTCCCCTTCGCGGCGGATTCAGTTGGTCGAGTAGCCGGGCGCCATTGCTGGCGCCCAGCCCTCTAAGAACCGGACTTGAAGGTTTCCCGTTCATCCGGCTCGAGCACCCAAAACGCCCCCCATGAACAACGAGGACGCGGCCTGATGCAAAACAAATCAGACCTACTCGATACAGACTTGCTGCCGATTCGCACGGCGGGACTTGCTGCCGATTCGCACGGCGGAGGGAATTCCGCCCGCTGTGTGTGAAGCCGCACCAACGAGTTGCCCCGTCGTCATTTGCTTTGCTTCATGCATCGGTTCCTCAAACGTTCTCGAGTTGAGCACCAACAGGAAGTCAGCTCCGTTTCCGGCGAGGTGATCTTGTCCCAACCTGGCGACGCAACCTCTATCTGCCCCGTTACAGGGCAGCCTTCGCTTGCTCCCATTTCCGTTACCCGCACCGCCATCGGATTCATCTTGCGATGGTCCTTCCCCTTGCGAGGAGCGCTACGGGCTTACCCTGTTCCGCTGAAATGACGCGATCGGTTAGGTCTGCTCTCTACGCCGGCAATGTTGATTACCCATGGCCGAAGACACGTCAGCCTCGGCACTCACTGCAAAAAGAGCCGCGCAGCATTTTAGGCTCTCTCAGCGTAACGGCGCTTACAAGCATTTGTATATTCTGAACCGAGTAGCCAGACCCCATTGCTGGGGCCCGGCCCTCTAAGAACCGGACTTGAGACTTTCGTACTCATCCGGCTCAAGCCCTGCGAACGCCTCTTTGAGGGAGACGCGGCTTCGATACGGAAAGGCGCTGACGGTGAACCCTGTCGTGGCACTCTGGATGAAGTAGAAGGCGGTTGTCCGCGCTCTTTGAACCACCCTTCACGAGAGGGACGCAGTGGTGAAGGCGCCAGCCCGTGATTCGAGTGATTTTAATATTGCAAAGAGGGCAGAGGCCGCGTTGTTCCATCCAGAGAAAGCGAAGAGTCTTAGTACCCCGGAACGTGTCCAGCATATGAGAACCTTCCCGATCTTCGAAATAGGTTTCGTACGCGGGATCGTAAGGGTTGGCTTCGCCTTGCACTTTAATGTGTCTTTTAATGGGTGTGCTCTTGGCGCGGTACAGCCACACCTTGCGAAGCTGTCCCTCGTCATCGTAGCGTTCCCCGAAGAAACACCGGTTGTGTCTCCGATTGCGCTCATAGTATTTCTCTCTGAGCCAGGTCGAGGACTTCTTCGGATGCCTTCTCCGTGCCCACCGCCGCAGACTGTGGAAGATAGAATGATCAACGTATGAGAAAGTACGTTTAGCGACCACGTGCCGATGATAGTTAACCCAACCCCGAATCTTTGGGTTGAGTTGATCGATCAGATCGGCGGCCGACATGCCAAGCCCGGCTTTAATTGTGGCTCGGACTCCTGCCAAGAAGGTTTTAACGTTCTTCTTGGATGGCTTGATGAGCAGCTTCCCGTTAGGGTAGCGGCGCACGTTTTGTCCAAGGAAATCAAAGCCTTTCTCCACGTGCGTAGTGACGGTCTTCGTGGGAGAGAGTTTGAGCCCACGTTGTTGAAGAAATTGCTCAACGAAGGGTTGGACCTCTCCTTCCAGCAAGTCTTTCGACTTACTGGTGATGACAAAATCATCCGCGTAACGAATGAAATTCACAGAGGGATATGAGCCTCCAAGGGACTTGAGACGCCTTTTTGCAGGGTATTTCTCCTGCAAGCGTGGCTCAAGTCCATCCAGCGCGCAATTAGCGAGCGCCGGGGAGACAATACCGCCTTGTGGGGTTCCATCCGTCGTTTCGTGGAGGACGTGTTTTTCCATGTACCCGGATTTCAACCATTGTTGGAGAATGGCGCGGTCCATAGGGACGTGCGCCAGAAGCCAGTCATGGGAAATTTGATCAAAACAGCTTTTGATGTCCGCTTCCAGAATCCACTGCGTGTTCGGTGCATTGGACAGCGTGATGAAGCACTGTCCAATGGCATCGGCGCAGGACCGTTTCTGACGAAACCCATAAGAGTTTCGATCAGCGTTGGTTTCCAGCACCGGATCGAGCGCCAGCAAATGCAAGGCTTGGTGAGCTCGATCGATCATGCAGGGGACGGTTAACGCGAACTGCACTTGAGCACAGCGAGCATTTGGGATGGGCCGAGATCCGTCACCCATTCCATCCGCTGCGCGGTCAACGCTTTCCAGTGCTCAAAAAGCGACGCATCGCTGGCAAGGACACTCTGATTCTTCGTGGACTGGATTGCGGCACTTTCAGCGTCGCGAGAGAGTGGACCGATTGGGCTGATCCGTCGTCAGGGGACTCACTGAAGCTGCCTCTGCGACGGCTCGATGCCGAATCCCTTCTTGCGTTGGTTACCCTCTTGGAACAACTTCCCCAGCGATCTACAGAAAAGGGTTGATTTATGAATTCATTTGGAATATTGTCAGACCAGTCTTTTAGATGGTCTGCTAACTATGAAGAAGAAATCCTCCGCCGCCCTGCGAAAGCGTCGTCAAACTCTTCTAGGCAAGCTGCCTCCCCTCTCTGTCATCCTTCGCGGTTCTCTCATCGAACGCTTCAAGCCCTGTGGCAAGCCTGGCTGCAAATGCGCCAAGGGGCGCGGCCATGGTCCCAAGTTCTACTTGTCCGTGAGCTTCCCAAAATTACGGCCACAAATAGACTATGTTCCGCAGAACCGTCTTGCCGAGACCAAGAAATTCCTCGCCAATTATCAACGCGCTCGCGAAATCTTAGAGCAGATCTGCGAGATCAACCGCGAGTTGCTGCGCCGCCGGGAGGCGCTCTGAGAGCGCACGATGAGCACCGCTTCTTCCTCGCTCATCGCGCCCACGGATCCTCAACTAGCAAGCATGATCGTCGCCAACATGCTCGAGAACTGGTTGGCCTTTACACCCAATGCTTTGACAACTGCGGAGGTGACCGATGAACCCGAAAATCTCAGAACAGCAGCAGAGCAAACCGGCTTACGTTTATGTGCGTCAGTCGACGCTTGCCCAAGTGCGCCACCATCAGGAGAGCACCGAGCGTCAGTATGCGCTGCGACAGAAAGCCGTGGAACTGGGTTGGAACGAAACGTCGATCCGCATCCTCGATCGGGATTTGGGAATATCCGGTGCCCACACGACGGGGCGCACGGACTTCAAGACCCTGGTAGCGGATGTTTCGATGGGCCAGGTGGGCGCGGTGTTTGCCTTGGAAGCTTCCCGACTGGCGCGCTCGAATGCCGATTGGCACCGACTCCTGGAGTTATGTGCGCTGACTCGGACGCTGGTGATCGACGAGGATGGCTCCTACGATCCAGCGGATTTCAACGATGGTTTATTGTTGGGACTCAAGGGCACGATGGCGCAAGCGGAGTTGCACTTTCTACGCGCGCGCCTCCTGGGCGGTAAACTCAACAAAGCGAAGAAAGGGGAATTGCGATTTCCCATCCCCGTTGGATTCTGTCACGACGAAGATGGTCATATCGTTCTTGACCCCGACGAAGAAGTGCGCGGTGCCGTATCCTTGGTGTTTCGCTTGTTTCGAGAAACAGGCAGTGCCTTTGGCGTAGTACAGAACTTCGTCAAGCGTGCATTGCGTTTTCCCAAGCGCGCTTACGGCGGGGCCTGGAACGGCAAGCTGGTATGGGGTCGTCTTACTCACGGGCGTGTGCTCGGCATGCTCAAGAACCCGTCTTATGCTGGCGTTTATGTCTTCGGTCGCTACCAGTATCATCAGAAAATCAGCACGACTGGCGAGATTCAGAAAAAACAGCATGCCGTCGCTATGCCCGATTGGCACGTCCAATTGAAAAAGCATCACGACGGATACATCAGCTGGGACGAATTCCTCGAGAATGGCAAGCGTTTGGAAAAGAACCGCACGAATGGAGAAGAACATCGCGAAGGACTGGCGACCAAGGATTGCATGAGCTTTCGTTGTGATCCGCTCGACGCCGCTGTTTCGGAGGAAGTGTTGAAAGCGCTGCGACCAGCCGAACTGGAACTCGCACTCGCCGCTCTGCGGGAACTCGAAGTACGCGATCAAGCCATTCTGCGTCAATGGCAGATGCGACTCGAGCGCGCCGAATACGAAGTTGCTCTTGCCGAACGGCGTTATCAGGAAGTAGATCCATCCAATCGGCTAGTAGCCAACACGCTGGAACGTCGCTGGAATGAAACATTACTTCATCTGCAGGATCTGCAAAAGCAAGCAGCGGACTTTCAACGAAAAGAGGCGCGTGTCTTTACACCTGAGCAAAAAGCGAAAGTGCTCGCATTGGCGCGGGATTTCCCGAGTCTGTGGCATGCACCCAGCACACAAGCCAAGGACCGCAAACGAATGTTGCGGTTGCTCATCAAAGATATTACGGTCAACAAATTAGTTGAGCAAAGACAGCTCTCCGTTCACGTCCGCTGGCAGGGCGGCGCTTGCACCGACCTCTTCGTGCAGATTCCACCAAGTGCAGCAGGTCGTCATCGTTATCGTTCTCCGATTGTCGATCGCATCCGAGACCTGGCGTGCAGTTTGCTTGACGCACAGATCGCTGACCAACTCAATCGAGAAGGCTGCACGAGTGCGAAAGGTAAGTCGTATACTGCGAAAATGATTCGGTGGATCCGTTGGCGCTATCAGATTCCACTTGCCAGGCTCAAGAAGTCTGAGGAGCTGACTGTTCAACAGGTCGCCAAACAGTTCGGTGTTAGCGATGGCGTGGTCTACTACTGGATCGAGCACAACGTGATCCAAGCACGACGGCTCAACCCTGGAATGCCCTGTTGGATTACACTCACTGCAGCGGACGAGCGAAAACTGCGCGATTGGGTGCTCAATTCAAGCCGAATTCATTCGGATTTCTAACGTGATTGGAGGGAAGTGCATTATGAAATCACCATCGGAATTCCGAGCGGACGCATCGTTTTGCCGTCCGATTTCGGTATATAGACACGTCGTAGAGGTTGCGATTGATACCCTCTACTCTTCAATGCATGTACAGCCCGAGTTTTATCTTCCGGTGTTTTCCAGATTACCTGGTCCATACCTGGAGTTTTCTTGCCAGTATTTTCCGTCACTCGTCGAACGGCGAGAACCTTGCCGCTGTAAGTGGGTTAGCAGACGTTGTAGAGATTTCACTTTGTTCCATCTGCCAGCCTTCGTTGCCTGCACGATACGCACTTGGAGTCGGCGCACGTTTTGGTGAATGGCCTGCCAATCGATGGCATACCATTCCGCCGCTTCGCTTGAGACCGCACCAACAGTTTTGGCTGTCGTCATCTGCTTTGTCGCATAAGCCGATTCATCAAGTTCTCTCGTGTGCAGCACCATGGAGAAGTCTGCCCGCTTTCGCGGTCGGTAATGTGGTCCGTGGAACGGACGCAACCGATATCTGCCCCATTACAGGGCAGCATTTGCTTCCTCTCCAGTCTCCTGCCCGCACCGCCATCGATCCTCCTTACGGTTGATCTTTCCCCTTTGCTACCGGGGAGCGATACGGGTTTATCCTGTTCCGTTGAAGTGACATGACAATAGGTTAGGTGCTCTCTTTACGCCGGCAGCGTTGTTTGCCCATGACGGAGGAACACGGAGCCTACCGTACCCGCTGCAAGGGAGCGCCGAGCATCTTCCGCTCCCCGCTGATGACGGCGCTTAAGAGAATTTGCATATGCTCACCAATACTATTCACCCTTGCCCTTTGCCGCCACGATGCTAGCAGCTACACCGTTCCCTCACGGTTCGGGTGCCAACCTTGCGGTTGCAGGATTCGTTGTCGGAACGCTCAGGGCTCCAGAACGGTTCGTTGCCTCCCCGCTCTGCCTTGTAGGCTACGCGTGATGGGACGCGCGGTCTGATCGAGTTCCTCCTCTCCAGACAATCATCTTCAGCAGCTTTACAGGTCGCACGACGCGAACGCTGTTAATCGGGACCTAGATGCCCCTTCGCGCTTCCGATACAACACTAAGACTTCCGGGAGCTAGAGCGTGGAGGCTCGAATCGTTTTTTCTCTATCGCGATTCGGCTCTGCGAGCGATGGCACGCAGCCACATTCGGCGGATCAACGGGCACCGCGCGTACGAATCTGTTGTGCGATTCGCGGACAGCCCCAGTTGGGATTACGTTGCTTCATTTCGACTACCGCATGAATAAGTTCTGCGCGCGGACCCTTCGGGCCGGGCTTCCGAAGGCGATTCGGGGAGAACAGCTTGCGGTACTTTCGCTTGCTCAAGGCTTTGTGAAAGGCTAGCAGTGTCGAGGGCTTCAGTACGATTACGGAACGGAGCAGACGAGTTGGTGGCATCAAGAGTGCCATCCGAGCGCATCGAAGAATGGTAGCAGGGCGGGGAATCCTGAGGAATCGTGGGTGAAATAACAATTAGCCAGCCACAGGCTTGCGCCTCTCTGCGCGTGCCCAGCGTCGGGCCTCACACACAAGCAGAATTACGCTCCAAGAACCGAACCGTGGACGTCCAGGACGCTTATTGACAATGGTACAATATATGTTACCATTGTGATGATGGTTGACATCCGCGAGTATAACGACCGTGGCGGTCACAATCCTTTTCGGGAATGGTACGACAGGTTGAATGCCGAAGCCGCGCGGAAGGTGACGACGGCTCTATACCGCGTAGGATTGGGGAACGTTTCCAATGCCAAGAGTGTTGGAGCTGGCGTTTACGAGTGCAAGATCAATTTTGGTCCCGGCTATCGTGTGTATTTTGGGAAAGAAGGCGAGCAGATAGTCATTCTTCTTGGTGGTGGCAAAAAACAACGCCAGCAAAACGACATCAAACTCGCGCTCGAACGATGGGAAGACTACAAGCTGAGGAAGAAACAGCATAAAGAGAAAAAAGAGGAGGAATGAACATGGCTTTGACGCGAGATTTTAGAGAAACAGTTCAGGCACGCGTGAAACGCGATGCCACCTTCCGAAAAGGGCTTCTTAGCGAAGCTATCGAAAGCCTTCTCTCTGGCGAGGTGTCCCTCGGCAAAGAGCTACTGCGTGACTACATCAATGCAACAGTCGGCTTTCCCAAGCTGGCGGCGCACACCAAGATTCACGTAAAGACTCTCCACCAGATGGTTGGTCCAAATGGGAACCCGACCGCTAGCAATCTCTTCGAGATTGTTGCTTATCTGCAGCACGCAGAGGGTGTGCGCTTCGAGGTTCGATCCGCACGGGCCGCTTTGCGCAGGACACGAAGGCCATCTCCTCGGGCAACAAAACGCACTGCTTCTGCCGCAATGCACGATTGATTGACAAGGTGAAGCTCCGCCAGATTCACTGATTCACTGGTACCTTAGCGTAGTTCAGCGGGTTAGAGTTCTTAGAACCTCTGTCTCTGGGCGAATTGATACGTGGCCCAGATTTCGATGCAGTGTAACATTGCATCTCGTCGTTTTGTTAGCACCGGTTGGCGATTTCTTTCTTCTTGAATGTCGCTGATTTTAAAGGCGTTCGCGCCGGATGGCATTTTCGATAGGAGACAGGAACGTGGTCGATGGCAAGGTGACTCGCTACGGCAGGTGAGTGAGAGGAGAGCCGAGGGATGGTCAATTCCCCGACCTTTGTGGGACGCGCACGCGCCACTTGCGCCGTATAGAGGAAGAATGGCGGAATGTCGCTGACTGACTTCAAAGGCGTTCGCGCCGGATAGCATTTTCGGTATAGACAGGATGTGTGGTGGCGTTCCCGTCCATGTGACCAGCCAGCGTTCGCGGGTCAGTTCAAATCTCCGCGAACGCTGTTAGGACGTAGCCGCCCGGCGGCGGACGCTTCGCGTGAGGTAGGGGAGCGTTGGTTGCTCGATGGTTTGATGTAAATGTGGGTCACAGGAGGTGTCCTGTGACCCATCTACGCAAGATGATGCTGGAGCAACTCCAGCGTCGCAATTATTCTGACGAAACTATACGCAGTTATATGCACGCCGTCGAGGATTTTGCTCGACGATTCAACAGTTCCCCGGACCGCTTGGGCCCTCAGCACATTCGTCAATATCAGGCCGAGCTGTTCCAGAAACGACAGTTGTCTTCGGGCACGGCTGTGATCCGTCTGGCGGCTCTGCGTTTCTTCTACAGCAAGACTCTCAGAAGGAATTGGAGCCTCGCAGACACTCCGTATCCAAAAAGGACCCATCGCCTGCCGACGATCCTCAGCCAGGAAGAAGTTGCTCAACTCATCGATGCGGCCTCCACTCCCTTCCATCGCACTCTGCTGATGACGCTCTATGCCACCGGGGCCCGGAACAAAGAGGCGACGCGTCTGAAGTTCAGGGACATCGACAGCAAGCGCATGGTGATTCATATCAAAGGCGGAAAGGGGCGCAAGGATCGCTTATGGGCCGCGGCGCATAAGCGATCTGATGTGCCGAGAAAAGTTATGTACTCTGGACCCAGACGGAATCTACGGAGACAAGCCCCTGGGAGTGATTGTCCTGCACATAACTATTTGCCTCTGAATGAAGCGATGAGCTTGTCTGCGGGTCGGAAAAAGCCTCGTTTCAGAGTCGGTGGTAGGACGGCCTCAAGCATTTCGCGCTTCTGTGAAGGGTCCGTCCGGAGGTATACCTCAGTGCTCTGAATGCTTTCGTGCCCGAGCCAGAGGGCTACTTTGCGGATA
>WNGI01003933.1_pt1 | contig 14469 bp, 13 predicted proteins | sample 5400621 | NCBI WGS metagenome assembly WNGI01 (sample SAMN13153374, study PRJNA577476) | soil metagenome | isolation source: 20 cm soil or saprolite under Garry oak tree replicate 1 | place: USA:California | collected 2016-06-15 | reverse complement strand
CGCCCGATCACCGTGTCGAGCGCATCGGCCATGAGCCGGTGCATCGTCTGCGGCTCCTCGCCGGCGACGAAATGCGGTGTCCACCCGCAGCCCTGCAGCAGTTGTCGCAGCTCGCCGCGGGAGATGCGCGCCAGGATCGTGGGATTGGCAATCTTGTAGCCGTTCAGATGCAGAATCGGCAGTACCACCCCATCCGTGGCCGGATTCAGGAACTTGTTGGCATGCCAGGCGGTCGCGAGCGGTCCGGTTTCCGCTTCGCCATCACCGACCACGCAGGCGACGATCAGCTCCGGGTTGTCGAGCACCGCGCCGAAGGCGTGGCTGAGCGAGTAGCCGAGCTCTCCGCCCTCATGAATGGAACCGGGGCATTCGGGCGAAACGTGGCTCGGAATGCCGCCGGGGAACGAGAACTGCGTGAACAGCTTCCTCAGGCCGGCGGCGTCGGCGGAGATCTCGGGATAGATCTCGCCGTAGGTTCCCTCGAGATACGCATTGCCCACCAGCGCCGGTCCGCCATGACCCGGGCCGGAGATGTAGATCATGTTGACGCCGTAGGCGCGGATGATGCGGTTGAGGTGCGCGTAGATGAAATTCTGGCCCGGTGTGGTCCCCCAGTGCCCGAGGAGCATGCGCTTGATGTGCGCGGCGGAAAGGGGTTCGGCAAGCAGCGGGTTGTCGCACAGGTAGATCTGACCCACTGAGACGTAATTGGCGGCCCGCCACCACGCATCGATCAGGCCGAGCTCACGCTCCGACGCCGGCGCCATCGTCCCATCCCCGCTATCCATTGCCGACATCCGACACTTAGTATGCGCCGTTGTTGCCGTGTCGTCTTGTCGAACCCGAGGTCGCGTTGTCCGCTATTCTCTGCGGCAGGAGAAGAAGATCGGGATGGTGACGTGCGCGTACTGGTGCTGAACGCCGGGTCGAGCACACTCAAGTGGACGCTGCTCGAGGTGTCCGGCTTCGACGCCGTCGGCCACCGCGTCTTGCTGACGCTGGTGCTCTTGTTCGGCTGTGGAGCGAGCTTCGCGCACGCCGCTGAACAGACAGGGGGCGCTGCAGGAGTCCTCCTACCCGAGGTGCAGATCACCGCGACGCGCGTGTCCGAAGCGGTCGACTACGTGCCGGCCTCGCTGACGGTCATTCAGGGCGAGGAACTTCGGCGCCTGGGTGCCGCCGATCTGCGTACGGCGCTGGCAACGGTCGCGGGCGTCGACGCACCGCCCGGAGGCGATTCCGGCCCCGCGGGCAGCGTGCCGTCCTTGTGGGGACTGCACGAGTTCGACGCCTTCCTGCTCGTGGTCGACGGTGTGCCCTGGGGCGGCGCGTTCAACCCGGCCGTTCCGACGCTGGATCTCAACGACGTCGAGCGCATCGAGATCATGAAAGGCGCGGCGCCGGTCATGTTCGGAGCGACTTCCTTCGTCGGCGTGATTCATGTGATCCGCTATCCTGCCGGCGAGAGCGCCGACGAGCTGAGCGTCGCCGGCGGCAGCCGCTCCAGCGCGGCCGGTTCGCTGTCCACGGCGCTGCCGCTCATCGGCTCCTATCGCCAGTCTCTGCTCCTTGATGCTGACCGCACGCGGCTCAGCGGCCGCGACCAGGGGTTTGACCGCGCCCACGGGCTGTACCGCGCCGCCGCTCCGTTCCTGGGCGGCAACGCGGGAGTGGACCTCGAGTACTGGGCGCAGACGCAGCTGCCGACGAGTCCGGTGCTTCGCGACGGACCCTCGTTGACGAGGCTCACTCCCCTCGATGGCAACTTCAATCCCGCCGATTCCGGCATCGTCGAACACCGCACGCATCTGGCCATGAGCTTCGAGCGGGCGCTGCGCCAGGGCGAATGGCGGACGGTGCTCTCGTACACGGGTTCGACGACCCACGACGTACGCGGCTTCCTGCGGCCGCAGCTGGCGCTCGGCGCTGACGGCAACAATGCCGATGGCTTCAACCAGGATCGCCGGGTGCGGGAGCTGTACTTCGACACGTTTGTCTCCGTCGCGCTGTCGGCTTCGCTCAATCTGACCACCGGCCTCGATTGGCTCGCCGGCGATGGAACGCAGCGGAGTCGGAATTTTGCGTATGTGGCGCTGCCCGACGGCAGGGCACCGCCTCCGAGTGCCTCGCGGCCTATTGACGAGATCAATGGGCTCGATGACCGTCGCGAGTTCGGCGGCCTGTACGCGCAACTCGACTGGAAACCTCACGAGCGATTCGCAGTTCTCGGGGGCCTGAGGCTCAACGACACGCACGAGCACCAGGTGACGACGCATGCGGACACCGTCGAGCCGGCCAATGACCGGTATTTCACCGACTCGCAGAACTACCTGCGCCTCAGCGGCGATCTCGGTGCGACGTTGCGGATCTGGGGCGCCGCCGACGGGCCGCAGCGCGGGATCCTGTTCGCTCAGTATTGCAACACGTTCAAGCCGGCCGCCATCGATTTCGGCCCGGACGTCAACGCCACCATCCTGCGCCCGGAGAGTGCCGGCGCCTACCAGGGCGGGCTGCGCGTCAAGACTCTCGCCGGGGCCGTCGATTGGGAGATCGCGGCGTTCAAGCTCGATTTCGCCAATCTCGTCGTGAATCAGACCGACGCCAACGGAGCCCCGGTCATGGTCAACGCCGGACGCGAGCGCTTTACGGGTGCGGAGACCGAGCTGCGCTGGCAGGCACTGCCCGGCACCGTCCTGACGGCGGCATACAGCTATCACGACACGCGCTTCGGCAATACCATGACGATCGAGTCAGGAGCCCCGGTACAGCTTGACGGGCGCCAGCTCAACCTGTCGCCGCACAACATTGCCGCCGTTGGGCTGCAAGTCTCAGGTCCGGACGGATGGCAGCTCGCCACCCAGGCCGCCTACGTCGGGCGCCGCTTCCTCGATCGCCTGAATACCGCTGCGGCAGGCGGATACCTGACACTCGACGCGCGCCTGGGGCGGCGCCTCGGGCAATACACCATCGCGGTGCAGGGTCAAAACCTGACCGACCGGCGCGATCCGGTCACCGCCAGCGAGTTTGGCGACCAATCCTACTATCTGCTTCCTGCCCGGCTGCTGATGCTGTCGATCACGGCCGACCTGCGCCGGTGAGTCGCGCCGCTTCACCTCGCCGGGCATGGCTGGCGATGCGCGATCTCATCAACACGTTGACCCGTCCCGTGGAATAATCGCCGCTCACGCGTGGCGGATCTCCTGGTTGGGGGCAAAATGAATCGTTGCCGGTTCGACGGTCTTGTGAGCGCTTTGGGTGTGCTGCTGGTGCTGCTGCCTGGCGCGGCATCGGCTGCCGGCCAGGTCGATCCGCAACTCTTCAGCGGCATGAAATGGCGCCAGATCGGTCCGTTCCGCGGCGGCCGGGTGGTCGCCGTGAGCGGCGTTCCGGGTGACCCGGCGACCTGGTATTTCGGTGCGGTCGCCGGTGGCGTCTGGAAGAGCACCAACGCCGGCAGCACCTGGCAGCCGGTCTTCGACGAGCAGAAGATTGCCTCGATAGGCGCGATCGCGGTCGCCGACTCGGATCACAATATCATCTATGTCGGCACCGGCGAGGCCTGCCCGCGCGGCAACATCACCTATGGCGACGGCGTATACAAGTCGCTCGATGCCGGCCGGACCTGGCAGCACCTCGGTTTACGCGACACGCGCCACATCGGCGCCATCGTCGTCGACCCGCGAAACCCGGATATCGCGTTCGTCGCCGCGCTCGGGCACGCGTTCGGCCCCAACGACGAGCGCGGGATCTTTCGCACCGGCGACGGCGGCAAGACCTGGCAGCGGGTGCTGTTCCACGACCGCGACAGCGGCGGGATCGATGTCGTCTTCGATCCCCGCAATCCGAATACGCTGTTCGCTTCGCTATGGCAGATGCGCCGCCAACCATGGGGATTCTCCAGCGGCGGGACGGGCTCGGGACTTTATCGATCGACCGACGGGGGCTTCACCTGGAAGCTCCTCGAACACCACGGCCTGCCCGACGGGCCGCTCGGTCGCATCGGGGTGTCCGTGTCCGGCGCGGATTCCAACCGTGTCTATGCCGCTATCGAGGCGAAGGAGGGCGGGGTCTTCCGTTCCGATGACGGTGGCGACAGCTGGATGCGGGTCAATTCCGATCACCGTTTCCGGCAACGTGCGTGGTACTACTCGCACATCTTCGCCGATCCGGTCGCACTCGATACCGTGTACGTGCTGGACACGGGCGCATTTCGCTCCACCAACGGCGGCAAGGATTTCGAGCTCCTGCCGGCTCCGCACGGTGATCATCACGCGCTATGGATAGACCCGCGCGATCCCAGGCGCCTGATCAACGGTAACGACGGCGGCGCGACCATTTCCGTCGACGGCGGCAAGAGCTGGACGCAGCAGTACAACCAGCCGACGGCGCAGTTCTATCACGTCGCCGTGGACAACCACTGGCCGTACCGCATCTACGGCGCCCAGCAGGACAACACCACCATCGCCATCGCCAGCCGCGACGACGAAGGCGTCATCGGCCGACAGGACTGGTATGAGGTCGGCGGCGGTGAAAGCGGCTACATCGCGCCCGATCCCCGCGATCCGGAGATCGTCTACGCGAATGCCGACAGCGGACAGATGACGCGCTACGATCACCGCACCGGCAACCTGCGCGACGTCTCGATACATCCCCTCGACGTATCCGGTAACGGTGCGGACGATCTCGAGTACCGCATCCAGTGGACCGAACCGGTGCTCGTCTCCCGGCACGATTCGAAGGTTCTGTACACGGCGGCGCAATTCGTGCTGAAGAGCCCCGATCAGGGGCGCAGCTGGCGGCGCATCAGCGCCGATCTCACCCGCAACGACAAGAGCAAGCAGCGGCCCTCGGGTGGACCTATCACGCTCGACATCACGAGCGTCGAGTATTACGACACCGTGTTTGCGCTCGCCGAGTCACCGGTGCAACAGGGGTTGCTGTGGGCGGGCACCGATGATGGATTGATTCACGTGACCCACGACGACGGGCAGACGTGGCGCAACGTCACGCCCAAAGACATGCCCGAATGGAGCATGGTCAGCATCATCGAGGCCTCGCCGCACGAGGCCGGCAGCGCGTTTGCCGCGATAGACCGGCACAAGCTCGACGATCTCAGGCCGCTCATCTACCGCACGCACGACAGCGGCAAGACCTGGACTCGCATCGTCAGCGGGATACCCGACGGTGCTTACGTCCGTTCCGTGCGCGAGGATCCCAGGAGAAAAGGACTGCTGTACGCGGGGACCGAACTCGGGGTCTATGTGTCCTTCGATGACGGTGGACACTGGCAACCCCTGCAGCTGAATCTGCCGGTCTCGCCGATCCATGATCTCGTCGTGAAGGACGATGACCTCGTGGTCGCGACCCACGGCCGCTCGTTCTGGATCCTCGACGACCTGACGCCCTTGCGCCAGCTCGACCCGGGGGCAGCCGTGCCCGAGGTGCGCCTGTATCATCCGCAGCCCGCCTACCACCTGCATTTCCCTCTCGATGTGAACCGACGCCGGCCGGTCGGAGATAACCCGCCCCGAGGCGCGGTGATCGACTATTTTCTGAAGACCAAGCCGGCGGCCGATGAGAAGATCACGCTCGAGATCCTCGATGCCCAGGGCAAGGTGCTGCGCACGCTCTCGAACCATAAGAAGGAGAGATTCGAGCAGCCGGCCGAATGGCCGGATCGCGAGCCGCCCGCGGACCTGCTGCCGGACGCGGCTGGAATGAACCGCTTCGCCTGGGATCTGCGCGTCGAAAATCCGCGCGAGATTCCCGGAGCCTTCTACGCCGACGAAGGCCCGCGCGGACCGGTCGTCAATCCGGGCTCCTACCTGGTTCGCCTGAGCACCCGCAGCGGAGTGCAGTCGGTGCCACTGGAAGTGGTGCTCGACCCACGACTGAAGGACACGGTCAGCGCGCCCGACATGGCCGCGCACTGGGATCTGGCGACACGGACGACACAGGATATCGATGCGCTGCACCGCGCGGTCAATCAGATACGCACCATGCGCCGCAATCTCGCGACGCTGCAGGCCTGGGCGGGCGGCGAGGCCGGCAGCAAGACGCTATTGGCCGCCGCCGCGGATTTCGACAAGCACATGACACCGATCGAGGAGGAGCTCATCCAGGTCAACATGAAGGCATCGGAAGACAATCTCCGCTATCCCAACCGCCTCAACGAGCAATATGACACCTTCATTGCCACCATCGACGCGGACGACGTGGCTCCGACGGTGGCGCAGCAGGAGGTGTACGCCGGTCTGCATCGACGCCTGGTCGAGCAGCTCGACAAGTGGAAGACGCTCGCGAACACCGAGCTGCCGGCGCTCAATACACGGATGCAGGAGGCAGGCGTTCCGCGGCTCGAGGTGGGCCAGGGAGACTGACAGGGGCGTTATTTGTCCTAGGTACCTCTTTTTGCAGCAGCACTCGGACTGCCGTGGGTAGGGTGGTATGAATATCCGTACTTTGCAACGTGGACTCCAATACTGTGGTCGGGTCGCGGCGGTACGTCAGACCTATCATGTGTTCGAGAGCGAGGGTTATTTTTTCGTGCTGTCGTTCGCGCTGTCGAAGGCGCGTCGTGGTTCCGGCTACTTCAATCTGGTCGACAAGGCCGCCGTCGATTACGTACACGAGCGCGTCGGCGGAACACGGGGCGTGACGGCGAACCAGGTGCTCGCCGTGGCGCAACGCACCAGGCACATCCCCACTCGGCTGCTGGCACTGAATGTCCTGTATGTCCTGGTCGCGCTGCAGTGGGCCACCATCACCCGTGCCGGTGAACACCGGCAACTGTTCTTTTCCGTGCGCAAGGGGCGACGCAAGCGCCCGCTCTCCTGAAGACCCCTCGCGGTCTGTGGTCAATGCATTGACATAAGGGTGGCGCCCCAAGCACCCGTTTCGAAGCGATCGTGCCCTCGCGCCACAGTATGATCGGTCGCACCGGTCGGGTATTGCAGTATCTTGCCGTAGGGTGCCCGCCGGTCGCGGCGGCGTGTCGGACCCTTTAGACTCTCCGCACCAAGGCACCAGCCCTGCCGGACATGCGCTCGACTCTGTTCAATCGACGTAGGCGCGAGCTCGTTACCAGCATTCTGCTGGTCGCCGTGGTGTTCCACGCGCTGATCCCCGCCGGCTTCATGCCCGCCAGCGGCAAGCCATTTTCCCTCACGATCTGCCGGCCCGATTTTCCAGCCCCCTCCTCGCCGCAGGATACCGGCCGGCACCCGGGGAATGCGCCTCACACCGAGCACTGCGCGTTCGGCAACGCGCCGGCTGCCGGGCCGGCCATGGAGGTGGCTCGGGTCCTGCCGACCCCGGTCAGCGCTGCCGGGCCGATCCTGCTCCTCTCTGAGCCGCTACACCTCAACGTAGGGCTCGTTCGCGTCCAACAGCCTCGCGGTCCCCCCCGCTTCGCCTAAAGCAGCCTTCGTCGGCCTCGCGCGCCCACCCAGTTCGGGCGCCCGACTGTGCCGAGTTCACTCGTCTAACAAGGGTTCGCCACGGCGAACGGGGAACAAATTCACATGTCTTGCCTGTTCAACCGCCTGCCGCTTTTGACGCTGGCCGGTGTTCTATCATCCGCGGTCCCGGTGGCGGCGTGGGCCTGCGCCACCTGCGGCTGCACGCTCAGCGCTGACGCGGCGGCCGGTTACTCGGCCGTCCCGGGACTGCGCTTCAACTTCGAGTACGACTACGTGAACCAGGACCGGCTGCTGAGTGGCACCGGCGCGGCCACCCCGGCGCAGGTCGTCAACAATCCGTCGAATCCCGCGCTCGGTGGTGCCGAGATCGAGAAACAGACGATCAACCGCTATCTGACCATGGGGATGAGTTACAGCCCCAATTCCGAATGGAACGTGAGTGTCCTGGTGCCGTACGTCATGCGTTCTCATACGACTTTCGGCGAGCAGCCATCGCCGTACACCTCGTCCGAAACGGCAGCAAGTCAGATCAGCGGCTCCAGTCTCTCCGACCTGGGCGACGTCAAGATCATCGGCAGCTACCAGGGGCTGTTGCCCACCCACAACCTGGGGGTGCAACTCGGTGTGAAGCTCCCCACGGGCCACTACGGCACGGCGGTGAACTTCAACACCGGCCCCAACGCCGGGACTCCCCTGGATGCGAGCCTGCAGGCGGGCACCGGCAGCACCGACCTGATCGTGGGCGCCTACTACTACCAGGCCGTGAGCCAGAATTTCGATGCTTTCGTCAACGGTCAATTCCAGAGCGCGGTCAGGCACAAGCAGGACAAGCCCGGCAACGATTTCCGGCCCGGCAATGCCGCGACGATGAGCTTCGGTCTGCGCTACGAGGCTCATCCGCAGTGGGTCCCGCAATTGCAGGTGAACCTGTTGCGCAAGAGCGCCGATCAGGGAGCCCTGGCGGACACCCCGGATACCGCAGGCACCGTGGCCTATCTGAGTCCGGGTCTGACACTGCACGTGATGGGCAAGCTGTATCTCTACGCCTTCGCGCAGGTACCGGTGTACGCCAGGCTCGACGGGTACCAGCTCTTTCCGCACTGGACGGCAACCGTCGGGGGCAGCTACGCGTTCTCACCCTGAGCCATGAGCACTCGATTTGAAGTCCGCCAGTTGGCGAACCCCACGCGGCGCAGCGTCCTGCAAGGCGCGGCGGCGTGCAGTCTGCTGGGCTTCGGGAATCTGCTTGCGCCACGGGCCCAGGCCAACGAGGTGCGCGTCGGACAGCCGGCGCCCGCCGCGACGCTGATGACCTTGGACGGCAAGCGCTTGTCTACGCCGGAGCTGGCAGGCCATGTCGTGATCCTCACCTTCTGGGCCACGTGGTGCGTGCCCTGCCGCGAGGAGCTCCCGCTGCTCTCGAGGTACGCGGCCGAGCATGCCGCTCAGGGACTCTCCGTGCTCGGATTCACTCTCAATACACCCGATGAGCTCGATGAGGTGCGCGCCGTGGCACGGACGCTGAGCTTTCCGGTGGGCTTCCTGGAGCGCTCCAGCGCGCCGGGCTACGGACGCATCTGGCGTATTCCCGTAAACTTCACCATCGACCGCGCCGGCCGTTTGGTGGATGACGGGTGGAAGGACCGGAATCCCGTGTGGACACGCGAACGGCTCGCGCGCATCGTCTCGCCGCTCCTGGAAGCGAAATGACACCCGGGTGACCGGGCAGCTCGAGGCATCATGGGAAAAAGGCCACACGTCAAAGGACTCAGCGGGGCGCGTGCTGTGATCCGCCGGACTCGCCGTATGGGCGTTGCGCTCCTGGTGAGTCTCACGGTGAGCGCCGCGATGGCGGTGTGGATGCTGATTCAGACCCTGTCGGGCGGTGCGGTCGGGTCGGTGCCACGTGCCGGCGAGCAGATTGATGCCTCGTTCGCCGGGCTCCGCGACACACGGGGCGTGGCCGTTGACGAGCACGCTCTCGCCACGCGCTATCGCCTCGTGACATTCGGCTTCACGACCTGCCCGAATGTGTGTCCGCTCACCCTGATGGGAATTCATCAGGCTCTCGAGCAGCTCGGGCCCGACGCGGCTCGCATCCTTCCGGTATTCGTTTCGGTCGACCCGCAGCGCGATACACCGCGGGCGCTGTCAGCCTATGTAAACGCCTTCGATGTCCGCATCATTGCCCTGAGCGGTTCGCCGCGCGCCGTGGAGCGCGTCGCCCAACAGTACCGGATCTTCTTCGACCGGCGGACGCTCGATGCGAAATCGGGATCTTATGCGGTGGAACATAGCGCGTTCGTCTTGCTCGTTGATCCGCAGCAGCGGATTCGCGTGGCGATCCCCGCAACCGCAACGCCGGCTGAGATTGCCGCCAGGATCGTGCAGGCCGTTCACGAAGGCGCGGCCGCGGGGGTGTGAATGCCCCGGATCCCGGACTCCGAGGGTGTCAGTTCAGACCTAACAGGGCCGGCAGTTCCGCCAGCGACTTGATTTCCCGATCAGGCTTGCCCGGGAGCCTTTCGGGACGCTGATCGTAGCGGTTGCACCACACCACCCGCATGCCGAAGGCGGATGCGGCCCAGGCGTCCCAGGCATTGGACGACTGGAACGCGATCGCGCCCGCCTCGAGCGCCAGGCGCTCTACCGCAAGCTGATAAACCCTCGGGTGCGGCTTGTAAATCCCGACTTCCTCAACCGAGAGCACAGCGTCCAGCAAGTGAGTGATTTGGGCGCCCTCCACGGCGGCTTTCAGCATGTGCGGGGAGCCGTTGGAGAGTATTGCAGTCCTCATCCCGGCCCGCCTCAGCCGCGCCAGCGTGTCAGGCACCTCCGGAAAGGCGCCGAGCGTGAGGTAAAGGTTCAGCAGCCGCTCCCGCAACCCGGTGCGGGAGATCTGCAGCGTGTCGAGCGCAAAGTCGAGGGCCTCGCCGGTCACTTGCCAGAAGTCCGCGTGCCTGCCTTGCAGCGCCCGCAGCCACGTATATTGGAGCTGCTTTTCACGCCAAAGTGAACTCAATGCACTCGACTTCTCGCCCAGCTCACGACCGCAGGCCCGCGCCGCGGCCGCGACGTCGAACAACGTGCCGTAGGCGTCGAACACGCAGGCCCGAATGCCGTGCAAAGGAGCGAGACTCATGATCGTGATCCTCCCGTGGCATCTGGAGTGTGCGCGCCGGCAAGCGCCGGGTTTCGGGCGCGCGTCGCCTGATGCGGTGGCGATGAGGTCGCCTAGGTGCCGGCGTGATCCTGTTCGGCCTTGCGGGTCGCCGGCCTGCGGCGCAGCAGTGCAGCGTGCTGAGCAAGCTTCGGCAGTCGGGAGCCCAGCGCGGCGGCATCATCTGGATACCAACCGGCGAGCATGTGCAGGTACGGGTCCGCAGCGGACAGCTTCTCGCCCAGTACATAGGGCGAGAGCGCGCCGTGGATGAGTTCGAGTTGGCGGGCGTAGTCCTGCAAGGCTTGCGCCTTGATCTGGTCGGCCGCGGCTGTCCCGGCCGTCGAGTAGCGCTCCGGGTAGGAGATTCGCAGCGCCGCCTCGTAGACATTCGACGACAGAAATAACATCCACTGCAGAAAGCGGGCGTGCGCCGTGCTGCCGGCGACCGGCGCCAGATCCGCCGCCGGATGCGCGTCGGTCAGGTGAATGAGGATTGCGGCGGACTCGAACAGCGCCGTGCCATCCGGCAGCACGAGCGCCGGCACCTTTCCGGCGGGATTGATGCGGCGCAAGGTCTCAAGCTCAGCCGCAGTCTTGCCGACCCACCGCAGCTCATAGGGCGCGCCGATCTCCTCGAGCACAATCTGCACGGCCAGCGACCCGGCGTTCGCCCTGCCGTAAAGCGTGTAAGCGCCGCCAGCCATATCATCCCCTCCCGCTGCAAGTCTTCAGCGAAACAGTCGTGGCCATCGTGTGCACGCTAACATTGACCCGCCGCCGACGAAAGCCACGTCAAATGGCACGGCTGTGAGCCGGCGTCGAAAGCTGCGACAATGCGAGAGCCGCAAACGCTCCCTAGCCGGAGAGGGAGCACGATGTCGTGATGCGCGGGCTCATCTTTGATCTCGATGGCACGCTCGTGGACACCGTTTACGCGCATGTGTTTGCCTGGCAACGCGCGTTTGCAGAGTCGGGTCTTGCCATCGACGGTTGGCGTATTCACCGCCGCATCGGTATGAGCGGCGGCCTGTTCGCGCGTGCGGCGGCGCGTGAGCTCGGGCACGACATCGACGGCTCGGCAGCGGAAGACCTGCAGAGGCGCCACGGGGAACTATTCCGCGAATTTCTCCCGGAGCGGCGGCCGCTTCCGGGCGCCGTGGAGCTGCTGAGAGATCTGCGCCGGCGGAAGATCGCGTACGGTATCGCCACCTCCGGCCGGCGCCCCGAGATCGATCGCTCGCTCGAGGTACTCGGCGTCGACAAGGACGTCGTGGTCGTCGAACGAGGCGACGTCGCGCGCGCCAAACCTGAGCCGGACCTGTTCATCGCCTGCGGGCAGCGACTCGGGGTTGCGCCGAGCGAATGCTATGTCATCGGTGATGCCGTCTGGGATCAGCTTGCGGCGCGCCGCGCTGGGATTCTGAGCGTCGGGCTGCTGAGTGGCGGCTACGGCGAGACTGAACTCCTCAGTGCCGGAGCATTTCGCGTCTATCGCGATCCGGCCGAACTGCTGCGCTCGCTCGATGAGCTCGGGCTTCAGGCATGATCAGGTAGCGGCGAGGTCGTCCGCCCGAGCGTCGAGGAGACGCTGAACGGGCTGCAGGATGCCTCCTAACGTCGTTTCAGCATCTCGGTGAGGATGATCACATCCTGCTGGTCCTGGGGGCGATTCGATGCGAGCTTTGAGCGCAGGATGTCCTTGAGGCTCGCGCCGCGCAGTTCGATACCAAAGGCCTTAAAGGTTACAGCCGACTTGGCCAGATCGTCGTAGCCCTGGGTGCCGCTCGGCTTGAAGATGAGGTCCAGCCGGCCGGCGTCGGTCGTCAGGTTCCAGACATTGGCGCGTGAAAGGGTCTCGGCATCAAAGCTGAAGGGTAGCCCTTCGGGCACGGATTCCGTGTAAACGCGCGCATGCAGATCGCGCAGCGCCCTCGACAGGCGTTTGAGATTGTCAGTATCGGTGGCTGGCGCAATGTCGGCATCGGCCGTGAGGCGCGGGAAACCCTGCAGGCGCGCAGCGGTGGCGCCGACCAGGATGTAAAGCACTCCCCGTTTCGACAGGGCGCGAAGTATTCGCTCCGGGTCAAACGGACCCGTCATCGATACGCGCCGCGGCCGCAAAGAAGCGCGCGGCGTGATGCAGTTCGAGCAGCCGCTGTTCCGGCGTCAATCGCAATATACGGGGGACGTCAGCGAGCATATGCGAGCGGTTGCGAGGCCTCGGACTGAGTACCCCCTGCAAGTCAAAACCTGCACGGTTCACCAGACGCTGCAGAGTTTTCCAGCTTGGGCTGGCAGCGCCACTCTCGATACGGGCAATGACGGACTGTGAGGTGCGCGCGCGGCGCGCCAGATCGCGTTGCGTGAGCCCGGCACTGCGCCGGGCCAAGATCAGCAGTCGTGATGCAGTTGTCTGAGCCACCCCGCTATGATAGCGAGAAAGCTTCGCTCGATGAGCTCGGGCTTCAGGCCTGATCGGGTAGCTGCTGCAGCCGGGGCTTCGGGTCCCATTTGAGAGATGTACCGTATGTGGTACACACTGGGCCTGAGGGAAGCGAGCAGTTCAGGGGGCAGTATGAGCGCCAGGCGACCGCCGGTCGAATACAGCGAAGCAACACCTGAAGTGCGGGAGATCTACGACGACATCATGGCGACCCGCAAGACCGACTGGGTCAACAATTTCTGGAAGGTGCTCGCGCACGACCCGCGCACCCTCAGGCGTATCTGGACCAACATCAAGGAAGTCATGGGTCCGGGAACGCTCGATCCGCTGACCAAGGAGCTGCTGTACCTTGCGGTAAGCGCCTCGAACGGCTGCCGGTACTGTATCGCTTCCCACGGCGCCGCGGCGCGCAACAAGGGCATGACGGAGGCCCAGTATTCGGAGCTGCTGGCGATCGTCGGCCTGGTGAATGAAACCAACCGTCTCGTCATCGCGCTCGACGTAGCCGTCGATCCACAGTTTCTCTGAGGAGGGTACCTTCATGGGCGTCGCCGACTTCAAGAGCGTGAGCCACCATCGCTGGGATCGCATTCCGGAGGAGTCACTCAAGGGCACGATCACGCGGCGCCTGGTCACGGGCGAGCGGATGATGATCGCGCACGTGTACTTGAAAAAGGGTGACGACGTTCCGCGCCACTCGCACGAGAACGAGCAGCTCACTTACATACTCCAGGGCGCGCTGCAGTTCTGGTTCGGCGCGAATGACGAGCGGGAGCTGACCGTGCGCGCGGGCGAGGTGCTCGTCATTCCGTCGAACGTGCCGCACCGTGCTCTGGCGCTCGAGGACACGCTGGATGTGGACGTCTTCAGCCCACCGCGGCAGGACTGGCTGGCCGGCACCGACGCCTACCTGAGGAGTTGAGGTGAATCTTGGCTTGGAGGGGCGTCGCGCGCTCGTGATGGGCGGCTCGCGCGGGCTCGGCAAAGCCATTGCGCAGGCGCTGGTTGCGGAAGGCGCGCGCGTGGCGATCTGTGCTCGTAACGCCGAGCGGCTCGGCGCGACCGCCCTCGAGCTTGGCGTAGAGGCACTCGTCTGCGACCTGTCGGCGCCTGGCGCTGCCGCGGCGCTCATCCGCGAGACGGAGAAGCGCATCGGGCAGCTCGATGTCCTGGTCGTCAATACCGGGGGGCCGCCGCCGGGGCTGTTCGTAGACCTGTCGGATGCCGCCTGGCGAGCCGCCTTTGAGGGCTTATGGATGAGCGGCGTCGGCGCCATTCGCAGCGCGCTGCCCGGAATGCGTGCGCGGCGCTGGGGGCGAGTCATCCTCATCACCTCAATCGCTGCGCGCGAGCCGGTAGCCAATCTGATGCTGTCCAACTCACTGCGTGCGGGCCTGCATGGTCTCGTCAATGCGCTCAGCCGGGAAGTCTCCGCGGACCAG